>ERZ826146.2713-NODE-2713-length-12677-cov-3.620583_pt1 | contig 12677 bp, 9 predicted proteins | sample MGYA00519857_ERZ826146 | MGnify/ENA primary metagenome ERZ826146 (study PRJEB31778, sample SAMEA3449222) | human gut metagenome | biome: human gut; feature: human-associated habitat; material: faeces | place: United Kingdom | collected 2010/2012 ...
AGGCCCTTGCGGCCTAGTCGCTATTTAGGGCGTCCAAGATTTGGGGCGCAGTTCATTGCGCAGGACCGGGTTTCTTGCTATCTCGGGTCAAAACCACCACAAAGGGGACAGGCACCTTTGTGGTGGTTTTGGCACTTTGGCGTCAATGTTATGGCATCGCAGCGAGCCGGTTCCAAGTGCCCCAGGTCGCCCCGAAAGAGGAGCGACGCGTACTTTGGTACGCGAGCGACGTTTTGAGGGGCGAGATGGGGTGCTTGGGGCCGGCGCAGCGTCAAGCCTTAAAGGTGGTTACCAGGGGGTTCTTGCGGTTGAGGACTCGATTGCCTCGTGGCGTTTGAGCTCGCGGCGCATGGTTTGCGAGTTGAGCCAGGCTGCCTGCCAGCCACGGATGGGGTAGCGCGTCTGGTCGAGTTCAAACTGCGTATAGCCGCAGGCGTTGATGATCGTCGTTCCACACACATGCTGCCGCTCGCGCTGAAAATCGTAACCGTAGCTTTGGTGCACATGCCCGTGCACCATGTAGTCGGGATTCCAGGATTCGAGTGCTGTGTTAAAGCACTCGAATCCTCGATGCGGCAGATCGTCCAGATCACCCATACCGGCGGCGGGTGCATGGGTAAGCAGAATGTCGCACCCGCCGACCATCCTAACCTTACGCGACAGCTTACGCATGCGCTTGGACATCTCGCGTTCGGTGTACATGTTGGCGCCGTCGCGATAACGCATGGACCCGCCAAGGCCCGCAATGCGAATCCCTCGGTACGTGTACACGCTGTCTTCCACGCAGATACATCCGCCCGGTGCATGACGTGCGTAGCGGTCATCGTGATTGCCGCGCACGTAGATGAGCGGTTTGTTGATGACCGTAACCAAAAACTCAAGATAGTCCGGGTCCAGATCGCCGGCGGACAAAATCAGGTCGACTCCCTCAAAGCGTTCCTTGCGAAAGCACTCCCAAAGGCATCGTTCTTCGGTATCGGCTATGGCAAGGATTTTCATAGGGCAGGGACTTTCGGCTCATCGTCGAGCTGCGGAATGGTGCCTACCACGTTGTCCGCCAGCCAATTCATCTCGACAATCTGCGTGCTCGGCAGCGGAGGGAAGCCTTCGATCTGTACCACGCCGTTCTGGCTGTGGAGCTCGCCGCCAAAGGGGTTGATGGATCCCTCAACAATGCCGTTGCGGAGCAACTGCACGAGTTTGCGCGTTTGGTAGGGTAGGCCCGGAGCGTAACGGATGTCGATAACGCCGGAGCTCATGCCATACCAGTAGTTGACAGCGCGCACTTGGTTGTCGTCGCTGGTCTCGTCCCACGTGCCGTGAAGAAGGCTGCGAACGATGAGCTCGTAGTAACGGCCCCAGTTCCATACGGGCATGGCGATGCCGGTGACTTTGCCGTCGACCAAGCGGTGAAGCCCGTAGGCCGTTGGGTCTTCGAGCGACTTTGACATGTCAGTGCCGGTCATGACGCTTACGCCTTCGCGGCACATGGCTTCGGCAAGACCACCGGCGGGAACATCGCCCCAGGTGAGGATGACCTGCGCGCGCGGGTCGAGCAGCGAGGCGCCAATCGCAAAGGCGTTGATCTCACTGAGTGCGCCCGAGGCGAAGACCGACGCGTGGTAACCGATGCGGTGGTTGTCCGCCATGCTGGCCGCAAGGGCGCCCAGCAGAAACTTGGCCTCGTACATCTTGCCAAAGTACGAACGGACGCTTTGATGGGGAAGGCCGATAGAGCAGTTGAGGAACCGAACCCGGGGATACTCAACGGCAGCCCTGAGCGTGTATTCCATCAGGCGGTGCGAGGTCGAGAAGATGACGTTTGCTCCATGTTTGACAGCCGTTTCCACGGCGGCGTAGAACACATCCGGATCGTGACAGTCCTCGAACGCCTCGGTGCGCACGATACCGCCAAAGTGCTCATCGAGATACTGACGCCCTTGGTCGTGCAGGCTGTCCCAGCTCGACGTCGCACAGGGGAACTCATGGATAAAGGCGATGCGCAGGGGGTTGGCCGTCGAGTAGACGGTCTTGCCCATAAAGAAGTTGAGCACGCCAGAGGTGGACTTGGCGGGCGTCTCCTCCTCGTCGACGCTCGGTGCTTCGACAAGATCGACCTTGTCCTCGTCATTTTTGCCGGCAATGACCAGCTCGCGCCAGATCTTGCACAGGCGGTTTACGACGATATCCGTCGGCGTATCCAGCAGGCGGTCCTGGTTGTACACATTGAGGTAGACGAGCATGGCGTCGGCGGGCGTAGTGTCCAGGTGATCGCCGCCTGCGCGAAGGTAGGCACGCTTAAAGAGCAGGAAAGTGTGGCGCAGGTAGTCGACCTTTTTCAGCGGCCATTTTTCGATAAGGTTCTGACCGAGCATCTTCGCGAGCGTTTCGTAGCTTCCCTCACGCGAGAACTCGATCTCGTATAGGGGGCAGACGCGCCACAACGCGCAGAACTCGCCGTACAGGCGGCTTTCGACGGAATCCCATGTGCCGGGGTAGAGACGGGTGACCTTGGCCGAAACCGTCGGGGCGTCTAGGAATTTGAGGACACTGACGCGTTTGTTGCCTTCTTGGACATAGAACCGATGCATGAACTCGGTGACGATGACGGGGTCGCGATAGCCCTCGGTCACCTGGATGTCGTAGAGGTTGGACCACTTGCGGGCGAACTCGGTGCTAAACGGAAGCAGGGGCATAAAGTTACACGAAAAGGCGGACTGACGGCCCTTGGTGACCGTGCCGACGACCATTTCGAGCGGAATATCCCGCAGGCCGACATTCTCTCGCTGACCTAAGGGGAGCTGAGCAACCAAGCTATCGAGGTCCGTAAGGTATGGATGCTCGCTTTGGCTAATGGCGCGTCGACGTCCTTGCTCGCCGCGCTTGCGTGCTTGACGATAGGCCTCTTCCATAATGTTGCTCCCTTAGTCGTTTAAACAACTATATGAACCATGGTACCACGAATGAAAACCACTACAAAGATGCCTGACCCCTTTGCGGTGGTTTAGGCGATGATGGGGGCGATGGCGCGGATGCAGGCGTCGGCAGCGGTGAAAGTGGTGCTGTCGTCGCTGACGATAAAGATGATCTTTCCTTTGATGCCAAAGTCGCCGATTTCGCTAAAGAGCACGTAAGGCTCTTTGTCAAAGCCCGAGATGGGAAGCACGGCGGCCTTGGTGGCGCTGGTCAGCTCGTCTGCCAGCACGTCAAGGGAAGCCCACTTAGACGTGTCCTTTACGGCAACGGGCACGGCCACGCGCCCAAAGGGCATCAAATGCACGAGTGTGTTCTTGGAAATGTTGGAGTTGGGGACGATGATGGTCTGTCCACAGGCATCCTCAATCGTTGTATGGCGCCAAGTGATGTCTTGGACCACGCCGGATACGCCGCCGACCTCGATATTGTCGCCGGGTTTGATGATGCCCATAAAGGTCACTTGCATGCCGCCGATAAGGTTTGAGAGCGTGTCCTGGAAACCCAGGGAGATGGCGATGCCGCCGACGCCAAGAGCGGCGACGAGGGCGTTTGCATTAATGCCAAAACAGTTGTCGAGGATAAAGCTGCCGCCGATCATCCAGATGACGGCGCGCGCGATGTTGATGAAGATACTCGATGCCGGTAGCGGGTTATCGTCTCGGTTAAGCAGATGGTTCAGGGTCTTGGATACGACCTTGGCGGCGACGGCGGTGCCTATCGCCAAGATGACGGCCCAGATGATGTTGTGGACCCACCGTTGCTCAAAGAAATGAAGAATCGGCTCAAACAATTCCATGTAGGGAAAACCTCCTAATGATCGTCCAACCATGATACCCACCAAGAAGCCCGTCCGATCAAATTCGGACGGGCTTCTGTGCTCGATATAAGGTTTACGCGGCGGGGCTGCAAGGCCCGGCGGTGTAGCTTAGCGTCGACGCTTCCAGATAATGCCGAGGATGATGACGATGATGCCGCCGATAAGGCACGCGCCAACTACTGCCAGCGTGCGGTCTCCCGTTGCGGCGAGCTTACCGGTCGTCTTCTTGGTGATGACCTTCGTGGTCGTCGTGTCCGTCTTAGGCGAGGGCTTAGGCGTCGGGGCCGGTGTGGGCGTGGGGTCCACGGCAGCGGAGCCAAAGCTGATGGTGCCCGCGAGCGAGGCCATCTTGCTCTCCCAGCTGTTCTGCCCGATCAGCGCCCTCAGCGCCGCCTCGCACGTGCCCCACTCGGTGTACTTGGTGGCGTGTGCAAAGGTGGGAAAGTCGGTCGTGTTGGTGATGATGTAGTTGTTGGTGGCGACGGTATAGGTCTTGGCGGGGTCGAGCGTGCTGCCGTCTTTGGTGAGTGTGGCACTCACAATGCGCTTGCCCTCGGGCTGTGTCCAATCAATCGTCACGTTGATGCCGCCAAAGGAGAGAACGCTGCCAGAGTCATCGCGCCACTTGTACTTGTCTTGCGCCTCCTGCTCGGTGTGACCGGCCGCCACATAAGCCTGCTGAAGCTCGTAGCTGTCGTTGCAATCGTCGCTGATTTGTAGCGAGTGCTCGAGCGCTGCGAGGAAGTCCGCGCCGGTCATGGTCCAGGTCTCCACGGTGTTGCCGTAGGGCGAGATGGCGATGACGTTGCCGGCGGTCACGTTGCCCGCCGCGATGCCGCCGCGGATGCCGCCAGCGTTTTCGATAGCGAGGTCTGCGCCCGTCAAGGCAAGATAGGAGCCGCAAATCACGTGGCCGATGGTCTGGGCTTTGGTGGTGTCGTCCTCCTTGCTGGGGCGGAAATCGGTGGTGCGCACCATTTCCCAACCATGCGTGCCTGCGGCGTCCTCGCCGTAGAAATAGTTGGTGGTGGATGTGCCGAGCACCTTGTTCGATTCGTTTTCAAAGGCCTCGTCGAGCGGCTTGATCTTGTTGCGGACGGCTTCAAGGCAGCTTTGGTAGTCGGAGCCCTTGTCGGGGTCTGCCAAAAGGTCGTTGACGTTCTTGGCGGTGTAGAGCTTCTCGTCGCTGCCGTCTGCAGGGACCGTGACCGTGTCATCGTCGGTCGTCTCGGTGCCATTGGTGTCGTACTTGTACGGAATGGAAAGCAGCCCCACCTCGGCAAAGGCGCTGCCTGCCTCGACAACGTGGATCGTCTTGCCGTCGGCTCCCGTCACCTTCTCGTTAAGGTTGATGTGCTCGTGGCCTGCGATAAGGGCATCGATGCCACGGAGCCGTGTGGCAAAGGTCTTGGCGTTGAGCGTATGCGCGATACAGACGACAACGTTGCAGCCCTCCTTGCGCAGCTGCTCTGCCTCGGTATTGATGGCGTTCGTGGCACTCGAGAACGACGTGCCCGCGACCAGGTCCGCGCGCAGCGAGGATCCCAGCGACTCATCCATGGCACCCACGACGCCGACCTTGATTTTGTAGTCGAATGTGGAGTGATCCTCGCTATCCTCCCAGGTGCGATCGAGCGTCTTCGTGATGCTCGAGCTCCATACGCCGCTCGTAGACTTCGCGTTCGCGCAGATCATGGCGAAGGGCGTGCCGGTGGTGCTGTAGCCGGTCATGGTGCGGAGCTTGTCCGCGCCGTAGCTCCAGTCGTGGTTGCCCGGCGTGGTCGCGTCGTAGCCGTCTACATAGAAGGTGTCCATGAGCTCGGCGATGCTCTTGCCCTCGCTCATGGTGGCGAAGGACTGCCCGTGGAAGGTGTCGCCCGCATCGAGCAAAAGATCGGGGGCGCTGTTTTGGGCGCTATAGAGAACCGCCAGCCCATCAAAGCCCACAGTGCCGGTGCCCTTGCTTGCGTTGTAGCTGTACTTGTAGCTGCCGTGGATGTCGTTGGTGTGCATGACGGCCACGGAGCCGTCAATAGCGGCGGGCAGGTTCCCCGCGAAAGCGAGGCTTGGGATGCCTGCGAGCGCGCCGGCAAACAACGCGGTGGCTAACGCAAGGCGGAGGAGTCTTTTCATGGCAGTTTCCTTAGTCCTTAGCCAGAATGTCTGGTTGAATATCGGATTATCGACATAATATGCGAAAACCGCCGCAAGGGCGCCTGTCCCTTAGCGGCGGTTTTGACGTTTGCGCAGATAAAACCTACCAAAATAAACCTGTCCCTTTTTGGCAGGTTTTAGCTCAGCAGCATGCGGTCGTTGGCGAGCTCGCCGCCCGAGACCTCCTCGAACTTCTGCAGCAGGTCGGCTACGGTGAGCGACTTCTTCTCATCGCCTGCCACGTCGTAGATCACGTGGCCTTCGTGCATCATGATCAGACGGTTGCCCAGACGGATGGCGTCGTTCATGTTGTGCGTGACCATGAGCGTGGTCAGGTGGTTCTCGTCGACGATCTCCTCGGTCAGGTTGAGCACCTTAGAGGCCGTCTTGGGGTCGAGGGCCGCCGTGTGCTCGTCGAGCAGCAGCAGGCGCGGCCTGGTGAGCGTGGCCATGAGCAGGGTGAGTGCCTGGCGCTGGCCGCCCGAGAGCAGGCCGACCTTGGCGTTGAGACGCGTGTCCAGACCAAGGTCCAGGCGCTTGAGCAACTCAACGTACTCATCTTTCTCGGCCTTGGTGACGCCCCACGAAAGGCCGCGACGCTGGCCGCGACGCTTGGCGAGGGCCAGGTTCTCGGCGATTTGCATGTCGGCAGCGGTACCGCGCATGGGGTCCTGAAACACGCGGCCCAGGTACTTGGCGCGCTGCGACTCGCTCAGGCGCGAGATGTCGGTGCCGTCGAGCTCAATAACGCCCGAATCGAGCGGGTACACGCCGGCGATCATGTTGAGCAGCGTGGACTTGCCGGCGCCGTTGCCGCCGATCACGGTTACAAAGTCGCCGTCATTCAGGGTGAGGTCGACGCCGGTGAGCGCGCGCTTCTCGGTGACGGTGCCCTTGTTAAAGGTCTTCTTGACGTGCGAGAGCTTAAGCATCTGCCTCATCCCCCTTCGTGTAGGAGCTGCGGAGCTTATAGCGCTCCCAAACCACGGGCACGCACAGGGCCACGGCGACAATCACGGCGGAGAGCAACTTCATGTCGTTGGCGTCCATGCCCAACTGCAGCACGATGGCGCGGATAAGGAAGTACACCACGGAGCCAAAGACGGCGGAGGCAAGACGGACGCTAAACTGCGTGAGGCCGCCGGGCAGCAGACGGCCGAGCACCTCACCGATAACAATGGCGGCAAGACCGATAACGATGGCGCCGGTGCCCATACCAATGTCGGCATACTTTTGGCTCTGGCAGATGAGCGCGCCCGAAAGGCCGATGAGGGCGTTGGAGAGCACGAGAGCGATCATCTTGGTGGAGTTGGTGTTGACGCCCAGGGCGCGGATCATGTACTCGTTGTTGCCGGTGGCGCGCGGCGCCGAGCCGATCTCGGTGCCAAAGAACCAATACAGGATGGCAACGATAGCCACGGCGAGCAGGATGCCCAAGATGATGGCAACGGTGGACTGCGGCAGACCGGTCATATTGCTGACGGCCGAGAACACGGTGCCCTTGGCAAGAATTGGCGTATTGGACTTGCCCATGATGCGCAGGTTGATGGACCACAGGCTGATCTGGGTGAGGATTCCGGCGAGGATCGCGGGAATCTCAAAGACGGTGGTCAAAATGCCCGTGACGGCACCCGCGATGGCGCCGGCGCACATACCGGCCAGCACGGCGAGCAGCGGGTCGACGTTGTTATTGACGATGAGCACAGCGCAGACGCAGCCGCCGAGGGCAAAGCTGCCGTCGCAGGTCATATCGGGAATGTCGAGCAGGCGGAACGTGATAAACACGCCAAGCACCATAATGCCCCAGAGGACGCCCTGCGAAACGGCGCCCTGCAATGCAATGAGCATGCTTCATACCTCCTAGGATAGGGTGGACACGTGATTTTCCATAATAGCGGTAACAATGCATAGAAGAGCTGCGGACAGACGTTTTGTTTTACCTGAAACAAGCAGGGCGGACGCCGGTCTACAGCGCCCGCCCCTGTGGCTCAGATATTGAATAACGCGGCTAAAGCGCGAGCACGGGCTCTAGACGCATGCCGCGTATGGCATTACGCGTCCAGAGCGGAAAGGTCGATGCCCAGGGCCTCGGCCATCTCGTCGTTCTTGACGACGACCAGGTCCTTGCTCGAGAGGTGCTTGATCGGCATGTCTTCGGGCTTGGCCTCGCCCTTCAGGATCTTAACGGCCATCTCCCCCGCGGCGTAGCCCAGGTCCTCGTAATTGATGGAGAGGGTGAACAGGCCGCCGGCCATGCACATACCCTCCTCGCCAGTCACGAAGGGAAGCTTGTTTTCCTTGCAGATCTGGCCGACCTGCGAGGCACCCGCGGCGATGGTGTTGTCGGTGGGGGAGTACAGCGCGTCGACCTTGCCCACGGCAGACTCGACGACGGACTGAATCTCGTTGGAGCTCGAGACGGTGAAGTCAGTGTACTCGAGGCCCAGCTTGTCGAGCTCCTTCTTGGCGGCCTTGATCTGGACGTCGGAGTTGGACTCGGCGGTGCAGTAGAGCAGGCCGACCTTTTTAACGTCGGGCAGGACCTTCTGCATCATCTCGAGCTGCTCGGCGACCGGGGTGAGGTCGGAAGCGCCCGTGACGTTGGTGCCGGGCTTGTCGTTGTCCTGGACCAGGCCGGAGGCGGCGTAGTCGGTGATGGCGCAGCCCACGATGGGGATATCGGCCGTGGCGCCGGCGGCAGCCTGCGCGGCGGGCGTGGCGATGGCATAAATCAGGTTGACGTTGTCGCCCACAAACTTGTCGGCAATGGACTTACACGTGGACTGGTCGTTCTGGGCGTTCTTCTGGTCGATCTTGACCTTAAGGCCGCTCTCCTTGATGGCCTTGACAAAGCCGTCGTTGGCGGCATCGAGTGCGGAGTGCTCGGTGAGCTGCAGAACGCCGATGGTGTAATCGGAACCGGCGGCAGCAGAGCCGGAACCAGAGTTGCCGCCGCATCCGGCGAGCGGGGCGAGCGCGAGCAGGCCGGCGGAGACCAGAAGGCTCCTGCGGCTGATGGTGATGTCCTTCATATCATTACCCCCAGTATAAAAATGGCTGGAAACACTGCACTGGGACAAAGTGCAAGTGGAACTATAGTAGCGCTGATGTCCATTTTTACAACAGCCTGGCGGGTTTTTTAATACAGAATCGGATGGGCGGTACGGGTAGTCGAATGGGCGGCGGAGGGTCTTATGCGGCGGAGGAGGCGTCGTCCTCCTCGTCGAGGGCGGCGAAGAGCTTCTTGCCGTCGAGCAGGCGCGTGGTGACGTTTCTCATTCGGCCAATCTCTACGGTACGCAACGTGTCATCGGCGCCTCGGGCGTCATAGACCGTTCCCAGCAAATAAGAGATGCCGTCTCGTTGCTTGATGGCAAAGGGACGGAGTGTCATCCGTGCTGCTTCGGTTTCGCCGCGTGTCGTGACGCTCGAAATATCAAAACTCACCGTGGTTCCGTGGTCGATGGCCTGCTCGACGAGCTCGCACGTGTCGATGCGCTTGATGGGCGTGCGTGTTGCCTTGGTAGCCTTGCTGCCTGCGCCTGGAGCGGGTTCGGGTGTATCGAGGTAGCCGCGAACGTCGGCGCTCGCCATGGCAACTAAGTGCTGCGCCATGCTCTTGCGGATAGCGATAGGCGTGGAGCGGTTGCGCATGACCATACCGTGGAGCCGGATGATCTCTTCATCGGTGAGCGGACGGGTAAGAAGTTTGTAGCCCACGCCGCGTTTGTACTCAATTTCGTATCCGGCATGGCGAAGCGCGGAGATGGCGGTGTAGATGCTGCGCCGCGCCGCCGAGATGGGCATGCGGGCGGGGTCGTCGGGATGGGCGAGGCGCCGGATCAACTCATCGGAAAGCATGGCCTTGTCCTCGCCAGTGTTTTCGCTTAATAGTTGCAGGATGCGAACGGCGCGATAGGCTGCCATCGAGGCGGCGCCTCTCGTCGTGGTATCGTAGGTTTCAACAGCGGCTTCGGTCATCGTGCCCACGTCCTTTCCGTTTTGGGTGGCGACGGTATGGAGCCTAGGACGTGGGGCTTTCCCAGGGGCGCAGAGCGCTCTGGGCGGTCGGTAGTCGGCGGCAAACGGCGGGTCGAGTTTTCAACAGCCCTGCTCAACTGACCAAAACCTTGCCAAAAGCTTGACGGATGCTGTTGAAAAAAGCGTCTCTCGACCGATGTCGAGAGACGCTTGTACGATGAGCGTTGGCGTGTGGCGACGCGAGCTAGCGTTCGACAATTAGAAGTCGGCGTTGCCCACGGTGCGCGGGTGCGGCAGGACGTCGCGGATGTTGCCCACGCCGGTCAGATACATGACCAAGCGCTCGAAGCCCAGACCGTAGCCGGCGTGCTTGCAGGAACCGTAGCGGCGCAGGTCAAGGTAGTACTTGTACTGCTCGGGATTCATGCCCAGGTCCTTGATGCGGGCCTCGAGCAGATCCAGGCGCTCCTCGCGCTGGGAGCCGCCGATAATCTCGCCGATACCGGGAACCAGGCAGTCGGCGGCGGCGACGGTCTTGCCGTCCTCGTTCATGCGCATGTAGAACGCCTTGATCTCGGCCGGGTAGTCGGTCACGAAGGTCGGGCGCTTAAAGTGCTCCTCGGTCAGGAAGCGCTCGTGCTCGGTCTGCAGGTCGATGCCCCACTCCACGGGATAGTCGAACTTCTCACCGCTCTTTTTCAGCAGATCCACCGCTTCCGTGTAGCTCACCCGGCCGAAGTCGGAGGAAGCCACATGCTCCAGACGCTCCCGCAGGCCCTTATCCACGAACTGGTTAAAGAAGTCCATCTCCTGAGGGCACTGCTCCATCACATAGCGGATGATATACTTGATCATGTCCTCGGCGGTATCCATATAGCCGTTCAGATCGGTGAAGGCCATCTCCGGCTCCACCATCCAGAACTCGGCGGCGTGGCGCTGGGTGTTGGAATTCTCCGCACGGAAGGTAGGGCCAAAGGTGTAGACATTGCCAAAGGCCATGGCAAAGTTCTCGGCGTTCAGCTGGCCGGACACCGTCAGGCTGGTCTTCTTGCCGAAGAAGTCCTGGCTGTAATCCACCTGACCGTCCTCCGTCTTGGGGACGTTGTTCAGGTCCAGCGTGGTCACCTGGAACATCTCACCGGCGCCCTCGCAGTCGCTGCCGGTGATGATGGGGGTCTGTGCGTAGACAAAGCCGCGATCCTGGAAGAACTTGTGGATGGCGTAGGCCGCCGCGCTCCGCACCCGGAAGGTGGCGGAGAACAGGTTCGTCCGGGGACGCAGATGCTGGATGGTCCGCAGGAACTCCACGCTGTGGCGCTTTTTCTGCAGGGGATAATCCGGGGTGGAGATGCCCTCCACGGCGATCTCTGTGGCCTTTAGCTCCAGAGGTTGCTTGGCATCCGGCGTCAGGGTCACAACGCCGGTGACGATCAGGGCCGCGCCTACGTTCTGGGCGGCAATGTCCTTATAGTTGGAGAGGGCCTCCGCCTCCATCACCACCTGAAGATTGCGGAAGCAGGAGCCGTCATTCAGCTCGATGAAGCCGAAGCCCTTCAGATCCCGGATGGTGCGGACCCAGCCGCCCACGGAAACGGTCTGACCGGAGAGCGCCTCGCTGTCTGCAAAAATTTTTGCGATTTTTGTGTAACTCATAGTTTGATCCGTCCTTTGTGTTGTTGGTACAATTATAAGCATAATACTCCTATTTTCCGTTCTTTACAAGAGGGAACCGCCATTCTTCCAGCAGAATCAGGGATTTTACGGCGAAAATATAAATTCCTCTTGAATTTTGGCCGTTCATCCGATATAATGAACAACGTTAATGCCGGTGTGATGGAATTGGTAGACGTGACGGACTCAAAATCCGTTGGTAGCGATACCGTGTGGGTTCGAGTCCCACCACCGGCACCAAAAAGAAAAACCGTGTAGCCACAATGGTTACACGGTTTTTTCTTTACTTTCAAACGGTACAGTCATTTTTTCAGCGCTCAATAATCGAGCAATCTGAAAACGCAAAAGTACACAAAATCAAAAATCGGGAAAGCAAATGCTAACTAAAATGCTAATGTGAAAAGGCCGCTTCCCCATGGTTATCAATCAGTTATTTTCAGAGTCTACATGATCTCCGCTGGCGGCATCCCCAGCAGAATCCACCGTAGCTTTCAGCATGACAATCATCTTTTTCAGGAACTCCGGCAGCGGGGCTCCCATTTGGCGTACCCAAAGGTCAAGTGTGTACTTTTGTGTGTACCTCATTCATGGCTCATCTTCCTCAGCTGACGCCAGATATATCTTCGTCACGTCAGCCCGACCGTGGCCCAGCAGGTGAGACACATCCAGTTTCGCACGGTGTTCTGAAGCTCCACCGTCCACAGCCGTCTGGTACTGCCGGATGGCGTAACTATGCCGGAGCCCATGATGCGTCAGTGGCCGAGGATTTGTCCCTTGATCCGGGCGGTGCTCCCGAAGGAAACTCTGGAAGGCATAGATGTAGGCATCGGTGGCCGTATCATCCGGCACAAACAGCTTGTGCCCGCGCTGGACTGCGGCTCGCCGGTCACGCAGAGCCTGTTTTGCCGCTCCTGCCTCCACCGGCACGCTCCTGACGCGTCCGCCCTTGCCCTTGACCGTCAATACTCCTGTGCGCCCCCATGCCTCTACAGCGGCCGTATCGAGCCGGCAGACCTCATGGATGCGCAGGCCGACGTAGTAGGTGAGCGTGGCAATATCTGCATAGTCAGTCCGGTCG
>ERZ826146.2718-NODE-2718-length-12666-cov-3.541432_pt1 | contig 12666 bp, 11 predicted proteins | sample MGYA00519857_ERZ826146 | MGnify/ENA primary metagenome ERZ826146 (study PRJEB31778, sample SAMEA3449222) | human gut metagenome | biome: human gut; feature: human-associated habitat; material: faeces | place: United Kingdom | collected 2010/2012 ...
TACACCTTGTGCTTTGAAATGCGCGACGGCTTGCGACATAGCTGTCTGATAATCCTCCATATCGCCTTTGGGCGTGAGATCGACCGCATGGAGGGGAATGCCGATGCTTGCGGCCTGTGCCTGTAAAAGGGGAAAAGGGATCCCGTGCATGGTCGAGCGTCGGGTGTCGTGATTGACGGTCGTCAGCAGGGCGACGATTTCATAGCGCTGCGATTCGATGGCACGCCACAGCGCATGGGCGGAATCCTTGCCGCCGCTCCAGTTAAAAACAGCCTTCGTACGTTCCATACGGCAAAATTAGTCGATCGGAGGAAATTTCGTGTATCTTTTAGGGATAAATCAGAGTGTGTGGTAATGATTGTCATGATAAAATGATGAATTTCACCGTCTTTTGGAGATTCTCCCAAGACGACATTTGAATAGGACGTGCCGTGAAATACTGCTTTGTATCGTTTTCATATAAATTTTTTTGCTGTGGGACGTCGATTTGTGCTTTCGGTTTGGTTGTGGTATGGACTTATTTGCGACTTTTTCTGCGTTCCGGATAAAAAAGTCCGCGCAACTATTTTTTAATTCCCGAAAGAGTGCTATATTTGCACCCGATTTCGCGTTCGATTTCGATCGCCGAGAACGTTCTTTGAGAGGAGTGATAAAATAAAATGATCAAATTTTTGGTTGTTAATTTTATTTTCCTTAATTTTGCAATCCAAATTGGTCTATATGCCGATGTAGCTCAGTTGGCCAGAGCAGCTGATTTGTAATCAGCTGGTCGGGGGTTCGAATCCCTCCATCGGCTCCAAAAAAACCTTGCGGAGCCGACACGGTGGAGTTAGCGAAAGCGGTTTAGAAACATAAGGGAAGTTACCAGAGTGGCCAAATGGGGCAGACTGTAAATCTGCTGGCTTATGCCTTCGGTGGTTCGAATCCATCACTTCCCACATAAAAAGAGTGCCGAACGGGTTGTCTGTATTTCCGAGTCGATCGGGAAGGGGAAACTCCTTGCGGTGCGTTTTTGCGGAAGTAGCTCAGTTGATAGAGCATTAGCCTTCCAAGCTAAGGGTCGCGAGTTTGAGCCTCGTCTTCCGCTCCAGAAATGCAGTTGACGCGTGATGCAAACCTCTTTGAGGAGAGGTATTGCGTCGCTCGTCACTCTTGCGAAACGACAGACGTTTTGAAGAGCAGAATTTTTATAAAATCTTAATACTTTTATACTATGGCAAAAGAAAAATTCGACCGTTCCAAACCGCATGTGAACATCGGTACTATCGGTCACGTTGACCACGGTAAGACGACTCTTACTGCAGCGATCACCACCGTTCTGGCTAAAAAAGGCCTTTCTGAGCTTCGTTCGTTCGATTCTATCGACAACGCTCCCGAGGAGAAAGAGCGTGGTATCACGATCAACACCTCGCACGTTGAGTACCAGACGGCCAACCGCCACTACGCTCACGTAGACTGCCCGGGTCACGCCGACTATGTGAAGAACATGGTTACCGGTGCCGCACAGATGGACGGTGCGATTCTGGTTGTTGCCGCAACCGACGGTCCGATGCCTCAGACCAACGAGCACGTGCTGCTGGCTCGCCAGGTGAACGTACCGAAGATCGTTGTGTTCCTGAACAAATGCGATATGGTGGACGATCCCGAGATGCTCGACCTGGTCGAGATGGAGGTTCGTGATCTGCTGAGCAAATACGACTACGATGGCGACAACGCTCCTATCATCCGTGGTTCCGCACTGGGTGGTCTGAACGGCGAGGCTAAGTGGGAAGACAAGATCATGGAGCTGATGGATGCGATTCGTGACCGTTGGGGCCTGAAGTTCCCGTTTGAATCCTGATTTCAGCTCCCCTCCAGAGGGGAGCTGAAATTATTCCGCTGAATCTGCATCTCCTTCAACAATCTGCTCATACAGCCGTACGAGGCGTTCGTCGCGCACGGCTTTCGTTAATTCGCACTCCCATACGGTAATTACACGCCAGCCAGCGGCCTCCAGTTCGGCTCGCTGCGCGATGTCTCGATTGTGATTGCGCAGTAGTTTCGCCTGCCAGAATTCCACGTTCGATTTCGGCATCGAATGTTTGGAACATCCTTCATGCATGTGCCAGAAACAGCCGTTGACAAACACGATGGCGTGGTATTTCGGCAGTACTACATCCGGGTGTCCGGGGTAACGCTTGTCGTTCTTGCGGAATCGCAACCCCTTGCGAAACAGGTAGCTGCGTACCAGTACCTCAATTTTGGTGTCTTTGCCACGAATATGCGACATCGTGTACGAACGGGTACCCCGCTCATACTTCTCCACTGGCTGTTTCTTGCGATTCACGCACTCCAGAATACCGTGACGGTGCGGCGAGAATGAGAGCCTGAACGAACGATCACCCATCTTGCCCGTCCGTGTCTCTTATCGCGGGCAACAATCATCTGCCGGTCGAGACTGCCCGATTAGACTGAGTTCAATGGATGACATGACGATTCGTAGGGCCACGGCGGCCGATATTCCCCAGATCGACGAACTGCTGCGGCAGGTGCTCGAAGTGCATCATGCCGGCCGACCGGATCTGTTCAAAGGCGGTGTCAAGAAATACACGGACGAGGAATTGAAGGCGATTCTGGCCAACGATCAGACCCCTGTGTTCGTGGCGGTTGCGCCATCTGCCAATGACGGCAATGACGCCGAACATAACGCCGACTCCCCCGCCACCGACCAAGTGCTTGGCTACGCATTCTGCGTGTTCCAGCAGCACCTCAACAGCAATATCCTGACCGATATCAAAACCCTGTACATCGATGATCTATGCGTTGACGAGCGGTCCCGCGGCCACCATGTAGGCTCCACCTTGTATCGCTACGTGCTCGACTTCGCCCGTCAATCCGGCTGCCACAACGTAACGCTCAACGTCTGGGCCTGCAACCCCAAAGCCCAAGCCTTCTACGAACACATGGGACTCACTCCATATCACATCGGCATGGAGCAGGTGCTGTAGCGCCGCCGTGCACAGCAAAGTCGCCTGAACGGCGAGCAGAATCGCCCATTCCCAGAACATGGACGGTTCTTTAAGCAACGTGGTCTCCGGAAACATAGACACCACCTCATTGATAAACCACGGCGCCACAACAATCTCCACATATGCGAGCCCAATACAACACACGACAAGCACCACGGCAATGGCATAGCGCCAAGCGACGTCTGTTTTGCGAGATTTACGAGAAATGAATGCGATACCAGCGTTCATGGCTATGCTCCTTAATCCAATATCAATATCAATGGAGGAACCTGCACAGCACCGTATGCCACCATCATAATATATCGAATATCGATATAAAAATATCGAAAAACACTTTCACCATTCACCCACACGCATCGCGACGTGATCAACCGTTCTTGCCTTGCTCGCAGCATCCACGACCAACACGGGAAAGTCACTTTAAAAAAGCACCTTATCAATGTGGATAACTCGGAAGCTAGAACCACATACCCCCGTTCAGCTTGCCAATCAGAGACCTCATCCCATACCGTCAAATGCACCCGCACGCAACGACGCGTCAGACAACAGAAAGAAGGACCAATGAACATCTCTACGTTTACCCACAACTCCCACCCGGCAATTCGACATACGCATTTTGTCTAGTGCGGGATTGAGAGTTATGATGACACGAAGAAAACTCATCATCAAGAAACTTCGGCAAGCGGCAAAGCAGCGAGGGCTCGATTTCTATTTGTTACGGCAAGGCAGCAGACATGAGGTTTACTGCCTGGACGGGTTGAGGATACCCATCCCCCGCCATAATGAAGTCTCAGAACGAACCACGCTGGATATCATCAACGAGAGCGAGCAGAAACTCGGAAAGGGGTGGTGGCAATGAGCAACTATGACGTGCTTGTGCAACCCGATGACCGATATTGGTACGTTCAGGTACCAGCTATCGAACGGTCGACCCAGGCCAAAGGACTTGACGATATCGAGCCAATGGCTAAAGATCTCATCACTGTCATGAACGACGACGACAATCCGGAGCTCAAGGTGACGTTTGTGTTGCCGAAACAAGCCAAACAACACGTAACAGAAATGTTCCGGCAGCGCGAAATAGCAAAAAAAGCCAACGCACAAGCGGCTGCCGAATCCCGACTCGCCGCACAGGCCCTACGCAACGAGGGACTCACGTATCGACAAATCGGAGCTTTATTGGGGGTCTCCTACCAACGAGCATTTCAATTGGTCAACGGCAAAACAAAGCACAAAACGACAGCGTCCGAATCGCCTCAGCCAACAACTGAATCACGCTCCCCACGCACGAACCATGCCACACCGCTATCGACTCCGGTCTCGGCTTAGCGAACGGGTCCACAAAGCCCAGACTGTTTCCATCCCCAAGCTCAAGAGCACCGAGCAGAATCTTCTCATCCCAGCAGATTGAGGAGATCGTCCTTGGTGAGGGTGGCGATGGAGGCGGGGGCTTCGGTGAGGGCGCTGGCGCCGGTGCCGGCTTCGTCGGCAAGCAAGGAAGCGTCGGTGAACTGGCGGGCGAGCTCGCTCTTAGTATGCTGAAGCTCCAAGATACGTTCTTCGATGGTGTCCTTGGCCACCACCTGATACACGTTGACGTCTTCGGTCTGGCCGATACGATGTGCTCGGTCGGTGGCCTGATCCTGTGCGGCGGCGTTCCACCATGGGTCGGCGTGGATGACCACGCTGGCACCGGTCAGGTTCAGTCCGGTGTTGCCGGCCTTCAGGGAAATCAGGAAGGCAGGCATATCGTCCGCATTGAACTGGTCGACGAGTTCGAGACGCTTCTTCTTGGGCGTGGAGCCGGTGATGGTGTAGTAGCGCAGGCCTTGCGCGTCGAAACGTTCGGCGATCAGATCAAGGAAGCTGGTGAACTGGGAGAAGATCAGCGCCTTCTTGCCTTCGTTCACACAGGTTTCCACCAGTTCGGTGATGGCGGCAAGCTTGGCCGATTGATCCTTGGCATCGGCGTACAGCAGCCTCGGATCGCAGCAGATCTGGCGCAACTTGGTCAACTCGGCGAGGATGCGAATCTTCGACGTGTTGAAATCGGCTTCTTCGCTGTGTTCGAGCTGCATTCTGAGCCGCTGCTCGTGAGCCGCATACAGTTTGCGCTGTTCGCCGGCAAGCCGCACGGTCAGCGTGGTCTCTAGCTTGTCCGGCAAATCGGTCAACACCTGGGACTTCAGCCTGCGCTTGATGAACACGCCCACCAACGACTGCAATTGGCGAGATACCCGAGCGGCCTCAGGATTGACTTGTGCGGCGGCCCGACCTTCAGCCGTGCTGCCATCCGCGGCCCGGGCATTGGAGATGGGCAACTCATAACGCTCATGGAATCGCTTATATGAGCCGAGCAGCCCCGGCATCAGGAAGTCGAAAATGCTCCATAGTTCGGAGAGTCGGTTTTCGATCGGCGTGCCGGTCAAGGCGAAACGATGGTCGGCGGCCACGGCCTTGACCGCTTTGGCTATTTTCGTGGTGTGATTCTTGATGTACTGGGCTTCATCCAATGCCATGACATTGAAACGTTGCTCATTGGCGGTGTAATCATCGACATCTCGGCGCAGCAGGTCGTATGAGGTGATGAGCACGGTGGGTTCATCCGCCCGGAACGCACGGCCGATGGCGGTACGGCGCTCGGCTTTGGTACCGGCCACCACCACGGCATTGAAGCTCGGGGCGAACTTGGTGAATTCGGCACCCCAGTTGTACACCAAGGACGCCGGGCACACGATCAGCGATGGGCCAAGGCTGCCGTCGCCCATCTCGCCGGTATTCCGCTGATATCGAGACAGGAGCAACGCGATAAGCTGCACGGATTTACCCAAGCCCATCTCATCGGCCAGAATGCCGCCAAAACCCTTGTCGCACAACGTGTTCAGCCATTGAAAGCCTTCGACCTGATAAGGGCGCAGAATATGCTTGAGACTATCCGGCACTTCATACGACTTAGGGTCGATGATCTTGAGATCGTCGATGTATTCGGTGAACGAAGCGTCCTTGACTACATCGGAGCCGTCATCCGGCAGCTCACCATCCAGTAGGAATGCTCGACCGCCCGGCAACTCGATCAGTCCGGAGTTGAGCTGCTGCTCGCTCAGATCGAGGTCGCTGGCCAATCGGTCCAACGTGCTGAGATTCGCGCCGCTGAGTTTGACAAGCGTGCCGTCCTTCAACTGATGGAATCGTTGACGCCGACGGTACGAAGATAGCAAGGCACCCACTTCGTCCGGCGGCACTTCATCAGCGAGGGGTGATATCTCCACCAAGTTGCCTTTGATGGACAATCCGACTTTGACGCTTGGTGGCTTGGGCGCGATCAGCCGGTCAAAAGCCGGTGTGGTGAAGACCTCCCCCACTTCCTTTAGTGCCGGCAATCCCTCGTCAAAGAGACGAACGATCTGCGTGGTGTCATCGCGATCGATAGTGGCCGCATCAGACACGAATTTTTTGGTGGCCTTTCGCGCGGCCGGCGTTCGGAACCCATTCACCGTCTGATGAGTGGCGGCCGCAACGCGCTTGCGCTGGTCAGGCATGGTAAAGAATTCACGCACTACATCAATCGCAAGATGCTCAGCGTCGAAATCACGCCCAATCACGCCCCGAGACAAGGGGATGGAACGCTCGCCCTCAGCATGCACCGTCGGGCCATCGGGTAGCAACGGGACAATGGCATCGCCGTAGCGTGCCTTGACCTCGCATTGCACACCATGCTCATCACGATCCAGATAAAACTGGAGGCTGCATTCCGTAGGACTTAATTCAGCCAGCTCGCGAGGAATCTCACTGGCCTCCAACAGTCCGGCACCAACCAGCTGAGGCAATAGCGTGCGTGCGAATAGGGCGATGTCATCGCCGGCAATGACCTGTCCCTCGCCATCGGGTTCAAACAGGTCTCCCAATAGTCCTCGCAACGGAATCAATCGTTTCGGGCAACGGACGAATCGGCATCCTGCTGCGCTTTTACGCTGAGAGCCCGCCACCATGGCGGATACCGCACCGGCCGGATTAGTGGAGGCGAGCAACAGCCATACATTCTTGCCGCCGTCAATCACGGTTTCCACCGCTGGCACTCCGGTAAGCAGGTATCCGGCATCCGGACCATACGTATTGAAATCACGCCGCGCAATGCGCATGAGAAAATCTGGCTCGCCACCATCAACTGGCACCGATGCAGGCTGCCCGGAGAACCATGTGTTCAGCACGAGCTGTACGCCTCTGCCCTCACGTACGGACAGCAACCGGGCCACTTCCGGTGCTGAAAGCGTCAGATGACGGTCGATGGCGATATGCCCGTAATACCTGTCCTGCTGCTCGGCCGCACGACGCACGGCCATCGCATCATCAAGGACGTCCAGCAGGGGGCGCGAATCATCATCGAGCATATCCGGCGTATGAATAAAGGCAAGCTTCTGCCCATAATCCGCATAGTCGCCGTTCGCCATGGCAAGCACAAATTGCGGAATCGATTTCAGCACATAGCTGGACCCATTGGAAGCCGAGCCGATCTTGAACTCCACGCTCCACACGCCGTCGATGAAACTCAATATCGGGACAAGCTGCACCTGCCCCAAGCCCACAGTCTCGCTGTCACCCTGATACCCGCCGCCTCGGGTGCCGGCACGAGAGCCGTATCCGCTTTTTGTACGCCGAGCATTTGCACCGTTTTTCCCTTGCGTGGCATCAAACCGACGCATAACCGCATTGCGACGACGAATTTTGGCTTGAGCGTCTTGCCTATCGGCGTGCTCCATATAGTCAATCAGCGTCCGAGACGGTCGTGCGGCCCCGGCACGGTAGCCTTCAAAACGCTGCGGATCATCGCAGAATATGAAGGCGAGCGCAATCATGTGCTTGCACATGCCATAGCCACGGCCGTAAGCCGGGCATGAGCACTTGCCGCCGACGGCTTCTCCCGTATCGAGGTCGAATTGCACGCTGGTACGATACCTACTCGATGGGCTGGTGGTGCCACGTAGAATACCGTCAAGCTCGGCATACCCGGTTCGATGATTTTCGCTGTATACCGGATTGATAACCATGGTGGCCGCTTTGCGCGCAATGCTACGGGCACGAGCGAGCACGGCATTCGACGATGACGATTCCACATCGTTGCGTAACGCAAGGATAGGGACGGCATGGGCTTCGGCACGCTTCGCAGACCCGGCGAAATGGCCTTCGTCCTCATCGTCGAACCATACGGAACGTCCTTGCCTGAAACGATAGGGCATCACCGCATCGGCGGCGGACAAACTGTCCGTTCCACCAAACGTTACGTCTCTGCTGCCGGCCGCGCCTGAGCTACCAAGTATTCCACCCGTCTCACCAGAAATGCCGCCTACTCCGCCGCTTTTACCGGCATAGATGCCCCTGCCCCCATTAGTGTCATCAGTGTCATCTATGTCATACCGACCGTCGTCGTAATCGGCATCTTCGTCGTCTCCTCTTTTCCAAGGATTGCGACGACGCAACGCATGGCCCCAGGAAACGCCGGAATCATCATCCTCATAAGGCAGGAGGCCATCGTCATCCGCATTATCGGGAACATGGCCAAACACACCATACCCTTTGCTCATGGGCGAGCCTCCTTTCCAGCGAATGTATTTCAACCCAACGTTTCCATCCTAGACGAAGCGCGCGGTAGCCTTAATGTATGGATGCAGACAAGCCGGCGCAACGCAAATCCTATGCAGGGAACACCACCCTCGAAATCTTCGAGGTGCTGTGGCGTCACAGTTACTTTGGGCATGGCCTGACCGTGCGGCAAATACTCGATGAGCTTGCCCGTAAACACCAGCTGGAAGATCCAAGCGAGCTGCCGACCGAGAAGACCATACGAAACCAGCTCAAAAAGCTGACCTCCACGGAATTTCTCGGCAGACATATCGGGCATCTCACCGAAAGCGACCTTGCCGGCATCGAATGCAAGAATCCACAACCCGGCTGGTATCTTGATGCATTCCTGTCCACTGCCGAAATGCGACTGCTACTAGACAGTCTTACCCTATCTCGCATCAGCCTCGACACCATGGACGACCTCATCGGTAAAATCCGCGAGCTCGCAGGCGCCGCCGGGCAGGCAGTAGGCTACCTGGACCATGTGGCCACCTACACGCATATCAACGGTGAGTTCCTATCCACTATCGACCAGCTGAATCAAGCCATCGAAGAAGGCCACGGCGTAACCTTCCAATACCGTGATTACGGACCGGATGGCACCTTGATACCGCATAAAAGCCGTACGGGTGCAGGCCGAATTACCTACACCGCCGACCCTTACCAGATGGTGTACAAGAACGGACGCTATTACCTCATCTGCCACCTGCATGGCGAAGACAACCTCCGCATTTTCGTGGTCAACCGAATCGCCAACGTCAGCGCCAAAGGCAGGAACGGCACAGTGCCACTGGAAAAACCAGCACCAGCTGATTTTGACGCAGTGAACTTCATGCGCCACCGTCCATACCCCGTAGCCGATGCCCCGATTCGCATCCGCATGGCCGTACGAGACGAATCCATGCTCAACAACGTGTTCGAATGGTTCGACGACCCTCAAATCAAACATTCACCGGACGGCACACAGTTCGAAGTCATCGTCGATGCTCCCGAACGCGCTGTGTTCTGGTGGGCATTGCAGTATTCCTGGGATGGCCGCGTAGTGATTCTTGAGCCCGATTCGCTCAAGCGCAAACTCTATGATGCCGGGCGTCGCATGGCCACAGCCTATGCTCCCGAATGATGCAACATCACATCGCACACCTCCTTGTCGAGTTGTTCACCAGCGAATTTCACCGGAGAACCTATCATCCCATCGCCAATCACACTCGGTAATTTTTTACCGGGAAATACGATTTCAAGCCATTTCGCGGGCATCGTCCCTCACCTAGGCGCACATAAGGCTAAGGTGGGAATCATTAATCGCATCGCGCGTCCACAAGCGTGCACTAGCGCGTACAACAATAAGGAGCAACTATGAGCGAAGAGCGTACCGCATGGGGCTGGGGTCTGGCCAGCGTAGACGCCGCCGGCACCACCCTGGACGTCTGGTACCCCGAACTGAATCTCGGTGAGGCACCGGCCGAGTCCGATCGCCCGAACCACAATTTCGGTACTTTGGCTCACGATGAGGCCGACGCCCGTGGCATTCGCCGCGTGCCGGTATTCGTCGTCAGCCAGTTGGACGAGCCGATCAGTAATGCCGCGGACGCTTACCTGAAGCTCCATTTGATGAGCATGCGCATGGCCAAGCCGAACACGCTGAACCTCGACGGCATCTTCGCCCAGCTCGCCAATGTGGTGTGGACCAACTACGGCCCCTTCGCCGTTGAAGACTTCACGCTGCGCAAGGCCGACGTCGAACGCGCCTCCACCGAAGCCGCTCTCGCTTTCGCCTCCCAGGCCGGACTGCCTGCCGCAGCTCCTGCCGCCACTGTCAACGTGTTCGGTGTGGATAAGTTCCCGCGCATGATCGATTACGTAGTGCCCACCGGCGTGCGCCTCGGCGACGCCGACCGCGTGCGCCTCGGCGCTTACTTGTCTTCCGGCACCACCGTGATGCACGCCGGATTCGTGAACTTCAATGCCGGCACGCTCGGCGTCTCCATGGTCGAAGGCCGTGTTTCGCAAGGCGTGGTCGTGGGTGACGGTTCCGACATCGGCGGCGGTGCCTCCATCATGGGCACCTTGTCCGGTGGCGGCAAGCTGCGCAATTCCATCGGCGAGCACTCGCTGCTCGGCGCCAACGCCGGTATCGGCATCTCTCTGGGCGATAACTGCACCGTCGAAGCCGGTCTGTACATCACCGCCGGCACTAAGATCACCATCTGGGACAAGGCCAAGGCCGCCGCTGGCGAACCGCTGGAAGTGGTCAAGGGTGCTGAGCTCTCCGGCAAAGACAACATTCTGTTTATCCGCAACTCGGTGAACGGCCGCATCGAAGCCCGCTACCGCAAGGTGGGAATTGAGCTCAACGCCAAGCTGCACAAGAACTGAAATTGAAATAATGGAGCGTTATCTTCGTTGCCCCTCGGTCGACGTACCTTCGTACGCCTTCCCTCGGTGCGCCTCGATACCGCACACATTATTTCAATTTCAGAACTAGCCCTGCTAGTTCTTATGCAGCCGTCGCAGCATAGCTGGTTTGCGCTGTACATATAGAAAGCGCCTCACTGGAATCTCCAGCGAAGCGCTTTCTCAAACCAACAATCACCGCTCGTCCATCGGCACGAAATCGCGCTCGACCGGACCGGTGTAGACCTGGCGTGGGCGGCCGATCTTGGTATTCGGGTCGGCCAACATCTCACGGTACTGCGCAATCCAACCGGGAATGCGGCCCAGCGCGAACAGCGTGGTGAACATGGCCGGATCGAAGCCGATCGCCCGATAAATCAAGCCCGTGTAGAAGTCGACGTTCGGATACAGGTTGCGCGATACGAAATATTCGTCATTCAGCGCAATATCTTCAAGCTCGGTGGCCACGGCGAACAGCGCGCGCTCGTCAGACGGCAGCTTCTGCGTATCTTCGCGCTCCATGATCTTTTCCAGATACTTCCTGGCAATCGCCGCGCGCGGATCATACGACTTGTATACACGGTGGCCAAGGCCGGAAATCTTCTGGCCATTCTCCTTGGCATCACGCACGAACTCGGCCACAGACTTGCCGGAATCACGAATCGCCTTCAATTGGCGCAGTACGGCCTCATTCGCACCACCATGCAACGGACCAGACAGCGCATTGACGCCAGCGGCCACCGCCGAATACAGGTTGGCGTGGGCGGAACCGGCGATACGCACCACCGAGGTCGAGCAGTTCTGCTCATGGTCGGCATGAATAATCAACAAACGACCCAAAGCATGCACATACAGCGGGTCGGATTCAAACGGCTCGTACGGCACAGCGAAGCACATGCGCAGGAAGTCGTCCACATAGCCGCGCGCGTAATCGGGGTACAGCATCGGCTCATCGCGACGACGGCGGAAGATGTACGACACAATCGTACGGGCCTTGGCCATGATGATCTTGGCGGCCTCATCAAGCTGGTCGTTGTCAGAAATATCGGTGGTGTCCGGGTAGAACGTGGCCAGCGCATTGATGGCGGAGGCAAGCACGCTCATCGGGTGAGCGGAGCGCGGGAACGAACCCATGAAGGTACGGAAGTCTTCGCCAACCATCGTCTTGTGATTGATGTCCGCACAGAACTGCTCATACTCAGCCCTGCTCGGCAGCTCGCCGTGGCGCAGCAGCCACGCCACCTCCAGAAAATCGGAGTTCTCGCACAGTTGCTCGATGGGGTAACCGCAGTAGCGCAAAATCGAATGCTTGCCGTCGATGTAGGTGATTTTCGATTCGCACTGCGCGGTGGTGAGGAATCCGGGATCAAGCGTTACCCAGCCATCGTTGCGCAGTTTGGAAACGACGATGCCATCCGGCCCTGCACTAGCCTTAACCACGGGCAGGTTGAACTTGTTCGAATCGACATCAAGTTGTGCCGTTGCCATTCGCGCACCTTCCTCTTCATGAACCACTTACCCCAAACATTAACGTTCACGCGTTCGCGAACACTAGTGTTCGGTACTCTATGTCTTCTGTGTTACCGCTGGCGAATGCCGGTCGATACACGAAAGCCGAAGTGCGCTCATGCTATCAAAGCAAACG
>ERZ826146.2725-NODE-2725-length-12644-cov-3.879021_pt1 | contig 12644 bp, 10 predicted proteins | sample MGYA00519857_ERZ826146 | MGnify/ENA primary metagenome ERZ826146 (study PRJEB31778, sample SAMEA3449222) | human gut metagenome | biome: human gut; feature: human-associated habitat; material: faeces | place: United Kingdom | collected 2010/2012 ...
GAAGCAAGAAAAAAATTTATAGATTTTACTAAAAACTTATGGATTCAAGAAGTAACAGAAAATGAAGTTGGTTCAAATATCAATTTTAAATTAAATAAGGTTTTTGAATTAGACAGATTGTATTATGAAATAAAAACAAAATACGATATATTATATAAGAACTTAAATATTGAAAAATATACAAAAAGTACAATTGTAATTGCAGGAGTATTAGTTGCTCTATTAATATTTAATATTCTTAATTATATAAATATGATTAAATAATTAGAGGTAAATGTATGAAAATAAGTTGTGGTGTAGATATTATAGAAATTGATAGGGTAAAAGAAAGTATAGAACAGCTTGGAGATAAGTTCTTAAATAGAGTTTTTACTGATAAAGAAATTGAATATTGTGAGTCTAGAAAAAATCAAAAATATCAACATTATGCTGCAAGATTTGCTGCTAAAGAAGCTACATTTAAAGCTGTTTCAGGGCAAATAGATGATAAATACAATGTATGTTGGAAAGACTTTGAAGTTACAAATGATGAACAAGGAAGGCCAAGTATAAAATTAGTTGGAATAGATGAAAAATCAATAGAAAATATTGATATTAGTATTTCGCATTGTAAAAAATATGCAGTGGCAAATGTTACAGTATTATATAAATAATCAGTTCAAAAGAGGTAATAAAATGAAATTATTTGATAATCATAGTCATTTAAATGATGAAAAATTTGATGAAGATAGAGATGAAATAATACGAGAAATAATAAATACGGATACTAAAAATTTTATAACAGCAGGCTACAGTTTAGAAGGTTCAAAAAAAGCTGTAGAAATATCAAATAAATATGATTTTATGTATGCAACATGTGGTATTTCTCCAAATGATATTCCACAAAATGAAGAAGAATTGTGGAAAATGTTAGATGAAATCAAAAATTTAATTAAAAACAACAATAAAAAAGTTGTAGCAGTAGGGGAAATAGGATTAGATTATTATTGGAATACAGATAATAAAGAACTTCAAACAAAGGCTTTTATAGAACAAATAAAATTAGCGAATGAATTAGATTTACCAATTGTAATTCATACAAGAGATGCAATAATGGACACTTTGGAAATATTAAAAGAAAATCCAGTAAAAAATAAAGGTGTTTTTCATTGTTGCCCTCAAAATAGGGAATTAATAAAAGAAGGTTTAAAACTAGGATTTTATATTTCTTTTGCAGGACCAATTACATTTAAAAGTTCAAAAAATGCAGATGAAATGATAAATTTAGTACCAAATGATAGAATTTTGATTGAAACAGATAGTCCATATTTAGCACCAGAGCCAGTTCGTGGAACTAGAAACACACCAATTAATGTTAAATATGTTGCTCAAAAAATAGCTGATGCGAAAGGGATGACTTTAGAGGAAATTGCGGATATAACTTATGAAAATGCAAGGAAAATATTTAAAATATAAAATAAAAATGCTAATAAATAGATTTTTTATTAGCATTTTTTATTTTTATCTAATATTTCTCAAAGCTTCAATTCTATCAGCTGTGCTAGGATGAGTAGACCATAAACTAGAAGTTTTTCTCTTCCCTTTATCTCCATTCTTTTTAAAAGGATTAATGATATACATATTAGCCGTTGCAGAATTAGCAGTTTCTAATTCATTAGGGTCATTTTCTAACTTCTCTAAAGCAGAAATTAAACCATCAGGATTACGAGTAAACTCTACTGCAGTAGCATCAGCTAAAAATTCTCTTTTTCTTGAAAGAGCAAGTTGCATTAAAGTTCCAAATATAGGAGAAAGAATTAAGAAAATCAATCCAAGTAACATTAATATTCCATTTGCTTTACTATCATTATCTCTATCATCTTTTAAGCCACCCCAAAACATAATTCGAGAGAACATATCTGAGAGCATAACAATAAGTCCAACAAACACTGAAACAACAGCACTTAAAAGAATATCATAATTTTTTATATGACTCATTTCATGAGCAATTACACCTTCTAATTCATAGTAATTTAATTTTTCGAGTAAACCTGTAGTAACACAAATTACAGCATGTTCAGGATTTCTACCAGTTGCAAAAGCATTTGGTTGAGCATCTTCAACAACATATAAATCTGGTTTTTTAGGTAGGCCAGCAGTTACCATTAGAGCATCTAAAATATTTACAAGTTTTAAATCTTCCTCTTTAGTTGCAGGTCTTGCTCTACAAGAAGCTAAAACTATTTTATCACTGTAATAGTAAGAACCCCAAGCAGAAGCGATTGAAAAAATTAATGCGATTAATATAGATAATTCTCCTAGATTTAAAGCATTACATATATAATAAATAATAAGTGTCACTGCAATAATAAAAATAGAAACAATAATTGCAGATTCAAATTTATTCTTCTTAATTGTTTTAAACATAAAATACCTCCTATAGAGCAAAAAGGGGTACTTAAAAAAGTAACCCCCTTCATTTAATTAGTCTTTTTTTCCAAAATCAACTTTTACATTTTTTCTTGCTTCAGCATTATCAACTGTAAATAATTCACGTGGAGTGAAATTAAACATATTTGCAATAATGTTTGAAGGGAAAATTTGTAGTTTTTGATTATACATTGTTACTGTATCATTATAGAATTGTCTAGAAAAAGAAATTTTATTCTCTGTATTTCTTAATTCTTCAGATAATTCAGAAAAGTTTTGATTTGCTTTTAAATCTGGATAATTTTCTGAAACAGCCATAATTGTTTTTAATGCTCCAGAAAGTTGATTATCTAAATCAGCTTTTTCAGCAACAGTGTTAGCATTAGCCCAAGAAGTTCTTAAACTAGTGATTTTTTCAAAAGTTTCTGATTCATGTGCTGCATAACCTTTTACTGTTTCAACAAAATTTGGAATTAAATCAAATCTTCTTTGTAATTGTACATCAATTTGACTCCAAGCATTATCAACTTTTACTCTTGAAGAAACCAAACCATTATACATTGAAATTATAGCAATTACTAATATAACTACTATAGCTAAAATAATCAAACCCATAATTAATCCTCCTTTGATTATTATATCTTTTTATATGATAACATATTATTAAAATTTAAACAATATTTTTAAAAAAAATAAAAAATGTACTAAATTCAGTGGTTAGAGAATATACTATAAAGAAGAGTCCTACAGCACCAAGCTTGTACAAAATTTGACAAGCTTAGGAAAATGTTGTATAATATAAGATGTATTGCCAAAGGAGGTAAGAAAGATTTTTATGAAAAGAGAAGAAAAAGCTTCATTATCTATAATGAAAATCATGTGTGTGACTATTATCCTAATATTAATTTCAGGAATAGCCGTTATGGCAGTTAATACAAATCTTAAAGATACAAAAATTGTTTTAAAAAATGGTTATGAACTATCAGTTCTAACATCAAAAACAACAGTATCAGAAGTTTTAAAAGAAAACAATATTATATTAGATGAAGATGAAAAAACAATACCAGACCTTACTGAAGAAGTATCAGCAGGTACTGTAATTAAAATAGTAGACAAATCATATAATGAAGTGCAGATAGCGAAAGTTTCTGAAGAAGGAGCTGAAGCAACTTTAGAAGAACTTTTAAATAATTATGCACCAATTACAGAAAAAATAGTTACAGAACAAGTAGCTATACCATATGAGACAATTACAAAAAATACAACAGGAACGACAGAAAATACAACAAACAGAATAATACAACAAGGTAAAGACGGAATAAAAGAAATAACATATAAAATTAAATATCAAAATGATGTAGAAATTGAAAAAATTCAATTATCAGAAACTGTAATCAAAGAACCAGTAAATAAAATAGTTCAAGTTAATAAAACAGTAACATCAAGAAGTTCACTATCAAGAACAACTCCAAGCACTACAGTTCAAGCAGGTGCTACAGGAGAAATATATAAAATAACAGCATATTGCTCTTGTGCAAAATGTTGTGGTAAAACAAATGGTATCACAGCAGCAGGAACAAAAGCAACAGCTGGAAGAACTATTGCGGCATCATCAAAATTTGCATTAGGAACAAAATTAAATATAAATGGTCACACATATACAGTAGAAGATAGAGGTGGAGCAATTAAAGGTAATAAGATAGATATCTATGTTAATTCGCATGCAGAAGCTTTAGCATGGGGAGTTAGATATTTACCAGTAACATCAGTACAATAATTAAAAAGTCTTAGCAAATAGATGCTAAGGCTTTTTGTTCTTTTATTATACTACTTGCTATTTTATTCTAAATATAGTAAAATATGGAAATAGAAAGGGAAAGATTATGAAACTAATATCATGGAATGTAAATGGAATAAGAGCCTGTATAAATAAAGGTTTTAAAGATTTTTTTAACGAAATAGATGCTGATATATTTTGTATTCAAGAAACAAAATGTCAAAAAGATCAAATAGACTTAGAATTTAAAGGATATACAAGTTATTGGAATAGTGCTGAGAAAAAAGGTTATTCAGGAACAGCGATATTTACAAAACAAAAACCAATTTCTGTAACATATGGAATTGGTATAGAAGAACATGACAAAGAAGGAAGAGTAATAACTTTAGAATTTGAAAAATTTTATATGATTAATATATATACACCAAATTCAAAAAGAGAATTAGAAAGACTAGAATATAGACAAATTTGGGAAGATGAAATAAGAAAATATATGTTAAAATTAAATGAAAACAAACCTGTTATAATGTGTGGAGATTTAAATGTAGCACATAAAGAAATAGATTTAAAAAATCCAAAAACAAATAGGCATAATGCAGGATTTACAGATGAAGAAAGAAATAAAATGACAGAGTTATTAGATGCGGGATTTGTAGATACTTTTAGAGTTCTATACCCTGAGAAAGAAAATGCATATAGTTGGTGGTCATATATGGGACATGCTAGAGAAAAAAATGTTGGATGGAGAATAGATTATTTTATAGTTTCAAAATCAATTGAAAATTGTATAAAAGAAGCTAAAATACATTCAGAGATACTTGGAAGTGATCATTGCCCAGTAGAATTAGAAATAGATATATAAAATAGAATAGAAAGGAAACATTATGGAAGAAATAAAACAAGGGTGGAAAAAAAGAATATCATGGTTATTAATAGCAATAACAGTTGTAATTGTGTATAAAATGTTAGACAACTTTTCAAGTGTACAAGCTTGGTTTGGATCATTTCTTAGAATATTAAAACCATTTCTAATAGGAATTTTAATATCATATATATTATTTATACCATGTACCAAAATAGAAAAAATATTTAAAAAATCAAAATTAAAACTGATAGCTAAAAGATCTAGAGGACTATCTGTTATAGCAACATATATTATATTTGTTTTAATTTTAATAATTATAATAAATTGTATATTTCCAATTTTAAGAGATAGTGTAATAGAATTAGTTAATAATATACCAGGTTATTATGAAACGATTGTTAATAAGTACAAAGAATTACCAGAGGATTCAGTTTTAAAAAACGATATTATAAAAGAAAAAGTAACAGAATTTTCTAATATAGATATAAAACAATTTTTAAGTATAAATAACGAAAAAATATTAGAATATATTAAAAGTATAATAGATATATTCTCTGGAATATTTGATGTATTTGTATCTATAATAGTTTCAGTATATATTTTATTACAAAGAACCACAATAATAAATGCTTTAAGAAGATTTGTGAGAGCAATATTTAAAAAGGAAACTTATGAAACTATAGATAAATATTTTACAAAAGCAAATCAAGTATTTTTTACATTTATATCAAGTCAATTATTAGATGCTGTAATTGTTGGTATTTTGACAACAATTGCAATGATGATATTAAAAGTAAAATATGCACCTTTAATTGGATTTACAATTGGATTATTTAATATGATACCTTATATTGGTGCTATAGTTGCTGTAAGCATAGGAATATTGGTTACTTTTATAACTGGAGGATTTGGAAAGGCTCTTGCTATGGCAGTTGTTGTTATAATTTTACAACAAATTGATGCCAATATTATTAATCCTAAAATAATTGGCTCTTCTTTGGAAATAAGTCCATTACTTGTTATCTTTTCAATTACTGTTGGTGGTGCTTATTTTGGTATTTTAGGTATGTTCTTAGCTGTGCCTATTGCTGTTGTTTTGAAGATTGGATTGACGGATTTTGTGGATGCTAGGAATAAAATTAAAGATGAGGAAGAGAGTAGAAATGAAGTGTAATTTGTGTTAGTTGACTGAAATTCAAAAATTTCTACTAATAAAAGAACTACTTAATTTGAGAGATTAAGTAGTTCTTTTATTTCTTTTTTTGTTTAATAATATTGAGACTGTTATAGCTATTATGATTGCGATAACAATAGCTATTAAACCAGGCCAGCCTAAGATTGATACAAATTTGCTTCCTAGTGACATTATTATTCCTGCTAGTAGTACTCCTAATGTTACTGCTGAGATACTTGTTTTGAAGTCAAGGTTTAAGAAACTTGCTGCTAGTGTTCCAGTCCATGCCCCTGTCCCTGGTAGTGGGATTCCTACGAATATAAGTAGGGCAAAGAAAATACCTTTGTTTCCTGCTGTCTTTTTTAGTTTTTCCCCACCTTTTTCGCCTTTTTCTAAGCACCAAGTAAAAAATTTTCCAATTATTTTTTTATCTTTTCCCCATTCTAATACTTTTCTTGCAAATAAAAAAATTATTGGTACAGGAAGCATATTTCCTATTATTGCTATAGGGTAATAGATAAATATGTTTAATCCTAATCCTTCTGCGATTGGGATTGCTCCTCTTAATTCGACTATTGGAACCATACTAACTAACCATACTATTAAATATTTTATGAAAATAGGTAAACTTGCCATTTTAAAAATCCTTTCTTAAAATATGTTTTTAAATCTTTTGTATTTTACTATAAATGATTTAAAAAGTCTAGAGCAAGATAAAAATGTTTGTTAAAAATATTGAATAAAAATTAATAATATGTTAATATTTTTATATAAGGTATTAAGTTATATTTAAAAATATGATAAACAAAGGAGGAAATTCAAAAAAATGCATAATAAGAATAAAGGTATTACATTAGTTGCATTAGTAATAACAATAATTATACTGTTGATTTTAGCTGGAGTAGCAATATCTGCTTTAACACAGACAGGTTTATTTGATAATGCAAAACAAGCAAAAAATGCTACAGAAAATGCACAAAATAAAGAAGAAGGAATACTTAATGAATATGAAAAGGAAATAGCTGGTTATGGAAATGGGGAAGAACAACAGGATAAAGTATCAGCTGAAATGGTTTCTTTTACACCAGAAGATTCAAATTGGAATGTAAAAAATGTTAAGGAAGCAATAGATTATTTATATAATAATTAATAAAAATAGTAAAATTTTTAATAAAAGTTTTACTATTTTTTAATTTGAATATAAAGTTTTTTAAGAGCAAATAAAATATTAAAAAAAGTCCGCAAAAAGCTTGACTTCCGTAAGTGATTTGTGGTATCATATAATATGAATTTATGCGAAAATTTGAAATCAAGTAAAATTTAATTCAAAAGACATATCAAACACAAGTCAAAAATTTTAAAAAAGAGGAATTAAATATAACAAAATTGAAAATAAATTAATTTGAAAAAGCAGGCAAATTAATTTATAACAAAACTAGTTATATTCTAAGAAGGACTTTTTTAAAAATCAAATAAATAAGTTTCAAGCTAAGTAAAACACAAAACAACATCTTAGTAAGAAACTTTAAAATTTTTAAATCTGCTTCACCAATAATAATTTTATAAGGAGTGATTTTTTTGAAAATTAAAGATGTTCAATACGAAAAAGCATCAAGAAAAGACTTTGCTAAAGTTGGCGATTTTATCGAAATGCCTAACTTAATTCAAGTTCAAAAAGATTCATACAATTGGTTTGTAAAAGAAGGTTTAGGAGAAGTATTAAAAGATATATCTCCAATAGAAGACTATTCTGGAAACCTAGTATTAGAATTCTTTGACTATTACATGGAAGAAAAAACAAAATACACATTAGAAGAAGCAAAAGAAAGAGATGCTACATATTCTACAAGATTACATGTAAAAGTTAGATTAATAAACCGTGAAACAGGAGAAATCAAAGAACAAGAAATTTACTTAGGTGATTTTCCACTTATGACAGATAGCGGAACATTTGTAATTAATGGTGCAGAAAGAGTTGTAGTAAGCCAATTAGTTCGTTCACCAGGTTGCTATTATGCAGAAGAATTTGACACAAAAACAGGAAAGAAAACATACACATCAACAGTAATGCCATTAAGAGGAGCATGGATTGAATACGAAACAGATGGAAATGATATATTCTATGTACGTGTTGACAGAACTAGAAAATTACCAGTAACAACACTTTTAAGAGCGTTAGGCATAGTTTCAGATGACCAAATAAGAGATTTATTTGGAGATGAAACATTATTATCAACAACAATAGCAAAAGATACTATTAAAACTCAAGAGGAAGCTTTAATAGAAATCTATAAAAAATTAAGACCAGGAGAATTACCAACAGTTGAAGCAGCAAGAAGCTTATTCAATGGATTATTCTTTGATAATAGAAGATATGATTTAGCAAAAGTTGGTAGATATAAATTTAATCAAAAATTAGATTTAGCAACAAGAATAAAAGGTAAAGTTTCTGCAAGTGATATAATGGATGCTGAAACAGGAGAAGTTTTTGTACAAGCAGGAGAAGTAATATCAGCAGAAGTAGCTGAAGATATTCAAAATTCTGGAATTAATATAGTAGATATATTAGTTGAAGATAAAACAATAAGAATAATAGGAAATGGAATAGTTGATATTCATAAAGTATTACCAACAGTTGATTTTTCTACTTTAAATATAAAAGAAAAAGTAAATTATCAAGTATTAAAAAATATAATTGATAATACAGATGAAAAAGATTTACCAAAAACTGTTGAAGAAAGAATGGATGAATTAGTACCAAAACACATAACAACAGAAGATATAATTGCATCTGTAAATTACTTATTAAATCTATCACATGGATTAGGAAAACCAGATGACATAGACCATTTAGCAAATCGTAGAATTAGATGTGTTGGTGAATTATTACAAAATCAATTTAGAATTGGTTTAACAAGACTTGAAAGAGTTGTAAGAGAAAGAATGACAATCCAAGACTTAGATGTAGTAACACCACAAACATTAATAAACACAAAACCAATAACATCATCAATTAGAGAATTCTTTGGAAGTTCACAATTATCACAATTTATGGACCAAACTAACCCACTTTCAGAATTAACACATAAAAGAAGAATCTCAGCTTTAGGACCTGGAGGTCTTACAAGAGAAAGAGCTGGTTTCGAAGTTAGAGATGTTCACTATACACACTATGGTAGATTATGTCCAGTAGAATCTCCAGAAGGACCAAACATTGGACTTATATCAGCACTTTCATCATTTGCTAAAATAGATGAATATGGATTTATTGAAACACCATATAGAAAAATAGATCCAGAAACACATAGAGCAACAGATGAAGTTGAATATATGAGTGCAGATGTTGAAGATAACTACATTATAGCTCAAGCATCAGAGCCAATGGATGAAAATGGAGAATTTATAAATAACAGAATTAGAGTTAGATATAGAAATGAAATCATAGAAGTTGAAAAAGACAGGGTACAATACATAGATGTTTCACCAAAACAATTAGTTTCTATAGCTGCAGCAATGATACCATTCTTAGAGCATGATGATGCAAAAAGAGCCTTAATGGGTTCTAACATGCAACGTCAAGCAGTGCCTCTATTAACAACTGAAGCACCAATAGTAGGAACAGGTATGGAATATAGAGCTGCAAAAGATTCAGGAATATTAATATTAGCTGAAGATGATGGAGTAATAGAAAAAGTAACAGGTGATGCAATTACTGTAAAATACAATAATGGTAAAACAATAGTACACAAATTACGTAAGTTCAAAAGAACAAATGGTGGTACATGTATCAATCAAAGACCAATGGTAAAAAAAGGTGAAATAGTTAAAAAAGGTGATGCTATAGCAGATGGACCATCAACAAAAAACGGAGAAATGGCTTTAGGTAAAAACTGTTTAGTAGCATTCTCAACATGGGAAGGTTATAACTACGAAGATGCTATTCTTCTAAATGAAAGATTAGTAAAAGAAGATGTATTTACATCAATACATATTGAAGAATATGATTGCGAATGTAGAGATACAAAATTAGGACCAGAAGAAATAACAAGAGACATACCAAACGTTGGTGATGATGTATTAAAAGACTTAGATGAAAACGGAATAATCAGAATTGGTGCAGAAGTTAGACCAGGAGATATATTAGTTGGTAAAGTTACTCCAAAAGGAGAAACAGAATTAACAGCTGAAGAAAGATTATTAAGAGCTATTTTCGGAGAAAAAGCTAGAGAAGTTAGAGATACATCATTAAGAGTACCACACGGAGAAGCAGGAACAATAGTAGATGTTAAAATATTTACTAGAGACAATTCAGATGAATTAGGACCTGGAGTAAATCAAATAATTAGATGTTATATAGCAACAAAAAGAAAAATATCAGTTGGAGATAAAATGGCCGGACGTCATGGTAACAAAGGTGTTATTTCAAGAGTATTACCAGAAGAAGATATGCCATTCACACCAGATGGTACACCAATAGATATTTTACTTAACCCACTAGGTCTTCCATCACGTATGAACTTAGGACAAATTTTGGAAGTTCACTTAGGTGGAGCTGCAAAAGCATTAGGATGGCACGTATCAACACCAGTATTTGATGGTGCAACACAAGAAGATGTAGAAGAATTATTAAAACAAGCTGGAATGACACCAGATGGTAAATCAATTCTTTATGATGGTAGAACTGGTGAACCATTTGACAAGCCAATTACAGTTGGTGTTATGTATATGTTAAAACTACACCACTTAGTAGATGATAAAATCCATGCTCGTTCAACCGGACCATACTCATTAGTAACACAACAGCCACTTGGAGGTAAAGCACAATTCGGTGGACAACGTTTTGGAGAAATGGAAGTTTGGGCATTAGAAGCATATGGTGCAGCATATACACTACAAGAAATGTTAACAGTTAAATCTGATGACGTTGTAGGTAGAGTAAAAACATATGAAGCAATCGTTAAAGGTGAAAATATTCCAGAACCAGGAGTTCCAGAAAGCTTCAAAGTTCTTGTAAAAGAACTACAATCTTTAGGATTAGATGTACGTTTATATTCTGAAGATAATCAAGAATTAGAACTTAAAGAAAACATAGAAGACGGAATTGAATATGACCCAGAAAAAGATAACAAATACTTAGCTGAAGACGAAGTTGTTGCAGAAGATGACTTAAAAGACGGTTACGTTGAAGCTGAAGAAGATGACATATTATTAGATGATGAAAATGATTCAGAAAATGATGAACTATTCCAAAACTTAGATGATGAAGATGATGAGGCTATTTTTGATAGTGATATGTCAGAAGACAATTTAGATGATTAATTTATAGAAAAGAATAACTGAATATATTTCAAAAAGATAAGAGGCGACAGAAGGGAATTGCAAGAGCGGTGGCTAGTCCTCTTAATCTGTTTTGAAAAACTCTATAATTGAGGGGGAAAACAAAACGTGGACGAATTAGATATTTTTAATAAAATAAAAATAGGAATCGCATCAGATGAAAAAATAAGAGAATGGTCAAAAGGTGAGGTAAAAAAACCAGAAACAATCAATTACAGAACATTAAAACCAGAAAAAGATGGTTTATTCTGTGAAAGAATATTTGGGCCAACGAAAGACTGGGAATGTCATTGTGGTAAATATAAAAGAGTTAGATATAAAGGAATAGTTTGTGACAGATGTGGAGTAGAAGTTACAAAATCAAAAGTTAGAAGAGAAAGAATGGGACACATAGAACTTGCAGCACCAGTAGCACATATTTGGTACTTCAAAGGAATTCCAAGTAGAATAGCTTTAATGCTAGATGTTTCTCCAAGAAACCTTGAAAAAATAGTATATTTTGCTTCATACATAGTTACAGACAAAGGAACATCTGATTTAGCAGAATGCCAAGTTTTAAATGAAAAAGAATATCATGAAGCAGAAGAAAAATACGGAAAAGGTTCATTTAAAGCCAAAATGGGAGCAGAAGCATTAAGAGAATTACTAGAACAAGTAGATTTAGATGAGTTATCTGCAGAACTATTAAAAGAATTAGATAACGGAATTCGTTTTTATTCTATGGAAAATGAATCTTTAAAAATTGTTGTGGTAAATATGGGATGCCGCATTATGGAAATCCACACTCCAGATGCTTCTGGAAATAAATCAGATGTTATTCTCGGATTAAAAAATATTGAAGATTATGCGAATGACCCGGCTTACTTTGGTGCAATCATCGGCCGTGTTGCGAACCGAATTGGTGATGCCCACTTCACATTAAACGGAAAAACTTACGAACTGTATGCCAATAATGGCAAAAATCATTTACACGGAGGAAAAGAAGGATTCGATAAAAAAATCTTTGACGTTACTCCGTTAGAAAATGGACTCCGCTTCCACTACTTTTCTAAAGACGGTGAAGAAGGCTATCCCGGAAATTT
>ERZ826146.2729-NODE-2729-length-12624-cov-18.286180_pt1 | contig 12624 bp, 9 predicted proteins | sample MGYA00519857_ERZ826146 | MGnify/ENA primary metagenome ERZ826146 (study PRJEB31778, sample SAMEA3449222) | human gut metagenome | biome: human gut; feature: human-associated habitat; material: faeces | place: United Kingdom | collected 2010/2012 ...
CGGTGGTCTGGTAGCCCCAGCTGCCGTCAAAGGGGTGCTCGGCCAGCGGCAGCAGCTCCACATGGGTAAAGTGGTGCTCCAGCAGCCACGGGATCAGCTCCCGCGCCAGCTCCTCGTAGTTATACCACCCGTCCGAGCCGTCCGGCCGGGTTGCGCCGGGCTTGTGCTTCCAGCTGCCGGCGTGCAGCTCGTAGATGTTCAGCGGGCGGTTGCGGCATTTGTCCCGCCGCTCCATCCACGCGGTGTCGTCAAAGGTGAAATCCAGCTTTGTCAGTTTGCTGGCGGTGCCGGGGCGCAGCTCGGTGGCAAAGGCGTAGGGGTCGCTGCGCATCACGGCGCTGCCGTCCGCGCCATGCACGCGGTATTTGTACAACTCGCCCTCCGCAAGGCCGGGGATAAAGGCGCTCCACACGCCGGTATCGGCTTTTTCCATGGGCACGCCGCGCTCCCAGCCGTCAAAGCCGCCGCACACCTCCACGGCGGTGGCACCGGGTGCCCACACGGCAAAACGCCAGCCCTCGGCGCCGTTTGGGTCGGTGCAGGGGTGCGCACCCAGAATGCGGTAGGCATCGAAGCAGTCGCCACTGAAAAACGTGCGGGGGATCACAGGGTAATTCATGCAAAGATCTCCTTACTTCTCTATGTTGACCGGCGGTGTGCGCCGGTTGATACAAGGCTGTTTGGGCAAACTATCCAAGAAAAACGCCTTTTTACCGGCACAGTGGCCGATAATCTTAGCGAATCTTGACAAAAATCGGCAAAAATACACATATTTGCCAGAGGGTGTGGTATACTGTTGCTACCGCCTTGCGGGCGGTGCAACTTTTTAGAGCAATAGAATGGGAGCGAATGATCATGGCTTGGTATGACGAAGCAGTATTTTATCACATCTATCCGCTGGGGCTGTGCGGCTGTGCGCACGAAAACGACGGCCAGCCCACCCCGGGCGCTTTTGCAAAGCTGGAAGCATGGGCAGCCCACGCGGCAAAGCTGGGCTGCACGGCCATCTACATCGGCCCGCTGTTCGAAAGCGGCTCCCACGGTTATGATACCATCGACTACCGTCTGGTGGACCGCCGCCTTGGCACCAACGAGGAGTTCAAGGCCTTTGTGGCGGCCTGCCATGCCCGCGGGCAGCGGGTCATCGTGGACGGCGTGTTCAACCATGTGGGCCGCGATTTCTTCGCGTTCCGGGACCTGAAAGCGAACCGCGAGAACGCCCGCTATAAGGACTGGTTCTGCGATGTGAACTTCTGGGGCAACAACGAGTATAACGATGGCTTTTCCTACGGCAACTGGGGCGGCTACAACCTGCTGGTCAAGCTGAACCAGCGCAACCCGGAGGTGCAGCAGTACCATTATGATACCGTCCGCTTCTGGGTGGAGCAGTTCGACATCGACGGCATCCGTCTGGACGCAGCCGATGTGCTGGATTTCGACTTCATGCGCGGGCTGCGCCGTCTGGCAAACGAGGTAAAGCCGGAGTTCTGGCTGATGGGCGAGGTCATCCATGGCGATTACAGCCGCTGGGCAAACCCGGAAATGCTGCACTCCGTGACCAACTACGAGCTGCACAAGGGCCTGTGGAGCGGCCACAACGACCACAACTATTTTGAAATTGCCCACACCATGCGCCGGCTGCAGGGGCTGTGCCACGACACCCGGCTGTATCTCTTCTCGGATAACCACGATGTGGAGCGCCTGCCCAACAAGCTGCGCAACCGGGAGCACATCCGGCATATTGCCATTCTGGTGTACAGCCTGTGGGGCATTCCGTCCATCTACTACGGCTCGGAGTTCGGTATCGAGGGCAAAAAGGAGTGGGGCAGCGACTGGCCGCTGCGTCCCTGTCTGGAGCTCAATGACTACGCTGATGCAGAACGTACAAATCCTGTTACCAGTGTATACAAAGCGCTGGGGAAATGCAAGGCTGAATTGCCGGAAATGACCTACGGCGAGGTAAAGGAATTGCAGCTCACCACCCAGTGCTACGCCTTTGCCCGGGTGCTGGACGGCAAGGCGGTGGTAGCGGTGCTGAACAACGGCGATACCCCCGCACAGCTGGAGTTCCAGCTGCCGGTGGAAACCGCCAAGGTCACCGACCTGCTGGCGGACACCGTGGGTGCACAGGAGGTGCTGGTCTCTACCGAGTGGAACCGCATGAAGGTGCAGCTGCCCTCCAATTACGCCACCCTGCTGCGGGTAGAATAAAGCAACGCCTGCGGCGTGACCGGCGCAAAAGCCTTTACCCTTTGGAGATAGGTTTCCCCCTTCCGGGGGAAGCCTTTGTTCAGAAAGCTGAGATTGGAATAACCTTGCACATTTTGCCGCGTTTTGCTACAATAAGGAGAGAAAAGTCGTTTTACGGAAAGGAAGCCTGACCCCCTATGAATGCAGCACAGCGCAGAGAATGCATCCTGACCCGGCTGAACAGCGCCGGTGCCCCCTTAAGTGCCAGCACGCTGGCGGCCGAGCTGGGGGTGTCGCGGCAGATCGTGGTAGGGGATGTGGCGCTGCTGCGCGCCGGTGGGGCGCAGATCGATGCCACCCCCCGGGGCTACCAGCTGCACCCGGCGGAGAAGGGCTATGCCGGCATTCTGGCCTGTGTGCACCGCACGCAGGAGGAGATGCGCCGGGAGCTGTACACCGTGGTGGATCAGGGCGGCACGGTGGTGGATGTGGCGGTGGAAAACAGCCTCTACGGCGAGATCCGCGCCACATTGAACCTGTGCAACCGGTACGATGTGGATAACTTTATCCGTCAGGCTGCGGATGCACCCGAGAGCCTTTTGAGCCGCATGACCGGCGGCGTGCACCTGCACACCCTGCGCTGCCCGGACAAGGACACCTTTGCCCGCATCCATGATGCTTTGGAGCAGCAGGGGCTTTTGTACCGCAAGGAGTAACGCCGCTCCGCTTATACCCAGTATAAAAAGGGCTGCGGGGCTTGTCTATCCGCAAAACCGGAAAAATGTTGGAAAATCAACAAAAATGCAAAAGAGGTGGGTTTTCTGGATATCCGCATTGAAAAGACCGAGCGCGCCATCAAGCAGGCCTTTATGGAGCTGCGCCGCGAAAAGCCGGTGGAAAAGATCCGTGTCAAGGAGCTGTGCGACCGCGCCTGCATCAATAAATCCACATTCTACGCCCATTATCAGGATATCTATGCGCTGGCCAACGCCATGGAGGACGAGATGGTGCACGCGGTGGTGGAAAGCCTGCCCCGCCTGACCGCCAGCGATGTGAGCGAGCGCACCGAGTGGCTTGCGCGGGAGATGTTCCGCGCCTTCACCGCGCATCAGGCCGAGATCAGCGTGCTCTTCTCCGGCTCCCGGCAGGGGCTGTTCATCAACCGGGTGGAGCAGGCCATGTGCCAGTGCATCGCCCAGACCGACCCCACCTTTGAGACGGACGTAGTGCGCAAGGTGGTGCTTTCCTTCTGCGTGCAGGGGTGCTACTACACCTTTACCACCTACTGCGGCCAGATGGACGAAAAGCGCCTTGTGACCCTGCTGGCCTCCATCGCCCGCGCCGCGCAGCGGATACGGATGTAACGCGGGACGATCAAAAATGGCCGCCGCTTGTGCTTTGGCCATCTTTAGAGGAATAATTATTTTTACTTCGGGATAGCGGAGCGTCTGCGGACGCTCCGCTATCCCATTTTTTTATAGGGGACGCGTGCTTTTGGCATAACTGCCAAAAAATAAGACGAAAATTCGTCATCTATACTTTTTTACCAGATTTTTCAAGAAACAGTTTACACTATGCTGGAAGTGGTGGTATTATATAAAAGTATGTGATGGCGTAGGATGCGCTTGCGCTCGGGAGGGTGCTCGGGAGGGTATAGAGCAGGATGAAGAACAAGATCTCGCGCCGCAGCTTTCTGGCGGCGGCTGCGGTCTCGGCGGCGGCACCGAGGACGAGATCAACGGCGCAGTCACTTTTTTAAAGTGGTTCACCGAACCGCAGAATAATATCGCTTTCGCGGTGGAGTCGGGCTATCTGCCGGTGACCACCGCCGCCAACGACATGGACGCCATCCGCGCAAGCGGGCTGGAACTGACCGACGACTATTTTGAGGCGTGGTATCAGGCCACCCTTGCGCAGTTACAGCAGTACGAGGGCTGACCGCCCGCAAAAAAGACGGAAAGGAGGCAGGGCGATGTTTGACGCATGGAAACAGCGCCAGCGGCAGCGCTTGGAAAACAGACCGGAAAGAACCGTGTTCTACAATATTTTTGCCACCATGATGCTGGTGCTGGCGGTGGAGCTGCTGATGTCGGCCGCCAGCATCCTTGCCGTCAACGTGACCGGGCAGCTGGACGAAAACGCCAAGGATCTGCTTACCATGCGGGTGCGCAACCGCGCCAGCTATGTGCAGGAGATCCTGCAGAACGCGGAGGATCTGGAGCAGCTGAGCGAGCAGATCACCGCCACCACCCAGCAGCTGCTGAAAAGCGGCGATATCTCGCTGGACACGCTGGATAACGGCAGCGAACAGAGCGATGCTTTGCTGGTAGCCCTTGCCCCGCAGCTTCTGGACACCCTGCGCACAAAGCAGGTGACCGGCATCTTTCTCATCCTGAACACCCACGATCTGGACACCTGCGAGGTGGGCAAAAAAATGCCCGGCATCTACCTGCGGGATATGGACCCGGACGCCCGCCCTTCGGAGCGCAACAGCGACCTTTTGCTGGAACGCGCCAGCGCCACAGTGGTAAAAGAGCTGGCCATCGGCACGGATAAGGGCTGGCAGCCCGCTTTCCCCTATCAGGGCAATACCAAGGGCGGCATCCTGCGCACGGTCTTTCAGACCGCGTATAAGAGCGATGCCGGCCTTTCGGCGGAAAGCTATGGCCGCTGGACCACCAACTCCTACTGTCTGGCCGGGGACGACCGGCACGCCATTGCCTACTCCATGCCGCTGATCCTGCCGGACGGCACGGTATACGGCGTGGTGGGCGTGGAACTGCTCACGGACTATCTGCAGACAAAGCTGCCCTTCACCGAGCTGGACGAGGACAAGGCAGGCACCTATTTTATCGTGACCACTACCGATGATGCGCTGACGGACGGCGTGCTCTCCCTGCGCAAGACCGTGACCTCCGGCGAGGATCTGGTAACGGCAGATGCACCGCTGGGCGTTTTGAACTGCCGCAGCGATGGCAACGGCGGCAACTGGGTGGAGCTGAACGATAAGCGCTATTATATGGTGCTGGAGCCGCTGCAGGTGTATAACCGCAACGCGCCCTTTGCCGCCGAAAAGTGGTTTCTGGCGGGTACCATGGAACAGTCGGTGCTGCTGGCTTTTTCCAGCCGGGTGCGCGAGGTGCTGCTGACCACCATAGCGATCACGCTGGTGCTGAGCGTTTTGGGCAGCCTGCTGGTCTCGGCACGGCTGGCCAGACCCATCAACCGTTTGTACCGCGAGGTGATAGACGCGCAGGAGAAAAAGACCTTCCCCCGCCTGTCCCGCACCGCCATCCGGGAGGTGGACCGCTTTGCCGAGACCATTACCCAGCTGAACAAGGAGCTGGTGACCAACTCCACCAAGTTTTTGCGCATCATGGATATGGCCAGTGTGGAGATCGGCGGCTACGAGCTGCGCACCGACACCGGCAGCGTGTTTGTGACCGATAATTTCTTCTCCCTGCTGGGCAAGCCCGAGATGCAGGACGAGCCGCTGAGCGTGCGCCGGTTCGAGGAGGTGCTCAAGGGCATCCGGGAAAAGAATCCCTGTGACCACACCGCCGAGGGCGACGAGCTTTTGACCATTCAGCAGCCGGACGGGGTGCGGTACATCATGCTGCGCAGCACCATCGAGGGGCACGCCAAGATCGGCCTTGCCGAGGACGTGACCGCCGCTGTGCTGGAACGGAAGCGCATCGAGCACGAGCGCGATCACGATATCCTGACCGGGCTGTACAACCGGCAGGCCTTCAACCGGGTGTGCACCGAGCTGTTCGCCGCGCCGGAGCGCATGGGCGTGGCTGCGCTGATGATGATGGACCTGGATAACCTCAAGCACATCAACGATACCTACGGCCACGACTGGGGCGACCAGTACATCCGCCGCACCGGTCAGTGCCTGCGGGACAATACCCCCGCCGGGACGGTCTGCGCACGCCTTTCCGGCGATGAGTTCCTTGTGCTGTTCCACGGCTACCGCAGCCGGGACGCAGTGCGGGAAAAGATCGACTGCCTGACGAAGGCCATGCAGCAGAGCGTGGCGCTGCTGCCCAGCGGCAACGCTTTGCACATCAGCCTTTCCGGCGGCATCGCGTGGTACCCGGACGATGGGCAGGACTGGGAGACCTTGAAAAAATACGCCGACTTTGCCATGTATCAGGTCCAAGCATTCGGAGAAGGGCCGGGTGGAGGAGTTCGACATCGGGGTGTACAACCGCGAAGCCTACGCCGAGCGCACCCGCAGGGAGTTCCGGCAGCTGCTCAGCAATGCGCAGGTGTTCTACTGCTTCCAGCCCATCTTCTCGGCGCGCAGCGGCAGGGTAGTCGCCTACGAGGCGCTGATGCGCTCCGACCTGCCCACCCTGCGCTCCCCGGCCACCATCATGAAGCTGGCGCGGGAGCAGGGGGCACTGTACGAGATCGAGCGCCTCACCTTTACCAAGGCGCTGGAGACCTTCGACAGCCTGTGCCGGGCGGGCAGCGTGTCCGGGGATGCCATGCTCTTTGTCAACTCCATCGCCAACACCTGCCTGTCGCATGAGGACGGCAAATATATAAACAGCCATTGGCACGAGCTGTGCCGCCGCATGGTCGTCGAGATCACCGAAGAGGAAGAAATCGACTACGAAGCACTGGAGAGAAAGCGCAATGCACCGGGCTTTTCCGGGATGTTTGCACTGGACGATTACGGCAGCGGCTATTCCAACGAGAATACGCTATTGCAGCTTGCACCCCGGTTCGTCAAGGTGGATATTACCATCATCCGTGGCATCGACACCTCGCTGGACAAGCAGCAGATCCTGCGCAATATGGTGGCCTACGCCCACCCCCGCAGCATGAAGATCGTTGCCGAGGGCGTGGAGACCGCCGCCGAGCTGCGCACGGTCATCGAGCTGGGCGCAGACCTTTTGCAGGGCTATTTTCTGGCACGCCCGGCCATTGTGCCGGGAGCGATCGCGCCGGAGGCAGTGGCGATCATCCGGGAGTTACAGCGCCGGAAAAAAGACTGAAATATATGCCCTCCTGGGCGCTGCGGCGCTGGGAGGGTTTTTGCAACGGAGGTAAAAAGATATGGTTCAGGTGGATCTCATCACCGGCTTTTTGGGCGCAGGCAAGACCACCTTTCTGCGCCGCTATGTGCGGTATCTGGTGCAGCAGGGACATAAGGTGTGCATTCTGGAAAACGACTTTGGCGCGGTGAACGTGGACGCCATGCTGGTGCAGGAGGTGCTGGGCCCCGGCTGCGATGTGGAGACCATCAGCGGCGGCTGCGACTGCGACACCCACCAGCGCCGGATGCGCACCAAACTCATCGCCATGGCCATGCGCGGCTTTGACCGGGTGGTGGTGGAGCCCAGCGGCATCTTTGATGTGGACGAGTTTTTCGATATCCTGCGGGACGACCCGCTGGACCGGTGGTATCAGCTTGGCAGCGTCATCGCCATCGTGGACGCCCTTCTGCCGGAAACGCTTTCGCCGCAGGCAGAGTATCTGCTGGCCTCCGAGACCATGAACGCGGGCTGCGTGCTGTTGAGCCGCGCCCAGCTGGCAGCGCCCGCCCAGTGCGCCGCCGCCGCTGCCCACTTGGAGCGTGCGCTGGAAGCCGCAAAATCTTCCCGCCGCTTTGCGCCGGGGGAAGTCCTTGCCAAGGACTGGGCTGCCCTGACCGATGCCGACCTTGCCGCCCTTGCCGCCTGCGGCTACCGGCAGGCCAGCTGCGAAAAGCTGCATTTTGACCAGCACGCGGCCTTTACCTCCCTTTGCTTTCTGGAACTGCACCTCACCCCACAGCAGCTGCAAGCTGCCGCACAGCGGCTGTTCGCAGCGCCCGAGTGCGGGCAGGTGCTGCGGGTCAAGGGCTTTGCGCCCGCCCCGGCAGGCGGCTGGCTGGAGCTGAACGCCACCGCCGCCGGCTGCACCCTTGCGCCCATCCCGCAGGGGCAGGAGGTAGTCATCGTCATCGGCGAGGGGCTGGATAAAGCCGCCATTGAAGCAAACCTGAAGGGGTGAAAGGCAGTTTTCCCCCATAACAAAACGCATTGTGGAAAAACAGGAGGGACTATCATGCAGGAAGTACGCGCAGCCGTTATCGGTACAGGGGTCATGGGGCGCAAGTATGCCCAGATGATCGCAGAAGGAAAGGCGGGCGCATTGCGCCTGACCGCCGTGGTCTGCCGCAGCGCCGGGGCGCAGCAGTGGGCAAAGGATACCCTGCCGGATACGGTGCGGGTGTGCCCCAGCGCCGAGGCGCTGTACGACCACACAGAAGAGTTTGACGCCGTGCTGGTAGTCACCCCGCACAAGACCCACCCGGCGCTGGTGATGCAGGCGTTTGCCCACGGCAAGCACGTCTTGTGCGACAAGCCCAGCGCAAACGCGCTGGCACCGGCGCTGAAAATGAACCGCGCCGCCGAAAAAAGCGGCCTTGTTTTCGCCATGATGTTCCATCAGCGCCGCTACAAAAAGTATATGCGGCTAAAAAAATTACTGGATGATGGGGCATTGGGCGAGATCAAGCGGGTGCAGCTGGAAAACAGCCGCTACTTCCGCACATGGATGTACCACCGCTCCGGCAGCTGGCGTTCCAGCTGGGCAGGGGAGGGCGGCGGCGCGCTGCTCAATCAGGGCCAGCACATTCTGGACATCTGGCAGTGGCTGTTCGGGATGCCAACCAGTATTTATGCCATGATCCCATACGGGAAGTATAACGATTTCATGGTGGACGACGAAGCCACCCTGCTCATGGAGTACCCGCAGCAGCGCACGGCAACCTTTATTCTTTCCACCGGCGAGGGCAGCTACACCGAGCGGTTGGAGATCGTGGGCACCAAGGGCACCGCCCTGCTGGAAAAGGACACCCTCACCCTGCACACCTACACGCCGGACACCGAGACCTACCGCCGTACCGCCGACTGCACCGAGCGCCAGCAGCTTACCGAGACCACCACCACCGAGCAGTTCGCGCCGCAGGCAGAGCCTTACCCGGAGATGCTGGCAAACTTTGCGGACGCCATCCTGCACGGCACGCCCCTGACCGCTCCCGGCGTGGAGGGCGTGCGGGCGCTGGAATTGACCGATGCGGCTTACCTGTCCGCATGGCTGGGGGAGAAGCTTACCCTGCCGCTGGACGCAGACCGGTTTGAACAGGAACTGCAAAAGCATATTCAGGAGGAACAGAAAAATGGCTAAGCTGCGGTTTGTAGTAGTAGGCTCCGGCTGGCGGTCGCTGTTTTACTGGCGTATCGCGCAGGCGCTGCCGGAGCGGTTCGCGCTGTGCGCCATGCTTTGCCGCACCGAGGAAAAGGCCGAAAAAATGCACCGGGAGTACGGCGTGCCGGTAAGCACCTCGGCGGAGCAGTGCATTGCCCTGCACCCGGATTTCGTGGTGGTGGCAGTGAATAAAGCGTCCATCGCCGCCGTCAGCACCGAATGGCTTGCCCGGGGCTTTGCCGTGCTGTGCGAGACCCCGGCGGCGCTGGAGGAGGACGCATTGCGCGCCCTCTGGCAGCTGCACCGGCAGGGCGCAAAGCTGCAGGTTGCAGAACAGTACTGGCTGTACCCCACGCTGGCAAAACGGCTGGCAGCAGTGCGCAGCGGCGCACTGGGCACGCCGCAGTTTGCCCGGCTGTCGGTGGCGCACGGCTACCACGCGGTCAGTCTGGCGCGGCAGTTCCTGAACGCCGGCCAGCAGCCGGTGCGGGTGACCGGACGCAGCTGGACGGAAAAGATCATCGAAACGGATTCCCGCTGGGGCGCGGTGCATAACGGCGCACTGGTGGAAAAGACCTTGCAGCAGCACACGCTGGAATTTGCAGGCGGCGGCACAGCGTTTCTGGATTTTAACGGCGTGCAGTACCACTCCTATCTGCGCAGCACCCACACCAGTGTGCAGGGAGAGCGGGGCGAAGTGTTCGACGACACCCTGCGCTGTCTGGATGCCGCCGGGGAGCCGGTGTGCCGTCAACTGACCCCGCTGCCCGACCCGCTGGCAGCAACCGCCGCGCAGGCAGGGCTGAACGAGGACGAAACCGCCATCGCCTGTTTTCTGGACAGGATGCAGGGCTATCTTGCCGGCGGGGCAGAGGTGTATCCGCTGGCAGACGCCTTGCAGGATGCCTACCTTGCCCTGCTGATGGAGCGCGCCCTTGCCGTCCCCGGTCAGTCGGTGGAAAGCACCCCGCAGCCGTGGAATACAGAAGAAAAATAAAAAAGGCTCAGAAGCGCCGACAGGTGCTTCTGAGCCTTTTCCGTGAAAACGGGACAGCGGAGCGTCCGCAGACGCTCCGCTGTCCCAAAATTATAAATGCTTTTCCGCTAAAAATGCCCAGAGCAACGCGGAGGGCATTCAAAACGTTATACCCTCAAAAGGGGCGCAGGATCACATCAGGTCGATCAGCGCTTCCACCTCGTCCATGCGGGTAGCCCAGCTGGTGGCGATGCGCACCACGGTGTGGGTGTCGTCGAACTTCTCCCAGAAGCCGAACTTTGCCTTGCCTTCCAGCGCAGCCAGCTGGGCGTTTTCCAGCACAAGGAAGATCTGGTTGGTAGGGGAGTCCATAAAGAAGCGATAGCCCTTTGCCGCAAACCCGGCCTTCAGGCGGTTGGCGGTGGCAATAGCGTTTTTGCTGATGGAGAAATACAGGCCATCGGTGAACAGCACGTCAAACTGGATGCCCAGCAGCCGCCCCTTTGCCAGCAGTGCGCCCTGCTGCTTGACCATGGTCATAAAATGCGCCGGTGCGCCGTGGGGGAACACCACAGCCTCGCCGCACAGCGCACCCACCTTGGTGCCGCCGATGTAGAACACATCGGTCAGCCGGGCAAGGTCGGCCAGCGTCACGTCCGTGCCCTCGGCAGCCAGACCATAGCCCAGCCGTGCACCATCGAGGAACAGCGGCATCTTGTACTCCTGACACACAGCGTGCAGAGCTTCCAGCTCCGCCTTGGTGTACAGGGTGCCATACTCGGTGGGGTGGGAGATGTACACCATGCCGGGGAACACCATGTGGTCGTGGTTGTCGTCGGCGTAGAAGGTGGCCACCAGTGCCCGCAGCTCGGCGGCGTCCAGCTTGCCGTTGTGCTGGGGCAGGGTGATGACCTTGTGACCGGTGTACTCGATGGCACCTGCCTCGTGCCCGGCTACATGGCCGGTGGCAGCAGCCACCACGCCCTGCCACCGCTGCAGCATGGACGCGATGACGATGGCGTTGCTCTGGGTGCCGCCGGAAATGAACTGCACATCGGCCTCCGGGCAGGCGCAGGCGGCGCGGATCTTCTCCCGTGCGCTGGCGCAGTAGGGGTCGGTACCGTAGCCGGGCACTTTTTCAAAGTTGGTCTCGGTCAGCTTCTGCAGGATGGCGGGATGGGCACCCTCGCAGTAGTCATTTTCAAAGTACAGCATAAAAACGCTCCTATATTTCAGATGCATCCATTGTAACCCCCGGCCGCAGGCTTGTCAAATAGGAAAAAAGCGCAGAGGGCGGACAGCCAAAATGCTGTCGGAATTGCGCCCCGAAGTAGTTGCTGCTGCCAAGGCCTCCTTCCGGGCGGTATGGGATGCTGATTCCAGGATAGCCCGGAACCGGCACACCGTCAATGTGGCAGCGTTTTTGCTGATTCTTTAGCAGGGGTGTGGTATAATCTTATATTAGGACAGAATAAAATCAGGAGGGGTGAACCGTTTATGAAAAAAAGTACCTGGTACCGCGACCTTCTGGTCATGCTTGCCGCACTGTGCGTCGCCGGGGTGGCGGTGGTATGGGTGCAGCGCATCACCGGCCGCATCGACGGCGTGGCCATGCTGATCTTCATGCTGGCTGTGTTTGTCACCTCCATGTACACCGACGGTTATCTCTGGGGCGTGCTGGCCTCGCTGGCAAGTGTGCTGGCGGTCAACTTTGCCTTTTTCACCCCCTATTTTGCCTTCAATTTTACCCTGCCGGAAAATCTGTTCTCCGGCCTTGTGATGCTGGCCGTATCCATCATGACCAGTACCCTGACCACCCGGGTCAAAAAACAGGAGCAGCTGCGCATGGAGACCGAGCGGGAAAAAATGCGCGCCAACCTTCTGCGGGCGGTCTCCCACGACCTGCGCACGCCCCTCACCTCCATTTACGGGGCCTGCTCCACCGTGACGGAAAACTACGATTCGCTGGGCAAGGAACAGGCCCTCAAGCTGCTGCGGGAGGCCTGCGAGGATGCCCAGTGGCTCAACCGTATGGTGGAGAATCTGCTTTCCGTGACCCGCTTCGATGGGGAACAGGTGGCCGTCAAAAAGACCCCCACCGTGCTGGAAGAGCTGCTGGACACGGTGCTGGTCAAATTCAAAAAGCGCTGCCCGGACGTTCCGGTACAGCTGGAGCTGCCGGAGGACTTTGTTATGATCCCCATGGACTCCATGCTGATCCAGCAGGTGCTGATGAACCTGTTGGAGAA
>ERZ826146.2738-NODE-2738-length-12554-cov-3.234579_pt1 | contig 12554 bp, 12 predicted proteins | sample MGYA00519857_ERZ826146 | MGnify/ENA primary metagenome ERZ826146 (study PRJEB31778, sample SAMEA3449222) | human gut metagenome | biome: human gut; feature: human-associated habitat; material: faeces | place: United Kingdom | collected 2010/2012 ...
GAATACATGCCTGTCACGCATGGGGTCACGGGTTCGAGTCCCGTACGCACCGCGATAAACATTAAAAATCAATGTTTTACGAAATAAACACCCGATTTTACAGTCAAAAATGTAAAGTCGGGTGTTTTCTTATTTAAAGTTCTGTTCCCTATTTCATCGTCCAAATCAAGAGATACCACTGCTACAAGCGGCATAACGCAGGAACCGCAAGAATGGTCGCTCCTTCTTCGCAGGCCTGCTTGTTCATTGTCGGTCTTTCATCGCTTAACTTCATAGCTAAATCTATTAAACAAGACCCTTTTATCGACACAATCTCCATAAGTATAATTAAGCGTGATGCGAATATAGTGTTCAACCATAAAAGTGTCTTTTAGAAAATCAGTCAGTTCAATTACACATCCATGATCCGCTGCTGCTTTCATCAGCTCCGGAAACGTGAATTTTAGTGGTAAATCTTTTTTTATTCTTTCCATATCTTGAATTACCTTCATTTTTGTGTCTGGAAATATTTCGTACTCTAACACTTCCCATCCTTTCATTTCTTGGGGTTTTTCTAAAAAATTGATAAAGTTCCTAATTTTACTTTAAGCAGTTCTTTTTAAGTATTGAGTTTTCCTTCATCACTCATTCTTTGAAATAATTGATCTATTGCCTTACACATATTGATTTCATCTCCTTCTGGTAAGTCTTCTCTTCTAATATTTGTATGCGTAAATGTCCCCGCCATCATGAAGCTTTCTGTTTCAATTTTACGATTTTCTCTTAATCCATCATAACTTCCTACAAACATACTTTGACTAATTTCTACGACATCTCGATATCTTTTGATTTCTGTTGGATCATCTACATTTCCTATCATTGTATCATATGTTTAAAGATAATTCGTCTCACATTTGTCTCATTTCTATTATCATTTTAGCTATCTCTCCTACCTTCTTCAATGGACGGATAGTCCAAAAAAGTTTCCAATAAAAAAAACCACGAAATCATCTCGTAAGTCTTTAAAGAATACATATTATTAAACCTGCTATTAACGAAGAAATACCCACAATTATAAAAATGATATATAGCTTTTTTTGCGGATTATTTTCTAAAATCAATATACGTTTAGGATTATTTTCCTCATACATAATTTCTAAGGAACTCCCTATAGGAAGTTCTTTACCATAACCAATAGAGAGTTTTTGTTTAATTTCATTTCCATGATCATAAAATTGAATTACCGGAAAATAGGAATAAGAAAAACTATCATAACTTTGCACTCTTTCTCTTATATTATCAATTACTTTAGCTAATGTATGAATATTACAATACTTTACTTTCTATTGCTTGTACAGGACATTTTTCATAACATAATCCACAATGTAAACAATGTTCTTGTTGAATTTGATAATTTGAAATACATTGTTGTGGACAATTCTTTTGACATAAGCCACATTGAATACATTGATTACGAATGATAAATCCTTTAGGTTTTATCTCTTTATTCATTGAAAAACTTTCTCTATAAATAGGTTCTTTGCCTAAATCAAAGAATTCTAGTTCACCTTCTTCAAGACAAAAGGCTTCTAAAATATAACGACTCTCATTTGGATAAACATTATTCATTGATGAATTATGTTTAAAAATACGATCTATCCAATATTTTTGATTTTCTAATCGTTTAACAGGTCCATTTAAACGAACCATTTGATACTCTTTATTCATTCCTGTAATTGCAACGTATGGATGATTTTTTAATTGTTTATAAAAATCTTTTCCTCTTGCTGTACAAAAATATAATTTATTATCATCAACCAACATCACATCTATAATTCTTACTTGGGGTTGATTATTTTCATCAACGGTTGCAAAAGCAACATCTTTGATTTCTCTTAAAATATTTAAACAAGTTGAAACATTCATTGTTGTGCTTCCTTTTTCGTTTTTCATTATAATTTTATTTCTAATAAAAAAAAGTACGCACAATATTGTGGTATAGTTACTTCAAAGTAACTAATAAAAAAGCTACGACTTAAAATCGTAACTTTCATAATTATTCAGTTTCAAATTGACTGTAATAAAGTTGATGATAATAACCTTGTTTTTGAAGCAATTCTTCATGATTACCAATTTCTACAATATGTCCTTGATCCATAACGATGATTTGATCGGCATTTTTAATCGTTGATAAACGGTGAGCAACAATAAAGGTTGTTCTTCCTTTCATCATTTCATCAAAAGCTTTTTGAATTTGTAATTCTGTACGCGTATCGATTGAACTTGTTGCTTCATCTAAAATCAACATTGGTGGATGTGTTAACATAATACGTGCAATACACACAAGTTGCATTTGTCCTTGAGACATATTTCCACCATCTTCTTCAACCATTGTATCGTATCCTTGAGGAAGAGACATAATATATTTATGCACACGTGCTTTTTTAGCTGCTTCAATGATTTCTTCATCACTAGCTTTTGTTTTTCCATAAGCAATATTTTCTTTAATAGTCCCTTTAAATAACCAACTATCTTGTAAAACCATACCGTACATTTTTCTTAAATCATCACGGTTCATATCTTCAATATTAACATCATCAATTGTAATTTTTCCACCTTGAGGATCATAGAAACGCATTAATAAGTTAATTAATGTTGTTTTTCCACAACCTGTTTTACCTACAATAGCTGTCATTGTTCCTGGTTTAGCTTCATAGTTAAAATCTTGAATTAATGGTTTACTTGGATCATAACTGAAATTTAAATGATCAATGATAATATGTCCTTGTTTATTTTCAATGATTTTAGATGTTGTTAATTCTTGGACTGTTTCTTCATCTAATAATGCAAAGACTCTTTGACTGGCAGCAATGGCTGTTTGCATTTCTGACATAACGGATGATATTTCGTTAAATGGTTTTGTATATTGGTTAGCATATGTTAAAAAGCTTGAAAGAATACCTACTGTAAATGAACCATTTAATACTTGAAATGCTCCAAAGATACCAACAGCAGCATAAACAATACTATTAACTAAACGTGTTGTGGGATTAATTAAAGCCCCATAAAATTGTGAAATAACCCCACTTTTATGCATACGTTCATTGATTTCATTAAACTTTTCTTCGTTTTGTTCTTGATAATCAAAAATATTAACAATTTTTTGATTACCTATCATTTCTTCACAATAACCATTCATTTCCCCTCTTAAAGCAAGTTGTTCTTGGAAATAAGAATGTGTTCTTTTAACAATCAAAGAAGCAACAAGTAAAGAAAGTGGTGTTAAAACAACCACAATTACAGCTACCGAAAAATGAATATAAGCCATAATCAAAATCGTTCCTACAATTGTTGCAATTCCTGTAAGCAAGGATGTAAAACTTTGTAATAAACCTTGTCCAATTAAATCAATATCATTGATCAATCTTCCTAAAATATCTCCATGACTTGTAGCATCAATATATTTTAAAGGAAGAACTTGAATTTGATCAAATACTCTATTTCTTAAATCATTCGTAATATTATAAGTAATTGTATTTGTAATTTGTCCCATGATCCATTGAATCAAAGAAATAATTAAAATAACAATTCCAATAAAAACAAGTTTGTTCAATAACTCTTGAAAATGAACTTGATTCTTTCCAACCAATAAATCTATTGCTTGACCTATTAAAACAGGTGTAAGTAAAGTAAAGACAACAGAGACAATTGATAAAAGTGTTAATAACATAATTAAAAAACGATAAGGTTTACAATATGTAAGCAATCTTTTAATTGTTTTTTTATCCATTGTAATCACCATCCTTACTATTTTGAGATTCATAAATTTCTTTATAAACCGTACAATTCTTTAATAATTCTTCATGACAATCAAAACCAACAAGTTCACCATGATATAAAACCATAATACGATCACATCTTTTTAAAGACGCTGTTCTTTGAGAAATAACAATTTTTGTCATTTCTTTTAATTCTTGTAATTGTTTTTGTAAAGCAGCATCTGTTGCATAGTCTAACGCACTTGAGCAATCATCTAAAACTAAAATATCCGCTTGTTTATAAAGCGCTCTAGCTATTGTTAAACGTTGTCTTTGTCCACCAGAGAAGTTTTTCCCACCTTGAACAACAGCACTTTCTATTCCTTGAGGAAGACAACTTACAAATTCTTTAGCTTGTGAAACTTCTAAAGCTTTATTCATTGTTTCTTCTTGATAAGGTTTTGACATACAAATATTTTCTTTAATTGTTCCTGAAATCAATGATGTATTTTGTAAAACATAACTGATATGTTGTCTTAATGTTTCTAGTTTATAATCTTGAATATTTTTACCAGCTATTTTAATTTGTCCACTTCTAACATCATAATTTCTTCCAATAAGGGATACTAGTGTTGATTTACCAGCACCCGTTCCTCCAATAATTCCTACTGTTTCACCTTTATTGATCGTAAATGATAAGTTGTGTAACACATCTTTTTGAAGATATCCAAAGTTGACATCTTTAAATTCAATCATCTTTTCATCAGGAATAAGGGTTGAATAACTTCCTTGATCTTCTACTTGCGGTGTTGTTTCAAGTACTTCAAAAACTCTTTGATAACTTGCTGTAGCTTTATTGTAGATTGATAAAACATTCGCAAAGACAATGAGTGCTTGTAAAATACTATTCATATAGTTAATTAAGGCAATAACTTCCCCTTGAGAAAGACTTCCTACATTGACTTGGAAACCACTAGCATAAATAATAATAATGATTGCAAAGTTTACAATTAAATAAGTAAAGGGATTTAATAAAGCTTGTATTTTACCTACTTTTACTTGTTCATCTTTTTGATTTTTTGTTTCTAAATTAAATCTTTTTACTTCATGATTTTGATTTGAAAAAGCACGAATAACACGTACACCTTTTAAGTTTTCTCTTGCTATTAAAGCAATCTTATCTAATAACTTTTGAATACGAGAGAAATAAGGCATCGAAATAATTGTAATTGATAACATCGATACCGCTAAAATAATCGCCCCTACAACAAAGATCATTGATAAAGAACCACTGATCATAAAAGCCATAAATAATGAACCAATCATTAAAAATGGAGCTCTTGATGTAAGACGAATCGTCATCGCTACAGCTAATTGAATTTGTACTACATCATTAATAAGTCTTGTAACTAATGATGGTGCTGTAAGGGTATCTAAATTGGCATCATCATATTGATTGATTTGATGATACATATCTTTTCTAAGTTGTGTCCCCACACTTTGTGATGTAAGGGAAGCATACCATTGACAAACAAGTGCAAATAAATAACCAAAAACAGCTAAACCAATAAGGACGAGCCCACATTTTAAAATATAATTGGTATCTTTATAAGCAATTCCTTTATCAATGACAGAGGCCATAACAACGGGAACACATAATTCTAAAGCAGCTTCAAAGATTTTAAATAAAAAACCTAAAGTTGCTGAAAACTTAAACTCTTTTACATATTTTAACAGTTTCACATTCTTCACCTCTGCGTTATTATATGATAAGATTTATCTATATGTAAAATATATATATTATATATTAATTATACTTAATAAATATATTATTCCCATTTGAAGGAGTTTTATGATGGATATTAGACAAATGAAATATTTTAAAACTATTGTAGAAGAAGGAACGATTTCTAAAGCTGCTAAAAAGCTTCATATGGCTCAACCACCTTTATCAATGCAACTTAAACAATTAGAAGAAGAATTAAGTGTTATACTTTTAAAAAGAGGTAATAAACAAGTTGAATTAACAGAGGCTGGCAATCGTTTTTATAAAAGATGTTTACAAATCTTAGATTTAACTGAAATTACTAAAAATGAATTAAAACAGTCTTATCAAGATGTTTTAAGAATTGGTATTACTTCTTCTAATAGTGGTTTAATTCAACAAGAAAGTATTCAAGAATTTATTAAAAAAAATAAACATGTTCAATATGCTATCCATGAAGGGTCTACTTATGAAATTCTTGATTTATTATTATCACATAATATTGATTTAGGAATTGTTAGAACACCTTTTGATACTTCCCAAGTAAATACTTTTTATTTAGAAAAAGAACCGATGATTGCTATTGGAAAAAAAGAATATTTTATAAATACTAAAAGAAAAATAAAAGATTTTAAAGATACTCCTTTAATTATTCATCAAAGATACCTGCCTTTAATCAATGATTATTGTTTAAATAAACTAATTCAAATTCAATTAAAAGTAACTTGTGATGATAGTAGAACGTCTCTTATTTGGGCCAATAGTGGTATTGGTGTTGCTATCGTTCCTTTAAGTAGCTTATCTTTAAATTATGATTCTTCTTTAGAATATGCTTATTTAGAAGATAAAGATTTATATACAGGTATTGCTTTTATTACGAGAAAGAATGAAGAAACACCTATTCTTATAAATCAATTTATTGAATGTTTTAAATAAGTAGAGATTAATTTAATCTTTACTTATTTATTTTATATTCAATAGCTTTTTTGTATAAAAAAAGAGGATATTTCTATCCTCATAATTGATTAGTTATTAATTAATTTATCTTCATCAGACCAAGAATATAATTTTCTGATTTCTTTTCCGACTTTTTCTGATTCATGTTCTGCAGCTAATTTTCTCATTGCTTTGAAATGTGCTTGTCCTCCAGCTGCTGACATGTCTAATAAGAAGTCTTTTGCGAATGTTCCATCTTGGATATCTTTTAAGATTTGTTTCATTGCTTTCTTTGTATCTTCTGTGATGATCTTTGGTCCTGTAATATAATCTCCATATTCTGCTGTATTTGAAATTGAATATCTCATTCCTTCAAATCCTGATTGATAGATTAAGTCTACAATTAATTTCATTTCATGGATACATTCAAAGTATGCATTTCTTGGATCATATCCTGCTTCTACTAATGTTTCAAATCCTGCTTGCATTAAAGCACATACTCCACCACATAAGACTGCTTGTTCTCCAAATAAGTCTGTTTCTGTTTCTGTTCTGAATGTTGTTTCTAATACACCTGCTCTTGCTCCTCCAATTGCTAGTGAGTATGCTAATGCGATGTCTTGTGCTTTTCCTGTGTAGTCTTGTTCTACGGCTACTAGACATGGTGTTCCTTTCCCTGCTTGATATTCACTTCTTACTGTATGTCCTGGTGCTTTTGGTGCAATCATTGTTACATCAACATTTTTTGGTGGTACGATTTGATTGAAATGAATATTGAATCCATGAGCAAACATGAGCATGTTTCCTTCTTCTAGATTTGGTTCAATTGATTCTTTATATAATTTTGCTTGTAATTCATCGTTGATTAAGATCATGATGATATCTGCTTTTTTTGCAGCTTCTGCTGATGTACAAACTTCAAATCCTTGTTCTTCAGCTCTTTTCCATGATTTTGATCCTTCGTATAATCCTACGATGACTTTTACTCCTGATTCTTTTAAGTTTAATGCATGTGCATGTCCTTGTGATCCGTATCCAATGATGGCTACTGTTTTCCCATCTAATAATGATAAGTCACAATCTGATTCATAAAAAATTTTTGCCATTTTTAATGTCCCCCTTAATTTCCTTGGCTTCCTCTATGCATTCCAACGAGTCCTGTGCGAGCAATTTCTGTCACGTTGAATCCGTTAAGCATTGTTAATAATTGATTGACTTTTCTTGTATTTCCAGTAACTTCTATAATTAATGAAGTTGGTGAAACATCGATAATATGTGCTCTAAAGATATCAACAATTGAGTTGATATTTGTTCTTTGATCAGCATTTGCATCTACTTTAATTAAGACAAGTTCTCGATAAACTGAATCATCTGGTTCAAGTTTTTCAATTTCAACGACTTCTACAAGTTTCCCTAATTGTTTTTCAATTTGCGTTAAAATTTGTTCATCACCAGTAGAAACGACTGTCATACGTGACATTCCTTTAATATTTGTTTGTCCTACTGAAATACTTTCAATGTTATATCCTCGTCTACTAAATAAACCAGCAACACGGTTTAATACCCCTGGATTATTTTCAACAAGCAATGATAAAACAAGTCTATCCATGTTTTAATCCTCCCTATTTTTTTAATTGTTTATGAATTCTATTCATAGCTGAAATAATGGCTTTAATTGTAGCTGTTGTAATATTTGGATGTACCCCTACTCCATATTCTTGAACAGCACTTCCTTTAACTCTTAAATAAACATAAGCAGCTGCTTTTGAACTAGATCCTGATGATAATGAATGTTCACTATAATCTAAGAAATGTGTATAAACAAAGCCATTTTCATTAAATGCATCTTTAACAGCATCGATTGGTCCATTACCATAACCAACAATCGTTCTTATTTCTCCATGATCTTTTAAAGTAATTTCTGCTTTTCTTTCAAATTCAGAATCATCTTCAGAAATATCAATTAATTTTTGTTTAATAAATTCATATGGTTCTTTAATATCTACATATTGTTCAATAAATGTATCGTAAACTCTTTCTGGTGAAACTTCTCCTTCTTCTTCAGAAATATCTTGAATCACTTTTGCAAAGTCTACTTGTAATCCTTTTGGTAAATGATAGCCATACATGCTTTCCATAACATAAGCAACGCCACCTTTACCAGATTGTGAATTAATACGAACAATTGGTTCATATTGTCTACCTAAATCACTTGGATCAATTGGTAAATATGGAACTTCCCACATTTTCGAATTTCTTTCTCTTAAAGCATGCATTCCTTTATTGATTGCATCTTGATGACTTCCAGAGAAAGCTGTAAAGACTAATTGTCCAACATATGGATGTCTTGGTGGAATATCCATTTTTGTACATTTTTCATAAACATGTTTAATATCATTAATACTTCCTAATTCTAATTGTGGATCAACTCCATGAGTGAACATATTTAAAGCAACAGTCACAACATCAACATTTCCTGTTCTTTCACCATTACCAAATAATGTTCCTTCAACACGATCAGCACCCGCTAATAAAGCAAGTTCAGTTGAAGCAATTCCACAACCTCTATCATTATGAGGATGAACAGAAACAATGACTCTTTCACGATCTTTGAAGTTACGACACATCCATTCGATTTGATCAGCATAAACATTTGGTGTATCCATTTCTACAGTTGAAGGTAAGTTGATAATCACTTTATTATCTTTACTTGCTCCCCATGTATCCATAACGGCTTCACATACTTCCATTGCATAATCAACTTCAGTTCCTGTAAAACTTTCTGGTGAATATTCAAGAATCACTTTTCCTTCAAATTCTTTTGATAAGTCTTTTACTAATTGAACACCATCAATTGCAATTTGTTTAATTTCATCTTTATCTTTGTTAAAGACAACGTCTCTTTGTAAGATAGAAGTTGAATTGTAAACATGGACGATAGCTTTATCTAATCCTTTTAAAGCTTCAAATGTTTTTCTAATTAAATGTTCTCTTGCTTGAGTTAATACTTGAACAGTCACATCATCAGGAATTAAATTTTCTTCAATTAATAATCTTAAGAAATCATATTCAATTTGACTTGAAGAAGGAAAACCTACTTCAATTTCTTTAAATCCTAAGTCTACTAAAAGTTGAAACATTTCCACTTTTTCTTCTATTTTCATTGGTGTAATTAATGCTTGATTTCCATCTCTTAAATCAACCGAACACCAAATTGGTGCTTTTTCAATTGTTTTATCAGGCCAAGTACGGTCTTTTAATTTAATTGTTTCAAATCTCTTGTACTTTTCGTAATTCATTTCCATTTCCTCCTTAATACTATAAAAAAACTCCCGTCTCAAAATAGCCAATCCGGCCATTTTGAGGACGAGAGTTATATTACTTCGTGGTTCCACCTCAATTTGTGAATAAATCACTTTATCCACCTCGCTAAGTACGCTACATAATAGTTCATACTCTTACAAAATAACGGTTGCATACCGTAGCCACCTACTTAAGTTCAGCGCTCCACTCAAGGATGAGTTCAGTATTACTCAAACAATTCTTTCCACCAACCAGAATCTCTCTACGCCTTGAAATAGTACTTACTAGTTCCTATCGAAGTATTTATTTTATGGTTACTTGTAATGTTAGACTTTTTTTTTACTAAAGTCAATGTCTTTAAGTTAATTTAACTAATTTAAAATATATTATTATTTTAATAGTTTTTTATTATTTATCGAAAGCTAATTGAATTACTCTATCTAATAATTCACTATAAGAAATACCAAAATCATTCATTAATTGTGGATACATTGAAATCTTTGTAAATCCAGGTAAAGTATTAATTTCATTTAAATAGATTTGATTTGATTTCTTATCTAAGAAGAAATCAACTCTTGATAGACCATGTCCATCAACTGCTTTAAATACTCTTAAAGCATATTCACGAATCTTATCTTGAATTTCTTGATCAACTAAAGCAGGAATACATGTTTTACTTTCTTCATCTTCATATTTAGATTCAAAAGTATAGAATTCACCATGAGGCATGATTTGTCCAACACGTGAAACGATTGGATCATCATTTCCCAAAACAGCCGTTTCAAGTTCGATACAACCAACACATTCTTCAACGACAATATGACGATCATATTTTGAAGCTTCAATAAGTTTTGTCATTAAATCTTCTTTATGATCACAACGATAACATCCTACACTTGATCCAGAACGACTTGCTTTAATAAAACATGGGAATCCTAATTCTTTTTCCACTGTTTTTTCAATATCTTCAATTTCATCAAATTGTTTATTGACAACAACAAGTTTTCCATCATATCTTTTTTTAACATATAAAGATTTTACTTGTGGAATTCCTGCAGTTTCTAAAATCTTCTTTGTATAAATTTTATCCATTGATACAGCAGAAGCTAAAACACGACATCCAACATAAGGAACACCTGCTAATTCAAATAAACCTTGGATTGTTCCATCTTCTCCAAAAGCACCATGTAAAATTGGTAAAACAACATCTTGTTGCTTTAATACTCCAAAAATATCTTGAATAACTTGAGAATTTTCTAACCAAGTATCTTGAGCCAAATCAGCTTGACCTTGATCTAATAAATACCAAGATCCATCTTGATCAATTCCTACTAATGTCACATCATAATGTTCTTTATTTAAATTATTCATTACTGATGTACAAGACATACGAGAAACAATATGTTCACTCGATTGTCCACCACAAACAACCATCAATTTTTGTTTCATAATAATCTCCTTAACGATATAATTCTAACCAATCATCTACTAAAGTAGTATCTTCATAATATCTTAAAACATGATATACATACTTACTATCTCCATAGACTGATACGTTATAATCCTTTTTACATTTCTCAGAAAAATCTATAGCATTTTGATAAGTATATTGCTTGTCTGTTTGTTCAACGTAATTCATATATCCAATACCATAATTATAAGATTGTAAAGCTAAAAATATTCCTTTTTCATCTTTTAAAGAACTTACATTTGCCTTTTCTAAACATTTAGCAAAGTATCGAATACCTACTTGAATAGAATATTCGGGATCACTAATAGCATTAGGTTTCTTTTCAAACTGTGTATTAAATTCACATTCAGATGATTGCATTGGATCATTTCCTTGTCCTCCAGATTCTTGCATCATCATTGCCTGTAATAATCCTAAATACTCTTCTATATCATTTTCCCTTGCATATTTTAGCATTAAATCTTCATAATTCAATACCTGAGTTGAAACCAATTTATTCTCTTGCTTAAATTGATTTTTTATAAGTTGAAAGAATGAAAAAGCCAATAAAAACAATAATGCTGTAAGAATTAACTGAAAGGGTCTTTTTAATCTTAATTTTTTCTTTTTTTTCATAACTTATATCTTTTCTACAATTTCTTTTAAATTCATAGAGTGGCTTCCTTTAACTAAAACCACATCATCATTCTTTAAAAATTGATCTAATTGTTCAATAACTTCTTGATTAGAAGTAAAATAATAAACATTCTCCATTTTTTCTTTTGCTTTTTGATACATATACTTTGCTTCTTTTCCAATACAAATCAAAACATCTATTTCTTTAGTAGCAACATAGTTTCCCACTTCTTCATGAAGTTGTTGACTATAACTTCCGAGTTCTAACATATCCGCTAAAATAGCAACTTTACGTTTTTTATAATTTGCTAGAACATCTATACTTGATTTCATTGAATCTACACTTGCATTATATGTTCCATCAATAATTGTTTTATGATTTTTTTCAAGAATATCCATTCTATTTTTAGTTAATTCAAACTCTTGTATACCCTTTTTAATATCTTCTAGAGAAATATCTAACTCTAATCCTACTGCAATTGCAATTAACGCATTAAAAACATTATGCTCTCCTTGAACAGGAACCCAAATTTTTTCACTTTGATCATGATAATGAACAATAAATGTACTGTGATCTTCAAATAATTCAATATCACTTGCTTGAATAGAAGCCCCTTCATTTTTTCCAACTCTTACAACATTTAAACGAGGTAAATCAACAGTCTGTAACATATCATTATCATTGTTAATAATTAAAGTAGATTGATCTTTCATACCATCTGTAATT
>ERZ826146.2741-NODE-2741-length-12542-cov-3.117482_pt1 | contig 12542 bp, 8 predicted proteins | sample MGYA00519857_ERZ826146 | MGnify/ENA primary metagenome ERZ826146 (study PRJEB31778, sample SAMEA3449222) | human gut metagenome | biome: human gut; feature: human-associated habitat; material: faeces | place: United Kingdom | collected 2010/2012 ...
GTGGCCGGCCTTGGCGTCGCGGAAGGCCGCGTTGATGATGGCCTCGATCAGGGTTTTGATCACTTCGTGGATCGAGGCGTACAGGTAGTCATTCACGCTCATCAAGTGGGTTATCTCTACGCCTTTAGGGAGTTCGGTTGCAATTTCATCGAGCATCGCGTCGATTTCCTCGACGGTTTGTGTGGCGTTCGTGCCTGCGGTCTGGAAGACGAGCGCCGAAACGCCGGGATGACCATTGACCATACCGTGATAAGCATAGGAGTCCTGTCCCAATTCAATGTCTGCCACATCTTTCAGACGCAGTACCTGACCGTCAGAAGTAGCTCGGATTACGATCTCCCCGAACTCTTCAGGTGTCATTTTACGGCCACGGTATTTCATGGTATATTGGAACGTGTTATCTGAGTTCTCGCCGAACATACCGGCTGCCGATTCGATGTTTTGTTCCGCCAGAACGCCTGTAATGTCCGAAGGAATCAACTTGTACTGGGCCATGACGTCCGGCTTCATCCAGATACGCATTGCATAATCGCCACCGAGAGCAAAGAATTCTCCGACGCCCTGGATACGCTGGATGCGCGGTTTGATGTTGATATTGAGGTAATTCGACAAGAAATTTTCATCGTATGAATCGTCTGGACTGCTTAGCGTGAAAACTTTCAGCATCGAAGACTGACGCTTCATGGTCGTAACACCGATTTTTGTAACTTCGGCAGGGAGCGATCCGGTTGCCGTCGCTACTTTATTCTGTACGTTGACGGCCGCCATATCCGCGTTGGTGCCCTGTTTGAAATAAACCGTGATCGATCCGCTACCGGCATTCGATGCTTCGGATTTGATGTACATCATATTTTCCACGCCGTTGATAGCCTCCTCAAGCGGAATGATGACGCTCTTCTGGATGGTTTCGGCGCTGGCGCCCGGATAGCTGGCACGCACCATCACCGTCGGGGGCGCGATGTCGGGGTACTGCTCGACGGGGAGCGTCGCAACACCGATAATACCGCCCAGGACGATTACGATGGAAATGACCGCCGCCAATACCGGGCGGTCTATGAAATGTTTTAGTGTCATATTTTACTGCTCTTTTGTAGGTTGTTCTGCAGGAGCGGTCGCGGTCGTTGCGGCTCCTTTGGGTTTGATCGGGGTTCCTTCGCGCATCAGACCGACGCCTTCGGTCACGATGACTTCGCCCGGGGTGAGTCCGGCGGTGACGATGAAATTCTTGCCGTCGCTCTGGGGCGATACGGTGATATTCTGCGAGGTGGCTACGCCGTTCTCGACCTTATAAACGAATTTCTTGTCCTGCAATTCGAAGGTAGCGACTTGCGGAACGGTGACTACGTTTTTGTAGATGTGCGGCAACAGGACATTACCCGAGCTACCGCTGTGAAGCAAGCGTCCGGGATTGGGGAATACGGCGCGAAGCTGTACGCTGCCCGTCGAAGTGTCGATCACGCCGCTGATCGATTCGATGCGTCCCTCCTGGGAGTAAAGCGATCCGTCGTTGAGCACAAGCTGCACGTTCGGCAACGCCGCCAGCGCTTTGTCCATTGAGCCGTATTCGCGGGTCAGGTCGAGCAGTTGATTCTCCGTCAGGGAGAAATAAACGTACATATCGGAGTTGTCCGATACGGTGGTCAGCGGTTGGGGAATCGATGCGCTCACCAGGGCACCCACACGATACGGCAGGACACCGACTACGCCGTTGGACGGACTTTTCACTTCGGTATAGGAGAGGTTGTTGGCCGCATTGACGAGCTGTGCCTCGGCCTGTGCCAACTGGGATTTTGCCGTCAGCAGGTTGTTCTGGGAAGTTTGCAGGTCGAACTGCGAAACGACGTTCTTGGCGAACAGCTCTTTTTTGCTGTCGTAGGTCAATTGAGCGGTGGCTACGCTGGCCTCGGCAGCTGCGACGTTGGCTTTTGCGGTTTGCAGGGCTGCCTTGTAGGGCACCTGGTCGATAATGAACAACAACTGTCCCTGGCGAACTACTTCACCCTCTTTAACGCACACTTTGGAAATGGTACCCGATACCTGCGGGTAAATGGCGATGTCCTGGCGCCCACGGATGGTTGCCGAGTGGGTGCTCGGAATCGTTACGTCCGATGTCGAAATTGTCATGACGGAATATTCCGCCTCGCCTCTTGCCGTCGGAGCCTGGCCGCACGATACGGCGAAAGCCATGCAGCTTCCGAACAAGACTGCCTGAATTAACTTCTGCTTCATAGTTTTTTGGTTGATTATTATTACTTTGAAAAAAATATTTTCCCGTTAAAAAACTTTTTGTCCTGCAAAAGTACCGTAAAAATCGGGGTGCAGGTCTTTTTCTTGCGAACAATTTTGTCACTTTTCGGTACATTTATAATATATTTGTACGATAATAATCTCAGGGGCTTTCCGTTTGTTCAAAAAAGAAGAAATCATTATGACTGCTGTAAACCCCATAACTGTTTCCGAAGAGGAACCTTTTGTTATCGGAAAATCCGATCTCGCTTATTTCTTCAATAATCCCTGCCGTTGCGACTGCGCACTGGTTCTGCTTTGTACGAGCGGTCATGCCCAGGTGACCGTCGATCTTCGCCGGGGACCTTTGCAGCTCAATACGATCGTACTCTTACTGCCCGGTAGCGTATTGATGCTCGACGATGCGTCGGACGACTTCTCGGTGAGGTTCGGCGCCTTCTCTCCCGACCTGTTCGGGGAGGCCGGATTTCGGCTGGGGCCCTCGTTTTTCAGCTTTTTGAAGGAAAATCCCATTTCTCAAGTAAACGAAAGAATGGCTGCCGGATTGTCTACCTGGTTCGAAATAATGGATTACACCTATCAGGATCGGGGTAATATGTTCCGAAAGACGATCGTGAGAAATCGGTTGCAGAATATTATGCTGGAGCTTTACGATAAGATCCAGCGTAAGGTCAGCAGCCAGTGTCCCACGACTTCCAACCGGCAGATGGAGCTGTTTCATCGCTTTGTTTCCCTAGTTCATGACTGTTGTATCGAAGAGCGTGAGGTTTCTTTCTATGCGGACAAGCTCTGTATCTCGACCCGTTATCTTTCCGCCATCGTGCGCCGGACGACGCATCAATCGGCCAAGGAGTTGATCGATAAGATCGTAATAATGGAAATAAAAGTATTGCTTCAGAACACTACCCTGCCCATTCAGGAGATCGCTTATAAAATGCATTTCCCGGATCAATCTTATTTGGGGCGTTATTTCAAGAAACATACGGGTATTTCGCCGTCGGTATTCCGTCAGGAAAGCAGAATATCTTATGACTGATGTGAATTACAGAGAATACAAATCGTAAAACTGTGATTTTATGAAATATCTTATATTGTTAAATCTGTGTTTACTTTCATACGTCGGATGTGCAAATAAACATAATAGGCAGAATGATACGACCAATAAAATACAGTCGTTATCGGATAGTTGTAAACTATTGGGTAAAGATCCTCTTTCGAACTACTGTTCCGCGATCGATACAAACGTAATTCATGAGCAGGAGTATGTAATCGACACCGTTGCTGGTGATTTTTATATATATTGTCGTACTGAAGATAATCAGAATATCGTATCTACTACGCACTATAAGTATGCAGATAGGTCGTCTGTCTTAACTGTTTCGAGAAATAATGGAAAATTAGTCTCTCGATTGGAAATCGATAAATACGATTTCGATTCGCTTATTCCGGCGACAGAAATTGATCGTTATCAATTATATAATGTCCATATTCGAGATTATGATGACCGCCGGGTCGTGTTGTCTTTTGGTATTTACCAACCGGATACGGATATTGGTTACCCCGTATTACTTACGATAGATTCTCTGGGAAAACTCTCTGCGGAGATCGAGCATGAAATATGGGAAGATGATTTTTAATTTCGTTTATTGAGGCGATAATCTTTATTCGACGGGATTTATAGTAGAGTACTCGATTACCGGTACCTTTTTGTAAGGTAGCCGGTTTTTTTATAGGAGTTTGATTGGGATTCGTACCGGACCTGGTTTGATTCTATTGAGGTGATTCCTGCGATATTCAGTTGTTTTTTGTTCAGAATTTCGGAGGAAAGAACGGATTCCGCTGTTGGTTTTAGGATTTTGCAGCACCCTTCCGTTTCTGTTTGAAGAAATAGAGTCGAACGAACGACCTGTTTCTCGCTACTTGTATTTTTCTGTATTAGTGCCGCCGTTGCGACTATGAAAAATCGACTTTAACAGGCTTTTTATTAGCGATTTTATAGATTGAATAGATTATAATTCGAGTTCATTTCAATTTCTTTACAAAATCGGTATTTTTGTTTGTGGTATTAAAATGACTTGTCGTTATGAAATTATTGATCGTGGAAGACGAATCCTCATTGCGTGAGTTGCTGGCACGTGCACTTCGCAAAGAGCAATATGTCGTGGAAACGGCCAGTACATACGCCGAGGCTTCGGACAAATTGGCAGCCTATTCGTATGATTGTATCTTATTGGACATTATGTTGCCGGACGGCAACGGATTGCAACTTCTCGAGCGTCTTCGAAGAGCGGATAAACGCGAAAACGTAATCATTATCTCGGCTCGGGATTCTTTGGAAGACAAGGTCCTCGGGCTGAAAGAAGGTGCGGACGACTACCTGCCTAAACCGTTCCATTTGGCGGAACTCTCGGCGCGTATCCAGAGTGTCATTCGCCGTAGTCGCGGTGGCGGGAAAGGCGGCATTGCGCTGGGTAATGTAACGCTCGACCCGGAAAGTTGTCGAGTGGAAATAGACGGCAAGGAGGTCGCTTTATTGAAAAAGGAGTTCGATATTCTTTCGTATTTCATGCAGCGTCCGCGTCATGTGGTCGATAAAGCAGTTTTGGCCGAAGCCGTATGGGGGGATCATGTCGATCAATCCGACAATTTCCATTTCGTTTATTCGCAGGTCAAAAATCTGCGCCGCAAACTCGAAGAGGCCGGAGCCTCGATCGAAATCAAAGCTGTGTACGGTTTCGGTTACAAACTGATTGATTAAGCAATGCATTTATGAAATTGATCTATAACATATCGCTTCGTTTGTCGCTGGTCTTGTTCCCGTTGATCGCTTTATGGGCGGTCGTGTTTTATTTTACCATGATGGACGAGATAAACGATGAAGCGGACGATGCTCTCGAGGATTATTCGGAATTGATCGTAATGAGGGTGCTTGCCGGGGAGCCTTTGCCCCGTTCGAACGAAGGTTCCAATAACAGTTACACGATCATTCCCGTTGAATCCGGATACGTCGCCACCCGTCCTTCGATCGACTACTACGATACCGAGGTGTATATTCCGGAAAAGGATGAAACCGAGCCGGCCCGGGTGTTGGCGACTATTTTTCAGGATAAGGACGGTAATTTTTACGAACTGAAGGTGGCTATGCCTACTTTCGAAAAAGACGATCTGCTGGAAACAGTCATGTGGTGGGTCGTGTGGCTCTATCTTTTCCTTTTGGTGACAGTTTCCGGAACGACCTTGTGGGTGTTCCATAAAAGCATGCTTCCGCTTTATGAGTTGTTGCATTGGTTGGATAGCTATGCTCCCGGGCGCGAAGTCGCGCCTGTGCCGAACAATACCTCTATTACCGAATTCCGTCGATTGAATGTTGCGGCACAGCAGGCCGTGGATCGCTCTGAGGAGTTGTTCGAGCGTCAAAAACAGTTTATAGGCAATGCCTCGCACGAGTTGCAAACTCCGTTGGCCGTACTTGGCGGACGTATGGAGTATCTGCTCGATTGTGCGGACCTGGACGAGGAAACGACGGGCGAAATCATTCAGATGCGGCGTACGCTCGACCATATCGTCCGGCTGAATAAAACGCTGTTGCTGCTTACCAAGATAGATAACGGTCAGTTTCCGGAGAGCACCGACATCGATCTCGTTCCCCTGGTCGAGGAGCGGAAGGCGCTTTATGACGATATATACGGAGAGCACAAAATCCGTTGTCGTCTGCATTTGCCCGGGACCTTCTCGGTCCGGATGGATGAATCGCTTTGTTCGATATTGGTTTCTAACTTGATCAAGAACGCCTACCTTCACAGTGCCGACGGAGCCGCCGTAGATATTCGTATCGAGGGAAATGTATTGACGGTTATTAACGACGGAGTATCGCCGCTTGATGAGAAACATATTTTCGAACGCTTTTATCAGGGGTCGCAAAAAGAAGGCTCGACAGGGCTCGGTTTGGCACTGGTCAAAGCCATAACGGATTATTATCGCCTCGGACTAATTTATTACTTCGAAAATGGCCGCCACCATTTTGGCGTAAGCTGGCGATAATTGGGACGACGATCAGCTGTATTCGAATATGACGACTGTTTTTTGCTGATTTCGGCGATAATCCTCTGTTACCGGTTCTGACTCTGTCCGAAATCCCTTTCTCGGAGGAAAGTCGAAGCATATCGGCCGGTTTCGGATCGGGGTATCGAAATATATAATCGGGTTCGGAAAAAATATTTTGTTAAAATATCGAAATTCCAAATTCGCTCCAAAATCGGTTCTCAATTTTGTACCATACAAACCGATCGGGAGATCTCCCGATAAAAGATATTGAGAAAATGAAGAACACGAGAAAAATGATGGCGTTTTTGATCGGCATCACGCTGCTGACAATCTCGCCGGCTTATGCCGATCACGACCGTGCGGTCACAACCGAACAGATGCCGCGACAGGCGCAAGAGTTCATTGCCCGGTATTTTCCCGGTGAAAAAATCGCCTACGCAAAAAAAAGAAAGCGATTTTTTCGAAGTCATTTACGAAGTGATGTTTACGAACGGCAGCAAGGTCGAGTTCCGTCGAAACGGAGCGTGGAAAGAGGTGGATTGCCGTTATTCGTCGTTACCCGCAGGAATCGTTTCGATGCCGATCGAAACCAAAGTACAGGAGCTGTATCCGGGTGCTGCGGTCATCAAAATCGAACGCGACAAGCAGGAGGTCGAGGTCAAGTTGAATAACGGAATGGAGCTGACTTTTGATCGAAGTCATAATTTGATAGGTATCGACGATTGATACCCCGTCCGTTTCCGATAAAGATTTTTCAGGCTGTGATTTCGCAGTACAAATTATTGATAAACATTTAAGTAAACGAAACAATGAATACGAAGAAAAAAACATTATCTGTTTTAACAATGGCTGCGACGGCTCTCCTGTTCGCTGCGTGCGACAAGGATGAAGTCGGAGGACCGGGCGACTCACATATTTCGCAGGAGGTATTGGCGGCTTTTAACGCTCGTTATCCGGGTGCCCAAGATGTACGATGGTCCCTTCGAGGCGACTATGCTGTGGCGAACTTTTTCTTCGAGGCTGCCCGGACGGAATCCAGGGCCAACAATGCGGCATGGTTCGAAAATGCAAACGGACAATGGGCTATGACCGAAACGAATATCGACTTCGCGGCACTTCCGCAGGCTGTCCGGGAAGGTTTCGATGCCAGCAAATATACCGAAGCCGAAGGATGGACCCGTACTGGTAAGGTGGATAAGCTCGAACGCAAGGAGGTCGTCGGGGCCGGTGGCAGCGAGGGTGTGACCGTTGTCTATGTTATCGGCGTCACCCGCACGGCAGACGGCATAACGACCGGGATGGACCTGTATTTTTCGACCGAAGGCGTATTGGTGAACGAAGTAACCAATGCTGCGGATGATGGTTATGAAGACTATATTCCAGAGAAACCTGCGGCGGGTATCGAACAGCAGATTCAAGGTTACCTCGATGATAACGGCGGAGGCTCGGTGATAGACGTGGACCGGGAATACGGAGGTACGGAAGTCGAGCTTGTTTGCGGCGGTTACAAGCATGAACTCTATTTCGATGCGCAGGGGAACCGCATCTATGCAAAGATCGAATACGGACGTCGGGATATTGGTTCGGCCGTGCCGGAAGCGATTTACAATGCGGTAGCGGCCGACCAGCAGCTGTCGAGCCCCAACGATATCGACGACATCGAAAAATGGTCACTCGATAAGGCTACGGCAGACGGAATCAGCGTTTTCTGGTGTGTCGAAGTGGAGACACGGCATAAAGAGGTCGATATTTACGTAAACGACTCCCCTGTTCGGATCATTCCCCGTCCTGTAATAGATATGGGAAACACGGGAGGTAATGGACTGCCGGTAGAGGATGAGATCGAGCGCTTCCTGAACGATCGTTATCCGGGAGCTAAGGTCGTGGAACGCGACTATGATGACGGATGTCTTGAACTGACGATTCTTCACGAAAATCTCAGGAAAGAGGTGCTTTTCGACGGTCGCAACAACTGGCTCCGCACCGAGTGGGAGCTCCACCGGTTGCCGCAAAATATTTTGGATGCGGTGCAGCAGGCTGGCTATACCCTCGACGACGACGAATTTGAATGCATCGAAACTTCCGGCGGGATGTGGTATGAGTTCGAAGCACGAAAAGACCGTCGAGAGTATGATTTGCGTGTGGATACGAACGGAAATATCGAGGCCTACGAAGATTGATGGATCGGCTAGACAACTTTTGAATTTTTGTATGGCTAATATTCACTTGATTAAAATCAATGTATTATGAAAATGAAAACAAAGAATCATGTTTGGCATTTTTTGTGGGGATTGTTGGCATTGGTTAGTTTCTGTTTCGTCAGTTGTAAAGATGATGACGAAGGAGGAGAACAGCCCTTTGACCCAAGCAAGCCTGTAGTTATTTCTGATTTTACTCCAAAAGAAGGGGGCTTAGGAAGCCGTTTGGTCTTATATGGAGATAATTTTGGAAATGATGTTTCAAAAGTAAGAGTGACGATTGGTGGACAAACAGCAAGCGTGATTGGAATCAAAAATCATAATTTGTATTGTTTCGTTCCAGCAAGGGCTTATGATGGAGATATTGAAGTGAGCATTTTGGATGATAGAGGTGAAGAGATTGCCTATGCTGAGGCAGAAGAAAATTTTGTCTATAAGAAAAAGATGTTGGTAACTACACTTATAGGCGAAACAGACCCGGAGATAGCGGATGAAAATAAAAATTTTGATGTAAAAGATGGTCCATGGGGCGATTGTGGAGGTTTGGAAAAAATGGAATGGATGGTTTTTGACCCTAATAATAAGGATAAATTGTATGTTTGTGGTGGGGCAAAAACACATCGGGTTGTTGATTTTTCAAAGAAGACATTAGGAACCATTGCGTTTACAGGTGAGGCGGCTGGAGAATGTAATATTTTGAGCTTCAGTAATAATGGAGAGTTAATTGTTGTTCGGAATATAACGACAGACAATAAAAATGGTATATTCTTTTATTCTCCTGAATCAAATTTCACTACACAAACAAAGGCTCTTTATGCTCGAGGATGTAGAGCGGCAATTCCTCATCCTGTGAATGGAGAAATATACACATCTAGGTATGATAAAGGGTGGATTGGTAGATATGATCCAGAAACGGGAGAGTATAATCCAAGTTTCTTACAAATGTATCGTGCTAGCCTTGACTTATATGTTGTAATACATCCAACAGGGAACTATATGTATATCATGGTGAGAAATAGACATACCATTTATCGGGCGGATTATAACTGGGAAACAAAAACATTTGGGACTCCTTATCTAGCTTGTGGCAAAGATGGTACATCGGCTTGTGAAGATGGAGTAGGTAGTATGGTTCGATTAAACCAACCTCAACAAGGATGTTTTGTAAAAAATCCTGATTATGAGGGGCAGGCGGATGAGTACGATTTTTATTTCGTAGATAAGCAGAATCATTGTGTTCGAGTTATGACACCGGCTGGAAAAGTAACTTTGTATGCCGGACGTCCGAATGGGGATGGAACTAAAGGATTTAATGATGGAGATTTGCGTACACAGGCTCGTTTTAATTATCCAGCGAGCATTGTATACGATGAAGTGAGGGGATGCCTCTTAGTGGGAGACTCTAATAATCACCGTATACGTAAGATTGCTTTAGAGGAGTAATAATGATAAACACATATAATATAATGAAACATTTTTTATTAACATGTTTGTTGTTGCTAGGATTCTCTGGCTTTGTTTTTGCACAAGAGAATATTGTAGTAACAGGTATCGTGACTGATACGAACAAAGAACCTATGATTGGTGTAAATGTATCTGTTGCAGATATGCCTGGTTTGGGAGCCATTACAGATATAAATGGAAAATATTCGTTAAAGACACCTCCGTATCATAAAATCGTGTTTTCATATATCGGTTATGAGAAGTTGGAAGTATTGGTAAAAGAACAGCGTGTAGTTAATGTTGTAATGAAGGAGTCTAGTGCTACATCTATTGACGAAGTTGTTATTACTGGAACCGGTATACAAAAAAAACTTACGGTCACGGGGGCTATTACAAATGTTGATGTAGAAGAGCTGAAAACAACTCCAAGTACATCTATGGCAGATGCCTTAGCAGGAGTTGTACCGGGTATTCAGGCTATGCAGGCTAATGGACGCCCAGGTACTGTTTCAGAGTTCTGGATACGTAGTATTTCTACATTTGGTGCTAATAGTTCAGCGTTGGTTTTAGTTGATGGCTTTGAACGAGATTTGAACGAAGTTAATGTGGAGGATGTAGAATCATTTAGTGTATTGAAAGATGCTTCTGCCACCGCAATTTATGGTAGTAAAGGTGCTAATGGGGTAGTTTTAATCAATACTCGTCGTGGTAAAGAAGGTAAAATTAATATTAATGCAAAAGTGGAGGGGTTTGCATCCATGCCTACTAAACTTCCTGAATTTGTGGATGGATATACTTATGCATCAATGGCAAATGAGGCAAAATTAGCACGTAATGAAGAACCTCTCTATCAGCCGGAAGAGCTAGAAGTTTTCCGTTTAGGGCTTGATCCGGATTTATATCCAGATGTAGACTGGATGGATTTAATGTTACGTGATGTATCTTATAGTTCCCGTGTGTCACTGAATATGACTGGTGGAGGTAAAACTGCTCGGTATTATGTAGGAGGTAGTTATCAAAATCAACAGGGTATATACAAGACTGATAAATCATTGAAAGACTATAATACCAATGCAAACTTTCGGAAATGGACCTATCGTATGAATGTGGATATTGATATAACAAAAACGACTCTTTTGAAAGTTGGTGTTTCTGGATCATTACGTCAACAGAATGATCCGGGAGTAGGGACAGATGCTATATGGACAACATTGATGGGCTATAATTCTATTATGATGCCAGTGACGTATTCGAATGGCAAGATCCCTTCTTGGAGTGAGAAAGAAGATAATATAAATCCATATACTCAGGCTACACAAACAGGTTTTAATGAGAGTTGGAAAAATAATATTCAAACGAATGTGACATTAGAACAGAAATTAGACTTTATCACTAAGGGACTTAGGTTTATTGGAAGGTTTGGATATGATACGGAAAATTCGAATTGGATAAAGCGAGTGAAATGGCCGGAGTTATGGAAGGCTCATTCATACCGGAATTCTGATGGAACATTAGAGTTTGATCGTGTTTCACCAGAAAAGAAAATGACTCAAACATCCGGGTCGGACGGTATACGGAATGAATTCTTCGAATGGGAATTGCATTATGAACGTGGATTTAACAACCATCATACTGGAGCCGTAGTGAAATATACACAATCCTCCAAAGTCTCTAATCAAAATATCGGTACTGAGCTAAAGAATGCTATTGCCCGTCGTAATCAAGGACTTGCGGGGCGTGTTAATTATAATTGGAACTATCGTTATTTTATTGATTTTAATTTTGGATATACAGGTTCTGAGAATTTTCATAAAGATCACCGTTTTGGCTTTTTCCCTGCTGTTTCTGGCGCATGGAATATTGCGGAAGAAACTTTTATGAAGGGATTAACATGGCTTAATATGTTTAAAGTCCGTTATTCTTGGGGTAAAACAGGTAATGATATCTTGAAAAAAGATCTTCGTTTTCCTTACTTGTATACAATCGAAACTATGATGACGGATGAGAATGAACCTAAACCTACAGGAGGATATCAGTTTGCGGATGTCGGTTATGACAGATATTATGGAGGTATGCGTTATTCATCATTAGCCTCGACTAATGTCTCATGGGAAATTTCTACTAAACAGGATTTGGGTATTGATTTTTCACTTTTTAATGATAAGTTGACAGGTGAAATCGATTATTATAAAGAGAAAAGAGAAGGTATTTATATGGAGCGTGCCTATTTACCTTGGATCGTTGGTTTGGAAAGTAAGCCATCTGCTAATGTTGGAGTAGTAAAAGCAGAAGGATTTGATGGTCGTTTTACTTTTAAACAAAAGGTTGATAAGGTGAACCTGACAATACGCGGAAACATGACTTATGGTAAGAATGAGATCGTGGAACGCGATGAAGAAAATAGTATCTATTGGTACAAGATGCAGGAAGGACATCGTGTGAATCAGGCAATGGGACTGGTTTCACTGGGTCTGTTCAAGGACTATGAAGAAATTCGTAATTGGCCAAAACAATTTGGTGAGGTTATGCCGGGTGATATTAAGTATAAAGATATTAATGGAGATGGTGTAATTGATGATAATGATAAAGTGGCTATTGGATCTACTACAA
>ERZ826146.2751-NODE-2751-length-12507-cov-13.757067_pt1 | contig 12507 bp, 10 predicted proteins | sample MGYA00519857_ERZ826146 | MGnify/ENA primary metagenome ERZ826146 (study PRJEB31778, sample SAMEA3449222) | human gut metagenome | biome: human gut; feature: human-associated habitat; material: faeces | place: United Kingdom | collected 2010/2012 ...
AATATACACAAGCCAACAACAATATGGTTTTGACAAACTGCCCCAAGCAAGAGTCGTCATCGTTTTTCCTTCGTTTCTTCATGATTTCTACAATTTATATTTTAGTCTCTGTGAATTTGCAATCCACAGAAAATGAATATTAATGTCTATTTTTTCTTCTTGTTGACATCTTTATTTGCCTCTAACCAAAGCAGGAAAGACAACAGGAAACATATAAGAGCAACATATTTTCCTCTATTTATTCCCGAATCACGACAAAAGACTCTATCAAGTTTCTCATCGTAAAAGAACGTGGTGTTGTTAAATCCAAGCTGTAAACTGTCACTCTTGTTTATGACAGTATCGTATTTTTTACCTTGGTAAATAATGTCTGCCGATGGGTGATGTCTTGAGCCACTTCGCAAATCCAAATTTATTATCTCACAAGCGATATTGCTTTGTGTTTTAGAGATTTTAGTTTCTCTATCAGATACTATAAACATATATGCAGTAAAAAGTCCGGCAGCTATGTTTATCATAGCTACAACTATTTTTCTTACCATGACCATTCTCTTTATCTTAATCATCCCAATAATACGTAGGTCTGTTGAAAGAAGGATACCAATCCAAGTATAGCACTTGTACCCTGGTGCCAATCTTGCGATAATCACCTTCCTCCACAAGCGAATTTCCATCATAAGTTTTATCTCCGACTTGAAACTCATACAGATAACAGTTCGTAGTATAGCGATGGAGCCAAGACGAAGTATTAGGTGTAATGACGGCTTCTGTTTTCACACCATGCTTTTTCAGCATACCTAATAGTATAGGTACACCAATAACGGCATAAGCAATAACACAAATACAAATACCAAAGTAAATCTTCCCTATTGTTTCCTTTACTGAGCTAAAATCAATGTATCTCATTTGATGTTCTTTTTAGTCTCTGCGGACTTGCAATCCGCAGGAAGTACAACTTTATCTTCTTTCAATCAATTCCCCATCCCATTTTACAAGGTTCGGACGATGGCATCCATGCCATTTCTCGAAGTAAGCATCAATATCGCAAACTCTTGACATCACTTTCTCTTTTAATTTCTCAACTTGATTGTTGTAACCAATTTCCGTGAAGTAACGCCCTACCTTCAACCCTCCAGACCAAAACTCCTTGGATAGAGCAGGCATTCCCTTTATAAAATCAGAGTCAAGCCTCATTTCCTTTTCACTGTTTGGAAGTATGACGTATTTCAGACCTTCCGTCTCTTTAAGTGAAGAAAGAGAGCCAAGTTGAGGGGTGACCTCAAAGGCATTTATAAATATCTTTATGTATCTGTCGCCTTGTGTTATCCTTACCGACACAAAATCCAAGAACTTGCCCTGTCTAAGACGGCACATATCATAAATATAACCAAAGCCATTCCATCCAAAGTTTGATGTCTTGAAAGGTTTCTCAACAAACCCTTTTTCTTTTAGGATGGGAAGGGCATCTTTGAGAAAAATATCTTTCCTTACTTTTAGAATATCTTTCCTTGTCGCTTGGTATTTCCGAACCTCTGGGCATCTCCATAACAGTAAAGAGAAAGCAAACAGCACAAAAAAGAACACAATATGCCTCATACATAGATAATCTTTCTCAAAAACTGTGTCATGCTGCATATCATAGAAGAACTCGGCTTGCCCAATATTTTTGCAAAGTTCTCTGCTTACACCTACATAATAGTCCTTACCAGCGTATGCGATTTTAATCGTTGAGTGCATTCTGTGCCCTCTACAATTTACCTCCAGGATGGAGTAATTTGTAATCGGCTGTTCACATGAAACAATATAGTTTTGCTGCTGATATGTCATGGCAACATATAGAGCAAAGCATAATACCCCAATGTTTATCGCTAAGACTATAGGAATCCATTTGTTAATTCTCATACCATAGTTGTTTTACCTCCCATAATCGCTCTAATCATTACGCTCCTTTTCGTCCGTGATAAGCTCTTTCATATCCACAGACAATAGCTGCGCGATTTCAAGAAGTGTGGTAAGATTGGGTTGAGTGCGGTTGCATACGTATGCATTGACCGTACTGAAACTCCTTCCCAACTTCTTTGCGAGCCATGTTTGGCTTATCCCTTTGTCCTCTAAGACTGCTCTTATGCGATTTAACTTCATATTTTTATCGTTTTTACGCTACAAAAATAATATTTTATCGTGATAATCCATCCAAATCCCTTGAATATCTGCTGTATTCCGTCGTAATTTAGACAAAATAGAAATATAATCTGCAAAAATGGAACTAAACAATTGATTCCCCAACATGGAAAGATACATGTATGCGTTCATGAATATCGCTCTTTTGCCATATTCTTAAAATGTCAAAATCGGAAAATTACCATTGGTTTCAGTGTTAATTTATGTTTTCTCATGCTTTCATTTTGGGGTTTCTTGATTTTGTTGTTCCTAATTTGTTTCTTTCGTCATTTAGTTACCTCATTTAGTATTGGCTATCAGTACGTTACGAGCAATCAGTAAGATTTGAAGAAGAAAATCATGATGGTCGTGGGCGCATGTATTTTCTTAATCGCTGCCGCACAAGCACTTCCGATGTTCTTCGGTATCGGCGCATAAACCTTCCGCACGATGAAAGGCAAGGACGAACGTTACCCTGACTACCCGCTGTTCAAAGGTCTTCAACGGCCTTTGGAGTTCATGGGCATCCAGGGACGCTATACCTACTGGGCGGCAGGCGTTGCCGGCGGAGCCATCGTCGGCTTTATCATCGCCTACTGTCTCGCAGGGTTCGTGGTCGGACTGGTCGTGCTGGTTGCGGTCGTCTCGACGGGTATCGCCCTTATCATGCTCAAACAGCGGAAAGGGCTGCATACCAAGAAAGACGGGCGCGGGGTGTATATCTACGCCCACTCGAAGAAGCTGTGAGAAGAAAAGAAAAACCATCACGGGCAACGTGTGGTCTTGTTGAATGTTGAACGCGGGCCGGCCGCCTGAAATCCGGGCGGCCCGGCCTTTTTTATCGTATTTTAAGATGACTTTGTACATCATTCTACTTTTTATCGCCTTGTGTGCCGGCATGGCCCTGTCGGTCTATGCGTTCGGTACCGGAGGCAAGCGCAAGCGTATCTTTCAGGACATCTATTTTTCCGTGGAAGAGACGAACGGCGTGGGCGTGCTCTATACCAAGACGGGCGAATATTCTGCTATCCTGAAAATAGAGAACCCCGTGCAAAAATACTGCGCGAACATTGACAGCTACTATGAGTTCACGCACCTTTTCACCGCCCTCGCACAGACGCTCGGCGAAGGATATGCCCTGCACAAACAGGACATCTTCGTCAGGAAACAGTTCGAGAACGAGACGGGCGACAAACACGAGTTCCTCTCGTCGGCCTACTTCCGTTACTTCAAGGGGCGCAACTACACGGACAGCGTGTGTTACCTGACTATCACACAGGAGGCGAAGAAGAGCCGACTGTTCTCGTTCGACAACAAGAAGTGGCGCGATTTTCTGGTCAAGATCCGCAAAGTGCATGACCAGCTGCACGATGCCGGGGTACAGGCCAAGTTCCTGAACAAAGCCGAGGCGAGCGAATACGTGGACCGCTATTTCGCCATGAACTTCAAGGACCGGATCGTGTCGATGACCAACTTCAAGGCAGACGACGAGACAGTCTCGATGGGCGACAAACGCTGCAAGGTATATAGTCTTGTCGATGTGGACTGCGCCGCACTGCCTTCACTGATAAGACCTTATACCAATATAGAGGTCAATAACACGGATATGCCCGTGGACCTGCTGGCTGCCATTGACAGCATTCCGAGTGCGGAGGCTGTCATCTATAACCAGATTGTCTTCCTGCCCAATCAGAAAAGGGAACTGGCCCTGCTGGACAAAAAGAAGAACCGGCACGCCAGTATTCCCAATCCGAGCAACCAGATGGCCGTGGAGGACATCAAGCGGGTACAGGAGGTCATCGCGCGGGAAAGCAAGCAGCTCGTGTACACTCATTTCAACCTGATTGTCGCCGTACCGACTGGTACGGACCTGCAAAAATGCACGAACCATTTGGAGAATGCTTTCGGACGTATGGGTATCCATATTTCCAAAAGGGCGTACAACCAGCTGGAACTGTTCGTAAACTCGTTTCCGGGTAACTGCTACGGCATGAACGAGGACTATGACCGCTTCCTGACGCTGGGTGACGCGGCGGTGTGCCTGATGTATAAGGAGCACATACAGCACAGCGAAGAAACACCGCTGAAAATTTACTACACGGACCGCCAAGGCGTGCCGGTAGCTATCGACATCACGGGAAAGGAAGGGAAAAACAAACTGACGGACAACTCGAATTTCTTTTGTTTAGGGCCTTCGGGCAGCGGCAAGAGCTTCCACATGAACTCTGTCGTGCGCCAGTTGTACGAGCAGGGCACAGACGTGGTGATGGTCGATACGGGTAACAGCTACGAGGGCCTTTGCGAATACCTCGGCGGCAAGTACATTTCCTATACCGAGGAAAGACCGATTACCATGAACCCGTTCCGCATCAACCGGGTTGAAATGAATGTGGAGAAAACGGGCTTCCTGAAAAACCTCGTACTGCTCATCTGGAAAGGCTCGCAGGGTACGGTCACGAAGACGGAGGACCGCCTGATAGAACAGGTCATCACGGAGTATTACGACACCTATTTCAACGGTTTCGACGGCTTCACGCCCCTGCAACGGGAGGATTTGCGTAAGGGGCTGCTCATCGACGACCGTAACCGTACCGAGAAGCGGGACGAGGACGAAGGAGAGCGGGCCGGGCGTATCGAGCGCATGATCGACGAGATGGAACGCCGCCGTAAGGAGCTAAAAGTGGAAGAGCTGTCGTTCAACTCGTTCTATGAGTTTTCCGTGCAGCGCATCCCCGACATCTGTACCGAGAACCACATTTCGGGCATCGACATCTCGACGTACCGTTACATGATGAAGGACTTCTACCGGGGAGGCAATCATGAAAAGACGCTGAACGAGAACATGGACAGTTCACTGTTTGATGAGACGTTCATCGTCTTCGAAATCGACAGTATAAAAGATGATCCTCTCCTGTTCCCTCTTGTCACGCTGATTATCATGGACGTATTCTTACAGAAGATGCGTATCAAGAAGAACCGCAAAGTCCTGGTCATAGAGGAAGCGTGGAAGGCGATTGCCAGCCCGCTCATGGCCGAATACATCAAGTTTATGTACAAGACGGCCCGTAAGTTCTGGGCTTCGGTCGGCGTGGTGACACAGGAGATACAGGACATCATCGGCAGCCCTATCGTCAAGGAAGCCATCATCAACAACTCGGACGTGGTGATGCTGCTCGACCAGAGCAAGTTCCGTGAGCGGTTCGATGAAATCAAGGCTATCCTCGGCCTTACTGACGTGGACTGCAAGAAGATATTCACCATCAACCGGCTGGAAAACAAGGAAGGGCGCAGTTTCTTCCGCGAGGTGTTCATCCGCCGGGGAACGACCAGCGGCGTGTACGGTGTAGAAGAACCAAGAGAATGTTACATGACCTACACCACGGAGCGGGCGGAGAAAGAAGCCTTGAAACTCTATAAACGGGAACTGCGGTGCAGTCATCAGGAAGCTATTGAGGCGTACTGCCGGGACTGGAACGCCAGCGGTATCGGGAAGTCCCTGCCGTTCGCCCAAAAGGTCAACGAGGCCGGGCAGGTATTGAACCTTCATGTAAAACAATAACAATCAAATCATTAATTACAAAAATGGAAAAGATAGACATTAGCCAAAGTGTAAAGACACTTGAGTTCGGGAGCAAATATGAAGCCCGTATCCAGCGGATATTCCGTGAGTTCGACATCAAGACCATCCGGGATTTGTGCCAATGGCCCGGAAAGGACTTGGTAAGGGTACGCGACATGGGAAGAAAAAGCATTGAGGAAATAGAGGATGTTCTGGAAAGATACAATCTCCGGTTGGGGATGCTCGGTAAGGAACTGGACGAATACGCCGGCATAGAAAATTCCGTACAGGACGAGGAAGAAGAGGCGAAGTGGGAACAACGCAGGTACGAGATCGCCAAGGAGGTATTCATACATCACCGTCTGGTGGCAAATTCCGCCGTATATGAGGCCGACGGACTGATACGTGCACTAAGAGGCATGACGCACCGTTGACGGATATCTGTTTTTAACCGGAGAGGAATCCATGATGAAACGGCTGTCACTTATCCTTATACTCCTGTCGCTCGCCGTTGTGCAGCAGGTCCACGCGCAGTATTACAGCGTGAACTACGACGCACGCACGGTGGCGGCAATGGCTACCGCTTTCGGTACGGAAGCCGTGGCGGAAAGCTATTACCGGGAGCAGGTCGATGACATTCTCAAGCACTACAATGCGGCGGAAGTGGCTACGGCGGGGATTTTTGCCTCCAAGTTCTTGGAGCATAAAGCCTTTTCCGACCTCGGTATCTGGAATAGCAGTACAGAAAATTACTACTACCGCCGCATTTACCGCATGGTCTCGGAGAAAATCATGCCGAAGATATGGGTGGTGGCGAAACTGATGCTCCGCTCGCCTCAAACGGCTATCTACTGGGGCAGCTACCTGATGAAAATCTGCGACGAGACGAAAAGTCTGTGTATGCAGTTCGAGAGTGTGGTGACGAACAGCACGCTGGGCTTTTCGGACATCGTGTTTCTGGAAATCAACCGAAACATCGCCCCTCTGCTGAAACTCTCGGAAGTGGGCGACATCGACTGGCAACGTATGTTGGACGATCTCGCCAGCGTGCCGGGTAACTTTACGAAAGAGAACCTGCAACACGACATCGACAACCTCTACAACATGGGTGTCGGTCTCGCCTCGGCTGGTATCGGAAATATCGGTGACGTCCTGCTGCAGACCAGTTCTTTCCATGATCTGATGGGCGGCAGGGTCAGCAAGGTCATCGACCTGTATGACCATTACGGTGCGCTCTTCGAGCAGGCGGAACATGACCTCGGAGGTCTGCTGATTGATATGGTGGGCGGAGAGGACAACGTGGCGGGACTGTTCGATTTCAGCAACTACGACCTTACCTCGTGGATGACAGATTATCTGGACAAGACAGCGGGAAACTACTACACGCAACGGTGGTATATCGCCCGTCGCGAGCAAGGGAGTATCGCCCTGTGCGATTACTACCCGCCGACGGACGACAACAGCATATTGAACGGCGGAGAGTGGACACGTTTCGAGACGACCGATCCCGGCTTCTATCCCAATGCCTCGCAACGGGAGCAGGTTCTCGCCAATTCGGAACGGTACGCCGGTTGGTCGAGAAGCCGGGTTCAGCTGCTCAACAGTCAGAACGACGGCTATACCTACACCATCGACTACTGGCAGAACGGTTACATCATCAGTCGGGGCGGCAAACAGACGAAGAAAGCCTATGCCTATGAAATCCATGTGAAGAAAAGCTGGAACCGGGAGGAAATCATTTACGAGGAGGTGTTCGATTCCTATTCGATGGACCTGAACACGTTCAAGGCGCAACTCAATGCCCGCCTCTTGGAGTTCAACGACAACGAGGAGGGTTATACTTACTATATCGCATCCGATGCGCGGAACTACTATCAGGCGACGGACGCTGCGAAGTTGCAGGGCTGCGAGAGCGTGACCATCAGCGTAACCTGCTCGGACGGGGCTACGCTTGGTCAGGGCACGACGCAGTACAAGTGCAGAAAGTGCGGCAAATCCCTGAACGCCCATTCAAAGGAGTGTGCCATGCAGACCACGGTTACGGAGAACGAATTGGACTTGTCCGAGTTGGACGCCATGCTGCAGGAGGCGGAGAACCAGGTGGCCGCCCTTCAGTCGCAAATCAATGCGTTGGAGAATGAGAATGCCGACCTGCTGAAAAAAATCGCCGAGGCGAGCGTGGAAGATGCGGCGGTGTACCGACAGCAGTACAATGCGAACAAAACACAGATAGACCGCCTGAAAAGCGAGCTGTCCGAATGGCAGAAGAAACAACGGGAATACACCGACGCAAAAGCCGAGGCGGCGGGCGATAACGATGTGGCAACGGACGACTATTACCGCATACCGGCCATCATGCAGGACTGTAAGACGGCTTACAGCCTGTCATGGCAGGACGGCGGGGCGTGGAACGGCTACACCTATGTCCGTAAGGCGACCATGCCGAACATCAACGGGGTCATCACGTTCAAGGCGACGGTCTCGATAGCCCGCAAACCGAAATATTTCCTCGGTATCAAGATACACCGTGCCATCGTGCAGATCAGTTGGGAACTGACCACGGAATATACCGACACGTATGTAGCCGACGTGCTGACACTCGACCCGAACCTGTCGGACGCGGAGAAAACGAAACTGGTGAACGACCGTATTGCGGAGATTGCACGGGAACACCCTTCGTGCAAGATCACGACGGAATACGCCCGTACCCCGCCATTGGAAGAGACTCCGACCGGGGAGGTGTACCATCTGCTGTGGTCGAGCGACCGGCTCGAAATCGCACGGGAAGTGGATTCCCGGATTACAAAAATATATGCAGACCTCGTGTCGCTGGAAAAGATGATGCACTATAAGCGGAGCATCATCGACGTGCTGAAGGATGTGCTGCCCGAACTGGACATGGACGAGGGACGCAGGCTGACGCTCGTGGAGGAATGCCACGAACGTTGGGTGGAGAATGCGCGAAACCTGCGGAACGGAAACGGCAAAGACAGCGGAAAGGAGGTGCGGCCATGAAACGTGCCCTGCTGATGACAGTCGTGCTGCTGGTTCTCCTGCCCGGCATCGCCAAGGCGCAATGGACCTTCGACATCGTGTCAGTGGAAGCCTACATCAACGACCACAAGAAACAGCGGAGCCTGCTGCTGGCCCGCAGTACGCTGGAATACAGCAACAAGCTGCTGCACGAATACAGCCGCAAGGAGATCGGCGAGTACAAGGAACTGAATGTGGACTTGGATCGCTACACCCGTGCCTTCGATGTCATCGACGTGATGTACCAGTCCTTGCGGACGGTACTGAACGTGAAAAGCACTTATACGGCGGTCAGCGACCGTATCGGCGATTACAAGAAACTGTTGGAGGACTTCAACGAGAGAATCGTGAAACGGGGACGCATCGACCCCGGCGATGCCGTGATACTGGCCATCAACGAAAAGGCAATACGGGACATCGCCAATGACGGGGAGCAGCTCTACAAGTCGGTGAGCGACCTTGTGCTGTATGCCACCGGGGCGGCGGCCTGCTCGACCTCCGACCTGCTGCTGGTACTGGAAGCGGTGAACACGTCGCTGGACGACATCGAGCGACACCTGAACCGGGCGTATATCGAGACATGGCGGTACATACAGGTGCGTATCGGTTACTGGAAAGCGAAGATTTACCGTCCCAAGGTCAAGGAGATTATCGACGGAGCTTTCGGACGATGGCGCAAAGCGGGACGGCTGGATTATTAATGAACGATGAAAGGGAAAGAAGACAGACTATCTACAGGTTGGAGTTTGACTTCCATGCCATCGACATCGGGAAATAAAAACAGAGAAAGAATTTTTAGTACGAACAAGCCTATTGGGATTATAACCAAGGGATAAAGAGACATTTAGATTGATGCAATGGAAAAGATTGTTTTTGCAAAAGACATTACGTTATATAAAGCCGACTGTCTTGAAGTAATGCCTTTTCTTCCGGAATCAAGTATCGACTTGGTTTTATGTGATCCCCCCTTTGGAATCACAGCTTCACAGTGGGATAAAATAATACCATTCCCGGAAATGTGGAAAGAGATCAGGAGAGTCAGGAAAGAAAATGCACCTACGGTCTTATTTGGCAGCGAACCGTTCAGCAGCCTTCTACGCTGCGGTAATTTAGAGGAATTTAAATATGACTGGGTTTGGGAAAAGTCAAAAGCAAGCAATTTTCTTCTCGCTAAAAAACAACCTCTAAAAGCACATGAGCTAATAAGTGTCTTTGGTAAAGGTAGAATCCCTTATTATCCCATCATGGAGGAAGGTGAGCCTTACGGGAATCGCACGAAGAGAGGAAGCAATTGGACAGGAATAAACAATGTCCCCAATCCTACATTCAGAAATGAAAACAAAGGGACAAGGTATCCACGAAGTGTGATATACTTCAAAACAGCGGAATCGGAAGGCAAAACGATTCATGTCAACCAAAAGCCGATTGCATTATTGCAGTATCTGATAAGAACATACACAAAGGAAGGAGATACTGTCCTTGATTTTGCATCGGGGAGCATGAGCACCGCAATTGCCTGTATCTATACGCATAGAAAATGTATTTGCATTGAAAAAGACGAGACGCATTTCTCGCAGGGAGAGAAACGAGTCAGGAATGAGTACCAATATTTACGGCTTTGAAGCAGGCCCTCAAAGTATGACTATACGATATAAATAACTGTAAAATAATGAATAACCGGAAATTAATATGAACAGAACTCTCTTACTCATGGCGGTTGCAGCAGTTGCAACGAGCGGTGTCAAGGCGCAGTCGGTTACTTACAACCATGACTCGCCGAAACAGAACCAGATTACGGTCATGGAAACCGGTACGGGCGCTCTGTCGCCCGAACTTTACTACACGCTGCTGCATAACAAGTACAAGAAGTCGGCGGCAAGCAAGAACAAACTGTCGTTCCGCACGCTGGCGGGTGTCAATCTCTACAATCAGACAGATGAAGCGGAAGCCATTGACTCGGCTCTGGTCAAACGTGCCGAAATCGAGGCGCTGAACGTGGCCGACCGGCAGATTGACCTCGCATGGCTGGCCGAGGGCGATAAGATAAACGCTCAAATGGAGCGGTTTCAGCGCAACATAGACCGGATTCTCCTTGCCGGGGGCACGACGGACGACAAGGAGCGGTGGACGGAATACTATCATGTGTACCAGTGTGCCATCGACGCAACGAAGGACGCTTATATGCCCAATGCGCAACGAAAGAAAGAATACCTGCGGATCTACGAAGACGTGGTACGGCAGAACGAGATTCTGGTCGGCTACCTTGCCCGAAGACAGAACGCCACGGCCACGGACGGATTGCTGAACGTAACCGCCGACCGAACCTTGGACAAAAGCAGCGTCGTCAGAAACGCCATGAGCCGCTGGAACGAATCGCGCCTTGCGGTGCGAGGTTCACAGTCGGACGGCGGCATTGGAACGGGTGACGGAGACGAGACGGTAAACAGAGGGAACTAAAAGCATATAACCTATGGCAGACGGAAATATTCTTTCGGATTTCGGTATCGACCTCTTGGAAGAGGAGATCGACGACGTGATTTTTCAGACCAACGAGTTCCTGACCGACGCGACCTTTACCGGCTCGCAAGGTCCATTTTGGTGGATATTGCAGATGTGCATGGCGCTGGCCGCCCTGTTCGCTATCGTCATGGCGGCAGGCATGGCGTACAAAATGATGGTCAAGCACGAGCCTTTGGACGTGATGAAGCTCTTCAGACCGCTGGCCGTGTCGCTCATTCTCTGCTGGTGGTATCCTCCGGCAGACACGGGCATGGCAAACAGCGGGAGCAACTGGTGCTTTTTAGATTTCCTCTCCTATATCCCGAACTGCGTCGGTTCGTACACACATGACCTGTACGAGGCCGAAGCCTCGCAAATCTCGGACAAGTTCGAGAAAGTGCAGGAGTTGATTTACGTGCGCGACACGATGTACACTGCCCTGCAGGCACAAGCCGATGTCGCCCACACGGGTACGTCCGATCCCAACCTTATCGAGGCAACGATGGAACAAACTGGCGTGGACGAGGTTACGAACATGGAGAAGGATGCAGCGAAGCTGTGGTTCACGTCGCTGACATCGGGTGTCATCGTGGGAATAGACAAAATCATCATACTTATCGCCTTGGTGGTGTTCCGTATCGGTTGGTGGGCGACGATTTACTGCCAGCAAATTCTTTTGGGAATGCTCACCATTTTCGGACCTATCCAGTGGGCGTTTTCGCTCCTGCCCAAATGGGAAGGCGCATGGGCGAAGTGGCTCACGAGGTATCTGACGGTGCATTTCTACGGGGCGATGCTCTACTTCGTGGGCTTCTACGTACTGCTGCTGTTCGACATCGTGCTCTGCATACAGGTGGAGAACCTGACGGCGATAACGACAAGCGAGCAGACGATGGCAGCTTACCTGCAAAACTCCTTCTTCTCGGCGGGCTATCTGATGGCGGCAAGCATCGTGGCCCTAAAATGCCTGAACCTCGTCCCCGACCTTGCGGCATGGATGATACCGGAGGGTGACACGGCGTTCTCAACCCGAAACTTCGGCGAGGGCGTGGCGCAGCAGGCTAAAATGACGGCAACAGGCGCAATGGGTACGGTAATGAGATAACAAAGTAACGATAAATATTCAAACAAAATGGTCATCAAGAATTTAGAGAACAAAATCAAACTGGTCGGAATTATTTGCACCGCCTTTCTTGTGGGCTGCGTCATCATCAGCGTGTCGAGTATCTGGACGGCCCGCACGATGGTTACGGACG
>ERZ826146.2776-NODE-2776-length-12402-cov-3.624200_pt1 | contig 12402 bp, 9 predicted proteins | sample MGYA00519857_ERZ826146 | MGnify/ENA primary metagenome ERZ826146 (study PRJEB31778, sample SAMEA3449222) | human gut metagenome | biome: human gut; feature: human-associated habitat; material: faeces | place: United Kingdom | collected 2010/2012 ...
GTCTACTGTATCCAGTTTTAGTTTATCACTATCGTCCCGTTTCTCGTAATACTGCTTCCGCAACGGGTTTACCCGTGCCGCTTTCTCGCGCTGGCGGTTGCGGAATACATCAATCGCTACATAAATAGCCTGGCGGAAAGAGTCTTCGCTGGCCAGTCCTTTACCGGCGATGTCATAGGCTGTTCCATGAGCCGGAGAGGTACGTACAACCGGCAGTCCGGCGGTATAGTTCACACCGTCTTCCATAGCCAAGGCTTTGAACGGAGCCAGTCCCTGATCATGATACATAGCAAGGATTCCGTCAAAGTGAGTATAATTGCCCGAACCCATAAAACCGTCCGCAGCATAAGGACCGTAACAGATGATCCCTTTCTCTTCCATTTCTTTCATGGCAGGGATAATGATTTCCTGTTCTTCCATACCCAGCAGTCCGCCGTCTCCTGCATGAGGATTCAGTGAAAGCACTGCAATACGGGGCGCACCGATACCGAAATCCTGTTTCAGACAACGATGGAAAATCATCAGCTTTTCCTGAATCAGTTCCTTGGTGATTGTTGTAGCAATCTCCCTTACCGGAATATGCGTCGTTACTAAAGCCACACGAAAATCGTTTTTCATCAGGATCATCAGTGACTTGTTTCCATTGCCCAGACGTTCTTCAATATACTCCGTATGCCCGGGGAAAGAGAACTCTTCCGACTGAATGGTATGTTTGTTGATCGGAGCTGTCACAATGACGTCGATCAGCCCCTCACGATACTCTTCTATGGCACGCTCCAAAGCACCCAATGCAGCCTTACCTGCTTCTGGATCGGGTTTGGAGAATTCCACTTTCACTTCGTCATCTGTACAGTTCACTACACTCAGACGGTTGTATCCGGCTTCGGAAGCTGTGTTGACAATGCTGAAATTAGCCTGTACATCCAGTGCTTTACGATGGTAAGCCGCTACTTTAGGTGAACCGTAGATAATCGGAGTACATAGCTCAAGCATGGTAGGGTCTGAGAATGTCTTCAAGATCACTTCATAACCTACCCCGTTGATATCTCCTTGGGTAATGCCGATTCTTATTTTGTTTTCTTCCATGTTTTTATTTATTAGTTGGTTCCGCTTCTCTGGTTACCCCCAGTGGAATCTGACTCTGCTGACCTTCTTGCGGAAGTTTCAGCGTATAAAGAGATGCTTCCATCTGGCGAACCAGATTGCGTTTCATTTTATCGGGTGAATATACAAATATTTCTGCTGTAATAATACGTTGGTTCTTCTGATCCAGACGAGTATGGGAAACGAATGGGCCACCCATGAAGTCACCCTTCATGCGCCACAATCCACGAGCTTCCATCGTGTAGTCATTGTGCACGTTGATCGGACGAACATCGGTCAGTAACGAGTCTGTCGACATATATACGCCTTCTTTATATCCGGGGATATTGGCTTTCATCACAGAATCGCGCTTATGAACAAAGTATTCTTTGGTGAATGTATCCTTGTCAGTATAAGGATAAGAATACATCACGAAATTGCGATCCGCGCTGCCTGTATTGGTAGATGCCCAAAAGAAGTCCTCTCCTGTCTTGGAGTTATTCAGTTCGGAAGGTATCCAGATATCGCAGTCAAACAGACTATCTACCTTATTTGAGATAAAGTTGTTGTGCTTTTCCTCCAGCAAAGTAATCTGACGGTTCATTTCAGCGCGAGTGAAGAAGTCGATAATCGTCTGCTTGTTTTCTTCGACAAACTTCTCAAACACTTCTTCGTTCGGAGCCTGAATGGTCAGTATCATCTGTGGAGAAGCATAAACGTCTTTCGCATACTTGAAAGTACCTTTGGTATAAATATCTTTTATATCTACTATCACAATATTACGGATCAACTTCAGCGTAGAATCATAGTCCTTCGGTGAAGTATACATAATCCGGAAAGAAGGTTCCGACTGGGGCAGTCCCGGCATGTCAGAATCAAGCACATCATGCAAGGCCCTTCCGGCGGCACGGTCCCACACTCCCGCATCTACTACAACCAACAGTTCATACGGACGACCGCTAGAGGTATGATTCCTCTTTAATCCACAAGAAGCAACTACGAAGGCTACCAGAGCCATGCTTAAATAAAAAAAGTACTTTTTCATGATGTTCGATTTTTATATTAACTTTTATTATTTTCCTCCTGTTTCGCAGTCGACAGCATACCGCATGCCGCAAAAATATCCTCTCCCCGCGAAGCACGAATGGTAGTGAAAAGCCCGTGCGTAGTCAGATAGTCACGGAAACGGGTCATCGTATCCATATCGGCTCCTTCAAGGGCTACTCCCGGAATAGAATGGAAACGGATCAGGTTAATCCGGCAATCCAGTCCGCGAAGCAGTTTGAGTAACTCCTTGGCATAAACTTGCGAATCATTAAGCCCCTTAAAAACAATATATTCAAACGAAAGTCGACGCTGTTTGCTAAAATCATAGTTTTTTAACAGTTCCACCATTTCCGTGATAGAAAAGGCTTTCTCCGCCGGCATCAGTTCCGCACGCTGGGCGGTCACCGGAGAATGCAGGCTGATGGCAAGGTGACAGTCGCTTTCTTCGATAAAGCGCCGCAATCCTTTCCGCAATCCGACAGTTGAAACGGTAATCCGCTTCGGGCTCCATGCATAACCATAGGACCCTGTCAGTATGTCCAATGCCTTCAACACCTCTTCCAGATTATCGAGCGGTTCGCCCATTCCCATCATGACGACATTCGTCAGTTTGTCCCGTTCCGGCAAGGAGTGAATCTGATTGATAATCTGATGGGCGGTCAGGTTGGCAGAGTAGCCTTGTTTCCCGGTCATACAGAACTTGCAGTTCATTTTGCAGCCTACCTGCGAAGAAATGCATAAAGTCGCCCGTTCATCATCCGGAATATACACCGACTCCACAAAATGATTCTCGCCCACAGGGTACAGGTATTTCACCGTACCGTCTACAGAGCGCATTTCCTCCACCGGAGCTTCAGCTCCTACCTCATAGTTCTGCTTCAGTAACTCCCGGTATTTCAACGACAAGTTAGTCATTTCATCAATCGAAGTCACCTTCTTATCATAAAGCCAGGATGCAATCTGTTTGGCTGCAAAGCCCGGCATTCCCAGACGTTTCACCAGTGACTGCAGCTCTATAAGCGTCATTCCTAAGAGGGGATATTTAGACATCATTCTTTCTGTTCATGGTTTATATTTGCAAATGTAAGGAAATAAAGTCGATTTCCGTATAGCAAGGATGTAAAAGTTAGCAAAAAAGGTCGTTCCAAAGCATGGAACGACCTTTTGCAGTTATCGTTTTTACGACTAATCTTAGAAGAACAGGTAACGTGTATCCTTCACTTTTCCTTTCAGATACAGATCGTTCATCAGACGGCTTGCGAAGCGTGCGTGCATATTAGCCAATGTAGCTTCTTCATCTTTAGCGTTAAAAGTATCGCTCAGTTTGTCTTTGCCATACATCTGAAGCACAAATACACCGGCATTACCTTTGATTGGAGCACTCAGTTTGTTCATTTCAGCCACAGAAGCATAAGCACCTACCAGCGGTTCGCTGCTGCGCAATTCAGAGACATAAGCGGGAGCGGCAAATGTAACCAGCTTCAAAGAATCGCTGACTGCGCCGGGCATAGCCTTGTACTGGTCGAGAGAAGTTGCATTGGCAGCTTTCATATCAGCCATGATCTTTTCGGCTTTCTTATCTTTAACGATTTCAGCTCTCAACTGATCCTGTACAGCTTTCAGCGGACGATATCCTTCCGGAGTAACACCAACCAGAGCTACTGCAACCATATGGTCGCTTTCGCCACATTCATACAAACCGGAAACATCACCCGGTTTAGCGGCAAACGCCCATCTCAATGCTTCTTTAGTACCTCTTACACCACCGATAGTGTGTTCTGAGCTATACAAGTCTCTTCTGTCAAGCAGTTTGTATCCGGCTTCTTCAGCGTTAGCGATCATCTTTTCAGCAGTAGGATTGGCAGCGATGAACTGGCTGAAGTCATTGTAAGCACGGTTATAAGTTTCTTTACTGAATTCAACTTCACGTTTCACAACAGCTACTTTATATTTATCCTTCACAGCTTTCTTGTTAGTCACCTGCAGGATTACATTAGCTTGTCCCAACGGCAGGTTTACTACTTCGTTCACGCCTGTATTATTGATAGCAGAGATAAACTTCAGGTTGTCACCATCGATCTGTGCGCCTTCATACTGTGCAGAGCTCATCCAGTTAGTCTCACCCGTCTGACCGTATTTCTTAGCCAGATCTGCGAAGTTAGCACCGCCTTTGATAGCAGTATAGATACTGTCCGCCAAGGCTTTTGTCTTCAAAGCGTCTTCTGCAAACACCTGAATCTGACGGAACTCGATTGAGTCGGCAGCAGCTGTTTTTGCAACCACTTTGAATGAATTAATAGTATTGTCGGCACCATTATAGTACGGACCATAAACAGAACCAACGGATGCAGAGTCCAGACGGGCAACTACATCTGACGGGAAAGCTGTTTTATTATAGAACAAGTCTACATAAGGAGCTTCCGAACCAGTCGAGCGGATGAAAGAAGTATAATCTTCCGTAGTAGTAGCCAACTGTTCAGTAGCTTCGTCCACTTCTTTCTGGATAGCAGCTCTGTCTTCCGCACTTGCAGTCACCTGAACATCAATGTACTTGATATCACGGCTTTCCTGATATTGCTTGAACTGTTCTTTCTTCTTGTTATAAAGGTCTTTCAGTTCCGATTCTTTCACAACGATTGTAGAATCTACTACAGAAGAATAAGGAACGGCAGCCATCAACAAGTCATATTGATTCACTCTTGCGTCGAAAGCGTCCTGTGCTTCTACCGGGTTAGAGAGAAGCGCTTTTGCTACCAATGCCTGATATTTTTCTGCCAGGCGGCTCTGAACCAATGTCTTCTGGATGAATGACCAGTATTTGTACATGTTGTTGTACTGTTCTGCATACTGAGCCGGCATCTGAGATTCGTTCATTTTAGCGTAATCTACCAGGAACTTATTGAGCATATCCTTATCGAAAGCACCGGTCTGCGGGTTGCGGAAAGGAGTCTGTTGCAACAACGGATGCACGCCTGCTTTCAGGATATCCTGAATTTCAGCAGCAGAGACTGTCAGTCCCAATGCTTTTGCTTCTTTCTCAACCAGTTTGTTATTAACGTAGGAACGCCATACTTCGTCGCGCACCTGATTGGTCTGTTCGTCGTTCAGTGCAGTCACTCCGCGGGAAAGCTTTATCACTTCGGTATATTCTTCTACCAGATTCTGATACTCTTGAGCGGAAAGAGCATCTCCGTTCACCTCACCTACGTCATGTGCCTGGTGCGGTTGCATCACCTTCCACGCGTCACCCGCGATGAAAGCAAACAGCGCCAAACCGATAACAATCACCAATAGAGGTCCTTTCGACCTAATGTTTTGTAATGTTGCCATTTTGATTAATACGATTTATGTTTATTATTATTTCTTTCTATTGTCATTTTAGCGCACGAAGATACAAAAAATGCTAATATGCTTCTATTTATTAGCTAAAAATTTCACGGTTATCGCCATTATTCCATGACTTTTAAGCGTACAAGTTCTATTTTTGTCGCTGTCACCTTGATTATTTTAAACTGATAACGGCCGACACGTACCAATTCGTGCAGTTTCGGGAAGCTCTGATATTGGTTCAGTATCAATCCGCCTACTGTCAGATAGTCGTCCGATTCGGGCAGATCAAGTCCGAACATTTCATTGACTTTTTCTATCTCCAGACGAGCGGACAAAACATATTCATCTTCGTCAATCTTCTTGCAGATATAGGAAGTATTGTCATGTTCATCTTCTATATCACCAAATATTTCTTCTACCAAGTCTTCCAACGACACAATGCCGGATGTACCTCCAAACTCATCCACTACCACGGCAATCGTCCTCTTTTGCAACATAAACAGCTTCATCAGTTTGTGGGCAGACATCGTTTCGGGTACGATCGGCACGTCTTTCACGTTATCGCGCCAGTCTTTCGGATCACGAAACATTTCCGATGAATGGATAAAACCGACCACATTATCGATATTTCCGTCATACACAATGATCTTCGAGATCCCGGATTCTATAAAACGGCTCTTGAGTTCATCCAACGAAGTAGTAAGGTCGACCGCAACGACTTCGGTACGTGGAACGATACAGTCACGTATTTTTATGTTTGAGAAATCAAGTGCATTTTGAAAGATTTTCACTTCCGTATCCAATTCTTCTTCATTCGCAGCATTATCGATGCTACTCTGCACGAAATAGTCCAGATCGACTTTTCCGAAAGCCTTGTCCGAAGCATCTTTGTTAACCTTCATACCGAATATACGAAGAAAAAGGCAAGACAAACCGGAAGATAACTTCGAGACAGGATATAAAATGACATAACAAATAAAAAGCGGAATAGCGGCAACATTCAAGACCAGATTGGGATTGATCTTAAACAATGTTTTAGGAAGAAACTCTCCAGTCACCAAAATAATCAGAGTAGAGATGACGGTCTGCGCCAACACCATCAGAAAGTGGTTATCAATAAAACCAGCCAACAGATTATCACCAATGATCTGTGCCATCAATATACCATAGATAACCAATGCTATATTGTTTCCTACCAGCATGGTAGAGATAAATTCGTTCGAGTTCTTGAAAAAGATGGAAAGAATACGGGATGTGATTCCTCCCTTACGTTCCATTTCAAAGCGCAACTTATCTACTGAGACAAACGCGATCTCCATTCCTGAGAAGAAAGCGGAGAAAGCCATAGTGATGAGTAAAGAGATATAAATATTCATAGTTTATTTCACAGAATCTTTTTTCGTCGAATCCGGCGGCAATGCTTTTACTTCCGATTGAGCAGTTCCCCCATTTTCGTCAACATAGAAAATGCCCTCAATATTCTGAATGACATAAACGGTCATATCTTGATTTGACTCAAAACCATGCCCGGTAATGACTCGGTCCGGCTGTTGGATACGTATAAATTTATCAGAATAAACTTTCTTGGTTGCTTGGTTCCAAAAGAGCAACTCGGTATTAAAACGTTCTCCTTTCCGGTTCTGTATATCAACATTCCCTATTAGCTTCCAAAGTTGTTGTTTATCATAAAAGTAGGCAGTATCTGCTTTGATGCTGGCTTCAATATTAAAGATTGAGTCGAACTGTTCCAAATAAACTCCTTTTTCAAAAGCCCAATAAGAAGGCTTCTTACGATCGAACATCAACCATTCTTCCGTCTTCACCCGATAACGTGTCACTCCCGAATCAGAAATAAGGGTTGTAACTCCCAACGTTTTCATCATTGGTAATGAGTCACGCTCAGTAATAGCATCACCTACAGTCTTCTTCTTACCGCCGCAGGAAGAAAATGAAAGAAGCATAACAATTGCCCCGAAGGCAATTGTTATGCTTATGCTTTTATGCAACAAACGGTTACTTCGTTTTCGCAACATAAATTTTATCTAATCGTTGTAGTCTCTCCGATCCAGCCACCGATAGTGATGCGGTCGCCTTGTTTGTAACCTAACATAAATAGGTCTTTAGCCTGTGGAGTATGACCGGAATATGTACCAATCAACTTGTTTGCTTCTTCAGCCACACTTGGGTCAACAGCTTTTGCACGTTGCAGTTTATCAATTACAGCGAAGTAAGTACACTTATTCAATGCAGACTCATCACTCCAGTTAGGACTCATTGCATACAAGTTAGCAATCAGGATATAAGGAGCACCATAGTTCTCGTTGAAGCTAATTGCTTTCTGACAGTATGATCTGGCTTGAGACAATTTCTTAGCAGAAGCCAATACAGCTGCAGCAGCATATGCCTTTTCTGCTTTCTTCACGTTGTCAGTTTCCAATTGGATTGCTTCGTCAAAGAACTTCACAGCACCATCAATATCACCTTTCTTGAATGCCTGATAAGCACATCCTGTAGCAGCTTCAGCTGTTGGCTCTATCTTATAAGCGTAGAAAGATGCTTGCAAATAAGCTTCGCTTTCTGTACATCTCATCATTTTCATGATATCGATTACTTTTTTCAGATAAGCCAAGTCTGTCTGGTTAGCTTCTACTTTCGGGCCATAGATACTTTGCAGAGATTCGCAGTCAGCAGTACCACTGTTTACGAACAAAGCCACGAGGTTATCTTTGATACCCATAAAGTTTTTCTTTTTTGCTTCATTAGTTTCTGCAGCAATAGCAGCGTCAGCATATTCTGAAGCAAGCAGATAATCCTGAATAAATTGTTCTTTATGATTAGGATCAGCTTTCAGTTTATCCAATGACATCTGAAGGAAATAAAAAAGCGTAGCAGCTGCCGATTCGCCTTTCACTGCATTTACAGACTGGCTCAACCATTGATAGGCTTGGTTAGCGTCTACTTTCGGAGCCAAAGCAATATAGTCTACAGCCTTGATACCCAGTGCTTCGTCAGCAGAAGACACTTTAGTTCCTTTTGCAAGGAATTCTTCTGTGTATTTCATACGCAAATCATGCGTATTCATCAATTCATCAAAATACTTCTGATATTCAGGATTATTCTTATCCTTAATCTGAGCCATCAAGCCTTTAAGGATTTTATATCCGTCAGTAAAAGTGTAAAAACGGAGTGTGGGACAATTTTCCAACACAGCTTTCCAGGGAGTATACGCATCTTTAAAATTTCCTGCACGCACAGCCTCATGCGAAATACTACTGTTTGAGTTACAGTTAGACGCATCCTGTGCCACCACAGTGGTTGCTCCAGCCGAAAGGAACAACATAGCCACAAGCGTTTTAATTTTCATTGTATCTAAATTTTAGTTGTTTATATAATATCGTCTATTCTCTCTCTCACTTTTATTACTCTACCCTACGCTTGAAGAACCAACGTTCGTTGAACGTAAGCCCGATACTCACGCGGAAGATATTTTCATTCACCATGTTCGTCTCCAATCCTTTTACACGGACAAACTGTCCACTGATACTAAGTATGGAACGCGAACGGGGAACAGGCAGACCGAAACCGGCAGTTACACCATATTCACGTGAAGCCTTTTTCCCATCAATCTTATAATACGGCGTCGTATAATAAGCTCCTAAACGGTATTTTATGTGGGCGAAATAGGAACGTCCTATCAAATTAGGAATGTATTCCGCACCTACTGATATTTTTGTACGATCACAATAAGTGAAAGTTTCATTAAAGTCCTGACGTACATTCTCGTCACTTGTTACTACGCCAAAATTAGTTTTTGACCATTGCTGTAAGCTATAATCTGCACCAACTGTCAAACGCTTGTCATAGTTATATGTAAATCCGACTCCAAATGTATTGGGTAATTCAAATGTAGCATCCAATACATCCTTATATTCAGTTCCATAACTTGAACTAGATGCTCCCATGATTACAATTGACGTATAATCATTATTCAACTTATGTTTAGGAGAATATACAGCACCAATCGTCAAAGAACTCTTTTTAGTCAAAGCCTGTGTATATTGTGCACCGAAATCCAATTTATAATCAGAAATTGAGGTTACCATTTTTCGCTGATAGGAATCATAAGAAGATGTTCCCGGATAGAACATTCCTCTTGTACGGGTTATATCTCCCCAAAAATAAGATGCATTCACACCGACAGAGAGATTCTTAAGTACTTTTACACCAGCACCAACGTACATTTGATGCAAACCACCGTCGCCGGTAAAACTTCTGCTATATGCCAAACCATTGTCCGTAGTCTGACTATCAGACACCGTATACCCCACATTAGAATATGGCAACAATCCGACACTCATCGCCATCCACGGAGCCAACCGGAACTGCATAGCGAGATAATCGAAACTGGCGTTTTTGGCATTCAACTTCAGGCCACCACCACTAATATTCATATTCTGTAAACTGACACCCCCTTCGAACAGGAACGTCAACGAATCAATGGCCGTATAGGAAGCAGGATTCGTTGGATTGATCTGTGCTCCATCCCTGAGTCCGAAAGCAATTCCACCCATCGCCTTGCTATTTCCGAAACTTTGATCGGACAAGTCGCCATAGCCATATCGTGTGTAAGGAGAGTTTGTATTATTTTGAGCGATTGCCGTTCCGGTAACCATCATGAGCAAAAGCGCCCAAATCGTGTGTTTAAATCCTACCATTATTATAGTTTAAAATTCTATTTAATCCTTTCAACACTAAAAATCTATCTGCAAAGATGGCACTTTTTACGCTGCTATCAAAAGAAAAGTCATCTCCGCCCGTTAAAAAAACCAAAAGTTCAGGATATTTATGCTTCATAGACTCAATATAACCTGAAATTTCGTATTCCATCCCTTTCATCACTCCGGCGCGTATAGCCGTTTCGGTGTCCCGTCCCATCGGGAGTTTGCGCCCGTTGGTGTCTACCAGAGGCAAACGTCCTGTAAACTGATGAAGTGCTTTGAAACGCATCTGCATACCGGGAGAAATATTACCGCCATGATACTGACCTTTTGAGTCAATAAACTCATAAGTAATGCAAGTTCCCGCATCAATCACCAATATATCCCGATGAGGAAACTGCTCATTAGCACCCACTACGGCAGCCATACGATCATATCCCAATGTTTCGGGAGTTTCGTACAGGTTGACAACCGGAAGCGGAGTCTGATGATTGAGCCAGAGCAAAGGAAACGGCAAAGCTGCCAAATCAGCTAATACCTTTTCGCTTAAATCAATGACAGTAGCCACAATCCCCTGTTCAACCGGATATTGAGAACAAAGAGCTTTCAAGCAACCTAGAGACTGATTGGATTCAGCTACTACATCCACCATTTCTCCGCCGTCGAAGAAAGCAATCTTTGCCTTTGTATTTCCTATGTCGATTATTAAATTCAAATCTTTTGGTTCTTTAGCGGGCGCAAAGGTAAAGTAAAAAAAGAAAAGTTGAAGCATAATAGAAGAGGAATTATCTTCTTTTTTCATTTTAGAAATCCCCAAAAACAAAAAAATCGAACTATCTATTTTTAAATAGATCAATTATCTTTTATTGTTTATTATGTATTCCACTTTGCGTTCACCACTTTTTTTCAAAACGAAGATAACTACCAATCATACAGCTATTTACAGAAAGAAAAAAGCGTTCCACAAAGCGTTCGGCAAAAATGACCGTTTTTTCACTACAAACAAGACCTTCAAATCCCCCCAAACGAAGGCTTTGTTTTTTCTCCAACAGAAGCTCCACCAGTCATAAACAGAAGCTCCGCCAACCACAAACAGAAGCTCCGCCGACCACAAACAAAGCATCCGTCCCCCCCACTCCTTCCCCGGCTTCATGAAAGAAGAAAAAAAACAGCCATTTGCGCATCGCGGCACCCTTTATTCATCCACACTCGTCCACACGGAACCACCCCCCTTGCGCATCGCACAAGAATGGCGTACCTTTACAGAAATTTAAAACGATAACCCAATGAACAATTTCAACTTTCAAGCCATGATGGAACATGGTTTTCTCATTATCCCCAAAGCCCTGCTACAACAACAGATAGAAGACCCGAACATAGAAGCCGGAGAAATAGAAGCGCTCCTGAAAATCCTGATGAAAGTAAACTATTCGGACACGTTATACAGCGACCGGCAGCACAAAGACTACCTGTGCAAAAGAGGCGAAAGCATGTTCAGCTACCGCGACTGGAGCCGCATTTTCCGCTGGTCTGTCGGAAAAACCTTCCGATTCATACACGCCCTTGCCATCCTGGGGATCATCGAAATCGTCCCCCATCCCAACAACTCGTCCCTGCATATCCGTGTCGTCGAATACGACAAATGGGTAGGAGCCCCCGACAGCGGCAAGCAGAAAAAGAAAGCCGTCAACGAGAAGTTCCGCCTGTTTTGGAATGAGTTTCACAGCATCACGCAGCTTCCCAAAGAAAACATCGCCAAAGCGCAACGCGAATGGAAAAAATTAAGCGACAAGGAACAGCAACTCGCCATCGACAAGGTAGAAGATTATTATTTCCACCAAACAAACATCAACTACCTGCTCCACGCCGCCAGCTATTTATCCAACAAAGCTTTCCTAAACGAATACTGATAAAACGAATCCCAATTAAACGAAGACTGATTAAACAAACACTGATTATGAATACCGAAAACAGAGTTTCACCACAGGCTCCCGAAATAGAAGAAGCCATCATCGGCGCCTGCCTGATAGAGCAGAGGGCTATACCACTGATAGCCGACAAGCTGCGCCCCGAAATGTTCTACGTCCTGCGCCACCAACTGATCTACGCCGCCATACTGGCTATGTACCACGCCGGAATGAAAATAGACATCCTCACCGTAAAAGAAGAGCTTTCCCACCGCGGAAAGCTCGAAGAGGCGGGCGTGCTCGAGACGCTGCCGCAG
>ERZ826146.2790-NODE-2790-length-12353-cov-3.128151_pt1 | contig 12353 bp, 7 predicted proteins | sample MGYA00519857_ERZ826146 | MGnify/ENA primary metagenome ERZ826146 (study PRJEB31778, sample SAMEA3449222) | human gut metagenome | biome: human gut; feature: human-associated habitat; material: faeces | place: United Kingdom | collected 2010/2012 ...
CATTTTTGCCTCGAAATCTTAATTTTTATCAAAAAAAAAAAAAAAGCGAATTTAGGACTCACGTTATTAATTTTGCACCCAAAATTAATTAAGGAGGCATATCATATCCACCGACACCTGACACATACGTCAAGGATATATATACTCTTCAAAATTCCATGCTATATCATAGCAATAAACATGAATAAAAAATTGCTTTCTGTATTCTAAAAACGCGTTCAGATAACGGACATCACAAATGACATGATATTAGTATCATATATGAACATACAATTATATTTTACAAAAACAATTATGAACTTAAAATGTACGTATGTGCTTAGAAGATTTCTGGCACTATTTTTATTGGGATATATATCCCTTGGAGCCATAGGAGCCGAAAATTCCGTTTCTGACGATAGGAAAGTGTGGCAGGACAACAACCCTTCCGGTGAGAACTATCAGAGCGCTTGTAGGCCACGGATGCACGGTGAACCGTTTCGGCGGTGACGGCATCACCGTTGGACAGGTGCAGACGAATCTTGAGAATCTGTGTGACGAGGATCTGACAAACAACGCCACCGTGCCGTGCGTGGCAAGCGTGAGCGTTGGCTACAGTCCGCTTGTGAGCGTGAAAGATATGGGCAACGTGTATGCCAGAGGCACAGAGGCAGGATTCGTGCTCGGAGGCTCGTCCAAGGTGCTCGGTCTCGATGTGGTGAACATATATGAGATACGCTTCTACAAGGACGGCGAACTGGTTGCACCGGAGGGTGCCGGTCCTGAATATACCGGCGAGAAGGTGAGCACCGACAAGAGCACCGGCGTGAGTCTGTCGCTCATCACCATTGGCGGTGAAGACATGAGCCGCGAGATTCACGCCACAGCCCCCGGCGACTTCGACGAGATACAGCTGGTGCAGGTTGGCGGAATAGGGCTGGACGTGGCAAGTGCGGTGCAGGTAAAATATGCTTTCGCAGGCAAGGCAAGACAGTTCAACGTGACTCAGGACGAGAACAACGGAATGCCGGCATACAGCAAATATCTCGGAACGGATGTAAAGCCATGGGGAAAATGGAATAAAGGTGACTGGAAAGACAGTGATAAACAGCATGGAGACTTTGACGCTGCCGACCCTGATTTTCAAGGATACAAACTCATAAATACCAATCTGGACGACGGTGCGACGATTGTTGCCTCTGTCCTTGTCTCATTCATGGGCGACGCATCAGTAAAGGGCGAGGCATACGACGGAAGCAAAAAGGTAAACCCGTTCAAGGACGGCACACAGATAGGATTCGTGATAAACCAAGAGAGCTTTCTGAACGTGGGAGTGGGCACGACAGCCGTCATTGAGCTTACAGACGTCGACGGCAATAACAAAGCCTATAACATATCGACAGACGTGCTGGCACTGTCACTCGTTAATACAGGCGACGCAACATTCTCCATACGTTCAGATATGGATTTCTCCGAGGCTAAATTCTATTTTAAAGGATTAGGAGGAATTGGTGTGGGAGGCGCTTCCGCAAAATATGCCTTCATAAACCTCGAACCGGAAAAGGGTAACCACCACTGCAGCATAAATCCGTCGGCAGACCTCGACATATGCGACTGCGACAACCATTATAAGCTCTCATCGGCAATAGACGTGACATGGAGCGTGAAAGAGAGCCCGGCAGACGCAGGAGACTTCAACCTCGACCCTAAGACGGGAGAAGTGGCAGGGCTGACAACGGCAGGCCGCTACGTGTTCACAGCCACCGCCGCTGACGGCTGCACGGAAGACGTCGTGATAAACTACGGCATACCGACCGGCAAACTCGAAGAGACACCACTCATCAACACAAAAGACGAGAACAACTATGAGGTTATGACCGGCGAAGGATCCGGCATAACACTGCTTGAAGACATCAACAACGCCGGAGCACTCGTGACTACGACAACCCGCGACTTCGCATCATACACCGGAGGCGTGTCACTGCTGAGCAACGCCAACATCATAGGCGTGAAAACCAAGAACGGAGAAGACATAAGCGACGGCTCAAAAACCATAAGGGCGGGATTCACCGTTTCAGGAGGCAGCAGCGCGCTCAACGCCGGTCTTCTACAATACATGAACATACGCTTCTACAAAGAAGGAAACGAAGTGTACCGCGCTGTTGTGGACAACAACGCAGTGCTTCAGTTAGGAGCAATAGGAAAGAACGACACGCAGCGCGTGAAATATTCGGTGGAAGTGCCCAAGGGCAAAGCATTCGACTCTATGGTGCTATATACCTCAGGCGTGCTCAACCTTGACATCAAGCAACTGAACATCTACTACGCATTCATAGACAAGACCGACGGAGAGACCGACCCACTCTTTGGCGCAAAGACAGTATCGTTTGACAACACTGGAGCAAGCATAGACCTGAAGAACACCGACGCATTCAATGTTGTTAACATAGGCAGCACACCGTCTGAGATAACCAACCTTATAGACAACGATATGGAGACGGCCTTCACTTTCCCGATAGGCATAGGCGTGGCAAACGGAACAATGATAGCCGTTAACATCGGCCGTACTGTGTCTCCGAAACAACAGGTCGTGATGGTGACAGACAACGGCAACGCACTCCTCGGACTGTCTCTGGCAAAAGCATTCACCATTGACCTGTACAAAAACGGAAAGAAAGTGGCAAGCAACAACAGTTCCGACTTCAGCGTACTCGGAGCAAACGTGCTGGGATATGTAGGGACAAAAGGCTACATAAAAATAACGTCACCGGTTGAGTTCGACGAAATCAAGTTCTCTAAAGGCGAGGGGCTGAACGTGTTCAACCAGTTCAGCATCTATGGATTCGCGCTGCTCAACGACTACAACGGTGACGGCACACCCGACCCTATTGACCCTGAACCATGTATACAGGAACTTGTGCTTGACGAGACCGTTGACCTGGAGAAGAGCCACGACTACAATAACTGCCGCATGATATTGCGCCGCACATTCAACGGCGGCAAGTGGAACTCACTCGTACTGCCCGTATCACTCACCAAAGAACAGTTCCACGAAGCATTCGGCATCGGCGCCCGTCTCTCCGAAATTGACTGTGTGAAAAATGAAGGCAACAACAGAATCATAAACTTCAAGACCGTAAAGGCATCAGACGACGGCATATATCTCAAGGAAAATATTCCTTACATCATCTACATTGATGAAGCCGAAACAGAGAAACATCCTGCCGACGAGCAGTACGAATCGATAGAAGACGGCGTGGTACAGGGCCCGATATACATCGTGAATTCCGGCGTGGACTATCAGATGACGAACGACAAAAACAAAGTAATAAAGGTGACGTCGGAGAAAACTCACGAGCTGAGCTATCTTGGAAGCTACGTCAGCGACCAGCGTCTGCCTATAGACTGCTATATCTTCAGCAACGGCAATCTGTTCCACACATCAGAAGTACACACGATGAAGGCATACCGCTGCTGGATAGAGTATCAGACAGATGATGACACTCCACTGGCAAAGTTCAGCGTAAACAACACGGCGACAGGCATTGACTGCATCACCGACAACATAGAAAATGCCGACAGCCACATATACAACATCAGCGGACAAAAGATAGAGAATACTGACAACCTGCCGGAAGGCATATATATCATCAACGGAAAGAAACTGATCATAAAATAATGATAGATATGAAGAAAACTTATTCAGCACCAAAAATAGAAGACATAAGAATCATCGGCACTGAGATACTGGCCGGAAGCAACGGACTTCAATGGAAACCAGACGAAGGTATGCCACCAGAAGGTACGCCACCAATAGGTGTGGGCGAGGATACAGACCCGGACTTCGACAAAGACAACATCGGAGCTAAAGACAACAACTCGTCGTGGACCACGGAATGGTAACAACATACTAAATCCCAGCTGTCGGTAACCCGCAAACGATGCACACTCTCATTATCAGCGTGCATCGTTTTTTTATGTTTGCACATCCGCCGGCTTCATAATGAGAAAAAGAGTTTCTGAAATAAAACCTACACCATATGTTCATTATTAATAATATCACATCATAACAACGGTTTAAAAACAGATCTTTCCTATAAAAACAGATAAGGAACATCTCTTGATTCCCGCAATGCTTCAAAGACATTGCTACACATTATTTATCACGCATGACAAACCTCTCCACAAGAATTTATATAAGGGAATGAAAGACAAAGTAATTACACCGATTGTTATTATATGAGCATAAAAAAAGCCCTTTTGCTCTGCCCCGAAAGGCTTACGCAAAAGGACTTATATCTGTTTTACCGGTCTTTCCGGTTGTTATTAGTCGAGCTGAGCCAGCTTACCGTCAGATCCGAGAACCTCTTTGATCTTGTGCTCGTAGAGCTGGATCATGAGGTCACGAGCCGGTCCGCAGTACTTACGCGGGTCGAACTCACCCGGTTTCTCAGCGAATACCTTACGTACGGCTGCTGTGAAGGCCAGACGAGAGTCAGAGTCGATGTTGATCTTGCAAACAGCACTCTTGGCTGCCTTGCGGAGCTGCTCCTCAGGAATACCAACTGCGTCAGGCAGCTTGCCACCATACTGGTTGATCATGTCAACATATTCCTGTGGAACTGAAGAAGATCCGTGGAGTACGATTGGGAATCCCGGCAGTTTCTCCATGATGGCGTCGAGAACGTCGAATGCCAATGGAGGAGGAACCAGACGACCGGTCTTCGGGTCGCGTGTGCACTGCTCCGGTTTGAACTTATAAGCACCGTGGCTTGTACCTATTGAGATGGCAAGTGAGTCAACACCTGTCTTTGTTACGAAGTCGATAACTTCTTCCGGTTTTGTATAGTGAGATTCCTCAGAAGCAACCTCATCCTCAACACCGGCCAGAACGCCGAGCTCGCCTTCAACTGTTACGTCGAACTGATGAGCATAGTCAACAACCTTCTTTGTCAGTGCTACGTTCTCATCGTATGGAAGTGATGAACCATCGATCATTACTGAAGAGAAGCCCATGTCCACGCAGCTCTTGCAGAGTTCGAAGCTGTCACCGTGGTCGAGGTGCAGAACGATCTCAGGATGCTTGCATCCGAGTTCCTTTGCATACTCAACAGCACCCTGAGCCATATAGCGCAGAAGTGTCTGGTTTGCGTAGTTGCGCGCACCTTTGGAAACCTGAAGGATAACCGGAGACTTCAGTTCAGAAGAAGCCTTGATAATAGCCTGCAGCTGCTCCATGTTGTTGAAGTTGAAAGCAGGAATAGCATAACCTCCATTAATGGCTCTCTTGAACATCTCACGTGTGTTCACCAAGCCTAAATCTTTGTAGTTTACCATAATTATTAAAATTTACTTAAAACGTTTCGTTTTATCTATCTAACTGATTGCAAAGTTAGTATTTTAATTTGGCAACACAAAGTGATACAACATTTTTTTAATGTTTCATTACCTTTGTATATGTAGCAAAAACAAAATGAAGTTCATTTTTACTAATTAATGATAAAAAAACAAGATATTTGGACCACCGTAAAGTTTTTAATAATTAACTTTGCGGGCTATGGAATGTTTTTCCAATGGCAGCGGCGACTGCCTGTTATACCTGATTATTACAAATTATAAACCCATAATAATTAAAAACACGACAAAATGAAACAGACAAACGTTAGACCCGCAAACGGGAAACTCGGAATCATGGTCGTAGGATGCGGTGCCGTGGCAACGACATTCATGACCGGTGTACTCATGACACGCAAAGGACTGACTAAGCCCATCGGGTCTATGACTCAATACGACAAGATTCGCGTAGGCAAAGGAAGCGAGAAGCAATATCTGCACTACGCCGACATCGTGCCACTGGCCAAGCTCGACGATATAGTCTTCGGAACATGGGATGTATATCCTCAGAACGCCTACCAGGCAGCCATGTATGCCGAGGTTCTGAAGGAAAAGGACATCGAACCCGTGCGCGACGAGCTGGAGAAAATCGTCCCGATGAAGGCTGCTTTCGACAAGAACTACGCCAAACGTCTCGACGGCGACAACGTGAAAGACTGCAAGACACGCTGGGAGATGACCGAGGCGCTGCGTCAGGACATACGCGAGTTCAAGGAGAAGAACGCGTGCGAGCGCATCGTTGTCATCTGGGCGGCTTCCACTGAGATATATGTGCCTTACTGCGAAGAGGTGCACGGCACTCTCGCCGCGCTCGAAAAGGCAATGAAAGACGACGACCGCGAGCACGTGGCTCCGTCTATGTGCTACGCCTACGCGGCTCTGGCAGAGGGCGCACCGTTCATCATGGGCGCGCCGAACACCACAGTTGACATACCGGCAATGTGGGAAATGGCAGAGCAGACCAAGATGCCTATCGCCGGAAAGGACTTCAAGACCGGCCAGACTCTCGTGAAGAGCGGATTCGCTCCAATCATCGGCACACGATGCCTCGGACTGAGCGGATGGTTCTCCACCAACATTCTCGGCAACCGCGACGGCCTCGTGCTCGACGAACCGGCCAACTTCCACACCAAGGAAGTGAGCAAACTGTCAACTCTCGAGACAATCCTCAAACCGGAGGAACAGCCGGATCTCTACACCAACTATTATCACAAGGTGCGCATAAACTACTATCCTCCACGCAACGACAATAAGGAAGGATGGGACAACATCGACATTTTCGGATGGATGGGTTACCCCATGCAGATAAAGATAAACTTCCTCTGCCGCGACTCCATCCTCGCTGCTCCACTGCTTCTCGACCTGTGTCTGCTCAGCGACCTTGCTGCCCGCGCCGGCCGTTACGGCATACAGCGTTTCCTGAGCTTCTTCCTCAAGAGTCCGATGCACGACTTCACCAAGGGCGAGGAAGCCGTGAACAACCTCTACCAGCAATACACCATGCTGAAGAATGCCATCCGCGATATGGGCGGATATGAGGCAGACGAGGAGATAGACTGACGTTTCCAGCCTGAGAGAATAATCATAATCCACCGCAAACATGTGGATAAAGCACAGCCGGGTCCGAACCTACGGCATCAATAAAAGCCTCAACAAGACTACATAATGATGCCGAGTCCGGACTCGGTTTTTATATTATGTGCGTCAAACTGCATTCTGACACATGTCAACCTTAGCAGTATGTATTTTAAACAATATGACAGATAAAATCACATTTTATGATGCTTTGCATTGAAAAACCTGCTTCTTTTACCAATATTTTCTGTATCTTTGCGTAAAATTACCTACGACCGAGAACCTTTTTTGCCGTGAAACAACCATAAAAATTACAGGAGACAATTATGCAATTAATAAATAATAGTATGAAAAGCAATCTCAGATTTAAGCTCTTTGTGGCGTGTCTGGCTCTCATTGCCATACCGGCAACAGTCTCGGCAGCCACAAAAAATGTAAAAATCAAGCGCAGCGTAATGGTTGGAAACGGCATTGCGAAGTTCATACCGAAAGGCTATGACGCAAGCAAGATTCCTTCGCTGGCAATAGTAAAAGAACCACAGGAGCAGGGCAAGCTGCCTTCCGGATGGAAACTCATTCCTGAATTCTCCACCACAGACGGCAAGGCAAATGCCGTACTCAGAGTACCCAACGGCACCAGCCTGTATGGTGGAGGTGAGGTTACTGGCCCGTTGCTGAGAAACGGAAAGACAATCAAGCTTTGGAACACCGACTCAGGAGCCTACAGTGTGGACAACGGAACACGTCTGTACCAGTCGCATCCGTGGATGATGGGTGTGAGAAAAGACGGCACGGCGTTCGGTATCCTGTTCGACACGACATGGAAAGCCATCCTCAGCTGCACCGACAACAAGATTGAACTGCGCAGCGAGGGCGTACCGTTCAGAGTGTTTGTCATCGACAGAGAGTCGCCGCAGGCTGTCGTTCGCGGACTGGCTGAGCTCACAGGCACCACGCCTATGATACCGCGTTGGGCCCTTGGCTATCATCAGTGCCGCTTCTCCTATCAGCCTGACAGCCGTGTCATCGAGGTGGCCGACACATTCAGATACAAGCGCATACCGTGTGATGCCATCTGGATGGATATCGACTATATGGACGGCTACCGCATTTTCACATTCAGTCCCGAGAAGTTCCCTAACCCGAAAGCCGTAAACCGCGACCTTCATCTGCGTGGATTCCACTCCACATGGATGATTGACCCGGGCGCAAAAGTAGATCCCGACTACTTCGTTTACAAGTCAGGAACCGAAAACGACATCTGGGTGAAGACCGCAAAAGGCGAGAATTTCCACGGCGACGCATGGCCGGGAGCAGCCGCATTCCCCGACTTCACCTACCCGAAAGCACAGAAATGGTGGGCAGGACTGTACAAAGACTTCCTCGCTCAGGGCGTTGACGGTGTGTGGAACGACGTGAACGAGCCGCAGATAAACGACACACCCAACAAGACAATGCCCGAGGACAACATACACCGCGGAGGCGGCGACCTGCCACAGGGCACTCATCTGCAGTATCACAACGTGTATGGCATGCTGATGGTAAGGTCGTCACGCGAAGGCATGTTGAGCGCACGCCCCGATAAACGTCCGTTCATCCTCACACGTTCCAACTTTCTCGGAGGTCAGCGCTACGCCGCGACATGGACCGGCGACAACGGTTCGACATGGGAACATATGAAACTTTCAATCCCGATGTCGCTCACACTCGGCCTGTCAGGACAACCGATAAGCGGTGCCGACATAGGCGGATTCCTCTTCAATGCCAACGGCGACCTCTTCGGAAACTGGATTGGTTTCGGTGCGTTCTATCCTTTCTCACGCGGTCATGCCTGCGCCGGCACCAACAACAAGGAGCCATGGGCGTTCGGTCCGGAAGTGGAAAAGGCATCGCGCATAGCCATAGAGCGCCGCTACATCCTGCTGCCTTACTTCTACACACTGATGCACGAGGCTGCCACCGACGGCATACCTATCATGCGCCCTGCATTCTTCGCCGACCCGAAAGACCTGTCGCTGCGTGCCGAGGAGCAGTATTTCCTCGTAGGCGACAACCTCATGGTGGTACCGGCATTCGTAGAGAAAGCCAACTATCCTAAAGGCATCTGGCGCGAACTCTCACTGGTTGACGGCGACAAGACCGACAAATATCAGGCCAATCTGAAAATACGCGGCGGTGCAATCATACCAACCGGAAAGGTGATACAGAACACCACCGAAGAGTCTCTCGACCCTCTGACACTGATCGTATGTCTCGACGAGAACGGCAAAGCGCAGGGCGAGCTCTACTGGGACGCCGGCGACGGATGGGACTTCCAGAAGAAACAGTACTGCATGCAGAAGTATGTGGCCGAGAAACAAGGCAACAGTGTTGTCGTAAAGATTGCCGGACAGAATGGACTCATGAGCCTGAAATCAGGAAACATGGCGATTGTCAAGGTAATAACAGACAACGGTGTGCGCCAAGCAAGCGGCAATCTGACTGACGGCATTGAGGTGAAACTCTAAACAAACGTGCTCCACGAGCATAACCATAAACGGATGGAACGGATTGATATATGGCGGTCCGTTCCACCCGTTTTTTATTTTCCTTTCCCTAACCCATCAACTTATTTTCCGCCGTAAGCCCATGATAAACAAAAAAATTGTAACTTTGTCTGTGTCATTACGCGTATGTATGCCGGCCGTATGAATTGATGCGACAAAAGCCATGGCGCACGATACGCTCAACAATAAAACTTATCTATTATGAATATCAGAAGTATTCTGCTAATCTGCGCGCTGGTGCTGACAATGCAACCGGCAAAATCGCAAAACGACAAGCCGCAGACTTACATCTGCGAAAATCCGTACACTGTGGAGAAAATCACTCCGCCTAAAGGCAAGAAGGTGAAAAACGTGATACTGATGATAGGCGACGGCATGAGCCTTATGCACGTATATTCGGCATGGACAGCCAATCACGGCCGGCTGTGGCTGGAAAACGCGCAATACACCGGACTGTCGAAGACCTACTGCACGGACAAACTCATCACCGACTCAGGAGCCGGCGGCACCGCATTGGCAACCGGACACAAGACCAAATACCACTCTGTGGGAGTAGATCCGGACGGCAAACCGCTCACCACTCTGTGCGATGCGGCAAAATCGCTCGGCAAGGATGCGGGCATAGCCGTGACGTGCCGCCTGTGGGATGCCACGCCAGCCGACTTCTGCTGTCACAACTCCGACCGCGACAACGAGCAGGAAATCATAGCCGACTATGTTGACTGCGGCATCGACTATGCGTTCGGCGGCGGCGCAAAATACTTCACCAACCGCAAGGACGGCCGCAACATCTTCGACGAGCTGAAGCAGAAAGGCTACCACATATCACGCTCATGGGACGACCTCTCGGCATGGAACAAAGGCAAGGTGTTCGCCGTTCCCTACGACGTGGACACTCCCCTGCCCGACGAGCGCGGCGACCTTCTGGCACGCGCATCGCTCAAAGGCATGTCGCTCATGAACCAGAACAAGAAGGGTTTCTTCATGATGATTGAGGGCTCGCAGCTCGACGACTACGGACACTTCAACCAGCTGGACATGCTGATGAAGGAAACACTCGACTTCGACCGCACCGTCGGCCGGGTGATGAAGTGGGCGGCGCAGGACGGCGAGACGCTTGTCGTGGTGACAGCCGACCATGAGACGGGTGGACTGACGCTCATCGACGGCGACAAGGACCAGGGAAAGATAACCTGCCGCTTCTCCACCGGCAGCCACTCCGGCGTGATGGTGCCCGTCTATGCGTTCGGTCCGGGAGCAGAGAACTTCACCGGCATAATGGAGAACACCGACATTTTCTGGAAGATAAAGGCGCTGATGGAACGCTGATTACGCGCCCGCGCTCAGACGTATAAGCCTCATCCGGCGTCATGCGTCATAAACAACCGACAAATAAAACATCTCATACAAACAACATGATAAGAAAAAGCATAATGCTGATTGCGCTCGCCGCAATCACGACAACAGCCTCAGCACAGAACCTGATATCGTCCGGCTCGCCGCTGTACAAGCTGCCCTACAAGAACACATACGTCATGCAGACGCTCGTGGCAGAGAATACTTTCCGCACGGCAAAGGTGGAGAAGACCAAGCCGGGCACGTTCGAACAGGCCAGGAAGGTGCTGCCCGCGCCGTATTGGGACGGTCACGACAAGGAGATTGAAATGTACTGGAAGGCATGGCAGATAGGAATAAAGAACATCTGCCAGCCGCTCGACGACTCGGGATTCGTCACAAGCTACATCGCCCCGGCCTACAACGGCAACATATTCATGTGGGACGACGCGTTCATAACAATGTTCTGCCGCTATGGCCGCAACTTCTTCCCATTCCAGAAAACCCTCGACAACTTCTACGCCAAGCAGCATCCCGACGGCTTCATCTGCCGCGAGATACGCGCCGACGGCTCCGACTGCTTCAGCCGCTACGACCCTACGAGCACCGGACCCAACCTGCTGCCGTGGTCGGAATGGAAATACTACACGCAGTTCGGCGACGACAACCGTCTGAACAAGGTGTTCCCCGTGCTCGCTGCCTACTACAAATGGCTTAAGCTCAACCGCACATGGCGCAACGGCACCTACTGGAGCAGCGGATGGGGAACAGGCATGGACAACATGCCGCGCGTGCCCGAAGGCTACAACACCATATACAGCAACGGCCACATGATATGGCTCGACGCCTGCCTCCAGCAGATAATGGTGGCGGACATACTGCTGAAAATGGGCTTCTACCTGGAGCGCTGGCAAGAGATAGAGGAGTTTGAGGACGACATAAAGAAGCTGTCGGAATATATAAACAACAATATGTGGAGCGAGAAGGACCACTTCCTCTACGACCAGTATGCCGACAACAGCCTCAGCACCACGCAGGGCATCTATGCCTACTGGGCACTCCACACCGACGTGCTGCCCATCGAGGAGGCCAAGAAGCTGGGCGCACTCGGCGCTTTCATTTCCGGCGCAGGCCCGTCCATCGTGGCGATCGTCTACAAGGGCGACCGCGACTACATCACCCGTGCACAGGAGCTGTGCGAGAAGCTGTATCCGCACTGGAAGGCCGTACAGCTGCGCTGTGATGAGGTCGGTGCGACCGTAAAACGACTGTAATAGGGGACGGATGAGTGCTCTCGTCCGTGTATATAAGGAGGAAACATAGTTAGTATGAGTCTTATTGTGCAAAAGTTCGGCGGCACTTCGGTTGCCAACACCGAGCGACTGAAGAATGTTGCGGACATTGTTACCAAGACCGCACAGGCAGGCAATCAGGTTGTTGTAGTTGTATCCGCGCAGGGCGATACCACGGATGATCTGATCGTAAAGGCTGCCGAGCTGAACGACCGTCCTTCTAAGCGTGAGA
>ERZ826146.2793-NODE-2793-length-12348-cov-2.627837_pt1 | contig 12348 bp, 10 predicted proteins | sample MGYA00519857_ERZ826146 | MGnify/ENA primary metagenome ERZ826146 (study PRJEB31778, sample SAMEA3449222) | human gut metagenome | biome: human gut; feature: human-associated habitat; material: faeces | place: United Kingdom | collected 2010/2012 ...
AGGCCGCAGCGGCTGCGGCGGCGCAGGCGCAGAGCACGCCGGCACCGCAACAGTACTCGTACACGCCCTCCGGCTCCGCTTCGGGCCCGGGTTCCGGCCCGTCCGGCGGCGGATACCATTCCTCCGGCGGTTCCGCCGGCTCGACCGGTGGTTCCGCGTCTCCGGGCTGGTCGGTGCCCGCGAACCCGGACCCCTCGCAACTGCCCGGCACCGACCCGAGCCTATGAAAGGACCAACACCATGCCACAACTGACCACGTTGATCCCGTCGTTCGCGGCACCCGTCACCGACCGCGTGTGGCTGGTGGGCGCGCACGGCGGTGCCGGATGCACCACGATCCGCCATTCGGATCCGGAACGTTTCGCCGACGCCGGCCGCGCGCTGCCGGTGAGCCAGGATCCCTCCATGCCCTCGCGCATCATCCTGTGCGCCATGGGCACGGGGCGCGGCCTCGAATCGTTGCGCGCGCTGCTCGCCGACCAGTCGGCCGGACTGTTCGGCGCATCGATCCTGTTGGGCGCGGCCATCACCGACCCCGTGCCCCGTATGCCCCGGCCTTTGGTGGCGGCGCGCATCCAACTGTCATCCGCCGTCCGCGTGTGGCGGCTGCCCCATATCAAAGGGCTTGAACTCGACGGGTTTCCCCGGCGTTATCCGGCCGCGTACTCACGGCTCGTGAAGGACGTAGACGCCATGCCCCGCGCCACGGCCCATGTCGGCTGACGATGGTGCATGAACCTAACACGAAAGGAACAACCCAATGCTGCATGAAACATACGCGATCCTCGCCGAGACCCTTTCCGACCCGACCCCGTGCCTGCCTCCGGGATTCTCGGGCCCGGTATCCACCGCCCTGGGCTGGGTGAAGGCGCTGAGCCTGGTGATCGGCGTGGTCGCGCTGGTGCGCATCGGCGTGCACATCCTGCGCCAGCAGGGCGACGGCGTGCCCGACCGCGACGACACCTTCGACAAGCTCGTCAACTGGGTGATCGGCATCTTCCTCGGTGCGGGCGCTGTCGCCATCCTCGCCGCACTCGGCCTGTCCGTCACCGCAAGCTGCTGAGAAAAAGCCATGAAAGGGATTCGACGCATACGGCAGCGCCTGTGCGCGCTGCTGCTCGCCCTCGCCTGCCTTGCCGGCCTCGCCGCCTGCGGCGGACCCGACTTCGGATCGTTCAGCAAGGAGCTCACGTTCGGCGACAAGCAGGTCAGCGACACCCAGACCACCTACGTGATGAAGATACCCGAAGGCAAGCTCGGCGACCTGATCGGCCCCAGCCAGATCCAATGGGTCATCGACCAGTACGGCGACCCGCCCGCCCATACCGGCGCGGTCGCGGTCGGCACCAAGAAGGCGGCGAAGGATCTGCTGAGGAAGTCTCCGGAACTGCAATGCAGGGCATTGGAGAACACGTATCAGGAGGAGTCGTCCGACGAGGGCAAATGGGAGTACAAGGACTCCTCGTGCCGGAAGCAGCGCAAGCTCTCCTGGCTGGAGAAGACCCTGTGGAACATGTACCAGGTGCAGTCGGATTCCACGATCGAATGGCTGTCCACCAGCCGCAACACGCTGGTCGCCGCGAACGACACGGTATCAACGTTGCAGGCGAACGCCACGCCGAACTACGATTCATGGTTCGCACCGGTGAACCGGTACCTGCGCATCGCGCAGGGCGTGCTCGTCGCAGCCGCCGCGATCAGCCTGATCGTGCTGAGCGCGCGCATCGTGTGGAACATCGGCCAGGGCGGCGAGGGCCGTCTGCTCGACCGCATCGGCTGGATACTGCTCGGCGTGCTGCTCGGCTCCTCGTGCGCGAGCATCGCGCTCACGTTCTTCTCCCGCTCGTCCGGCGGCAATCCGGACCTGCCGTCATGGACGCCGGGCGGCGGCACCACGTTCTTCCTGTCGGACTACATCCGTATGCAGGTTGACCCGTTCCTTATCATCGCGGCCGTGTGCGGCGTGATCGCGGCCGGCTGGAAGCTCGTCACCCAACAGGAGGGACGTGACCTGATCCCGTTGGGCAAGGCGTTCATGTGGGCGATCCTGAGCGCCGTGTGCCTTGCCGGACTGGTCAACACGTTCCAGGCCACATTCGACACGTGGACCGCCGACGTGCTCAGGTCCGCAAGCGGCATGATGAACGACGCCTGGGAATCGAAAAGCCTGGCCGCGAGCTCGTTCTTCAATCTCGGCGCGCCCGTCGCCATCGTGCTCACCATCGTGATGTGGATCTGCGGGCTGATCAGCAAGATATTCGCCTACTTCCGCGCCGGGATGCTGCCGATCCTGGTGGGCGTGGCACCCATGTGGGCCGCCATGAGCTGGATGGAGACCGGCAAGCAGGCTTTCGCCAAGACCATCGGCTGGCTGGCCGCGTTCCTGGCCTACAAGCCCGTCGCCGCACTGGTCATGGCGACCGGCTCGGCGATCATGGCCACGGCCGGGCCCGGCGACGACAGCCAGGCCATCACGCTGATGCTCACCCTGAGCGTCATCATCCTCCTTCCCGCCATGATCCGCGTGATCGTGCCCGCCGTGCAATCCTCGGTCGGCGGTGGCGGCGGCGGAATCCTGCCCTCCATACTCGGCATGGGAGTCGCCGTGGCCGGCGGCGGCCTGCGCAAGGCCATGGGCGGCAAGGGCGGCAGGAAAGGCGGCGACAGCGGTGGCGGCGAAGCGTCACCGGACGGTGCCAAACCCGGTGCCGGCCGAGGTTTGGCCGGACTGCTTTCCGGACTCGGCCGGGGCGACGGCAAACCACAGGGAACGAACGGCGGCGGCAAGCACGCCAAGCCGCTGGAAGGCAATCCCACGGGCGGCGAACCACAGAACACCGGCGACCAGCCACAGGGAGCGAACCGCAAGGGCAACGGCGGCAAACCGCAGGGAACGAACGGCAATGGCACGGGAAGCCCGGTTCCACCGGAACCCGATGGCGCGCCACCCGACCCGTCAGGCGGCAACAGGCCGCAGGGAACGAACGATGCCGGCGGGTTCGCCCGCGAGGGCGCACCGGACGGCGCGGACCGTTCCTCCACGCGCAAGGGCAAGACATTCTGACGCATTAAGGAGATTCGGATAATCATGGCGTCGAACACGACATACGGGGATTGGATGCGGCCGATGCCGGGAGGCATCCGCAACATCGGCATACCGTTGACGATAGCGGGCATGGGCGTATTGACCTGCACGCTGCTGGTCAGCATGGCGAGCGTGGTCGCGGCCATCGCGATCCTCGTGGTCGGCATGGGCGTCATCCTCGTGCTGGCCATCCGCGACCGCGAGCACCGCAACATGGTGGATCGCACCGTGGAGAAACGCACGTGGATGGCCGCGCAGCGTTCCGGCGCTAACCTGTATCGTTCCGGCCTGCTCGCGCCGATCGACGGCGGCAAGGCCATGCTGCCGGGCATCCTCTCACGGGTGGGCCTGACCTCCGCCCTGGACGGGCTGGGCGGCGAGTTCTGCCTGGTGCGGCATTCGCACACCGGCGAATACTCGCTGCTCCTGTCATGCCAGCCGCAGGGCGCGAGCCTCGCCGACGACGACGTGGAGGACTCGTACGTGGCCTCGTGGGCCGGGCTCATGGAATCGCTCGCCTCCGAGACCGGCGTCACCCAACTGGCCGTGACCGTGGACACGGCACCCGATTCCGGCGTGCGTTTCCGCCGCACGCTGAGCAAACGCATCGTGGAGGACGCTCCCGAGCTCGCGGCGCGCGCCATGGCGCAGATCATGGACCAGTACGCAGCCGGCGGCGCTTCCAACGACGTGACGCTCACCTTGACTTTCCGCTACACCGACCGTGACGGCAAATACCTGGAGGCCGGGGAGGCCGCGCGTCGCATAAGCCTGCTGCTGCCCTCGATCCGCGAGCAGATAGCGCAGGCGGGAGGCGGTGCCGCGAGGGCCCTGGGCATGGAGGAGATCACTCGCATGGTCCGCGTCGCCTACGATCCGGCCGCGCAGGAGACCATCGAGGAATCCGACGAGCCCCCGTACATCGCATGGGAGGATTGCGGGCCGCTCATGCACGAGGCCGGCTGGAGCCATTATTCGCACGATTCCGGGCTGAGCCGCACATGGGAGATAGTGGACCCGCCGCAAAGCAACGTGACCGCCGACACGCTCACCCGACTGCTCAGCCCATTGGCGGACTGCGACCGCAAGCGCGTCACCGTGCTCTACCGGATGCTGCCGCCCGACAAGACCATGTTCATGGCCGAACAGAACCGGCAGAAGGCAGCCAACCAGGTCAGCCAGGAGAAACGCGCCACGGTGAGGTCCATGAGCCAGATAGGCAAGGCCAACCGCCAGGCCGTCGAAACGAACCAGGGTGCGGTCATGGTGTTCTTCGGGATGCTCGTCACCGTCACCGTGTCCAGGGGCGAACAGGAAAGCCAACGGCTCGAAGCCGCGTCACGCGCCGTGGAACAGGCCGCAGGCGGCGCGAAGATCGACCTGCGCCCCTGCTACGGGGCACAGGACACGGGATTCGCCGCAAGCCTGCCCCTTGGATTGAACGTCAGATCATACACTCCAGCCGGCCCCCTCGGCCGGCTCCTGTCCTGAACGGAGGACACATGATGCCGATGCCATGGAAGCCGTCGAAACGGAAGGGAACCATGCCAAGCGCCACGGCCACGGACCCCGTGGCACGCATGGAATCCATGCTGCTCGGTCCGTTGAAGGCCAAACCGGACGAGCCCGTGCCCCCGATGCCGTGGCGGGGGAAACGCTCGCGTGGAGGCGGCTATGCGGCCCTGATGCCCACGATAGACGAGTTCTTCGGCACGTCGAACCAGGTGTGCGGCGGATTCTGGCCGTTCGGCACCGACATGGCCCTGCCGGCCGAGGGGGTGCCGGTCGGGCGAAGCCTGATGACGGGTGCCGGCGTGTGCTGCGACCCGATCAGCTGGTTCAAGGCCGGCATCATCAAACAGCCCTCTATGTTCCTGCTCGGCCTGCCGGCCATCGGCAAGAGCACGTTCGTGCGCCGCGAGGTGCTGGGACTGAGCGCCCTGGGCATGAACGCGATCATCCCCGGCGATCTGAAGCCCGACTACGCCTCACTGGTCAACATGCTCGGCGGCCAGGTCATCCGGCTGGGAGCGGGCATCGGCGTGGTCAACCCCCTGGACCCCGGCGACCTCCATTATGCGCTGCAACGCTTGGAGGGCAAGGCGCGCAAGGACCTGACGGACTACTACAACGACACGCGCGCCGCGCTCATGGAGGTGCTTTTGACGATCATGCGCACCGGCCGCGAGAACGACACCGATGCCGGTGCCAGGGGCGTGACCGCACGCGAATCCGATATCCTTTCCGTGGCCGTGCGCGTGCTCCACGACCGGCACGGCGACGACCCGCAGCCTCCCGTCATCGCGGACCTGCGAGACCTGCTGCGCGAAGGGCCCGACGAGGTGCGCACGGCGGCGGTCTGGGACGACCCGGAAAACGACGAGCTCTACAGGGCGCAGGTTCGCGGCCTTCTGGCCGACCTGCACGGATTCTCGAACCGCATGACGAAGTTCGGCCGTCTGTTCGGCGACCAGACCACCGCGCGCATCGACCTGTCCAGGCCCGTGGACTTCGATATCAGCGCCCTGGCCCAGTCGGGCGACGATGTGGTCGCCGCCGTGCTGGCGACCACATGGACGAGCGCGTTCGCCGCGAAGAACGCCGCCGACGTGCTCGCCGAGGAGGGATTGCAGCCCCGGCGCAACCACGTGATCATCATGGACGAGATGCACCGCGCTTTGCGCGCCAGCCCCCTCATGGTCGAAAAGCTCGACCTGCTCACCCGTCTGAACAGGCAGTGGGGCGTAGGCCAGATCATGATCACACACACGTTCAAGGACCTCATGTGCATGGAGACCCCGGCGCAGAACACCAAGGCGCGCGGCTTCGTGGAACGCAGCGAGATCAAGGTGCTGGGCGCTTTGAGCCGCATCGAGGTGGACCGCTACCTGCGCGGCGAATGCGGACTGCCCGTATCCCGGCGCGAGGAGGACATGCTGGAGGATTGGGCCACGCCCGTCAACTTCGGCTCCGACGCCTCGCACAAGGGTCTGGGCCGTTTCCTGATCAAACTGGGAGGACTGCCCGGAATCCCCATCAACGTGGAGATGTGCCCGCTCGAAAAAAGCGGGTTCAACGATACGAACCTCAAATGGCACGCCTAGAAGGGAACCCTGCGATGACAGACCACCTCGCCACCGGCATGAAACGCATGATCCGCACCGTGGCACGCTCCGCATCACTCTCCGACCGGCTCGGCGAGCAATCCCGGCTGCTGCGGCTGACGGGCAACCGCAGCACTCTCGACTTCCGCCCCGCCGAGCACGGCGCATCCTCATGGGACTTCGAAATGTCGATAACCCCCACCGAGCCCAAGCCGTACGGCAATGCGGAAACCCGTGAACCCGTATGGCGTGAGACGGTCGATTCCGCCACCTATGGCGAATCGAGGGCGCGGGTCGCGCACGCCGTCGAAACGTTCAGAATATACGACAACACCGGCATCCTGCCGGAAACGGAAAACCGGTGAAAGGACCACGATGAACGACGCCGCACTGCTCGACTCGCTGCACGCCGCGCTGCGCAATCCCGACCTCGCATGGTACACGGAATTCCATGCCGGCGAATCCATATTCAAGGACCGGCCCCTGACGGACGACTACCTTTTCGCCAACTCCATCTGGCCCGAACCGGAACTCCTCGGCCTCGTGGACGACCTGACCGGCCGCACGGGACGAAACCTGTAAGGACCCTGTAGACGCCATGCCCCACCCCGCCATGGCCTTGGACTGATGATCGGGGTCATGGCGGGAACAGCGGGTTGCCGCCGAGGATTGTCAAGGAGCCGAACATGCCTTTGGAGAACACCGATGCCGAAGAGCGGATCACACGGGAAACGATGATCGGATGGATCGAGCATTGGGGCGAATCGTATGACGACGTGCGACCCGATGACGGTGCCATGCGGCTGGCGAACCGCATCATCGAATACAACGCGGCGACTGAAACCATCGAGGCGTTGCGGAACCCCGATGCCGTGTACGACGAACTGGCATCCATCCTCCAGCCGGTGCTCTCCTCGATGGACGGCACCTATTTCGCGGGCTCCGAATGGTTCGCCGGCGAAGTGGACCGCATGGAAGCGGACCGCATCAACGGGGAGCAGCCGGAAGAAACGGACGGCCTGGCCTCCGAAGAACCCCGCATCCCGTTCATCGTGGAGAGCGAGGCCACAGCCGATACGGACGAACCGCCGTTGGACGAGCTGATCACCGCAGCCACACACGAATATCTGGACTCAGGCATGACCTACGACGGATTCTCGGAACATGTGCGCACCACCTGGCGCAACGCCGCCGCCTACGACTGGTCGAAGCTCATGGCCGAACCACGCTCCACGGGCGAATGGTCGTCCGACGCGAACCGGCTCGCCGTATTGGGCGTGATGATGCAGTTCGCGCCCGAATCAACATGCATGATGATCGCCAGCGACATACTGGCCGAGAACGCTCCCCTATCCCTTCCGGCATTGCGCGAACGCATCAATACGCCGGACGGCATGGTGAACACCGACCTGCTGTTTTCCCGGCTGATCGACAACGGCACCACGCCCGATCCGGCGCGCATCGACATGGCGATGGGGATCCTCGGCCCGTTGGAGGCCAACGCGCCGACGGACGCCTGCTACCGGATCATCGGCCTGAAGGCCATGCTCAGCCTCGCCATGGGCGACGGCGAGAAGGCGCGGGAACTCGCCGAACAGGCCATCGGCTACGACGCCTCGGACCGGTTCGCGTCAAGCGTGCTCGACCGTCTGCCGGAAACCGATCCCGCCATGGAGGCGGCGAACGTGTGGGAGAACGGCGGGCATTTGGGGCGCTGACGTAGACGCCATACCCCGCGATGCCACCGGTCCGGCCGGATGATGGGAGTCGCCGCCGCCATTGAAGGCGCTGGTATTCCCCGAATGAAAGGACCATCATCATGCCACAGTCAATGCAAGTGGTTCGCGGTCTCCTCGCCGCGAACCCCGATTACTGGCCGGCGAAAACCAACGCGGACGGCACCACGAGCTCGGCGTACCTGCGCGCCACCGTGTATGAGGACCGCCCGCGAGTTCGTCAGAAGGACGGCAGCTATACGGACAATCCGCTCGGCCCGGTGAGAACCACCGTGAAATTCTGGGGCCAGGCTGCCGAGCTCCTGCACGGCATGGATTTCCGCCAGGGTGACGCCGTGGTGGCGACCGGCCGCATGGGCGATCCCGACGCCTTCATCAGCCAGAAGGACGGCAAGGCATACGCACGCCCGGTCGTGATCGGCGATTCCATGCAGATCGATTCCATCGTGTCCCGGCGCATCCAGCTCGCCCGCGAACGCAAACGCCAGAACAAGGAACAGGCCGGTGCCGTGGCCGATGCCGGGCGAACGGATCCATGGACGGACCAGGTTGACGCCTCGCGCGGCGAATACGTTGGCGACGGCGTTCCCCGCACTTTCAACGGCGAGCCCTTCGAACCGCTGTCGGGCTATCCGACACCGGGCGCGGCCCCCGCTCCGGCGGACCCTGCGGCACCGGATTTCCTTTCCACCCCATCCGATTTCACGCCGGGCAACGCCCGCTAGCCATGACGCAAGCCCTGGCGCATCGACGGCGGGACCGCTTCCATCGGTTCCGCCGTCATGCTTGAAAGGAGAAATGAATCTTGGCCGACGTCGATCCGAAACTGCAATCGAACCGAGTGAAGGATCTGGGCGGCACGGTCCGTCCCAGCCGCAAGATCGAACTGGCGATCATCGTCGCGGTGTCCCTGATCCTCACGACGTTCGCCCTCGTGTGCTCCCATGCGGGGCATCCCTTCCAGATCTTCGCGCTCATGTACCTGGTCTCCGGCCAATGGTCGCTGACCGCAGGCCAGTGGGCGCTGGCCGTGGCCGTGCTCGTCGTACTGGCCGTGGCGTGCGGCGTGGGCGCGTGGCTGATCGCCAGCAAGGCCGTGCCGTGGGCAACCGGCGCCAAGGCACGCACCCGCGTGGACGTGTACGCGCCTGCCATGGGCCATGGCGAGGCCGTGGAGAAGGTGACGCGCCAGCGCGCCGAGGCCATGGCGTCAAGGCTCATAGAAGCGGACCACTGGCGCAAGGGCATGTCGCCGGGATATCCGCTGGGGCTCAACATCGTGGACAACACGTCGATGTACACCAGCTGGGAGGACATGGCTATCGTTCTGGCGGGCCCACGTTCCGGCAAGTCCCTGTGCTACGCGATCCCGGCCGTGCTCTCGGCACCGGGCCCGTGCCTGGCGACCTCGAACAAGGGCGATATCCTCGACGTGACCGCCCCGATCCGCAGGCTCGACCATCCGAACGGCGAAATATGGACGTTCGACCCCGAACGCATCGCGGACCCGAACCGGAAGAGCGCGCCGTGGGTGTGGGACCTGATCGCCTCGGTGCAGTCCATCGCCGACGCGAAACGCATCGCCGACTGCTGGCGTTACGCCTCGGGCCAGCCGCAGACCGGCGGCGACGACTTCTTCCCCGGCACCGCCGCCCAGCAGCTCGCCGACTACCTGTTCGCCGCGCATCTGGGAGGCCGTTCCGTGTCCGACGTGTTTCGATGGTGTTCCAACGAGCGCGACACGTCGCCGGCCGACATCCTGAGCGAATACCCGCGCTACGCGGGCATCGCCTCGCGTGTGTCCAGCGTGATCGCGCTGACGCCGGAAACCCGAAGCGGCGTGTTCGGCAGCCTTCAGACCATGGTCGCGTTCCTCGCGGACCCCGAGATCATCGACTGGATCGACCCGCACCGGGACGCGGAAGGGAACATCGACGAGCGGCGTGGTCTGTTCGATCCCTACGAGTTCGCCACGAGCGAGGACACCCTGTACCTGCTTTCCGCCCAGGGCCGTCCCTCGACCGCGTTGACCGCGAGCCTGACGGCGGTGGTGGCGTTCACCGCGTTCCAACGCGCCCAATCCGAGTTCACCGGCAACAACCGCCGTCTGCCGGTCCCGTTGTGCTGCGTGCTGGACGAGGCCGCGAACATCTGCCGCTGGCCCGAACTGGCCGACGTGTACTCGTATTTCGGTTCGGCGGGCATCCCGATCATGACGATCTGGCAGAACCCCGACCAGGGCAGGGCCGCGTTCGGCGAGACGAACTTCGGCTCGCTGTTCAACAACGCGAACATCACCGTCTACCTGGGCGGCATCAAGGACGCGAAGTTCCTCGGCGAGATCAGCCAGCTGGTGGGCCAGAGGGAGATCGTGCGAGGCAGCGTCAACATCGACGGCACCGGCCGGCGCAGCGTGAACAACTCGATCCAGAAGGAGAACATCCTCGACGTTTCCGACCTGACCGAATGGCCCGTCGGCCGCGCGCTGCTGCTCGCATCCCAATCCCGAGCGCAGATCGTCAAGACCCTGCCATGGACGGGCAACAGGCAATGGGCCGACGCCCTGGCGCAGGCCAAGGCGAAAGCCCGAGAAGAGCAGAGAAAGGCCGCATAATGAGCGAACACACCTCGAACACCACGTCCGGCCCTGATGGGGAGGAATGGGAGCGCGCGGTCGGTGCCGCCAGGACCCTGCTGTCATCGGACTGCGGATGGCTGGAACTGTTCACCCGCGCCATCCTGGAGGAGAAGGGCGTGCCTTACGGCAAGGGACTGCCCAACCCCGAAGCGCCGCACATCCCCGAGGACAAGGAAATCGAAGAGGAAACCATGCCGGGCCAAGGCGAGCCGACGCCGACCGCACCCGAGGTGCCGGCAGGCCGGCACGCGGCGGAACCCATCCGATCCGGGATTCCGGCCGATGCCGGGGAAACCGGCAACGGCTACGAGAACCCGCCGGAAGACGCAACGGACCGTGACGACACCCCTCCAAAGGCCGGTGCGGAGGAATCCGACACCCGTATACTGCCCGCGCCGAAGGGGAAGACGGATCTCGGCCGAGACGAATCCGGCGACCTCGATCCCGCGCGGGCAAGGGACGTGTCCGGCCAGTTCGGCGCGCGAATGCGGCGCAGCGAGACCTACTATCCGAACCTCGCCGCGTTCGTGGAAAGGTTCGTAGCCAACGTGTTCTGCTACCACCAGAGCGCGAGCGTGAACATGCAATGGGTGAGCGACTGGTGGCGCTATCCGGCGCTCGTGTTCCCGCTCGACGCCATGTGGCGCGCCTACGAGAACGCGCGCAAGGCACCCGGCCAGATGATGATCTTCTACATCCAGGCGGCGTCGATGCTCGACCGCGTTTTCGACAAGGACCGTGGCATCGTCGCCAGCCTCGACTGCAAGCAGAATCTCACCAGGAAGGGCGAACCGCTGCCCTGCGAACGCCCGAACCGGGCATGGCGCGAACCGATCCTGGAAACGTTGTCGGTCCCCGCCGCAGGCGGCAAGGAAAACAAGGAAACCACCATCACGCCAACAAGGAGGAGAAACAATGGCTCAAACTGATCCCGAGGACGGCTTCGACCAGATCATGGTCCAGAGCTGGAACAGCGTCGCCCAGCAGCTGCGCACCCTGCACAACGAGCTGAGCGGCGACCGCGCGCGACGCAGGGAACGCGCCGAACGCGCCGTCCAGAACGAACGCTACGAGCAGACCAGACGGCAGCAGCAATCCATCCGCCTCGAACAATGGGAGATGGACAACAGGGAACGCCTCAACAAGGGGTTCGAGTCCACCCTGAACGCGACCGTGCTTGCCGACGGCGACGGCTGGAGGAAGATGCGCGACTCGTCCCTCTTGCAAGGATGGATGGTCGCCGACCAACTGGAGGGCAACGACCCCGGCTACCGCAGGCAGATCATCGAGGCGAAGGCCCGGCTGAAGGACGAATGGTCGAAACGCCACCCGGAAACGCACATCGACGCCGCAGCCGACCAATTGACCAACCACGTGAACATCACCTACACCGACCAGTCGCCCGCGTTGCAGGCCACCCTGAACGCCTTCAACACGGCCGGCGTGCCCGTGGACCTGCAACGGGTGGAGGACGCGCAGGCGTTCCAGGCCGCGCACGGCGACGACGCCACGTTCTTCGTGGACTCGCGGCTCACCGGCCAATGGACGGGCTACGACCACGACAGGATCGTCGAAGCCGTGATGTGCGCGCCGGTCAACGGCGTGGACGACGCCGCCTCCCGAATCAGCTTCCTCAAGGACCAGGGCCTGCCGGAATCCTCGCACGCGGACAACAAGGCCACAGGAGACGAGCCCAGCACCATAAGCGAGGCCGAACGCACCGAGAACGCTGACGCCGCGCCAATCGTCGAAACCCCCACACCCGTGCGGGAGCATACGAAGCCC
>ERZ826146.2799-NODE-2799-length-12327-cov-3.433670_pt1 | contig 12327 bp, 10 predicted proteins | sample MGYA00519857_ERZ826146 | MGnify/ENA primary metagenome ERZ826146 (study PRJEB31778, sample SAMEA3449222) | human gut metagenome | biome: human gut; feature: human-associated habitat; material: faeces | place: United Kingdom | collected 2010/2012 ...
AGCGGCGTTGCCAATCAGACAGACAAGATTATCCACATTAAAGACGGTGTGATAGGAAGCATTGAAGAGAACCTGAATCACGACGCATCGCCATTCGGCAAGGACGGTTTCATGAAATAACGGACACTGCCGCGTCATTACATTAATCTCCTATCGCTTTATAACATCACTTACAGTAATCATGATAGACCTTTGGCAAGAAATATACGGTACAATCAAGCGTAACAAGTTGCGCACGTTCCTCACCGGTTTTGCAGTGGCGTGGGGCATCTTTATGCTTATCGTACTGCTGGGAGCAGGCAACGGCATCATCCATGCTTTCGAACAAAACGCATCCGAACGCGCATTGAACTCCATCCGCCTGGGCGGTGGCTGGACCACCCAATCGTACGAAGGCTTGAAAGAAGGACGGCGTATCCAACTGGAAAACAAAGACCTCGCCGCAACCGAAAAATACTTTCCCGACAATATCATCACTGCCGGCGCCACCCTGCGGCAGGGAGATGTAAACATCAGCTTCGGACAAGAATACATCAATATCTCGCTGATGGGCGTACACCCGAACTACGTAGAGTCCGAAGCCATCAAGACCGCAAGCGGACGCTTTATCAACCGGAACGATGTGAAAGAACGGCGGAAAGTTATCATTCTTCATAAAAAGTCGGCAGAAATTCTTTTCGGAAAGTCACGTACGGAACCAGTCGGCCGGTTTGTCAATGCAGGCGGTGTAGCCTACCGGGTAGTCGGATTGTACGAAGACCAGGGAGACCAAAGCAGCCTGGCCTTTATCCCCTTCTCCACCATGCAAACCATCTATAACAAAGGCGATAAACTCAACAACATCATCTTCACCACCAAAAATCTGACGAGCGAATCGGCCAACGAAACCTTTGAGAAAGAGTACCGTAAAGTCATTGCCGCCAACCACCGTTTCGACCCGGAAGATGAAGGCGCAATATGGATATGGAACCGCTTTACACAATACATACAGACACAGAACGTAGCCGGCTTGTTGCGTACCGCCATTTGGGTGATAGGTATTTTTACCCTGCTGAGCGGCATCGTAGGCGTATCGAATATCATGCTGATTACCGTCAAGGAACGCACACGCGAGTTCGGTATACGCAAAGCGCTGGGTGCAAAGCCTTTTTCCATCCTTCGGCTGATTATTGTGGAAAGCGTTACGATTACCACTTTTTTCGGCTACATCGGCATGGTGGCAGGCATCGGAGTAACGGAATGGATGAATTCCGCCTTCGGCACACAAACAGCGGATGCGGGTATGTTTCAAGCCAGGATGTTCACGGACCCCACAGTGGATATCGGCATTGCCATACAGGCTACATTGACCCTGATTGTCGCAGGTACGCTTGCCGGATTCTTCCCGGCTAAAAAGGCGGTAAGCATCAGTCCCATCGAAGCACTTAGAGCAGATTAAACGATTATGAGAATAGACATGGATACATGCGAGGAAATCCTCGTTACGATAACAAGAAACAAGACACGCAGTCTGCTGACGGCATTCGGTGTATTCTGGGGCATCTTCATGCTTGTGGCACTTATTGGCGGCGGACAAGGCATGCAGGAACAAATGAAAGCGCAATTTGAAGGTTTCGCTACAAACTCCGGATTTATTGCAGCGCAAAAGACAAGCGAGGCCTACAAAGGATTTCGTAAAGGACGCTGGTGGGATCTGGAAGCCATCGACATCGAACGCCTCCGCTCGCAGGTAAAGGATGTGGAAGTCATCACCCCTTCCGTTGCCCGTTGGGGATCCAACGCTATTTATGGAGACAAGAAATACGATTGTAGTGTGAAAGGATTATATCCCGACTATCTCCATATCGAATCACAAGAAATGGCATACGGGCGTTTTATCAACGACGTAGATATCCGTGAAGCGCGTAAGGTCTGCGTTATTGGCAAGCGTGTTTACGAAAGCCTGTTCAAACCGGGAGAAGACCCGTGTGGCAAATATGTACGGGTAGACGGCATCTACTATCAAGTCATCGGCATGTCTTCTTCCGAAGGAGATATGAACATACAGGGCCGTGCCTCCGAGGCTGTTACCCTTCCATTCACCACCATGCAGCAGACTTATAATCTGGGCGGACAAATTGATGTAATCTGCTTCACCGTCAAACGGGGCGTAAAGGTTTCCGATGTACAACCCCAAATGGAAGAAATCATCAAGGCAGCACACTATATTGCTCCTAATGACAAGCAGGCGCTTATGTATCTGAACGCTGAGGCTATGTTTTCCATGGTAGACAACTTATTCACTGGTATCCATATTCTGATCTGGATGGTAGGTTTGGGTACCTTGCTGGCAGGCGCCATTGGTGTATCGAATATCATGATGGTGACAGTGAAAGAACGCACTACAGAAATCGGCATACGCCGTGCCATCGGTGCACGCCCCAAAGACATCCTGCAGCAAATCTTATCTGAAAGCATGGTCTTGACAACCATCGCCGGCATGTTCGGAATTTCTTTCGCTGTCATGGTGCTGCAACTGGTTGAGATGGGAGCGAACTCCAACGGAGGAGATGCTCATTTCCAGGTCAGCTTCGGATTAGCAGTCGGAACCTGTGCCCTGCTGATCGCATTAGGTATGTTGGCAGGACTGGCACCTGCTTACCGTGCGATGGCTATCAAACCGATTGAAGCGATCAGAGATGAGTAGAAGTGGAAAGTTGAGAGTTAAATGAAGAATTAAAAATTAAACATATATATTCAAGATGAAAAAGTATCTGAAAATCACATTATTGGTAATTATTGCCATAATCCTTGTCGGAACGTTCGTATTTCTTTATCAGAAATCCAAGCCTAAAGTGATCGTATATGAAACACTGGCAGCAGAAGTCACGGACCTTGAAAAGACTACAGTAGCCACCGGAAAGGTAGAACCAAGAGATGAAATTTTAATCAAGCCTCAGATTTCCGGTATTGTAGACGAGGTATTCAAAGAAGCGGGACAGAGCGTAAAAAAAGGGGAAGTGATCGCGAAAGTCAAAGTAATTCCCGAACTCGGACAACTGAACTCCGCAGAAAGTCGTGTCCGCCTGGCAGAGATCAATGCAAAGCAGGCCGAAACAGACTTTACCCGTATCAAGAAGTTATATGAAGATCAGCTTATCAGTCGTGAAGATTACGAAAAAGGAGAAGTAGCGGTAAAGCAGGCACGGGAAGAGAATCAGACTGCCAAAGATAATCTGGAAATTATAAAAGAAGGAATCACTAAAAACAGTGCTTCATTCAGTAGCACCATGATCCGCTCTACTATTGACGGATTAATTCTGGACGTACCAGTGAAAGCCGGTAACTCCGTAATCATGAGTAATACATTCAACGACGGTACTACCATTGCTACGGTAGCAAACATGAACGATCTGATTTTCAGGGGCAATATTGACGAAACCGAAGTGGGTCGCATCCATGAGGGAATGCCGATTAAACTGACGATCGGAGCTTTACAGAATCTGACTTTTGATGCTATTCTCGAATATATTTCACCGAAAGGAGTAGAAACCAACGGAGCCAATCAATTTGAAATCAAAGCTGCTATCACAGTTCCGGATACCGTGCAGATTCGTTCCGGCTATTCTGCCAATGCAGAGATTGTGCTCCAGCGTGCCAGCAAAGTGCTGGCAGTACCCGAAAGTACGATTGAGTTCAGCGGTGACTCTACATTTGTGTATATCATGACGGACTCCGTACCACAACAGAAATTCGAACGTACACAGGTGACTACCGGAATGAGTGACGGTATCAAGATTGAGATAAAAAAAGGTGTAACCGCTCAGACCAAGTTACGCGGTGCTGAGAAAAAAGATAAATAACTGACATCCAATGAAAGTAATCAATAAAATGATGGCAATCATCCTATTGAGCGGAACCGGTATCGGTTCTGTTCAAGCACAGGATACCACTCCGCAGACATGGACTTTACGGCAATGCATCGACTATGCCATCGAGCATAACATCGACATCCGCCAGACAGCCAATGAAGCCGAACAAAATAAGATTAGTGTAAACACCGCTAAATGGGCACGTCTGCCGAACTTAAACGGTGGTATCAGCCAGGGGTGGAGCTGGGGACGTACAGCTTCTCCGAAAGATAACTCATATAGTGATACTAACAGTTCCAGTACGGGAGTGAACTTGAGTACTAATGTACCTCTCTTCACAGGCTTACAATTATCCAATCAATATTCCCTTGCCAAGCTCAATTTACAGGCTGCTATCGAGGACCTGAATAAAGCCAAAGAGGATATTGCAATCAATGTTACCTCTGCCTATCTGCAAGTGCTTTTCAATCTGGAATTGAACAAGGTAGCACAAAATCAGGTTGAGTTAAGCAAAGATCAGCTGAAACGTATCAAAGGACTGCATGATGTCGGCAAGGCTTCACCGGCGGAGGTAGCTGAAGCGCAGGCACGTGTAGCACAGGATGAGATGACAGCCGTACAGGCAGACAATACATATAAATTGTCACTATTAAGTCTCAGCCAGTTATTAGAACTGCCTACACCGGAAGGGTTCGTTCTTGAGAATCCCAAAGAAGAACTGAAATTTGAACCACTAACAGCTCCGGATGACATTTATATCCAGGCGATTGCCTATAAGCCCGGCATCAAGGCAGCAGAATATCGCTTACAAGGTAGTTTAAAAAACATTCGTATCGCTCAAAGTGAATTCTACCCCCAACTTTCTTTCAGTGCAGGGCTAGGAAGCAGCTACTATACACTCAACGGTGAAGCAGAATCCGGTTTTGCCCGTCAATTAAAAAATAACCTGAGCAAATCTATTTCTTTCAACCTGAGCGTTCCGATCTTCAACCGTTTTAGCACTCGTAACCGGGTACGCACTGCCCGCCTACAACAGTCAAACCTTGCTTTGCAACTGGACAACACCAAGAAAGTTCTTTATAAAGAAATCCAGCAAGCCTGGTATAATGCAGTAGCTGCAGAAAGTAAATATAACTCCAGCGAAGTTGCAGTGAAAGCCAACGAAGAATCTTTTCGGTTGATGAGCGAAAAATTCAATAACGGTAAAGCTACTTTTGTGGAATACAATGAAGCGAAACTAAACCTGACCAAAGCACTGTCGGATAAACTGCAAGCTAAATACGATTATCTGTTCCGTACTAAAATACTGGATTTCTATAAAGGAGAAATCATAGAATAGAACAGATTCCCAGCTATTTATCAAAAAGCCTTAAAAATAGAATACATCGGAAACGTATTCTATTTTTAAGGCTTTACTCATGTTTTCAAACTCCCCCAAAAGCACTTGTTATTTATGTAAGAGATTTCTAAAACATATCCACCGGTTCATCCGTTACTATAGAAAGAACCAACAGTTATGAAACATATTATCATCGCAGTGATTCTAATAATTAGTAATGTATTTTTAGGAATTGCAAAACCAATGAAAAGTCAAGCGGAAATTTATTTTGCAGGAGGATGTTTCTGGGGAACCGAACACTTCCTGAAACAAATCAGAGGGGTAGAAAGTACTCAGGTGGGATATGCCAACAGCACCGTTGCCAATCCCAGTTATGAACAGGTGTGTTCGGGCAAGACAAATGCTGCTGAAACAGTGAAGGTTGTTTATGATCCGGAAGAAGTAAATCTGAGTTTATTGCTCAACCTCTATTTTCAGACAATCGATCCGACCAGCCTCAACCGACAGGGGAACGATCGTGGTACACAGTACAGAACCGGTATATATTATATCAATAAAGCCGATCTCCCCACCATCAATCAGGCGATCCAGGCATTAGCCACTCAATACAACAAACCGATTGCCGTTGAAGTGGAACCGTTGACAAACTTTTATCCGGCAGAAGTCTATCATCAGGATTATCTGGATAAGAATCCGGGCGGATATTGCCATATCAATCCGGCTTTATTTGAAATGGCACGAAAAGCGAATGCTCCCAAGACCGCAACTTATCAAAAACCGGATGATGCCACTCTCCGTAAGAAATTATCTGCCGAACAGTATGCAGTGACTCAGAAAAATGCCACAGAGCCGGCTTTCCATAACGAGTTCTGGAATGAACACCGCCCCGGCATTTATGTAGATATCACCACCGGAGAACCGTTGTTTGTTTCCACAGACAAATTTGATTCCGGTTGTGGATGGCCCAGTTTTTCCAAACCGATTCAGAAAGAGCTGATCGCAGAGAAGAAAGATACTACTCACGGAATGATACGGACAGAAGTACGCAGCAAGACAGGAGATGCGCATTTAGGACATGTATTTACAGACGGGCCAAAGGACAAAGGCGGATTGCGGTATTGTATCAATAGTGCTTCGCTGCGTTTTATCCCGAAAGAAAAAATGAAAGAAGAAGGATATGGAGAATATCTGCCGCTCATTAAATAGAACAATCTAGTAAACAGCATCGCTTTCAGACAGATACAATAAAAAACGGCGGATTCCCTCGTTTGGGTAATCCACCGTTTTCGTTTGTTAAAACCTTAAGAGAGAAAGAGAATTTCACAATCCCCGGTATTGTTATCTTCCGGCAAGCAGCAAGTCTGCTTCATCTGTTACCGGAATCTGTATATTCATAGCCCAGTTGCCGGCTGATTCTTCAATCCATTTATAGTCATTCCACTTGTAGTTCATATACGCGATCGGCATATTAGCATCATTCAGTTCATAAACACTCTTTTCTACAGAATCATCATAAGCTCTGTGAGAATTATTCCAACGTGCATATACCAATGTGATTTCATTAGAAGAATAAGTATAATCGATCTTGAAATACGGAATCCATTTTTCAGTGAATGAGTCCCACTTGAAAGCTTCTTTAGCTGTTACTCTCTTTTGATCATCATAAGTAAAATCATATTTCATGTGACGATAGAGAGAACCATCCAGTCTGTAAATCACCTTCGAAACAACAAGATCATCTACTTTCTCTTCATTAGTAATGAAGTTATTGTCCTGTGCTTTCAACTCTGTATTGGCGATACCGGCAACTACCATTGCCACTAAAACCATCATTCTGAATAATACTGTAGTTTTCATAATTGTATATTTTTTATTAGTTCAACTTTCTTTTTTTGTTCTTCTGTTTATTAGACGGAACGTCTATATGGAATGGTTGCAACTATCTGAACTTTTTTTTCATTTCTTTTGTTGCCCGCCTTCGAATATATAAATGCAATGGGCATGCCAAAAAGATAAATACTTAATAGTCAGCGGAAAGAAGAAAAACTGAGATGTACGAAAATGAACAGTTGTACGCTCATAAGCGGACACACTAATAAAAAAAGACTGCTTATATCTTGTTGAACAGAATATTATCTACCTTTGCAGCCAATAACTTATTAAAGGCAAAAGATGAAAAAGAACAGCAAAAAAAGTATTCTTCTTCTATCAATCGGAGGAGGCTTGTTTATCTGCCTTATCAGTATCTATTTGAGCCGCAATATGCTTCTGCAAAGCATAACTAACAAGCGTACGACTCATATCGAACAAACATACGGACTGCAAATTCATTATCAGAATCTACAGATGAAGGGATGTAGCGAAATTACTCTGCAAGGGCTTTCCATCGTTCCCGACCAACGGGATACCCTTCTTACACTACAATCTGTCAATGTCAGACTGAATTTTTGGAAACTGCTGAAAGGAAATATTGAAGTCCGCAACGTCCACATGAATGGACTGGCAATCGCTTTTATCAAACGGGACAGTGCAGCCAACTATGATTTTCTATTCTCCGGACACCACCCGGAAGCAACTACAGAGCCGGTCATAGAAACCAATTACGCCCATCGCATCAACCGAATATTAAACTTAATATATGGTTTCTTCCCCGAAAACGGTCAACTGACTCAACTTAATATAACCGAACGGAAAGACAGCAATTTCGTAACAGTCAATATCCCCACCTTTACAATCGAAAACAATCGCTTTCAGTCCACCATCAAGATAAAAGAAGATACGCTGACTCAACAATGGAAAGCAGCAGGAGAGTTGAACAGAAAGGTACATACCCTGCAGGCAGAACTTTTTGCCACAGAGAAAAAGAAAGTTTCACTACCGTATATCAACCGCCGTTTTGGAGCAGAAGTTACTTTCGATACCTTATATTATAGTATGACTAAAGAAAATCGTACCGAAAACCAACTGCAACTTGACGGTACGGCGAAAGTAAGCGGACTTGATGTATTTCACAAAGCACTCTCTCCCGAAGTGATCCATCTGGATCGCGGACAACTCACGTATCAGATGAATATCGGCAAGCAAACGCTGGAACTGGACAGTACGACGACGGTATTATTCAACCAAATAAAATTTCATCCTTATCTGCGGGCAGAAAAGAATGAAAATCAATGGCACTTCACTGCTGCCACAGATAAATCATGGTTTCCGGCCGACGAACTATTCAGTTCTTTGCCCAAAGGCTTATTCAGCAATCTGGAAGGTATAAAAACAAGTGGTGAGCTGGCTTATCATTTTCTGTTAGATATCGATTTTGCCCGACTAGACAGCATTAAGTTTGAGTCCGAATTGAAAGAAAAAGATTTTCGGATAATAGAATATGGTGCAACATCTCTTTCAAAAATGAGTGAAGAGTTTGTCTATACCGCCTATGAAAACGGAATACCGGTCAAAACATTTCCTGTCGGACCTTCATGGGAACATTTTACTCCTTTGGACAGCATTTCTCCATTGCTGCGGATGTCTGTCATGCAAAGTGAGGACGGAGCTTTTTTCTACCACAAGGGCTTTTTGCCTGATGCAATGCGTGAAGCTTTGATTTATGACCTGCAAGTCGAACGTTTCGCCAGAGGAGGCAGCACAATTACCATGCAGCTGGTAAAAAACGTATTTCTCAACCGGAACAAGAACTTTGCCCGCAAATTGGAAGAAGCACTCATCGTATGGCTGATAGAGACAGAAAGGCTGACTTCTAAAGAACGTATGTATGAAGTTTATCTGAACATAGCCGAATGGGGACCGCTGGTTTATGGTATTCAGGAAGCCTCTGCCTATTATTTCAACAAACGCCCTTCGCAACTCACGACCGAAGAAAGTATTTTTCTGGCTTCTATTATCCCGAAGCCTAAACACTTCCGCAGTTCCTTTGCGGAAAACGGACGGTTAAAAGAGAATATGGAAGGCTATTATAAGCTGATTGCTGGACGCCTCGCCAAGAAAGGATTAATAAGTGAAATCGAGGCGGATAGTATCCGCCCCGATATCCAAGTTACGGGCGACGCCCTGAATAGTCTAGTCGGCGAAACGCCGGAGTCCAGTTCTCCTACCGCTGAGGAGCAATAATTTATTAATAAAGGAATAGGTTTTATTTTCTTGAGCTGCTTCCTCTTTCTGAAGAACGAGAAGAAGAACCTCGGTTGCTGTTGCTTCTCGAACTTTCTGAAGATGAGCTTCTTTCTGTTGATCTGCCGGATACGTTCCCTCTGCTGGAACTACTGCCGGAATTGCTGTTCCTACCGGAGCTGCTGCCACGGTTTGTGCTCGTACCACTACTTGTCGGACGGCGACTGGAATTCGAAGACCCTGAATTCGTTTCCGGACGACGATTAGAATTCGGAGTACTTGTACTCGTTCCCGGACGACTTCCTGAATGACGATCTCCTTCACCTCTGTTGTGGCCTCTGCCCGGAGTTACTTCCTTGTTCGGTTTATCATTTCTGCCCGGAGTGGACGGTCTGCTTGGAATAGACGGTCGTTCATTGACCGAAGGTCTTTCAGAGTTGGAAGGTCTTCCGGAAGTGGACGGCCTGCCCGATGTAGATGGTCTGCCTGAAGTGGACGGTCTATGGTCCGTTTCAGGACGAGGACGGGAAGTATTTCCCGGACGTCCTGATGTATTAGGCCGTGACGTTGTTCCCGGACGTCCCGAAGTACCCGGTCGGGTAGGTGCATTATGCGGACGAACGGAAGTGTTCGGACGGAAACGTACAGAACCGAAGTCTGAACGACGATAAGAATGGAATACCCGCTGATCTCTTACCCGATATGGCGTAGGATAGTGCACAAGATTATTATATCTTCCCCGATAATAACTCACATGATGAATATGCGGACGATAATGTGCACCACAGTAAGTCCGATAATGATAAGGTACACCAAAATAGAATAAACTACGATTCGGATAATTGATATAAATCCGGAAACTCCATCTTCCTCCGGTGACATAAATGGGACGATAGAAATACTCAGCTCCCAGGAATCTGCGGTATTGCGCATCGCTCAACACCCAACGAAGATCATCGTTGCGAATATCCAGCGCTTCATAGTAATCATCCAATGCCCACTCATCACCCCGTACTACATAATCCATAATATTACGAAGCGAATAAATGAAATCATAGTTAATCTCATACACGTCATTATATTGGGGATTATTCAGGTCCAGTTCGTATGCCATCTTATCAGTAAGGAAACGTGTCTCCTTACGTACCTTGCTGGTACTCATTCCCGCCATTACAGTGGTACTGGCAGTCACGACTAACAATATAAATAGAATTCTTTTCATGGTTTCATTCTTTTTTAGTTACGTCCGCTATCGTAAGATTCCGCAAACTCCCTCATCTCTCTTTTGTCCATCTCAAAAGTGAAAACATCCGTCAGTATGGAGAAGTTCTTCTTATCTGCGATTTTCGGATAAAGTTTCTTTATCATATTCTTTTTATCTGTCTGAAAAGTACACATATCCACCAATTTACGGCATTGGGCACAAGTGAATCCCGAAGGAGGTACAACTTCATCCAGCATTCTGGTACGGTCAGACTCAAAAGATTTACCTCTATACTCATTGAAGAAACGGTCAAAATCGGCTGAACTCATAGCTCTGGGCCGTACATATCCTACGTCTCCCGGTCGTTGGTCACCGTGGTAAGCCTGGATATATTCCTTCATCTTGTCACGGTCAAAAGACGAAAAGAGCTTATTGACGACCGAAGCAAAATTTTCTTTATCCACAATTTGCGGATACATACGTTTCATCACAGTCATCTGGGCATCCGAACCACTTATCTGATCAATGATCTTTCCGCACTGGGCAGAAGTAAAATTGCAATCCAACAAAACGTCATCTATATATTTAATCTGCTCATCAGACATGATCACCATCCGGAAATCACTAAGAAAACGATCAAACTCATCACGCATCATAAGTGTTCTGCGACGGGGACTTTCTTCATAGCGTGGCGGACGAACCGGATCCGTATTGGTTACAACAACGGAAGGAGACATCACAACCGGAGGCGGCGGAAGAAGTATTTCATCACCATTAAAGGTATCCATACCCGTAACTCTTCCATCTGCAAAATATACAATAATCTTGATCGAGTTGCCGTAAAGCACTGAAGAAATCCGGTGGTACTCCCATTCCTCGCCACCTCCGTCAAAACGTCTGTAATCCGGTTTACCCAAGATTTTTTCTACATTCTGCCGGGACATTCCCTGCTGAACCTCCATCACTTGCTTGTTGGATACGTAATAAGTAGAACAGCTACCGAGTATTACCCACAACGTGAAAAACAGGATTATATGTATATTTTTCATAACTGTATCGTTTTAGTGAACTAATGTATGATCAGCGTCCTTCGTATTCCTTGATGAAATCGTTCATTTTGGTCTTGTTACTGGAGAATGTAAGAGTACCGATCACTGTAAAGAAAGCCTCTTTATCTACAATATTGGGATACATCATTTTCATAATCTTCAGCCGTTCATTATCAAAGGTATAGAACTTCACCAGTTGAAGACACTGCTCCGATGTAAAATCAGAGTTCGCCAATGCAGTTGTAATCAACCCCATACGATCTTTTTCAAAAGGCTCATTCTTCACACTATCAAAGAACTTCTTGAAAAGTTGGTCATTCATCACTCTGTCGTAGCGGTTATAGTCCGGACGGTGTCCACCCTGACCGTTTCCCGGTCTTCCGGGTCTGCCCGGACGGATATCTCCACGTTCTTCTACAATGATATCTTTTACTTCGTTTCCGTTAAAGTAAACGCGGTCATTATACAACCGTTCTCCTTTCCATACACGTTCTCCCGGGCGAGTCGGGCGGGAAGCGTACACTTCAATGGTATAATTTCCCGGTTTCAGATTGGCAACGAAACAAGTAGTAGTAGGATAACACATCTGCCTTCCGCCAAAATAAACAAGAATCGGAGTATCTCCGCCATCAATCCGGATTCCGCTGACAGGCTGCGCTTTTAAAGAAAGGGCAGCGAGCAAAATACAGAAACTTATTATTATCTTACGCATAGCTTATCTAGTTTTTAATTATTTATATCTTTAATCTGATACCACAAAAA
>ERZ826146.2800-NODE-2800-length-12327-cov-2.445404_pt1 | contig 12327 bp, 5 predicted proteins | sample MGYA00519857_ERZ826146 | MGnify/ENA primary metagenome ERZ826146 (study PRJEB31778, sample SAMEA3449222) | human gut metagenome | biome: human gut; feature: human-associated habitat; material: faeces | place: United Kingdom | collected 2010/2012 ...
GGCATGTCTACACCGGATGCCAATTGGGGCGCTGCCGCCCACGTAGCCGTCCACCCTTTGCCGTCGCCACTACCGGCGGCGTTGGCCGTGAACACCATTCCACACAACAAGGACAGTAACAGTTTTCCGATACAAGTAATTCCAGTTTTCATGATATAAAGCTAAAACAGATTGAAAAGCCCGGGCCTCAACTGCCCCGACCATTGGTTTTGTTATGTTGCAAAAGTACACCATACTTTTATAACACCAAATTATTTTTGTCGCAGTTGCATTTCAATTTGTATCACCATCGTTTATTTTGAACAAATAATCTATGATTTTCAGACACATATACTTATTTTTGCAGGAAAATCAATGAACATGAAACACATCAACCTTGCAACTATTTTACTATCATTATTGGCATTTGCAACAAATATAAATGCCGCCGAACGCTTTGTAGACTTTACGTCCGGAGACTTTCTTCTGAATGCCGACAACAAGGCCGAAATATACATAGACGCCAAAGACTGCAAAGGAGTGGGCATTGCGGCCGCCAACCTTGCCACCGACATAAACAAGGTATGCGGAGCCACGACACGCACAACAAGCAATGCCGCCACAGCACGTATAATAGCTGGCACCATCGGCCACTCCTACGAAATTGACCGGCTGGTTAAAGCGAAAGCCATCGACAAGAGTGCCCTCAAAGGCAAACGCGAGAAATATATTATAACCATTGCCGACGGGAAACTGATAATAGCAGGCAGCGACCGCCGCGGAACGATATACGGAATATACGAACTCTCAAGACAAATAGGCGTATCGCCATGGTACTACTGGGCCGACACGCCCGTGAAGCGCCACGAACGCATATATATAAAAAAAGGTATATACACCGACGGTGAACCCGTCGTGCGTTATCGCGGCATATTCCTCAACGACGAGGCGCCGTGCCTCACCACTTGGGTTAAGAACACTTTTGGCACCGACTACGGCAATCACAAGTTTTATTCAAAAGTTTTCGAACTGATACTCCGCCTCAAAGGCAACTTCCTATGGCCTGCCATGTGGAGCTGGGCTTTCTATGCAGACGACCCGGAGAATAGTAAGACTGCTGATGAAATGGGAATCATCATCGGTACATCCCACCACGAACCAATGGCACGCAACCATCAGGAGTGGTCACGCAAGCGCAAAGAATATGGTGCATGGGATTATACAACTAACAAAAAAGTGATCGATCAGTTTTTCCGTGAAGGCATCGAACGGATGCAGGGTACAGAAGATATCGTAACCATCGGTATGCGCGGAGACGGTGACGCAGCCATGAGCGAAAACACCAACGTGAAACTGCTGGAAGACATAGTAAAGAACCAACGCAGAATCATTGAAAAGGTGACTAAACGACCTGCCAAAGCAACCCCGCAAGTCTGGGCACTATACAAAGAAGTACTGGATTACTATGATAAAGGTATGCGTGTGCCCGATGATGTTATCATGCTATTGTGTGATGATAATTGGGGCAATGTATGCCGCCTGCCAAATGCCAAAGAACGCAAGCATCCGGGCGGTTGGGGCATGTATTACCATGTAGACTACGTAGGTGCTCCGAGAAACTCTAAATGGCTGAACGTAACCCCTATACAAAATATGTGGGAGCAACTTCAACTCACATACGATTACGGAGTAGAAAAGCTGTGGATACTGAATGTAGGCGATTTGAAACCAATGGAATATCCGATCACGCTCTTCATGGATATGGCATGGAATCCCAAGCAATTCAACGTCTCCAACTTGCTGGATCATCCCCGTCGTTTCTGCGCACAGCAGTTTGGCGAAGACCAGGCGGATGAAGCCATGCGAATCTTAAACCTGTACAGCAAATACAACGGCCGCGTGACGGGAGAAATGCTCGACCGGAATACTTATAACCTGGAGACCGGCGAATGGAAACAAGTATCTGATGAATATCTGAAACTGGAAGCGGAAGCTTTGAGACAATACATATCATTGAAACCGGAATATAAAGATGCCTACAAGCAATTAATCCTCTTCCCCGTTCAAGCCATGGCAAACCTGTACGAAATGTATTATGCACAAGCCATGAACCATAAATTGTATAAAGAAAACAATCCGCAAGCTAACGAATGGGCAGATAAAGTGGAACAGGCTTTTGCACGGGATAAAGCGTTGAGTGACGATTATAACAACATTATGTCCGGCGGCAAATGGAAGAACATGATGATTCAGAAACATATCGGTTATACCTCATGGAATGATAACTTCCCCGCTGATACACTGCCTAAAATCTACCGAATCGAAAATCCGGAAAAGGCTGTCGGCGGATACGTATTCACCGGACAAGACGGATATATAGCCATAGAAGCCGAACATTACTACAGCGCTAAAGCAGCGCCTGATACGGAATGGACAGTGATTCCCTATATGGGGCGTACCCTTAGTGGCATGGCTCTGATGCCTTACACACAACCAACTGACGGAGCTTCTATCTCCTACAAAATAAAATTGCCTAAAGGAGTCGACAAAGTGACTGTTCACGTGATAGTGAAATCGACTCTTGCTTTCCACGACCGGAAAGGACATGAGTACAGTATCGGATTCGAAGGAGCGAAGGAACAGACTATCAATTTCAATCATAACTTAAACGAGCTTCCTGAAAATGTATACAGCATATACTATCCGACAGTTGCAAGACGTATCGTTGAGAAAAAGGTCAAACTGAATGTGCCGAATACATCAGACGGCATGCAGACACTAATTTTCAAACCTCTTGATCCGGGCATCGTGTTGGAAAAGTTGGTTGTAGACTACGGAGGCTACAAGAAATCTTATCTGTTTATGAATGAATCGAAAAGCAAGAGAGATAATAGATAAAAAGATCAATGTAGAGACAAGTCAATTACTCACACTGATTGTATTTACATATAAATTTTGCAGTTCTTATTGTCAGCCGTCATTCCTATTCATTAGACGAATGATTTCCAGCACATTAGACGCTGACAATAAGCCCTGACAATAGGCTGACAATAACATTTTATAAGTTTTATTGTCAGCCTATTATTTTATGATTTTGCTCTCCCATATCTCCTATCCTTCCAGCTTTACTTACCTTTCAAGAAAAGCCTCCATTAAACATCCGTCATACAACCGGCATACTTATATCATTCAATAACTATTGTTCGATCAGGATACCGGTATACTTAATTCTTCACGGTCGTGGTAGCTTCTTCCCACAGCCGTGACGAGTTCCTACCACGGCCGTGGGAAATTAATGATACCGGTACTTTAATAGAACAATACCGGTATCCCAACGCAACTATACCAGCTTCCCTTCTTATACCTCCCTACTTAATCAGCTTGCAAACAAGCTACTTGACAAGAGGGCAAGGCTGATAATAAATCAAAAAGAAACCGGCAGTTATTATTTTATCCTATGGAACATACAACATATATATTAGTAACATAAATATGGAAAGAAGTTACTTCCAAGGTAGATTTCAGAAACAGTTTTTTGCCTTTTGTATTGGGAAATGAGCTACCTTTGCTACAAATCCATACAATATGAACAGAAACACTTTTTTTGTATTATTCCTATTAATAAGCAACCTTGTTTCAGGACAGGACCTGAAACTGTGGTATAGTCAACCTGCACAAAATTGGTCGGAAGCTCTCCCTATTGGCAACTCCCGTCTTGGAGCCATGGTATATGGCGGAATCGAACGCGAAGAATTACAACTCAACGAAGAAACATTTTGGGCAGGTTCTCCATACAATAATAATACCCCGAATGCCGTACATGTGCTACCGGTTGTACGCAAACTGATTTTTGAAGGGAGAAACAAGGAAGCGCAAAGACTCATTGACGCCAACTTCTTAACCCAGCAACACGGAATGAGCTATCTGACATTAGGTAGTCTTTACCTGGAATTTCCGGAACACCAAAACGCATCCGGCTTTTACCGCGATCTGAATCTGGAGAATGCAACGACAACTACCCGTTATCAAGTGGATGACGTCACTTATACCCGTACCACTTTTGCATCATTTACTGATAATGTCATTATTATGCATATCAAAGCAAGTAAAGCAAACGCACTGAACTTTACTATTGCATATAACTTCCCTCTAGTACATAAGGTGAATGTTCAGAATGATAAGCTGACCGTCACCTGTCAAGGGAAAGAGCAGGAAGGTTTGAAAGCCGCACTACGGGCAGAATGTCAAATCCAGGTAAAAACGAATGGCACTCTCCGCCCGGCAGGAAATACGCTCCAAATTAATGAAGGAACAGAAGCCACCCTTTATATATCGGCAGCAACCAACTACGTAAACTACCAGGATGTCAGCGCCGATGAATCCCGACGGACCAGCGAATATCTGAAAAGAGCGACGCAAATACCTTACGAAAAAGCTCTCAAAAACCATATCGCTTATTATAAAAAACAATTTGACCGTGTACGCCTTACACTACCGGCAGGCAAAGCTTCCCAACTGGAGACTCCCAAACGAATTGAAAACTTCGGAAATGGGGAAGACATGGCAATGGCAGCTCTACTTTTCCATTATGGACGTTATCTGCTGATTTCTTCTTCGCAACCGGGTGGGCAACCGGCTAATCTGCAAGGTATATGGAACAACAGTACTCATGCACCTTGGGATAGTAAATACACCATCAACATTAATACAGAAATGAACTATTGGCCGGCAGAAGTCACTAATTTAAGTGAAACACATAGTCCGCTATTCTCTATGTTGAAAGATTTATCCGTCACAGGAGCAGAAACAGCCCGAACTATGTATGATTGTAGGGGATGGATGGCGCATCATAATACTGATTTATGGCGAATTTGCGGAGTTGTAGACTTTGCTGCAGCCGGAATGTGGCCTAGTGGGGGAGCCTGGTTAGCACAACATATCTGGCAACATTACCTCTTTACAGGAAATAAAGAGTTCCTGAAAGAGTACTATCCCATCCTGAAAGGAACAGCGCAGTTCTACATGGATTTCTTGGTAGAACATCCAGTGTATAAATGGTTGGTAGTGTCGCCTTCTGTGTCGCCGGAACACGGTCCCATCACGGCCGGTTGCACAATGGACAATCAGATTGCCTTTGATGCACTGCATAATACCTTATTGGCTTCATACATCGCAGGTGAAGCCCCTTCTTTCCAAGACTCCCTCAAACAAACACTAGAGAAGTTGCCACCTATGCAAATAGGAAAGCATAACCAACTACAAGAATGGCTTGAAGATATTGACAATCCCAAGGACGAGCACCGTCATATTTCACATTTGTACGGGCTATATCCGAGTAATCAAATTTCTCCATACTCGAATCCCGAGTTATTCCAGGCAGCAAGAAACACATTACTACAACGAGGTGATAAGGCTACCGGTTGGAGTATCGGCTGGAAAGTCAATTTCTGGGCACGTATGCTGGATGGAAACCATGCCTTCCAAATCATCAAAAATATGATTCAACTATTGCCCAACGATCACTTGGCTAAAGAATATCCGAACGGGCGTACCTATCCCAATATGCTGGATGCCCATCCGCCTTTCCAGATTGACGGTAATTTCGGTTATACAGCCGGAGTAGCGGAAATGTTGCTCCAAAGTCATGACGGTGCCGTGCATTTATTGCCAGCATTGCCTGATGCATGGGAAGAAGGAAGTGTGAAGGGGCTGGTGGCACGTGGAAACTTTACTGTCGATATGGACTGGAAAAACAATGTGTTAAATAAAGCGATCATCCGATCGAATATAGGCAGTACGCTCCGCATCCGGTCTTATGTCCCACTAAAAGGGAAAGGCTTAAAACAAGTAAACGGGAAAGAGTGCTCAAATAGATTATTCGCCACCACTCCTATCAAACGACCTCTTGTAGCCAAAGGGATAAGTGCGCAATCTCCCAAACTGCAGAAGGTTTATGAATATGACATCGAAACAAAGGCGGGTAAAACCTATATTGTAAATACAATCGAAGGAAAACAATAATACAGAAGAAGGGATAAATCTTTTCTCATGTTACATTATTTACAAACGATGTTACAACATCCGATTGTACTCCCGGAGCCTAATGAAAATATTCATTTTTTATTAGGTTATATTTAGGTTTTTAGTTTTCTTTGTACAACAAACAACGATCTATAACTATGAAAAATGTATTCACTTTTCTATTATTATTGTTTTCTTTGTTATGCAACGGACAATCTCCTAAGTTATTCACTACTGACAAAGAGCTCTCCAGTAGTCTGATTAATCAAATATATCAAGACCGGAACGGTTTCATTTGGATTGCAACAGAAGATGGTCTGAACCGTTATGACGGTGCTAAATTTACCATATACAAACATGAGCCCAATAATGAACATTCGTTAGCCCACAATTTTGTTCGTACTGTTTTTGAGGACAGCAAAGGTCATTTGTTTATCGGTACATATATGGGAATTCAAATGTATGATCCGGCCACAGACAATTTTACCCCACTTGCAATAAGGGAAGACAATGGAGAAATATTTGAAAGCAATATTGTTTCCTTTATCGAAAGGAGAAATGGAGAAATATGGGTATCCGGAAATATGTTGTGCAGGTTGAATATCAAAGATTACCTGTTGACTGTTCAAAAAATTGATATCCCCATGACATCAACAGGATTTATGATTGAAGACAAGAAACAGAATGTCTGGATAGCAAAAGGCGAAGAAGGAGTATATCGTCTTGATTCTAATAACCAACTTACTTTGTATTTATCTAAAGACAACGGATATGTCAAAAGTATATGTGAAGATTCACGTGGGAATATTTATGTAGGAAGTATGAGAAAAGGACTATTCGTCTATAACAAAAGACAAGACTCCTTTATACCTATTGATTTTAAAGAAAAGAGAGAACTTCCTATCTGTTTCCTCTATTCCGGACCGCAAAATGAATTATATATCGGAACTGATGGTAAAGGTATGAGTGTCTACAATAACCAAACTCATGAAATCTCCGAATACAATTTTGACAACAACTATTTTGATTCAAAAAATTCAAAAATACATTCTATCCTAAAAGACAATTCCGGTAACTTATGGTTGGCTGCTTATCAGAAAGGAGTCATGCAGATACCTGCCCGAACAAACAGTTTCAAGTATATAGGACATAAATCCATGGATAAAAACATGATCGGTTCCAGTTGTATAACCTCATTCTGCAAAGACAACAACGGTATGTTATGGGTTGGAACAGACAATGACGGAATTTATGCCCTGACAGAAAAGTTAGAACCGGCTAAACATTTCTCGCATACTAATCACCCTAATTCTGTGCCTTCAACAGTTATAAAACTATATGAAGATTCCGAGTACAACATTTGGGTCGGCTCCTTTATAAACGGTATGGGAAAGCTGAACAAACAGACAGGATTATGCGATTACCAGTACAAACTGGTAGATAAGAACAACAACTATATACAACGTGTATATGATTTCGCAGAAGATAAAAACAAGCGTCTTTGGATTGCGACAATGGGATTCGGTTTGTTCTACTATGACCTGAAAACGAAAGAATTTACATCCGTACAATCTCAGACATCTCTAATCAACGAATGGATAGGTTGCCTCCATTATTCCGATGATAATAAGCTGTATGTCGGAACTTATGACGGCGTCAACTGTATAGACCTTGACAGTCCTGATTTTCAAAGTCATAAGATACTCTCACAAAATGTTATTTATTCAATCTTTGAAGATGCCGACGGAGTTGTCTGGTTGGGCAGTTCCGAAGGATTATCCGGTTGGAATAAAAAAACGAAAGAACTAACCACTTATACGACTGCAGACGGATTGCCCAGTAATACAATATATGCCATACAAGGAGACGGAAAAGATTTTCTTTGGATAAGCACCAATGCCGGAATTTCCCAATTCCAAAAGAAAAACGACAAATTTATCAATTATTATGTCAGCGACGGATTACAGGGAAATGAGTTCTACAAGAATGCCTCCTTCAAAGATAAACAAGGTATTATCTGGTTTGGCGGAATGAATGGTATCACCTATTTCAATCCGCAAGACATTATCAATCCGGCAAAAACATGGAATATCCGGATTACCGACTTTTTCCTGCATAACAATCCGGTTAGAAAAGGAATGAAATCCGGTATTCACAATATTATCAACTGCCCTGTATTCAACGCAAAAGAGGTTTATCTATCCCATAAAGACAATGTGTTCAGTATCGAGTTTGCCACTCTGGAATTAAATGCCCCCGAACACATCAACTACCTTTATTCTATCAACGATGAAAAATGGATTAGTTTGCCCAAAGGTGTAAACCGTATCTCATTCAGCAATCTGAAACCCGGTACCTATAACTTTAAAATCAGAGCAAAAGACAACACCGTGTATTCAAATATAAAAGAAATTACCATCTTTATATCTCCTGCATGGTATGCTTCATGGTGGGCCAAAGTTATCTATTCCTTATTATTACTGACCATTATATTTATCATTATTCTTCAGATCAGACATCGGTACAGAATGCATCAGGAAATGCTGCAACATATCCATGCCGAACAAATCAATGAAGCAAAATTGCAGTTCTTTATCAACATCTCTCATGAAATACGCACTCCGATGTCTCTAATCATCAGTCCTCTACAGAAACTGATTAAGAATGAGGAGAACAATGAACGCCTGAAAATATATCATATTATCTACAGAAATGCGGAACGTATTCTGAATCTTGTCAATCAACTAATGGATATTCGGAAAATTGATAAAGAACAAATGTTCCTGATGTTCCGGGAGACCAACATTATTCCTTTTATTGAGGATTTATGTACCACTTTCGGTCAACAGGCAAATACAAAAAATATCCAACTACAACTTCACAGTACACTCCGGGAACTGAATGTATGGGTAGACACAGGTAATTTTGATAAGATTATCCTGAATATTCTGTCTAATGCCTTCAAGTTTACTCCTGAAAAAGGAAACATAGATATTACCATCCGTACGGGAGAAGACAATACACTGCCCGATCCCTTGAAACAATATGCCGAAATAATTATCGCGGATACCGGAACAGGCATCGATGAACAGGAAAAAGAACATATCTTCGAACGTTTCTATCAGATCCGTAACAGCCAACAGAATCCGAAAGGCGGAACAGGAATAGGATTACATATGACTCGTTCATTAGTGGAATTACATCATGGAATTATCTATGTAGAAAATAATAAAGAACAACCGGGTTGCCGTTTTATTATCCGATTACCGTTGGGTAACAAGCATCTACGACCTGAAGAAGTTGACAACAATGAGCAAAAGGTAACAGTAACCGTACCAACTGTTCCTGTCATCTCTCCCATTATAGAAAATGAGGAAGAAAAGAAAGTCAGGGTAAAAACTAAATATCGCGTATTAATTGTAGAAGACGACGAAGAAATCCGAAATTATATAGCGAAGGAGTTCGGGGACAAATTTCATATCATGGAAAGCCGTAATGGTAAAGAAGCATTAGAGCAAATATTTAAAAAGGCTCCGGACTTAGTCATTAGTGACATCATGATGCCCGAAATGGACGGACTTACCTTATGCCGGAAGATCAAGCAGAATGTAAATCTCAATCATATCCCAGTCATTTTGCTTACTGCGAAAACGAGGGAAGAAGACAACCTTGAAGGTCTGAATACAGGAGCCGACGCCTATATCATGAAGCCATTCAATATCGAAATTCTGCAAAAGACGGTAGAAAATCTGATTAATACACGGCAGCAGTTACGCAAAGTATTTACAGGACAGCAAAATCTGGAAAACAAGGTTCAGAAACTGGAAGTGAAATCACCCGATGAGAAATTGATGGAACGTATTATGAAAGTGATCAATGAAAACATCGGTAACCCTAACTTGACAATAGAGACAATCACCACCGAAGTAGGTATCAGCCGCGTACATCTTCACAGGAAACTCAAGGAGCTCACCAACCAGACAACCCGTGACTTTATACGTAATATACGTTTAAAAGAAGCCGCTCGTCTATTGTCCGAAAAACAGCATACCATATCCGAGATAGCCATGTTAACAGGATTCACTGATCCTAATAATTTCTCGACAACATTCAAAGAATTGTATGGAATGCCGCCTTCAATGTATATGAAAGAGCAGTTGAGTAAAAAAGAAGAGTAACCCAACTGCTCTCTAGCATGTTTATCTGTTAAACTTGTACCAATCAAAGTTAAACAGTTTGCAGCCTTTACGTCCTTTGAATACAAAATAAATATCTTGTATTCCTGTGACCGGTTTTACAATATCAGCCTGCAATGTTTTCCAGCATTCCCAACCTCCCGTTGAAGGAATAGTCAGTTCCGCAATTAATGGTCCGCTTATACTGTCTGTACGTACTTCAAGTGTTCCGCCACGAAGGGCACTGGCAACGGTAGCAGTGAACCGTTTGGGGGATTTATTGCCGAAATCCACTTCACGTACCTTTATATAATCTCCATTATGAATTTCAGATATATATATACCGGTTTTCGCATTGGGTTCGGACTTCACACCTTCAGAAAAAGCGATTGTTTCAGCTTCCACCCTTTCGTAAGGATTGAGCGTACCTACCGGTGACACCCCTTCCCGGGTAGCATTAATAATCGGGAAAGTGCCGTCAGCGTTATACTTAAATTGCTCCACCGCCGCACTTCGCCCGAAGCCTCCACCACCCGGCAGCTTACCCGTATGATAGAAGAAATAAGAATTGCCTTTATAGTCTATCACTCCACAATGGTTAGTAAACGAGCCCGTATCTTGTAAAGGCATGATTTCTCCCATATACTTCCACGGCCCAAGAGGTCCGTCACTCATGGAATAGGCAATATGTTCGGGTACACCTCCGGCAGCATAAAGAAGATAATATTTTCCTTCCCGTTTATGAAGCCATGGACCTTCTGTATAAGTATCTTTATACTTAACACCTTTGACACGCTTTTCCGGATTGGGTGCACCAAAGCTCTCAACAGTCTGTTCCAGTTTGCCCACTTCACCTTTCAAGGAAATCATGTCGTCATTCAGTTCTGCATAATAGATATTCGGATTTCCCCAATACAGATAAGCACGACCGTCATCATCAATGAAGACCGTAGGATCAATATAGTCCCAGCTTCCGTCATGAAGCGGTTTGCCGATGGCATCTTTAAAAGGACCGACAGGCGAATCGCCTACCGCCACACCGATTGCCATCGTATTGGAAAGTTTGGAATGCAGGCAGACATACCAATAAAACTTACCATTACGCTCTACACATTGTGCTGCCCAGGCACGGTCGTCCGCCCAGTCGAATGATTCGATGGCAAGAGGAGAGCCGTGATCGGTCCAGTTCACCATATCTTTGGTAGAATACACACGCCATTCCTGCATCCAGAAAAAATCCGCTTTGTCTTCATCGTGTCCCGTATACACATACAAGGTGCCGTCGTGCACCATAGGAGCAGGGTCTGTAGTAAAGCAAGTTTGCACAATCGGGTTCTGTGCCGACAGTCCTCCTTCGGTCATAACCGAAACGAGCAACAATGTGGCTGCGATAAATGTAGATTTCATTTTCATGCTATTTTCAGTGTTTAAATAAATGTGGTACAAATTCTTTCAGGCAACGTCTCCACGTGAGCCATTCATGCGCTGTGCCTTGCGATTCGTAATAATCAACCTCGATACCCAGTTTCCGGAGTGAATCCACCATCTTCTTTGTTCCCATTTGTTCCTCCGTGCCACAGCCGAGAAAGAAATAATTCACTTTCTTATTGAACTTGTCCGCATCCGCAAACACTCCGTTAAAACAAGTCTTCATATCCAGACCGAAAATCGCCCCGCTGAAACTTCCGATATAAGAAAACTTATCGAGATGAGGCAGAACCGTATTGAAAGTCTGATGTCCTCCCCACGAGAGTCCTGCCATAGCACGGTGTTCGCGGTCGGTTTTCGTACGGAATGTCCGGTCTATCATAGGAATCAGGTCTTTCAGAATAACGTCATAAAAGGTGGCGCCATACAAAGCCCGCTCCTCGTTCACATCTTTTCCCGGACGCGGCCGGAACGGAGCTTCCACATCACCGCTATCCATCACCACGAGCATCGGCACACACTGACCGGATGCAATCAGGTTGTCCATAATATGATTCATCTTTCCCTGCGTGCTCCAGCCGGTTTCATCTTCTCCCATGCCGTGCTGCAAGTAGAGCACCGGATAGCGTTTTTGGGGGTGAGACTCATACTCTGCCGGTGTGTACACCATGCAACGACGAAACTCTTTCTTCGCTTCCGAATAATAGGTGCAGGAGCGCACTTG
>ERZ826146.2805-NODE-2805-length-12314-cov-2.858390_pt1 | contig 12314 bp, 11 predicted proteins | sample MGYA00519857_ERZ826146 | MGnify/ENA primary metagenome ERZ826146 (study PRJEB31778, sample SAMEA3449222) | human gut metagenome | biome: human gut; feature: human-associated habitat; material: faeces | place: United Kingdom | collected 2010/2012 ...
GCACAGCGTCAGAAAAAGAACTGTGCGCCCGTCGATCTGGTCAATCCGCCCCGCCGCCGCTGGAACGTGGTCAATCTCGACACGGTACGCTATACCCCCGCCGACTCGGCCTCCCTGCACCGCAAATATCCGGCACGCCGCTACCGCAAGGGATTGCACCTGCTCCGGGCCCACAGTTGGGCCCCCGTATCGTTCGACCCGTTCAAGACCATCGAAGAGTTCAACCCCCGGCTCATGTGGGGCGCCACCGTTCTCTCCCAAAATCTGCTGTCGAGCACCGAAGCCTTCGCATCGTGGGGCTGGAGCCGGGCCGACGGCCATGTGCTGAAAGGTACGATCCGGTATAGCGGCCTCGGCGTACGACTGGAGGCCCGGGCCACCTACGGCGGCGACCGCATGACCTACGGCATCGCCCAGCGGGGCGCCGACGGCAAGGCCGAGCGCCAGCCGGCCCCGGCTCATGCCAAATATTGGTCGGCGGCGACCGGGGCCACACTGCCCCTCTATTTCGACCGGGGGCGTCATATCCGACAGCTCTCGCTCTCGGCGGGCTGGGAGTATTCGAACGGAATGGTGGCCGACGTGGATGCGATCCGTTACGACGCAGAGGGACGCATCGCCAACCTGCAAACGCTCGGCTACCGCGAAGGACTCCACAAACTCTCGCTGGGAATCGGCTTCTCGGACGTGGTGCGCGCCGCCTACCGCGACGTCGGGACCCCTTGGGGTTATACGCTCTGGGCCGGGTACGACCTCAACCCCGAAAACCGCAACTTCAGCGACCTCGTATCGGCCTACGCCCGGATCTACACGCCCGGGTTCTTCCGCCACAACTCCCTCTCCGTAGCGGCAGCCTACCAAACTTCCGTCGGCGGCTACCGCTTCCCGTCGGGGCTGCGATTCCTCGGCTACAAATCGACCCGGCTGTTGCCCAGGGGCTTCTCCTCGTCCGACATTTCGAGCAATAATTACCTGGCCGGCTCCGTTGATTATCAGTTCCCGCTCTGTTATCCCGAAGGTGGAATTTCGGGCGTGATCTACTTCAAACGCATCCGGCTGAACGTCGGGGCCGACTACGCTCGGTTCCAGGAGTTCGGCAGCCGGGGCAAAACATGGCGCGACATTTACTCGTACGGCGGCGACCTGCTTCTGGACCTCAACATCCTGCGTATGTCGGCAGCCGCCACAGCGACCGTAAAGCTCTCGCTCTACAAGCCCAGCGAGGGGAGCTGCTGGTTCGGCTTCGGCCTGGAGCTGCCGTTCTGATCCGTCCGGGCGGCAGAACCGATAAAATCAGCAAGCGACCCGCAGAAAACCGGAACGTATAATCCGAGATTTTTCATACCTTTGCGAAAGCGAATGCTTTCATTCAGACAGGCTTCGCCGAGGCATAACCGAATAAATTTGTCCTTGCCCTCGGCTTGCGCTATCTTTCCGGAAGATGGAAAGCGCCTCGGAAAACTGGGAACAAGCTCCCGTTTTCTCTTGGCTTTCACTATCTTTGCAGAAGATAGGAGACGGTTCGGCAATTTTCGAGAACAAGTTCTCACAATTGCCCTCACCTTTTCCTATCTTTGCGGCATATTGAATTAAACCGATGAAAAAACAGACCCCGCATAAACCGCTGCCCAAATCCGTCAAATGGCTCTGGGGCATCGTCTTCGCCCCTTTCGCACTCCTGCTGCTCCTGCTGCTGCTAACGGCCGCCGGCCTGTTCGGGCGGCTGCCGTCGTTCGAGGAGCTGGAGAACCCCAAGAGCAACCTGGCCACCGAGATTCTCTCTTCGGACGGCAAGGTGCTGGGCACGTTCTTCGTGCAGAACCGCTCCTACGTCCAGTACGACGAACTCTTCCCGCTCGACTCCGCCCAGTTGCTCCGGCTCGACGGATACGACGTGCCGCCGATCATCGCGGCCCTGATTTCGACGGAGGATGTCCGTTACCGGGGGCACTCGGGCATCGACCTGATGTCGCTGGTACGCGTAGGCGTCAAGACCGTCCTGATGCAGAACACCTCGCAGGGCGGCGGCAGTACGATCACCCAGCAATTAGCCAAAAACCTCTTTCCCCGCGACATCAACGAGAACCGGGGCAAGATCGCCCGCACGACCAAACTGGTCGTATCCAAACTCAAGGAGTGGATCACGGCCCTGAAACTCGAATACAACTACACCAAGGAGGAGATCGCCGCCATGTACCTGAATACCGTAGAGTTCGGCTCGAACGCCTACGGCATTAAATCCGCGGCCCATACCTTCTTCAACAAGGAACCTCACGAACTGAACATCCAGGAAGCCGCCCTGCTGGCGGGACTGGTCAAGGGCCCCACGATGTATTCCCCCCGCCGTAACCCGGAAAATGCCCTCGCACGCCGTAACCTGGTGCTCGACCGCATGGCATCGGCAGGCGCCATCACACGCCACCAGCGGGATTCGATCGCGGCCCTGCCGATCCTGCTCAACTACAAGCCAGTCTCGCACAACGAAGGCCCAGCGACCTATTTCCGCGAAATGCTCCGCCTGACGATGAACGCCGAACGGCCCAAGCGCCGCCAATTCCAGAACGACTGGGACTACGAGCAGGCGATCAAGGAGTACGACGAAAATCCGATCTACGGCTGGTGCCTGAAGAACACCAAAGCCGACGGCACGAGCTGGATCCCATTCCAGCGCATGAGCAAGACCCGCACCGACATCCAGAAGATGACCACCATCTCGGTGCCGCAGATGATAACCAGCGACCGCACCAACGAGGCCATCATGCTGAGGCTCAACACCGAGACGGCCAAGCGCCTCGACCACCACATGAAGCGAGCCCTCGGCCTGTGACCCACGGGCCGCCGCCACGGCCAGCAGGACGCCCGCCAAGGCGGCCGGGCACGCGAGGGCAGCCAACACACACGCGCAGGAAAACGCGCCGCAAAGGGCACACAGAGGCCCCACACGGCCACGCAGAGCGGCCGAAGGTACTGTGACGCACCCCTAACGCCTGCGATGCTGGCGAGCCCAAAAAACGCGCAGACTCCAAAAAGTTTTTCCGGGCTGTTTCGCTTCGCCCGGGGGCCTGCGCCGATCATTTTCCTGACCTCACGAAAATGGTGGGGGCACGGCAGCACGACAGAAAGGAGGGGACGCCATGCCGAACACCAACACCAAGCTCGTCGACAGCAAGACCATCGCGGCCCTGTTCGAGCTGACGCCCCGCCGCATCCAGCAGCTCACCAAGGAGGGCATCATCACGGCCACCAAGGAGGGCAACGCCAACCGCTACGACCTGCTGCCGACGATCCAGAAGTACATCAGATACCTGACGGCCAAGGCCAATGGCCGGGAGCCATCCAAAAAGGACGCCGAGATCGAAGGGCGCCGGCTCGAGGCCGAGGCCGACCTCAAGCGCAGCAAGGCAGACATCGCCGCGCTCCAGCTCAAGGAGCTCGAGGGCACCATGCACCGCAGCGAGGATGTCGAGGCCGTCATGACCGATCTCGTGTATAGCATCAGGTCGATGCTCGTGGCGCTGCCCGGGCGTCTGGCCGTGGATGTCTCCAGCGCGGCCACCGCTGCGGAAGCGTCCGACATCATCCGCGCCGAGGTCTACAAGATCCTCGAGGAGCTGGCCGGCTATAAATACGATCCCGAGGTCTATGCGCGGCGGGTAAGGGATCGGGAGGGATGGAGCGAGCTCTCCGATGACGCGGACGACTAAGAAGGCCGCTGCGAAGCTCAACGCCGCCATCTCGGGGGCGATCAAACGCTTCGCCCCGCCTGAGAGCCTGACCGTGGACGAGTGGGCCGACAAGCACCGCCGCCTCTCCCCCGAAAGCTCGGCCGAGGCAGGCCCGTGGCGCACCAAGCGCACCCCGTACCTCGAGGAGCCCATGCGGGCCTTCACAGATCCGAAGGTGCACAAGATCGTCATGGTCGCCGCGTCGCAGGTCGGCAAGTCGGAGCTCGAGCTCAACATCATCGGCTACATCATCGACCAAGACCCCGGCAGCATCCTCTATGTGCACCCGACCATCGACGACGCCAGAAAGTTCAGCCGGTTGCGCGTCGCCCCCATGATCCGGGACAGCAAGCCCCTGAAGGCAAAGGTGCACGATGTCAAAGCCAAGGACAGCGGCAACACCATCCTCCAGAAGTCTTTCCCGGGCGGTATGCTCACGCTGACCGGCTCCAACAGCGCCTCGGCGCTGGCATCCACCCCCGCACGCTACATCATCGGCGACGAGCGTGACCGCTGGGCCACGAGTGCCGGCACAGAGGGCGACCCGTGGGCGCTGGCCGAGGCCCGGCAGGCGACCTTTTACAACGCCAAGGCCGTCGAGGTCTCGACCCCGACCATCAAGGGTGCCAGCAACATCGAGACCAGCTTCTACCAAGGCACACAGGAACGCTGGTGCCACCGCTGCCCCGAGTGCGGGGAGTACAGCGAGATCGTGTTCGACAATATCCACTTCGACCCGGAGGCCAAGAGGATCCGCGGGAAAAAGTCGTGGAGCCTCAAGAGCGGCGTCTCGTGGAGCTGCCCGGCCTGCGGCTGCCTGATCCCCGAGGACGTCATGCGAAAGCAGCCGGCCAAGTGGATCGCAGACAACCCGGACGCCTACAAAAAGGGCGTCCGTTCTTTTTGGCTCAATGCCTTCTCGAGCCCGTGGACTCCGTGGGAGAAGATCGTCCTCAAGTTCCTCGACGCCAAGGATGACCCGCAGCGCCTCAAGGTCGTCTACAACACCCTGCTCGGCCAACTGTGGGAAGATCGCGGCGACCTCGAGGATGAGGACACCATGCTCTCCCGCCGCGAGGACTACGGCACCCGCTCGGACGGCACCCCTGTGGAGCTGCCTGACGGCGTGCTCGTGCTGACCTGCGGCGTCGACACTCAGGACAACCGCCTCGAATACGAGGTAGTCGGCCACGGGAAGTACGGCGAGACGTGGGGCATCGTCAAGGGCTACATCATGGGCCGGCCGGACACCCCGGAGGTCTGGCAGCGGCTCGACGACGTGGTCGACCACGTCTACAAGTTCAAAAACGGCCGCGGCCTGAAGATCTCCATCACCTGCGTCGACTCCGGCGGCCACTTCACCCAAGAGGTGTATGAGGCGTGCCGGGCCCGACAGGGCAAGCGCGTGTTTGCCATCAAGGGCAAGGGCGGCGACGGGATCCCCTACGTCTCCCCGCCGACTAAGGTGCCGATCCGGGACAACAAGAAGATCACCTGCTGGCTCTACACCATCGGCGTCGACGCCGGCAAGGCTGCCATCATGGCCGGCCTGAAGGTGCAGGAGCCCGGCCCGAAATATTCCCATTTCAACCGGCACCCCGACGCCGGCTACGACCTCAACTACTTCAACGGCCTGCTTTCCGAGAAGCTGGTGCTCACCAGCACCCGGAGGGGCGACCGCTGGGCGTGGGAGAAGCTGCCCGGCCACAACCGCAACGAGGCCCTCGACTGCCGGGACTATGCCAACGCCGGCCTCAAGATCATCAACCCCGACATGGACGCAGTCGAGCGCCGCCTGCGCGGCCTCGAGGAGCAGCCAAAACCGGCGCCGCAGCGACGGGCGCGCACCAAGCGCAGCAGCTCCAGCGCCTTCGACGACTGGTAAGGAGGACACGACCACATGAAAACGCGCAAGACCATCGAGATCGAGCTCACCGGCAAGCGGGAGCGGCTCGAGCTCTACCTGAAGCGGGAAGCCGAAATGCTGAGCGGCGGCGTGCAGAGCTACGGCATCGGATCCCGCAACCTGTCCCGCTACAACACCGACCTCGCCGCCATCCGGGCGGCCATCAAGGAGCTCGAGGACGACATCGCAGCCCTCGAGGCCCTACTCAACGGGCAGCGCCCCCGCAAAGCCGTGGGCGTCGTCCCCCGTGACTGGTGAAAGAAGCCCCGAAAGGGGCTTTTTTCATAGGCCGACGCCGGGAGTTTTCGCTCCTTTTCTCCCGACTCGGCCATCTTCACCATGAAGGAGGTGAGCACCATCAGCAGACGAAAGAACAGAAGCCGACCGCAGAGCGGCCGGCAGAGCCCCCGCCCCGTGAACAAGGGCTACGGCGACGCCGGCGCGAGCTGGCACAAGCGGTCGACCAAGGGCTTCAGGGCCTTCAGTGGCAGCCCCAAGGAGGACATCGACGCCCACAACTGGACGCTCCGGCAGAGAGCCCGGATGCTCTACATGGCCGCACCCATCGCCACCTCGGCCATCCGCACCAACCGCACCAACGTGGTCGGCATCGGGCTCCAGCTCAAGAGCCGAATCGACCGGGAGGCGCTCGGCATGACACAGGAGGCCGCGGACGCATGGCAGGCGCAGGCCGAGCGCGAGTTCAACCTGTGGGCCAACAATAAAAGGGCGTGCGACGCCACCGGCGTCAATAACTTCGCAGCCATGCAGCAGCTCGCCCTCGCCTCGTGGCTGGTCAGCGGCGACGTGTTCGCAGTCGTCAAGCAGTACGACCCGACGCCCCTCATGCCCTACTCGCTGCGCATCCACCTGATCGAGGCCGACCGCGTGGCAACCCCGACGAGCTCCGGCATCGTCACCCCCATGCTGCTGACCACCGGCAAGGCGGCCAACGGCAACACCATCTACGACGGCGTCGAGGTGAACGACGACGGCCAGATCGAGGCGTACCACATCCGCAGCACCTACCCCTTCGAGCTCGGCAGCACGACGACAACGTGGGCCCGTGTTCAGGCATACGGCGAGCGGACTGGCCTGCCGAACATCCTGCACGTCATGGAGAGCGAGCGCCCGGATCAGTACAGAGGCGTCAGCTACCTCGCGCAGGTCATCGAGCCCCTGCTCCAGCTTCGCCGCTACACCGAGAGCGAGCTGACCGCGGCCGTCGTGGAGAGCTTTTTCACGGCCTTCATCAAGACTGAGGCCGGCGCCGGCGACAACCCGTTCAACGAGGTGGGGAGCAGCCTGCCGGAAGTGAGCCGGGATCCCAACGAGTACGAGATGGGCCCGGGGCAGATCAACATCATGGAGCCCGGCGAGGATGTCACCTTTGCCGACCCCAAGCGACCGGCCAGCGGCTTCGACAGCTTTCTGCGCGCCATCTGCGAGCAGGTGGGCGCAGCCCTCGAGATCCCGGCCGACCTGCTCCTCAAGGCGTTCAACAGCTCGTACAGCGCCAGCCGCGCCGCCCTGCTGGAGGCGTGGAAAGCCTTCCGCATGAGGCGCAAGTGGTTTGTCGATGACTTCTGCACCCCCATCTATGAGATCTTCATCGCCGAGGCCGTGGCCCGCGGACGCATCAGCGCCCCGGGCTTTTTCTCTGACCCGGCAACCCGGGCGGCCTACCTCGGCGCCGAGTGGATCGGCCCCTCGCAGGGGCAGCTCGACCCGACTAAGGAGATCACGGCCGAGATCCTCGCCATCGGCGAGGGCATCACCACCCGCGAGCAGGCCACGATCCGGCTCAACGGCGGCCAGTGGGACGCCAACATCGACCAGCTCGCCCGGGAAAACGAGAAGCTGCGGGCGGCTCAGGGAGACACCGGCAGCACCGGCGACTCCGGCGGCACATCAGTGGCCGGCGCATCCCTCTCGGCTGCCGTGCGGCGCGCTGCCATCGTCGCCGAGGTGGAAAAGACCATCAAGGAAGGAGACAAGGACAAGCATGAAAACGAGTAACACCCCGCGCCTGTGCGCCGGGCCGCAGGTCGTCCAGCAGACGCCGACGAAGTTCTGGAACATCGCCAGCGTCGGCGAGGACTCGGGCGAGATCGTCCTCTATGGCGATGTCGTCGCCCGTCAGCCTGTGGACTGGTGGACAGGTGAGCCCGAGCCCGGCCTCTATATCGCTCCCGAGAGCTTCATGGAGGATCTCGCGGCCGTCAAGGGCAAGAGCAACATCACCATCAAGATCAACAGCACCGGCGGCGACCTCTACACCGGCATCGCCATCCACAACGCCATCAAGGGCCTGAGCGGCCACAAGGTCGTCATCGTGGAGGGCATCGCAGCCAGCGCGGCCAGCGTCATCGCCTGCGCCGGCGACGAGGTGCAGGTCTACCCCGGCAGCATGGTCATGATCCACGGCGTCGCGGGCCTGCTGATGGACTACTACACCCTCGCAGACCTGAAGAAGCTCCAGAAGGACTTCGACGCCAGCGAGCGGGCCATCGCGGAGATCTACCACGCCAAGACCGGCATCGAGGTCGACCAGCTCCGCAGCATGATGACCCGCGAGACGTGGATGGTCGGGCAGGAGGCTATTGACAACGGCTTTGCCGACACTCTGCTCACGGACGAAGGCCCCGACGTCACCCTGAGCGCCGACAAGAAGGTGCTCCTCGTCGCCGGCATCCGGCACGACGTCAAGGGCTTCAGACACATCCCGGGGACGATCCCCATCGACAACAGCATCCACGCCGCCCCTGCGGCTGGAAATAAACACGCGGCCGCCAAGAACGACGGCCCCAAGAAGGAGGACAACAAGACCATGACCCTCGAAGAAATGAGAGCACAGCACCCCGACGTCGTGGCTCAGATCGAGCAGCAGGCGGCCGAAACTGTCAGAACGCAGGAGCGCGCCCGCATCGAGGCCATCGACAGCATCGCCGCCAGTGTGGGCGACGCTCAGCTTGTCAGGGACGCCAAGTACGGCGAGAACACCTGCACCGCTGAGCAGCTCGCGCTCAAGGCTATGCAGAAGCAGGCGGCCCTCGGCGCCAAGCACCTGAAGGACACCGCCAACGACAACGCCGAGTCCGGCGCCGCCAATGTCGGAGCCGCCCCCAATGGAGGCGAGGAAGGCAGCGAGGCCGATGACAAGGCCAAGGTCGACGCCATCGTCGGCATCTACAACACCACCAAGAACGGAGGTAAGAAGTAATGAGCAAGAGACTGGATGAAAACCTCGGCACCGTGGACTACGACGGCCTGATCGTCACCAACGAGCCCGTCGCCGACGTGTTCACCGTGACCATCCGCAAGGAGGCAAGTGCAAAGGCTACCCTCAAGCGCGGCACTGTTCTTGCCCTCTCCAGCGGCACCGGCGGCGACAGCAAGATGGTCGCCCTCGGCACCACCGCCGGCTCCAACGAGACCCTGACCGCCAACGCCATCCTCTGCGACGACACCGAGATCGGCACCGCCGCCGATGTGGAGGCCACCGCCGCCGATGTGGAGGCCACCGCCGCCGGTGTGGAGGCCACCGCCTACCGCACCGGGCACTTCGCCCGCAACAAGCTGATCTTCAGCGGCGAGTATACCCTGAAGCCCGCCGACGAGGAAGCTCTGCGCGCTGCCGGCATCCTGCTGAGCGACGCGCTGGACTACTAAGAGAAGGAGGACAAGACCATGCCTTTTAACTTCTACGACACCCACACGCTGCTCATGGCCGTGCAGCAGCTCGTCCCCGCGGCGACCTTCCTGCGCGACCGCTACTTCCCGACCAATGACGCGAGCGACATCTTCGCCACCGAGGATGTGCTGGTCGAGTACCGCGACGGCACCCGCAAGCTCGCGCCCTTCGTCGCTCCCCGCAAGGGCGGCGTCACCATCCTGCGCAAGGGCTACAACATGGAGCGTTATACTCCTCCCTTCGTGGCCCCTCGCCGCACCCTGACCCTCGACGAGCTGCGCAAGCGCGGCTTCGGCGAGGCCATCTACGCCAACAGCACCCCCGCCCAGCGCGCGGCCCGTCTGCAGCTGGGTGACCTGACCGACATGGACCGCCGCATCGTGCGCCGCGAGGAGTGGATGTGCGCGCAGACCATGATCAACAACGCCTGCACCATGCAGACCTACATCGACGACAAGACCGAGGGCGAGAAGCTGTATGTCAAGTTTTTCGATGACGCCAGCGATCACACCTATACCGTGGCCACCAAGTGGAACGCCACCGGCGGGGACTTTTTCGGCGACGTCAAGGCGATGTGCCGCAAGCTCTCTAAGCGCGGCTTGCGCGCGGTTGACCTGGTGCTCGGCTCTGACGCAGCCGACGCGATCCTCGACATGGAGAAGGTGCAGAAGCTGCTCGACCGCAACAGCGGCATCATCATCGGTACCATCGACCAGGAACTCAGCCGCTACGATGGCGTGGTCTATATGGGTACGCTGAACTTCGGCGGCTTCAAGCTGAACCTGATCTCCGTAGACGAAACCTACATCGACGGCAGCGGCGCGGAGCAGAAGTATTTCCCCGCCACCTCCGCCATGGTCACCGCCCCCGGCTGCGGCCATCTGATGTATGGCCAGATCACCCAGATCGACTACGGCTCCACCGAGTTCGCGTCCCATGCGGCGATCCGCGTTCCGAAGTTCTCTCTGAACCAGGAGGCGGACATCCGCAAGCTGCGTCTGGGCGCGCGTCCGCTGGCTGCTCCCCACAACTACTGCCCGTACATCTACGCGGCCGAAGTGGTGTCCTGACCCGGCACGGAAAGGAGACTGCTATGACGAAAATTGAGATCATCTGCGGCACATACGGCTACAGACCGGATGGCTCGAAGCACCCCATTCCCATCGACCGCGGCGGTATCTGTGAGGTCTCCGAAGAGGAGGCGCAGCGCCTTTTTGCCCTGTGTGTCGCCCGCCCCGCCGAGGAAACGCCCGCTCCCGCCGTTGCAACGCCCCCTGCGGGCGAGGACGGCGGCGGGGCTGGCGCTGACCCATCTAACAGCGACGAGGGCGCAGAGGACGCGGAAAGCGCCCATCTTGACCCCGAGCAGCTCAAAACGCTGACCAACGCCAAACTCACGGAGCTGGCCAAGGAGATGGGTATCGACACCGCTAAGCTCAAGACCAAGGCGCAGCTGATCGCCGCCATTACGGATGTTCCGCTGGAGGACGCGATCGCCGAGGACGACGACGGCGTGGACGACGGCGAAGCGCCCCCTGTGCTGACGCCGGAGGCTCCTGTGGTATGAGCGGCTTCAAGGATATGGTCGCCCGCGACAACTTCGGCGTGTTCCTCAACTGTGACGAGTTCGCAGAGAAGCGCACCGTCAAGTATGATGGGGCGACCTACGAGGATATCCCCATCGTCCTCTCCGGTCTGAAGGAGAAGGATCGCCGTCAGCTGATGAGCGACCATGCCCAGGGGCTTTACATCGTCTCTTCCGTTCTCCACTGCGCCCTGTCCGATCTCGGCGGGGCGCAGCCGGAGCGGGGACAGCGTATCCGGATCAACGACCAGGAGGGCGGCGGGGGCTTCTTCCGCGAGTTCTACGTCGCGTCTTCGGTCTGCGAGATGGGTATGCTCCGCGTGGAATTGGAGGCGGTTGACGAATGAGCTTTATCCGCGTCAACGAGGTCGGCGACGACAGCCTGGAGCGCGTGAACAAGCTGCTGCACAACGTGCCGGGCGGCGTTTACAAGGCGGCGTTCTCCGCGCTGAAACGCGCCGGAGACACAGCCAAGACCCGCGCCGGACAGTTCGCCGCCGCCGAGTACACCATCAACAAGGGCGATTTCATGCGCAACGTCCATTCCAAGAGCCACATCACGGGCGGCGCAGGGGGCGTGATGGGTATGAGCATCAGCTTCTCCGGCACCGTCCTTCCGCTGCTGACCTTCAACACCACCTACAGCCGGGACGGCACCGTTCAGACGCAGGTCAAGCGTAACGGCGGAGCCGCCACCTTGCAGCACGCTTTCGTGGCAAAGATATTCGGCCCGACCGCCGTATTTGAGCGCGTCGGCGCGCCCCGCTTTCCCGTGGAGCAGAAGTTCGGCCCGTCCACCGGCCATATGATGCGGAACGAAGAGGTCATCGAGAAGATGGACGAGACGATCCACGACACCTACGAAAAGCGCATCGAACATGAAATACTGCGCGTACTGAACGGATGGGGAGGCTGATTTATGACGAGAATTATTCTGCTGGAACGCCTGCGGGACTTCACCAAGGAGGCCACCGCCGACCTGATCATGCCGACCCGTTTGCAGAAGGGCGACACGGAGCAGAGCTTCCGCCCTGCAAAGGTCTACCTGACGCGCCTGCCTGACGGAACTTCCGCCACCAAGAAAGCCCCCTATGTGCTGCACCAGATCATCACCGGCATGGATCAGCAGCCGCAGGGACAGCGCGTGACCTCCAGCGCAAAGGTGCGCTCCATCTGCTGCGTCTATAACGATGACGAGCAGGAGGGCGGATTGATGCTGCTGAACCTCATGGAGCGCATCCGCGTGGCGCTGCTGCGGCAGGTCGTCATCGGAGAGCAGTTCACCCTTGATCTGGAAGCAGGGCTTGAGGTGCTGGTCTATCCCGATGACACCGCCCCCTATTTCGTGGGAGAAATGATCTCCACATGGATACTTCCCCCCGTGGAAAGAGAGGTTAACTTATG
>ERZ826146.2810-NODE-2810-length-12303-cov-2.975425_pt1 | contig 12303 bp, 7 predicted proteins | sample MGYA00519857_ERZ826146 | MGnify/ENA primary metagenome ERZ826146 (study PRJEB31778, sample SAMEA3449222) | human gut metagenome | biome: human gut; feature: human-associated habitat; material: faeces | place: United Kingdom | collected 2010/2012 ...
AAGCTGGTGATCCGACATCCTCACGCGATCCTTCACCATCAGGATATCCCGCTTTGCCGACAGCTTCCAATGGATACTCATCAGCTTATCGCCCGGAATATACTCCCGGACTTCCTGCACGTCAGAGAAATCATTGCCCCGTTTTAAGCTTTCCTCGCTCTCCAACATGCCCTGTTCAAGTGCCGTCTTTTCATATGCGATATCCGTCACAGCCCGCGGCAGGATACTAAGCTCCGCCGTCTGCTCCACGTTTTTCTTCAATCGAAAAAATCCCATCAGATCTTTGATATACACACGTGACACACTGATCTTTAACAGTCCCGGATACGTCGCCACAACCGGAAGCGTAAGGGTATATCCTTTTCCCGCATGTACCGGCACTGAAAATACCTGTTGCCCGATCGTCTCCATCAGAGTGTTCTCCACATTTACGATCAGCTTCGTATCCAGCGAGACAAACCACGTTGGATTTTTGATCTGTATCGTAAAATACGCAGTCTCCCCCTGTACCCCATAGGAATCCTGCGCATGATGAATCTCTACCTGCAAATAATGCCGCAATACCCACACCGACATTGCGGAAAGGATTGGTCCAGCCACCATCAGCACAAGCACCAGAAAATAAAACTGGCTATGCAGAAAATAGTAGATCATCCCATTTACAAAGAGCAATAACCCATATCCAATTATCCGAACAATATATTCTGCCAATCCTTATACCCTCGGTGCTGTAACATTTGCGATCACCATTCCGATCGCCTGCTGCATTGTGATACCCTGTGCCTTTCCACGTGCTGACAGCTTCACTCGATGTCCTAATACATCACGCGCTACATCCTGCACATCCTTGGCACAGACATAATCTCTGCCGTCGATCACTGCCATTGCCTTTGCCATACGCAAAAGTGCAATCGTACCTCGCGGGCTGGCTCCCATCGAAAAGATCTCCATCGTCCGGGTTGCCTCCACCAGATTTACAATATACTCATAGATTTCATCTTTCACATAGAGATCATTTGTCATCGCACGCAACGCAAGCACCTCTTCCATCGAGATGACTTCCTGCACCTTCGAAAGTGGTTTCCCTGCATTTCCTTTCAGAATTGCCACTGCATCTGCATGACTTGGATACCCCATGGACAAACACACCATAAAACGGTCAAGCTGGGATTCCGGCAGCATCTGCGTACCAGAAGAACCATATGGATTCTCTGTTGCGATTACGACAAATGGATCTGGCAACGGCCGGGTCACACCGTCAACCGTCGCCGTTTTTTCTTCCATAACTTCAAGCAATGCGGACTGTGTCTTCGGCGAGGTTCGGTTAATCTCATCCGCTAAGAACAGATTCGTAAATACCGCACCTTCCCGGTATTCAAACTCCTTGGTGGCAGAGTTATACATGGAAAATCCCAGGATATCACTCGGCAGTACATCCGGCGTAAACTGCACACGCTTATAGTGCATTGACATACTCTTTGCAAAGGTTGTTGCAAGCGTCGTCTTACCTACACCCGGAATATCCTCCATCAGAATATGTCCGCCTGCAATCACGGCAGCAAGAACCTTCTTTACAACATCCTCCTTGCCCTTGATCACTTTATTTACTTCCGCCTGCACCTGTTCGAGCTTCTGACTCATTCCGTCCATCTGCACACCTCCCGCATCTTTACAACTATCTTATTCCTTTACGATTCCGAGCTTCTTTGCCTCATCCGATACTGCCTTGGCAACGACCTTTGCCACTCTCTCATCAAAAGCACCCGGAATGATATACTCCTCATTTAATTCCTCATCTGTTACGATCGAAGCAATTGCCTTGGCTGCCGCAATCTTCATCTCCTCTGTGATTGCCTTTGCCTTCGCATCCAGCGCACCACGGAAAATACCAGGGAATACAAGCACGTTGTTGATCTGATTTGGATAATCAGAACGACCGGTTGCCATCACGCGCACGCCGCCCTTCTTTGCTTCCTCTGGCATGATCTCCGGTGTTGGATTTGCCATTGCGAATACGATTGGATCGTTTGCCATCGATGCGACCATCTCTGCAGTTACAATATTCGGTGCAGACACACCGATAAAGACATCCTTGCCCTTCATGATCTCAGCAAGTGCCCCAGTCTGCTTATCTTTATTTGTCACCTCTGCCATCGCTGCTTGTGCCGGATTCATCCAGTCCTCACTCGGACAAAGTGCTCCGTTTTTATCGACCAGTACAACATTCCCGATACCGAGTGCGAGCAACAGCTTGCAGATAGAAATACCTGCGGAACCAGCTCCATTGATCACAACATTTGCCTTATCAAATGGCTTTCCAACCAGCTTCAATGCATTGATCAATCCTGCCGATACAACAATCGCTGTACCATGCTGATCATCATGGAAAACAGGAATGTCAAGCATCTTGTCAAGACGTTCTTCTATTTCAAAACAGCGTGGAGCTGCAATATCTTCTAAGTTAATACCGCCAAAAGCAGGGGCGATTCTTACAACAGTTTCAATGATTTCTTCTGTATCCTGTGTGTCTAAACAGATAGGAAATGCATTCACACCGCCGAATTCTTTAAAAAGGGCAGCCTTTCCTTCCATAACAGGCATGGCAGCAAGGGCACCGATATTACCAAGACCAAGTACAGCGCTTCCGTCTGATACAACGGCAACGGTATTTGACTTGATTGTGTATGTGTAGGCTTCTTTTGGGTTTTTTGCGATAGCACGACAAGGTTCTGCAACACCAGGTGTATAAGCAATCGCGAGATCTTCTGCGGAAGCTACCTGACATTTGGCTTCTACAGAAAGTTTACCGTTCCATTGTTTGTGCATTTCTAAAGCTTTTTCTTTATTTGTCATAATTAATTCCGTCCTTTCCCAAAATATATTCTAGCATCGGTTTTCGCATTCTGCAATCAAATATTTCTCAAAAACAGGTTGTTTTCTTCCCAGTTTGTGCTATTATAGAAAAGACAATTCTGATTCGTCTTAATAATTTGATGCGAAGAAGAGATTTTTTTTCGAGTTTACATCATATTTTTAGTTACAATCTTTTGATTTCCCAATTGATTTAAAATGATAGTTGTATATATGCATAGAAAGAGGACTTTCATGCTTTATCAGAGTAGAGAAAATGCTGAATTTAGTGATAATAAAGATAAATTGGCCTTACAAAGAGAACGGCATAGGAACAAGTAGCTTTTTTGCGACAAAAAATATAAAATATTTAGAAGAATATAAAAGTTATTAAGAAAATCAAGTGGGAATCTTTGGTCGTTTGAATATCAAAATTTGATTATAAAGTTCTTTACAGGAAAATGTTTAAATGTTTAGGAGGTAAGAATGAATTTTAAAGAAATGACACTCCTTCAATTGAAGGCATATGCGAAGGAAAAAGGTATCCGTGGGGTAAGTACATTGAAAAAGAATCAGTTAATAGAGCGGATTATAGCGAGTGAAAATAAAAGTATACAGACAAAGGCAGAAGAAAGTATAAAATCAGAAAAAAATACCACATCAGAAAATGGTATAAAAACAGAGAAAAACGCTAAATCAGAAAATGGTATAAAAACAGAAGGAGAACCTAAAGCGGAAAAGAGAGTCAAAACAGAAGAGAATAGCAAAACAGAAGATAATATAAGAAAAACACAGCAAAAACCGCAGGAATCAGAGAAAAAAGAAAAAGTACATCACCATAATGACAGAGAAAATGGAAATAGTGTAAATAGTGCGAATGATGAAAATGCAGGAAAAGAAAATAAGAAAAGCGAATTATCCAGTTTAGACAGTGGAAATATGGCAGACGGTATTTTAGAAGTAATGCCGGATGGCTATGGATTTATTCGTTGTGAGAATTATTTGCCAGGAGAGAATGATGTATATGTTTCTCCATCACAGATTCGCCGTTTCAATTTAAAGACCGGTGATATTTTAGTAGGAAATATCCGTATTAAAACACAAAATGAAAAGTATAGTGCCTTATTATATGTACAGTCTGTCAATGGATATAAACCATTTGACGCAGCAAAAAGAAAGAACTTTGAAGATTTAACACCAATTTTTCCGAATGAGAGAATAAGTCTTGAAACGGAAAATGCACCGCTTTCCATGCGTATGGTTGATCTCCTTTCTCCAATCGGAAAGGGACAGCGAGGAATGATCGTTTCTCAGCCAAAGACAGGAAAGACTACGTTATTAAAGCAGATTGCGAGAAGCATCACAGCGACAAGACCAAATATGAAAGTTATCGTTCTTCTTATTGATGAGCGCCCGGAAGAAGTAACAGACATGGCGCGCAGCGTTAATGCAGAAGTAATTGCTTCTACTTTCGACGAACCGGCAGAACGCCACGTAAAAATCGCAGGTATCGTACTCGAGAAAGCAAAAAGACTGGTAGAATGCGGACACGACGTAGTGATCTTCCTTGACTCTATCACTCGTCTGGCACGTGCTTACAATACTGTATCTCCCGCATCCGGTAAAGTACTTTCCGGTGGTGTGGACGCCAATGCACTTCACAAGCCCAAACGCTTCTTCGGTGCTGCCCGTAACATCGAAAACGGCGGTTCGCTGACTATCATCGCTACCGCACTGATCGACACCGGTTCCAAAATGGACGAAGTTATCTTCGAAGAATTCAAAGGTACAGGTAACATGGAGTTGCAGCTTGACCGCAACCTGTCCAACAAGCGTATCTTCCCTGCTGTCAACATCACCGCATCCAGTACTCGTCGCGACGATCTGCTGCTTGACAAGACAACACTCGACCGCATGTGGATATTACGCAAATACCTTGCAGATATGAATCCTATCGAAGCAATGGATTTCGTAAAAGACCGTCTGGAAAAAACAAGAGACAACGACGAATTCCTGATGAGCATGAATAGCTGATCAAGAATAAACGATCATAAATAAGGAACGGTGAATATACTGGACGATGAATAATCGCAGTTTATTCACCGTTCTTTTTATGATTTCCATTAATTCTTTTCATTTATTATTCATCGCGGTCTTCGCTGTTCCTCATGAATCGTTCATCGCATATTTCATTTTTGTACAAATTACTTTCATTTACGTCCAAAACCACTCCCCCGCCCTTTTTTGCTTTTTGTTTTTTCCTACTTTTGCTACCCAATCAATTACTTAATTCTAGCCAAGAATGAAAACAATTTATCCATTCATGGGATTAGCCCTTTGTGGCGCAGCAGCCCAGGCACAAGAAAAGCCGAACTTCCTGATTATCCAGTGCGACCATCTCACACAACGTGTCGTAGGCGCTTACGGACAGACACAAGGCTGCACACTTCCCATTGACGAAGTAGCATCAAGAGGAGTTATCTTCTCTAACGCTTATGTAGGCTGCCCCCTCAGCCAACCTTCACGCGCAGCATTATGGAGCGGCATGATGCCTCACCAGACCAATGTACGTTCAAATTCCAGCGAACCCGTCAACACCCGCCTGCCGGAAAACATACCTACACTGGGTAGTCTCTTCTCCGAAAACGGTTATGAGGCCGTACACTTCGGCAAGACTCACGACATGGGCTCACTGAGAGGCTTCAAACATAAAGAACCGGTAGCCAAGCCATTCACCGATCCCGAATTTCCGGTCAACAATGACAGTTTCCTGGATGTAGGAACCTGCGAGGATGCCGTTGCCTACCTCAGCAATCCTCCGAAAGAACCTTTTATTTGCATTGCAGATTTTCAGAACCCGCATAATATCTGCGGATTCATCGGCGAAAACGCAGGAGTACACACCGACCGGCCGATCAGCGGACCACTGCCCGAATTGCCGGACAACTTTGATGTGGAAGACTGGAGCAATATTCCGACTCCCGTACAATATATCTGTTGCAGTCACCGCCGCATGACACAGGCTGCCCATTGGAACGAAGAAAACTATCGTCACTACATCGCCGCCTTCCAGCATTACACCAAGATGGTGTCCAAGCAAGTAGACAGCGTACTGAAAGCCCTCTACTCCACCCCTGCCGGAAGAAACACGATTGTCGTAATTATGGCGGACCACGGCGACGGCATGGCATCCCACCGCATGGTGACCAAGCATATCAGCTTCTATGATGAAATGACCAACGTTCCGTTTATCTTTGCCGGTCCCGGCATCAAGCAGCAGAAGAAACCCGTAGACCACCTGCTGACACAGCCGACCTTAGACCTCCTGCCCACCCTTTGCGACCTGGCAGGCATCGCCGTTCCGGCAGAAAAAGCCGGCATCAGCCTTGCACCGACTCTAAGGGGAGAGAAACAAAAGAAAAGCCACCCTTACGTTGTCTCCGAATGGCACAGCGAATATGAGTACGTTACCACTCCCGGACGCATGGTGCGCGGACCGAGATATAAATACACCCATTATCTGGAAGGCAACGGAGAAGAACTGTACGATATGAAAAAAGATCCGGGTGAAAGAAAAAATCTTGCCAAAGACCCTAAATACTCCAAAATACTCGCCGAGCATCGTGCTTTGCTGGATGATTACATCACACGTTCCAAAGATGATTACCGCAGTTTGAAGGTAGATGCCGATCCCCGGTGCAGAAATCATACTCCCGGCTACCCCAGCCACGAAGGTCCTGGGGCACGGGAGATCCTCAAAAGAAAATAATTCTATAAAAAAGAGTGAAGATTGCTTGCCAGTCTTCGCTCTTTTTATTTCTTTTGCACATCACCATACGAGCAAACAAAATAGTGAATAGTAATTTACAGCATATAATAGCACTCATTGCAGCCATATTCATATCGGCGGCTCTCCATGCAACAAACCTGAACAAAGAACGACTTACCTTACTCCAGCCACTTGTCGAGCATGATCTTTCTTTCAATACAAATATCGATATTACAACGGACAGCATCATCTTATGGGAAAAGCTCTTAAGCCCCGAACTTGAAAAGCAGCAAGAATATCATATTCTGTTTCCATTGAAAATGATGGCAGTTCAGGCATTAATTACAGAAGGAAATATCAGTCTGGCAGTCAACAACGCCAACTCAATGTATCAGCAAGCCAAAGCTATAGATTATCCTTTCGGAACGGCACTGGCATTGCGTGCCCTTGCAGACACCTACCAAAGTTCGGGAAATCCCCAGTCTGCTATAGAGTCTTATGAGGAATCCTTGAAAATAATGCAAAAAATTCCGGCAAGTATTCCATATCTTAAGACAAGCATGTTTCATTTGATCCTGAGCAAACTCAAATACAGGCAAATGACAGATATCGAAAAAGATTTTGCCTATCTGGAGTCTCTTTACCATAAAGAATCAGGTTTGCCCGATGACTTCTATCTGCCTTGCAGCTATGCCTATTATTATATACAGACAAACAACCTTCCAAAAGCACTGGAGTATCTGAAACAGCTGGACTCCATCTACGAAAAATATCCGTATCCCTACTATTCTTCAATCAGCAACTATATGTATGCCGGCTATCATATTGAGTCAAAAGAATATGATAAAGCGCTGAAAGAATATGAAGAATTACTCACCATAACAAAGAAAACGGCTTTATTCAGGCACGTTCAGTTATTACAGGAACGCGCCAAAGTCCTGGTACTTATGAATCAGAAACAAGAGGCGTGCAAGATTTATGAGGAGATTAATCATCTCAAAGATTCATTGGACGCCCAAAGTTATCTCAGCCAGATAAACGAACTGCATACCCTGTATCAGATAGATAAAAGCGAACTTAATTATATCAACATACAAAAAAATCTCTATTATTGGAGTCTGTCTGTGATCTTAGTGATCGTAGTACTGATCATCATTGCCATTTTCCGCATCAAGCGCACCAACAATCGTCTTCTGCAATCACAACAGGAACAGGAAAAAGCCAAGAAACAAGCAGAAAAGTCTATCCACACCAAAAGCCTTTTTCTCTCCAATATGAGCCATGAGATTCGTACTCCGCTCAATGCTTTATCTGGTTTTTCAGCTATTCTGACAGAAGAATCCATCGACAACGAAACGAAACAACAGTGCAACGATATCATCCAGCAGAACTCAGAACTGCTGCTCAAACTGATTAATGATGTAATTGACTTATCCAGCCTTGAAATTGGAAAAATGCAATTCAAATTCAACGAGTGTGATATTGTAGCGCTATGCAGAAATGTCATCGACATGGTAGAGAAAATAAAGCAAACCCAAGCGGAAGTACGGTTTTCCACCTCTCTTGGTTCACTGAAACTGACCACGGACAGTGCCCGCCTGCAACAAGTACTGATCAACCTGCTTATCAACGCCACAAAATTTACTGCACAGGGCACTATCACCCTGGAACTGGTGAAACAAACGGAAGATACGGCCCTTTTCTCCGTTAGTGATACCGGTTGCGGAATCTCCAAGGAGAACCAGAACAAGATATTCAACCGCTTCGAAAAGCTCGATGAAAACGCACAAGGCACAGGACTCGGATTATCTATCTGCCAGCTTATCATCGAGCAACTGGGAGGCAAAATATGGATCGACCCGGACTATGACAAAGGAGCACGTTTTCTGTTCACACACCCGATTTGCCATGCGCAGATAAAGAAGGAGGAAACACGATGAAACGACTGATATTACTGATCATCACCTGCTATGGCCTACTGTCGGGCTATGCAAACACCGATACAGCCTCAGACAGTCTGCTGCAAGTGTTGCAAACACTGCCGCATGACACCACACGCCTCTCTACCCTGAACGACATTATCAAGATAGAGCAGAACAACTACAAATGTATCCAGTATTCGGATTCGCTGATGCAGGAAGCGTTAAAACTGAAAAATGACAAGTATGCCAGTTTAGCCGCTTATTATCATTTGTTGTATTATTACAACCGTTGCGAACAGGACAGTGTAGCCAAATGGATAGTCAAGATGGAACCGTTTGTACAAAAATCCGGTTTATGGGATTATTTCTTCGACGCCCGACGCTTTCAGATTGACCTATACACCTTTACCGAACAATATGAGCTTGCCATCAGCGAAGCAAACAAGATGAAACAGAAAGCCCTTGATATTGACAATAACCGTGGAACGGTAGCTGCTTATCAGTGCCTGTCCAACGCATATATCGGCAGCCAGCGCTGGGACGAAGGACTCAAAGCGCTGGAAGAAGCCTACAGGTTGCTTCCAAAGAATGGCAATGCGGTAGTCCGTATCTCCGTCTTGTCACAGCTCATATCCGTTACCAAAGAAATGAAAGACAATAACAGGCAACTGAAATACCTGCAAGAACTGGAAAATGTACTCTGCAAATTCATCATTGACAACCCATCTTTAAAAGACGGATTTGCCGACGTATTCATTTTCAATGAGATTTTCTACGCGCATTATTATCTGAATACCGATCAGCCCCAACTCGCTTATTCACATATAGAAAAGTCTAAAAAGTATCTGACTGAAAATACCTATTTCATGTATAAGGTGCTCTACTACGACATCTATGCGAAATACTATCAGAGCATCAAACAATATCAGCAGGCATCAGCCTACATCGACACGACATTAACTATGCTCAAGAAAGATTTCACCAGCGACTATGCCGAACAACTGCTGAAACAGGCTAAAATATGGGTGGAAGCCGGAGATAATAACAGAGCGACAACTCTCTACCAACAGGCACTGGCCATCAAGGACTCGGCTGCCATGGCACTCTCCAACACCCAAATGGAGCAAATCAAAAAAAGCTATAATCTGGACAAGATAGAACTGGAACAACAAAAGCAGACCAACCAAATACGTCTGATCAGCCTGATCGTAATCAGTGCCATTCTGATCGTATTATTTATTTCCCTATTCCGGCTCTCCAAAATCCGCAAAGCCCTGAAATATTCCGAGAGCGAAATACGCAAAGCAGCGGAAACGGTACGGGTAACCAACGAAATAAAAAATCGCTTCCTGTCAAACATGAGTTATAACATCCGGACCCCGCTCAACAACGTGGTAGGTTTCTCGCAACTCATAGCCAGCGAACCGAATATAGATGAAAAAACAAGAGAAGAATACTCGGCGATCATCCACCAAAGCTCAGAAAGATTAATGAGACTGGTCAATGATGTACTCGACCTGTCTCGTCTGGAAGCCAAAATGATGAAGTTCCAGATACAAGACTATGATGCTGTCTCACTTTGCAACGAAGTATGCTACATGGCACGCATGAATAATGAAAAGACAGGCATTCAAGTCCGCTTCACTCCGGAAGTCGAGTCACTGTCCCTTCGCACAGATACCACCCGATTGGGATACGCTCTGCTCAGTACCCTGACCTATCCGCATGAACATGAAACAGAGGGACAACAGGAGGAACGGATTATCCGCTTTACATTAAGCCGGAAAGGTGAAATGCTTTATTTCCGCATTCTCAACTCTCCATTGGCGGACGAGGCTTTCACCTCACAGGAGACCGGCATCAGGCATGAGATCAACCAGTTATTGCTGGCTTACTTCGGAGGAAGCTATCAGGTAAACGCCCGGGGAACGGAAGGCCCGGAAATTGTTTTCACCTATCCCATTGCTTCAGAATCGGAATAAAGCGCTATCTTTGCAAACTGTAAACTTAAACGCTTAATTATGTATACCAACAAACAGATTTGGAGTGTCAGTTACCCGATACTACTCAGCTTGCTGGCGCAAAATGTCATCAATGTCACCGATACCGCATTCTTAGGACACGTTAGTGAAGTGGCCCTGGGAGCTTCGGCTATGGGCGGACTATTTTATATATGTATATTCACCATCGCTTTCGGATTCAGCACAGGATCACAAATTGTCATTGCACGACGCAATGGAGAAGGACGCTACAGTGATGTAGGTCCCGTAATGATTCAGGGGATTATGTTCCTCCTGTTGATAGCTATATTGATGTTCGGCTTCACCAAAGCGTTCGGAGGAAATATCATGCGGTTGCTGGTTTCTTCCGAATCCATCTACGAAGGCACTATGGAGTTTCTGGACTGGCGTATTTACGGGTTCTTCTTCTCGTTTGTCAATGTCATGTTCCGTGCCCTGTACATCGGCATCACACGTACCAAGGTCTTGACCATCAATGCTGTTGTCATGGCATTAACCAACGTCATATTGGACTATGCACTGATTTTTGGTAAATTCGGTCTGCCGGAAATGGGAATCAAGGGAGCTGCCATCGCCTCTGTGCTGGCGGAAGCCTCTTCCATTCTCTTCTTCCTTATCTATACATATATCAGTGTTGATTTGAAAAAGTATGGTCTGAATCGTCTGCGCTCGTTCGATCCGGCATTGCTGATGCGTATTCTCAGCATTTCTTGCTTCACGATGCTTCAATATTTCTTATCGATGGCGACCTGGTTCGTGTTCTTTGTTGCCGTAGAACGGTTGGGACAACGGGAACTGGCCATTGCCAATATTGTCCGTAGTATCTACGTCGTACTGCTGATTCCGGTGAATGCACTGGCAACAACGACCAACAGCCTTGTCAGCAATGCCATCGGCGCAGGAGGTATCCAATACGTCATGCCGCTTATCAATAAAATAGCCCGATTCTCGTTCTTCATCATGCTAGGACTGGTGGGATTGTCGGTTTTGTTTCCTCAGTTCCTCCTCTCCGTATATACCAGCGAAGCAGCGTTAATCACCGAGTCCGTACCTTCGGTATACGTTATCTGCTGCGCCATGCTCATTGCATCAGTAGCCAATGTCGTATTCAACGGCATCTCCGGAACAGGAAATACGCAGGCAGCCCTGTTGCTCGAAACCATCACGATTGCCATTTACGGTTCCTACATCGTTTTCGTCGGAATGTGGCTCAAAGCACCGATTGAAATCTGCTTTACGATTGAGATTCTGTACTATACCTTGCTGTTGATAACAAGCTATATTTACCTCAAAAAAGCAAAATGGCAGAATAAAAAGATATAAATACAAGAGATTTTTGTACATTTGCAGGCTCAAATAATTAATTCGTAATTAAACAACTATGTTCGATAATTTAAGTGAAAGACTAGAACGGTCATTCAAGATTCTGAAAGGTGAAGGCAAAATCACCGAAATTAACGTGGCGGAGACGCTGAAAGATGTACGTAAGGCATTGCTTGATGCCGACGTTAACTACAAGGTTGCAAAAACTTTCACTGACACGGTGAAGGAAAAAGCCATCGGTCAGAATGTACTTACGGCTGTGAAGCCAAGCCAGTTGATGGTGAAAATCGTACATGATGAACTTACGCAGTTGATGGGTGGAGAGACAGCCGAGATCAATATCGACGCCCGTCCGGCAGTCATCCTGATGTCAGGTTTGCAAGGTTCGGGTAAGACCACCTTCTCCGGTAAGTTGGCA
>ERZ826146.2816-NODE-2816-length-12283-cov-5.871606_pt1 | contig 12283 bp, 6 predicted proteins | sample MGYA00519857_ERZ826146 | MGnify/ENA primary metagenome ERZ826146 (study PRJEB31778, sample SAMEA3449222) | human gut metagenome | biome: human gut; feature: human-associated habitat; material: faeces | place: United Kingdom | collected 2010/2012 ...
CCCCCTCTCTAACTTTTAATTCGTAACTTCCGCTTAGACTTCCAAAACTTTCTCCGTCATACATAACCCCATCTTTAATATATCCTATAACCAGCGCCTGATTAGAAACCGCATCTGACTCATATTTTTCAAACGAAAAGGTTAATATATCCCCTGCTTTACAATTCCAACCTGCATAATCCTCCAGATAAAATACTGCCATACTTCCGTTAGTCATAATAATTTCAGGTGTCGTATCATTCTCCACCTTAAACTCAGAAACAGATAATGGCAGCACAATATTATCATCTGCGACACTCTTTATAATATGGCTTTCAGTTATAGCTCTTCCCTCAGCATTCCCTATATCGCTTTCTTCACCATGCGTAACCTCCGGTTCCGAATTATCTATGACTTCTTTTCCGATCAATCCTTCGTTTTCATCTGTAACTAATTCCGCACCAAACAGCCCATTAATCCATTGAACCAGTTTCTCTCCTGTCGCTGCATTGGCAATTCCTCCTGTTGTAAAAAGAATGATACTTACCGCCATTGCAGTTGCAACGCGAGCCAACCGTTTACGGCTATGTGCGTTACTTTCATTAAATAGTTTGATCTTCTTTTGTGAGGAAATATCGCTTTTCTTTTTTTGCTCTAAACATTGTGCAGCCTCTAGGATATATTTATCGTTAATTTCATTCATTGCATAAAAAATATCTGATTTCAAAGTTTTCATAAATACTTCCTTTCCGCTAATTGTTCTCTCAGCTTTTTTCTTGTTCTAAATAAGATTGTTTCGACTTTGCTTTTGCTCATATTACAACATTTCATAATCTCTTTTACCGACATAAAGTACCAATATCTTAATACAAAAACTTGTCGATGAGGTTTGCAACGATTCCAAAAAATCCTCAACAATATCTTTCAATTCATTATTTTCCCAATTTTCTCCTCCCACTTTCGCCAGATAATTACTCAATTCCTCATATGGCAAACACATATCTATATCTCTTTTTGCCGCATGAATATGTTCATACTTTTTTAGCGCCTGATTCCTTGCAATTTTTAAAATATAAGCTTTCAAGTTATCTGGTGTTTTTGGGGGAATCGTAAACCAGACACCTAAATATGTATCATTTGTACATTCTTCAACATCTAACTGATTCTTTATCAGCTTGCCAATTATAAATGATACAAGTTTCCCATATTTCTTCTCTGTTTCTAGCAATGCATCCTCAGATCGGCAATTATATAGTTTAATTATTTCTCTATCGTCCATTACAACTCTTCCTTTATTTATTAAGTACGGATTCGATCCCTTTTGCTTGCAAGTTATAAAACTTTTTGCTTTATTTTTTTTATTTGTCATTTCAGCTACACAGAATATAGCTTTTGATGTTAACAGTGCCTAACCCTTTCCATGCTGGTGTTTTAATAAAAAAGCCAGAGGTCAGTGTCTCTGGCAAAATGTATATTATATTAAGTTTGCTAAGTTCGTCCAATTTGCATCATAACCCATTATGGACATGATATCTGTGGCTGAAATGGTATGTAACTGTTTTTGAAGTTTGCCAAAAGCAGTTCTCATAGATGAAATAAAGTCCTTTAAGTCGGATTTGCTTAGTAATAGCGCAAACATTATAGCTATGGCGTATGCATCATTAGTTCCATAAGTATAGGCGCCATCTTTGGCACGTACAATCCCTAAAACGGAGAAATTTTTAATACTTTTTGTATGATTTATCTGCCATGGTACCTCCTATATATAAAAAGCCCCCGGGTCCGAAGGACACCGGAGGACAAACTGGCAATCTCTTGTATAAGTATTATACTACACATTGGCAAAATGTCAATGACACTATGCTGATTTGGTGTGGATCGCATCGTGCAGTCCAAATTTTTCAATTTCACTTTATTAACCTGCTATTCCAAAAACAATTCAAACCCATAACAGCTCTACAAAGAAACAAGGACATTGATATTTACTATCAACATCCTTGTTCTAATTATTACACCATCTCAGGAAGTTTGTAGCCTAATTTTTACATTGCGTCTGCGAAGTCATCTAATGACATACTTACTCTACTTGCGCCTACCTCAGGTTCTAATATACCATCCTGAACAAGTGAATATATTTCAAGGCATCTGCCTTGTTGTATTCCTTCCTGTATGCCAAGCTTTTTATGATCATCCTATGCCTTACACATATTTACCACATCTTCCTTTTCATCATACTTAATATCAGTTCTTGTCTCAATATAACCTATCACCTACAATAATTGCCCATAAAGCAGTATCGATATACTCACCATTTTTATAGTATTTTTGTCTGGCAATGCCTTCTAACACCATGCCGCATTTCTTTAATACCGCAGAGGAAGCATCATTTCCATAGAATACTTCTGCCTGAACTCTGTTAAATCCAACTCTATCAAAGGCATAATCTAAGACAGCCTCCAATACTTCTGTCATAATGCCTTTATTCCAAAATCCGGGAGACAACATATAGCATGTATCACACATATGACATGCTTCTTCCACATTTCCCAAATTAATTGTTCCTATCAATTCTCCCGTTTCTTTCCACTCAATTACCCAATGAAAATATGAATCCGACTCATAATTAGATATCCAATGCTTTACCTTGTCCCTATATATTTCTATGTCATCAACAGGATTAAATGGATAGTATCTGCAAACTTCATCATACTTAGCCCAATTTTCATACATCATAGTATAATCGGATAGTTTGATTCTTCGTAAAAAGCATCGTTTTGTTTCAAAATTCTGTGTGCCTATATAATTCATAAATTATTCCTTTTCATATTCAAAATAAATTCCTGCAAATATCTATTAATCACCTGCATGGCAAAATATACAGATACAAGATACATCTACTGCCCCTGTCATATAAAAATCATGCCCCAACACAAATCAGTTGGGGCAATTTCTATACTTTTAAGCTATTATACTACACCATCTCAGGAAGTTTGTAGCCTGCTTTTTGCATTGCGTCTGCGAAGTCATCTAATGACATACTTACTCTACTTGCCCCTACCTCAGGGTCTAATATACCATCCTGAACAAGCGAATATACTTCAAGACATCTTCCTTGTTGCATTCCTTGTTGTATTCCTTGCTTCATCCCCTCCTGAATGCCAAGTTTTTTATGATCATCCCATGCCTTACACATATTTACCACCTCTTCCTTTTCATCATACTTAATGTCAGTTCCTACAAATAGATTGATAGCCGCAATCGTCTCAACGTCAACCCTTGTAAAGGTTTCGTCTTTTGTAATTAAATCATTCAGCTTTCCCTCATCTGAAGCATTTTTTAGCACTTCAAACAGTGGTCTCAGTCCTGTTTTGAACTTGGAAAAATCCGTAATCTCCAGTGGATTCAACAGATTAATCCTGTAATCGTTGATAAATGGCCGAAATCTCTCGTCCATATGAGGCATCATCTCAACAAGACTTCTTGGACCATCCCAGTTTTTTGTTCCAAGATATAATGTAATTGTAATCACCGGTGTCAGCCTATCCTCAAGTGTAAACCCTGATAAAAACTCATCTGATGATTTATAATCTTTGTTTTTCTGATGTTGCTTCTTCGCCTCGTTGACCTGTTCTCCATAATTCATGGCATCATAAATCATGGTCTTAACCGGCATCGAATAATGAACATCTGTCTGTGCCTCTATCCCCATCAGTACGATGTATACTGATTCTGTATATTTTACAGACACCCCCTTTAGCAAATCTCTCCATTTCTGCTTAACAATCTGCTTCCTATCAATACCGAAAACTGATAACACCTCTGTGGTGTCACATTCCTTTAAATTCTCCGGTTTGATAACCTTCTCACCGTCAAACAATACATAATTGCAGATTTCACTGAACCTCGTATTGTCTGACAAATACTCCTTTGCCTTCGAGTCCTTTGTACCCAAATTAACCTCCTCTTCTTGTGTGAGCAGGAAAATCTGAAGTCGAATAAAAATACTGTATACTTATACTTTCCACGTATATAATGTGTACAATAATCACTTATATAAAAGCCGGCAAAATCCCCACAACCCGCTTTTCTCGCAATGTTTTCACATCTGACATTTCAATTTTCCTGCTATTAACTGGTAACATAAAGCATTGAAAATTTCCATGTCTTTGTCGAAAAATACTAAGTGGTTCTACCCTCTTCAAAGTGATACGCACCGATGAAAATGTGTACTGTGGTGTCGCTCAACAGAAATATAATGCCTTGGCTTGATTGTAGCATTAAAACCGCAAAAGGGCAATAAAAATATCAGGCAAATTCCTATTATCCTATTATAAAAAAGAGACAGCCGCGAAACCGCGACTGCCTCTGAGGATAAATTTTACTAACAGGTTAGTAAATTGCATGTTTTTTATGCTGTTAAGCATATTCTACTGAGCTTTTCTTCTCTTTAAGCTGTATCCAACTGCACCTGCTCCGCCAAGAAGCATCAGTATAAGTACCATCATTGCAGGATTGCCATCGCCTGTTCTGGTTGCTTTCTTCTGATTTGCTGCCGGCTTTTTAGCCGGAGCTGCTGTCTGCTGTGCCTGTTTCTCAACTACTGTTATAGTTGCCTTGGCTGTTCCATTTGTGAATAAGAACTTCACTTCATGGTCTCCGACACTGAGCGAATCAAGGAACTCCTTTGTAAATGTGACAATTGTTGAGCCGCTCTTTACTGTATAGTATTTCGGATCAACCGTCTTTCCATCTACCATAACATCAAGGAAATACTCTACTTCACAGTTGACGCGGATTGCATGAGCTTCATCCACTTTAAGCACGTGGGTTGTGTCTGCTCCCTCAAGGATATCGTACTCGTTGAGTTTAAGCTTTTCTATGCTCTCTGTCTTTGTAATGCCACATGACTCACAGGTGTATGTAATCTCGCCCTCGTCTGTGTATGTTGGAGCCTTGGTCTGTACTCCGCCATCCCACTTGTGGCCTGTTGCTTCTTTTGTCTGCACATTTTCCTTGGTCTGCGCTTTAAAAGCTGTGCCGTTTTCGTTCTTAAAGCTTACTGTGTACTTTGTGAGCTCCGGCAGTGTACAGCTCCTATTCTGTGTCACTTCTGCTTTTGATTTAGCTGTCTCTGTGTCAGTCTTGTCGCAGTATGTGCACTTTCTTACAGCTGTACACTCAGTGTTGTCAGCGCTCCATGTGTATGTTGTATCGGAATATGTGTGGTCTGCAATTGTGAGCTTTCCAGGTACCGTTATTATTTCATAGCTAGGATTAAACTCTGGTGATAAAGATACAACCTCAATTTTGTATACACCAGCACTTTCTCCCTCTTCAATACGCATAGCAATGTTTACAGGTTCAAATCCATCTACTAATCCATCAGCGGTATAATCAAATCTAGGATTTTTTTCTCCAACATGTTTTACCTTGTCATTAGCAGTAAGTGTGATTTTCTTAGGCTTTATAGTATATGTAAATGATTCATTTGAATTAATCCTGTAATTTCTATTATTAATATCTGCCTCTGCCTTGTGCTCTCCGCCTCTAAAACCACCATCATATACATTTACAATAACATTGAGTGTATCACCTTCACAAATATCTTTTGCATCAACTGTAGCTGTTGGTTTTTGTTCCTTACCATTAAATGTAAAATCCGGTGTTGTCCATTTAATGTCTACAAGTTTTGGGCTGATAGTAAAGTTAGCATATGCCACAGCAGCAAAATTATCATCATCCTCTGCCACAGATACTCTTAGTGTATATTCTCCAGCCTCTTTTGGCACGTCTGTTGTATAAGTATTCTCAGGCTCTCCATAATTCTGGAACTCAAATTTTACTTTGCCTTTATCTGTCGCATTAGTTGATTCAATTTTAGGCATTGCTACTGCTTTTCCATCATAAGTCTTATCAAGCTTTGTCTTTATAGTAACAGTTCCGTCATTCTTAACTTTTAATGTTATTATGTCAGAAGCCAATGTGGTACCTTCTGCTTTTACTCTGACCTCATAATTTCCAGATTCGAGAGTTCCTGTATCTGTACCAAATACTTCTGTCCAATTACCTTTATCTGCCTTTTTGTACTCATACTTTTTATCAGATGCAAATCCGGTGATTTTACTATAATTACCAGTGACTGAATGTTTTGTTTCAACTTTTAGACCGGTTGGAGTGTCTGCTTTGGTTATGGTAATTGTCTGAGCATAAGATTCATCCTTATCCTCTGTTGCTTTTCTTATTACCTTAACTCCATTTGTTATATTAACACCATTTATATTTACAACAGAATCCTTTATTTCTTTCCAACTGGCTCCACCATCTGTGCTGTATTGCATGGATGGAGTTACGCTCCTTAAAATACCACTGTCCGGACCTGTAGCTTCGAATACAGCATTTGGTGTCTCTGCCTTAGGTTTTACGTATTTGGGTACTTCAACCTCGCTAATTGACGATATCAATTTATCAGGCTGTCCTTTATATCGCATCTCGTATGTTCCAGGTTTAACCGAAATTTCAGTCCTATCAGAAGGCCACTCTGTCCATTCATCATCATTCTTAAGCCTATATTCAAGATTACTGCTTGAAGATATAAGTCTTATATTACCATTTCCATTCCATGTATCAGGTGCAATTCCACATGCTTTTGGAGAACTTTGTGTATTCTTATCTGTTATTGTAATATTAGCCTCTACACTACCTATTGGTGTTCCCGCAATTATAATTTTGCTATTATCAAATGATTTTATATAAAGACCTTTATCTGCTTTATATAAATTATCAAATTTAATTTTATCTTCATTTGTAAAATAATGACTATCATCAGCTACAAGGACAATATCAGTAATGAAACTCTCTTGCTCAACACTCTGCTCTAATTCGCCGGATTTTTCATCTAAACATACGCCTTTTGGTAGATTAACTTTCACCGTGTATTTCGGCAGTTCCACATTTCTCTTTAATACTACATTTCCTTTTGAATTTTTACCAATTTTATACTCTTCATCATCCGAGATAAAATACTTATCATCTGCTACATCATCTGTAATTATTGCAGGAAACTTTGTAGATGCAACTGTAATACCAATTTTAGCCCCATCCTTCAAGTTCTTAGCATTAATCTGTTTTCTTTGAGCAATATAAAGATTGTTAGCATTATTGTCAATTATTGATGGTACACCAGAAAGAGTCATAGTACATAATTGATTATAAACACCACCACCTGTATTTTTAGCAGTATTATCTGATATAGTTCCACCTGACAAAACTAAGTTAATCTCCGGCTTTATTCCTTTATTTGAATTATCATCCTTTGGTAATCCCCAGATACCGCCTCCGTTATATGCTAAATTACGAGATATAGTACCTCCTGTCATTGTAAAACTAACTTTAGATACATGTTCTTCATTATCATAGTAACTTGTAGCATAACCTGCGACTCCACCTCCTCCACTTAATGCTTTAGTTGAAGTAACCTTATTATCAGTGATGCTTCCATCTGTCATTTGAAATATTGTGTTGTGCTGTGTCTCTGCATAATTATAAACACCACCGCCTCTGTACTGGCACGTATTATTTGAGATGGTTCCTCCGGACATATAAATCTTACCATTGAAGTTAGATACACCGCCGCCCTCTCCAAAAGTTTCATATTTGTCATCTTTTGCCACATTTTCACTGATTTTTCCGGCTGACATATTAAACGTACCGCTGTTACTCACCCCTCCACCTGATCTTTCAGTTCTGTTTCCAGAAATTTCTCCACCTGTCATAGTGAACGTACTATTACTATCATCATTACGTACTCCTCCTCCAGCACCGCCACTTTTATTATTGCAGATTTTACCGCCTGAAAAGTTAAATTTCCAAATATTATAAACTCCCCCACCTCCGCTATAAGCTTGATTATCAGAAATAACCCCTCCATACATATTGAAAGTATCACTATTATAGACACCACCTCCAAAGCTTGATATATTAATCTTATTTGGATTTTTAGAATTATTCTTTATAGTACCGCCGTACATATTAAATGTTCCCCTATTATATATTCCGGCACCATAATCAACAGGTCTGTCATAAGAATAATCTGGTCCTACATATTGATTTTCAATCCAGCATTTATTGCTATCAACTGAACCACGCCAAAGGTTAAGAGTTCCGATATTATATATTCCTCTTCCGTTTTTCCCATCTGAATGTGTAATTTTACCAGTTTCACTTACACTACAATCAGTTATTGTCAGTATCCCTTCTCTGCCAATGTTTATGGCAGCTGTATCAGAATCACATATAATGCTGTGTCCATTCAGACAAAGATTCACATCACCATTTACGCTCCATTCTGATGTAGTATGTATATCACCATCCAGATAATAATAGCCCGATTCTATCGAATCATTAATTTCAGATAATGGCTGCCAGTTAATTGTATCATCATGTTCATGATTATACTCACCGGTTACGCAAATACAGTGATTTTTATGTGTACTCGGTATATCCTCCGCCCAAGTATTATCAGGCATTAGTCCTGCCACCATTGCAAGACTTAATAGAATAGCATACATTTTTTTCTTCATATTCCAGTACCTCCCTCGTATCTGTGCTTCGTTATCTATTTCCATATCACATATACTTGTATTGATAGTACTAATTATACAACATTTTGTGCCTTACTTTGCCCAAATGGCGCCAAATGTAGTTTTCAGGGTGTGAATTGCAGAACAGCCTGCAAATCAGTCAAAAAAATCAAAAATGTGCAAAAACGCAAAAACAGCCGGACACATCTCTTACATATGTCTGACTGTTTTTATCGCTTACTATTCAGTTTTATTATAGCTGTCCGCTAAATTCTCCTGTAGTGGTACGCAAAGTATATATTGCCGGCGATTGCGGTGAGCGTCCACGAAATGACGTATATGAGGTATAAGGACTGCAGTGTCTTAAAATACGCAAACACTGTGAGCAGCCATATAATCCTGAATACGACAGAGCCCATGACAACTATGATGGTTGGCATGACGCTTTTTCCGATGCCCCTGGCGGCGGCCGTGGCATTGTCCATGAAAGCTGATACACAGTAGACGAATGCCATCACACCAATTCTGATCTGTCCATAGTGTATCACGGCATCATCACTCGTAAAGAGCAAAAGGAACGGTCTTTGGAATATAAACAATGCCACTCCAAGCACCAGTCCCATCAAAAACGAGTATGCCAGGGTGATGAAAAATGTCCTAAGCACCCTTTCCTTTTTCCTCGCGCCCAGATTCTGCGCTATGAAGCTGGTACATGCAGTGTAAAATGCTGCCATCATGTCATAGATGAGCGAATCCGCATTGGTGGCGGCTGAATTGCCCTCCACGACCACATGGCTGAAGGAATTGATGGATGTCTGGATACATATATTGGCTATGGCAAAGAGCGAGTACTGTATCGCGGCCGGCACTCCGATACGAAGCACTGCTGCGGCTGCATCCCTGTCAATCGCTATATCCTTCATGCGCAGGCCGTAGCTGCCGTATGTCTTCAGGAGAAACCTGATGATGAGTGCCGCTGAGATATACTGTGCTATGATGCTTGCGATGGCAACTCCTATCACTCCCAGTCTGCATACTATTACAAAGAACAGGTTGAGCACTATATTGATAATTCCTGAGATACTCAGGTATATGAGAGGCCTCTTTGTATCTCCCACTGCGCTCAGCACACCGTTGCCGAAATTATAAAGCGCAAGCGCCGGCGAACCGCACAGATATATCATCAGATATGCTGTAGCACCGTCTATAAGCTCAGGCTTTGTATTCATCACTTCAAGCAGTGGCTTTGAAAAAGCCAGGCCTGTCACTAACAATAAAAGTCCCGCTATAAAGCACAGGATGACCGATGTGTGGACGGTCTTATGCACCCTCTGATAGTCCTCTGCTCCCATGTGCAGTGCCGTGACAGCATTGACACCGCCTCCCATGCCAAGCAGTATGCCTGTTATGAGTGTAATGATGATTGTCGTGGAACCGACCGAGCCGAGTGCTCTTGCACCTGCAAATTTTCCCACCACTGCCACATCCGTCATATTAAAAAATACCTGAAGCAGGTTTGAGAACATGAGCGGTATGGAGTAAATCAGTATCTTCCTTGCGAGTGGTCCGTTCACCATATCCAGTTCTTTGGTCTGTGTTGCTCTTGACTTCATTTTTTCCTCTTGTAAATCTATAATTATATATTAACACTGCCATGTGAACAGTACTCTAATTATAGATACGTTTCATTCTTTTTTCAAGACTGTTGTTTACGCTTTACAAAAAAGATTATATAATAAAGGCAAAAAGAGATAGTGTCAAATGACCTATGAAAAAACTGAGCAAAAGAAAAAGGCTCAGATGAACCTTGAAAACTGTAGATCTTTTAGGTTGTGGTAGCCCACCGCCACTCTTGACGGTACGAAAAAGAACTGCTGTAGGTTAATCACCGACGGCGAAGAACTCAAGAACAGTTAGAGTTTTTCCGTCGATTACAGCAGTGTAGCAGTTCTTTTTCGTGCCATCAAGGGCACGCCGCTTTGCGGTGGCTGGGATAATTACCTCTGGCTCTGAATCTAAGAACAGTTAGCGGCTTCGCCGTGTTGCAGGTTCAGAATCGTCTGTTGACCAAGGAAGATGAGAAGCTGCCATTTGCCCAGCATCGTGTCAGCCTGAGACAGCATTTCGACTTCATTTAAGACTTTATAGTTGTTGTGTTTATGTGGTCTTAGGAAGTTGTAATAAGCAACCCAGAGGGCGAGATCATAGTTGGCTCCATCGATGTTATCAAAGCCGTTGGTTTTACGATAGGAAGCTTTGTATGTACGGTTTAAGCGTTCAATCATCTGCTTGTAAGGTCTGAATTCTTTAGAAACCTCATCGTCATTGGTGAGTCCGATTACTTGTGTGATTTCAAACTTAAACTTATCACCGAATTCATGGAAGAACTGCTGGGCGGCAAGGGGATATGCACTGTAGCCATCTGCAATGAACTTAAAGTTCTTAGGCAGTTCTTTTAGATGCCGGAAGGCCATCCGCATTGCCAGAATGCATGGACCAACACCACGATTATCAGATACCTGATAGCCGATAACAGAGCGTTTGGCAGAATCCATGATAAACCAGATATAGGTTTTGATACCACGGATTTTGATGTATGTTTCATCGGCAGTAAATACATTGCCAGTTTTGTAATCGTAGTTGTCTACGAAAGGTTTTATGCAGGCAGAGGCGGTTTTACAATAGTTGGCAACTTGCTGGTGTGAGATGCTGATGCCGTGTATGTCCTTCAATGCCTGAGCGGTTTTACGAAGCGATAACCCAAGATTCACTTTGTAGGTAAGACAAAGAGACATGACATGCTGGTCATGTTTACTGAATTTTAGGGAAGAAGCATTCTTGGGAAGAGTGTTTAAATCCATGCGAAAGAAATCTATCTGGAATTCCCGGTAGATGTAATGGAGTTTATATTTGTTCTTGCCATAGTCCTCCTTAAGGTCTTTTTTATCAACCTTGTTTAGATTGTGGAGGTAGTAAGGACATTTTGGATTTACGCATTTGTGGACAACAAAGTGTTTGCGGACTTTCTTATGAGCCAGCGAGTGATTGCAGTGCGGGCATTTGAGGGAGTAGGACTTTGAAAAACGGTTTTCTTCCGGAGAGAATGCGGTGGAGCATACTTTGCACAGAATCTGTCCTTTTGAACCATTATTCTTGTAGAGATAAGGCTTTGGAGCATTGCAACGTGGACAGGTACAGTTGTCATCAATATCACATTCAGAACGGCGGCTGACAGGTTTGATTTTCTTGCCATACTTCCATTCGAGGTAAGGAATGTAGTCTTTGTAATCCCATTTTTCGTAATAGATTATTTTTGGGAGCTTATCAATCTTGAATTTTTGATATTTGGGAGAATGGGAGTCATCGAAGACCCACTGCTTAAGGGGAATATATCTGCAGATAAAATTAAAAAGCCAGCAGATTTGTTTATGTTGGTATTGAATAAATAGAAGTAAATAAAGTATAATGTCCATGAGCATTGTCTCCTTGTTGATAATGGTGTTTGTGGTGAACTCATTATACTTCTTTTGGGAGGTCAATGCTCTTTTTATTTGCAAACCTTCAATAAATCAAGGTTTTAAAAGAATTTTAGAACAATAAAATGGGTAGTTTTTGACACTACCAGAAGAAACAGGAGGGTATTTCTATGAAACTTGGGTTTATCACATCCATCCTTGACAGCTGGACCTATGAAGAAATGATGGACTTTGCATCCGAACAGGGAT
>ERZ826146.2824-NODE-2824-length-12269-cov-2.907156_pt1 | contig 12269 bp, 8 predicted proteins | sample MGYA00519857_ERZ826146 | MGnify/ENA primary metagenome ERZ826146 (study PRJEB31778, sample SAMEA3449222) | human gut metagenome | biome: human gut; feature: human-associated habitat; material: faeces | place: United Kingdom | collected 2010/2012 ...
GGAACCGTAGCAAAATCTTCGGGAATGGCATCAAATTCTTTTTCACACGCCGTAAACAGCATAAGAGCTGCAAATACGACACCGATATATTTTAATTGTCTCATACTCTAAACGATTTATTAAAATTTGAAACCGACATTGATAAACATATTGAAGCCCCAAGCATAATAATATTTATTGGGGAATTTGTCCACCGATTGTATATCTTTGGTTACACTCTTGTTATCCCGGCTGACACGACCTTGTTGATAACCGCCGGTAATCATGCTGGTATTATTGAGAATATTATTGAAGCTAAGGTTGATATTCAACTGTTGCTTACGATTGTTGAGATAAATCAATTTACCTACCGAAGCATCGAGCAAGAACCCGCCTTTAAGTTTCTCCTGCGAACCGATCATCTCCTTCTGATTGTAGTACTTAACGATATCGGAACCTTTATTCCCGGTATAGTCTCTAACAAGAACCGGTTTACCGGTCTTTTCATCAAAGCTCCAAACCATAGAAGTTTGGCCATTCTTATCGATACCGATAATGCGATAGCCGTTATAGTTCTGCTCCAATCCTACTTCATTGGGATATTTTCCGCCATACATATTCATGTGCGTGAAACGCGACGGTGAGAAATCGAGGTAATTGTTATCGAAGTAAGAAAGTGTTATGTCGGCAAACCACATCTTCGGGTGAAAATAATCCAGCGTAATGCTTGCAGCCAACTGAGGACCGTTGCTCACATGAAGACCTTCGGTGTAAACTTTTTCGGTATAATCGGTCGAAGCAGCCCGCCCGTCAACTATAACCGGCAATTGTTCGGTAAAGAGATTCATACCGTTCTCGGCACTCATCGTTCCCATACAATCGTTGGTATATTTGTAGCTGCCATACGTTCCTGCCGCCGATATAGTGAAGCTGCTGTTCAACTTCACACTCACACCGGCCTCGACACCAAAGTGACGTTTATTCACGCCCGACAATGTATGATTTACATACGTGCGGAACTCATCGTGATAATATCCCGTACTTTCTACGCCATCGCGGAATTCCGTGAAGAATCCTGTTACCCGACCTTTTACAATCGATGTATTCAATTGATAGGTCAAATCGGCCGAGAATACTTTCTCCGATTTCAAACCTCTGATACGAGTATCTTTAATACGAGGCGCTACATAGGCATAACCGGCCAACGGAGCCCGAGATTCCGCCAAAGCATTTAACGACAAACGATTATGTCCGTCTATCTTATATACGATACCGGCCTTGATACTGGGATCTATAAAATACATCTGTTTACCGAAGCCCTTAGACCGGGCTCCAATAACCTCGGCACGACCGTTTCTCATCAAACCTTCACGTTGGAAAGAGGTATAGGATAACCGTGCGGCATAATAGATATCGAACAAGGGTAATTTCCAATCGTTCTGTATAAATGCCGAAGCATTGATAACATGCATATTGTAATTATATCCGAACTTATCACCTTTATAAACAGCTCGGTTCGGGTCGTCCAAATCATTCTGGATAATGTCCTGATTGTCGGTAAAGTCACGTTCGGCAAACTGGTCTATATCGATCCACTGATTAGCCCCTAACAAGTCATCGACGGTTTTGTAGTGCATTCCTTTCGCATATTTGGCTTCGATACCGGCCGTCAATTTGAGTTCGCTATTCAACTGATTGGTGTACAAAAAGTTCAAAGGTATTTCCATCAAGTTGTTGTGACGACGCTCCAAAATATACTTGGCACTTCCGTTGGGATTAATGGCATTGTTGGTATAGTTCGCGCTATACATCGCATTCCAATTAATCTGGGTAACGTTAGGATCGCCGGCTCTCCATAAATCGGCAATCTGATTGGCCAATCCCTTATTCACCTCTTTGTAATAGGCATTATAAATATCGTCAGGACCATCTACCGCCAACTGATAATATTGCCAACTGGGTAAATTACGGTAATAATCGGGACGGGGATCGGGGGCGTTATAAAAAGCTATCGCCGAATTACTGTATTGGCTGTAATGGAATCCTACGCCGGCAGACAATTTGCTCTCATCGTCGATTTTCCAGTCCCAATTAAAAATTGCCGTAGGGTCATAGCTGTGGACAATACGGGAATTACGCTTTTCTCCGTCTTGGTATCCCCAATAAGGATTGTAATAAATTCCCCGATAATCGTAAACCTCCTGTGAAACGGCAGCCGACTGTGCCCGTTTGGTCGGTGCACCGAACGTCGTCAAGGCAAATCGATGGTCGCCCAATACTTTCTCGGCAGCAAGGAAATAGCCGAAAGAGTTGTAAAAGGTTCCTTCCGTGCGTCCCTCGTCGGCCCAACGATAAACGACCGACCCGGTAAAAGCCCAACCGTTATCCATAATACCGGTCGAGTAGATAGCCTGTCCGCGCAATTTATAAGCACGATTCGTGTAAGCGGCATTTACATTCGTACCTGCTGCATAGTTGGTTGCCCGCGTGTTGATGTTCGTCGTTCCTCCCAAAGAACCGTAAGCATATCCCGGCATTTCAAGACCATTCACGGCATCTTTATTTCTCATGGCATTGTTCAATCCTCCGAGACTCGAATAGTTGAAACGACCGCGTTCCAAATCATTAAAGTTAAGTCCGTTTATATAGGTAGAAGATTCCCGTTGTTCATATCCTCGCACATTAAAACGCATAGGGCTATACGAATAACTGGCTGCTTGCAAATAAACATCGTCGGCAGCACCAGACAGATAGGATGCCGATTGAGATGCGGCACTGCCCTCGTCATCTATCGCCGACTCGTCGAGCTCGAAAATATTATCTTCGAGAGCCTGTTGATTGAGTGTATTGTCTACTTTCTTAGGTTGCAAAGAAGCATTCAAGGTATTTACGCCGTCATTTACCACAAAGTCGACAGAATAAGCCTTATAATCAGCCGCCGTAAATACAACAACCACAGACCCTGCCCTAACTTTCTTCAACTCAAAATTTCCGTCAAAATCCGTAACAGCCGACACGTTCCGTATCGCAACTTTTACATTCGCAATAGGTTTGTTTGTTTCATAGTCAACGACAACACCTCTTACTGATGCGGCCTGAACAAAAGCCGGTACGACAAGAAGCCATGTCATTAATAACCATAGTTTACGATTCATTACATCAAAAGGTTTAATTATAACTGTGTTTATGTTTACAACCCTATTCCCCCTTTTATCAAGGGACAGAAAAGGAATTTGCAAATTAAAAGATTATTTTCCATTATACAAACTTCTACGTTGGGAATATTTATTACAATCGTGTTAAATTGTAACCCTATATAAAATGTTAATTATCGGACAAAATGCAAGAAATTTTGGGAAATAAGCTAACTTTCAAGTTATTAAACCTATCACTATGTTAAAAATACCTTTCTAAACGACAACTGCTAAATCATATCTCACCCATCGTCCTAATACATTATCTCCATCATAAACATTAGAGCTAATGATATAATATGATTCTTACGAACGTCGCACACGGAAAGATGTCTTTAAACGCATTTCTTCCTACCGATAGAGATTTATTCCTAAAAAAATTTCGCTTATTTGTCAAATTAGAGTTATCTTGCGCCACATTTTAATTTAAGTCGAAAATTTCAAAAACAAAATTCCACACGAACTATGAAAAAAATAGGATTCTTGCTATTAGCCGTATTCTTGACAGGAGTGACTGTTACACAAGCACAAAAGAAACAATACGCTATATATGCGGTAGCATTCTACAATCTTGAAAACCTATTCGACACGATTAATCAGCCGAATACGAACGACGAAGAATTTACTCCTTCGGGGTCGTACCGTTGGGGCGGATTAAAATATCGGAATAAACTCAACAACCTAGCTTATGCGATTAGCAATTTTGCCACAGACAACAGCAGCCCGTTCAAATTAAAAAACGGACCTGCCGTTATCGGCGTATCGGAAATAGAAAACGAACAAGTATTGGAAGATTTGATTCATACCGGCGAATTATCCAAACGAAACTATGGAATCGTACATTACGACTCTCCCGATTTTAGAGGAATCGATGTGGGTCTTATATATGACAAAGACCAATTTACACTCGAATCGAGCCGTAGCGCACGACTTAATACCCCTCAATTCCCCGACCTACGTACTCGCGACCAATTAGTCGTTTCGGGAATATTGGCCGGCGAACGGGTACACTTTATTGTCAACCACTGGCCTTCAAGACTCGGCGGAGAAAAACAATCGAACCCAAAACGGGAAGCCGCTGCCGCACTGACCAAACATTTGGCTGACTCTCTTTTAGCGGCCGACCCCGACTCGAAAGTCATCATTATGGGCGACCTCAACGACGACCCGTCGAACCGCAGTTGCAAAACCGTATTAGGGGCCAAAAAGAAACAACAAGAAGTTCAGGCTGGCGGATATTTCAATACCATGTGGGAAATGTTCGACAAAGGCATAGGCACGTTGGCTTATAACGGCTCTTGGAACTTATTCGACCAAATTATTATTTCGGGGAACCTGTTAGGTAAAGATCGCTCCACCTTGAAATATATCCGGTCGGAAGTATTCAACCGGGATTTTCTAAAACAAAAAGAAGGCAAGTACAAGGGTTATCCTTTGCGAACCCATGCTGCGGGAGTTTATCTAAATGGTTACAGCGACCACTTCCCCACTCTCATCTATTTAGCCAAAGAGATAAAATAAATAAAGCTCGAAACACAAAAAGAGGGGTGATATTGTTCTATCACCCCTCTTTTCATTTTCTCCGGAATTAAAATATAACACGACGAGTTATCCTATCTTCATTCGATGACAATACGATAACATAAATTCCTCTGGGATAATCGGCTGTCGACAAAACAATCTTCCCCCAACCATCTAAGTATTCACACCAAACCATACGACCAGAAATATCGACTAATTCGATCATTCGAAATTTTGTATCATTCACAGCAATCTCTAAATTTCTGCCATTTCGAATGATAACTATATCATCATCTCTATCCACCTCTTCAATTCCGCTATAACAAGGATCATTCACCGCATCCGACGTTTCATATTCGATGTTACCGTCAGGACCTTTGACATAAACCAATTTATCCTGAGTATCCAACCCACTCACATCGGTAGAACAACCCGGGCGCAGCAAATCACCGTCTTCTACTCCTATCCCTTCTATCCACAAGACCTTATCTCCCGTCCAAAATCGCTGCCGAAGTGTATTGGCGATCTCTACCGTATCGATTTTACTAATTGTCGAAGATACGGATTTCTGAGTAATCCAATCGAAATGAGTGATGGTCTCACCCTCCTTTACTCCGAAATCATAAATAAGATATTCCCTATCACACAAACTCTCGACAGGCATAAGGAGTTTATTAAAAGTTATATAAACCTGTTTCCCGGATTCTCGGATAAAAGCCAAATTTTCATCGGCCGTCTCCGAACAAGACTTAAAAGTGTAAAACTTTTTATACGCAATGTTATTGACAATGGTATCGGCTTGTATCAGATTTCGATAATAACTCTTTCCAAATAATTGCTGGGAATATCCCCACTCGACACCGTCTCGCACCAAAGGGATATATTCATAATGCGCAGCTTTTATATTCCCGACCACAGCGAACAAAAGAACTAACAACGTAATTTTTCTCATAATTATCACTTTTTCTTTAAGGTAATGAAATAATTTATTTGTAAAAATAATATATATCATTGAATGAATCTATTTTTATTCAATCTTTTTACCGAGATTGCGATTTCTACAAAAACATGAAAATAGACTGTAACCCTACGCAACCAAATAAATTGGTTTCTGCTCTCATTTGCACCATCTTTGCGCAGGATGCGAAAATAGGCTGCATTCGGCAAAGTCAAGCGAGCTTGCTTTTGCCCTCATTTGCACTATCTTTGCATCGAATTTTCAAAAGGGATTGCCCCATGACTCAGAAAGCGAAAACTTATATGCTACCCGTCGCAATGGCTACCGGAAGTTTGGCGGGATATTTACTCCCCGACCTTACAGCCCGATGGGCTACACTTCTGGCCCCTATCCTTATTTTTGCTATGCTGTTGGTTACCTACTGTAAAATTTCCCCGAACGATCTACATATAAAACCTCTACACGGCTGGCTTCTCGCTGTTCAGATTATCGGTGGATTAACCATATTCGGTGCGCTTTATTTTTGGGATCCTATCATAGCGGAAGGAACTTTCATCTGCCTTTTCTGTCCCACAGCGACAGCCGCTCCCGTCATTACCGGAATGCTCGGAGGAAATGTCCCGACACTAATTTCATACAGTCTAATCAGCAATATGGCTGTGGCCATTTTATCGCCGATTATTTTTTCGTTCATGGGAATACATGCCGACATCTCTTTCTTCGACTCTTTCCTGACTATATGCAGTAAAGTGTTACCACTGCTTATCCTACCCTTAGGAGTGGCAATCCTCTTACGACAATGCCTACCCAAAATCCACACGGTATTGAATAAGCGACAATCTCTATCGTTTTACATGTGGGCAGTTTCGCTTTTTCTTGTAGTAGGCAAAGCGGTCACATTCATCATCGGACAAGGGAGGGAAGCTATACCTCTCGAAATCGCCATCGCCCTCCTCTCTTTGATCGTTTGTATAGGGCAATTCTATATAGGGCGAAAATTAGGTGGACGATACGGCGATAAAATTTCAGGAGCGCAAGGATTGGGACAGAAAAACACCGTGCTTGCCATTTGGCTGGCACTCACTTATTTGTCGCCTATCACATCGATAGGCCCGGCATCATATATCATCTGGCAGAACAGCATCAATAGCTATCAACTTTACTTGAAAGAAAAGCAGACAATGAAAGGCTCTTAGAAACTGTTTTCATTTTTTCAAATCGAATCTTTTCCGGTCGAACGACCTCAAAACTATTCCAAATTCAAACATAAAAAGCTAATTTTCCTCTTCCGCCTCATTCACCGCCGGAAGATTCTTTTTCGCTTTCACCCCCATGACTTTAAGTTTCTCTACACGTCCTATCAGATTTCCGTTGCCGGTTTTCAGTTTCTTCATGGCATCGGTATAAGCCATAGCCGTCGTATTCAACGATTTACCTATCTTCTCCATATCATCGACAAAACCGGCGAACTTATCGTACAATTTTCCGCCCTCCTCGGCTATATCGATTGCATTGCGGGTCTGCTTGTCCCGTTGCCATAAATCGGCTACGAGTTTCAGTGCGGCAATCAAATTTGTCGGACTCAACAAAAGCACCTTCTTTTCATAGGCATATTGCCACAAAGCGTGATCGGCCTGCATTGCAGCCAGATAGGCAGCCTCGTTGGGAATAAACATCATTACATGATCGCCTTTCCCGACATAATCTTGATAGCTCTTCCCGGCCAGCTCGTCTATATGTTTCCTCACCGATACCAAATGCTGCTTCAATGCCAATCGAGCTTCGTCGGCATCTTCCGCATTGACGTAATTGACATAAGCCGTGAGAGATACTTTCGAGTCGATCACCATTTGATGATTTTCTCCACCGGGATAACGGATAATGACATCAGGACGCATCTTCCGCCCATCGGAGCCCTGTATGGTATGTCCCTCTTCGTCTCGCAAAGTTTCCTGTCTGAAATATTCCCGATCTTTTTCAAGTCCCGATTTTTCGAGAATACTTTCCAATATCATCTCCCCCCAGTCACCCTGTATTTTGGAATCTCCACGCAGAGCATGAGTCAGCTGTTTTGCCTCCTCACCTATGGATTCGCTTCTCTCTACCTGTTCTTTAATCTGTTCTTTCAACGAAAACCGTTCGCGAGCCTCATTATTATAAGTTTCTTCCACGGTCTTTTTAAATCCCTCCAAACGCTCTTTCAAGGGATTGAGTATTTCGGCGAGACGTTCGTGGTTCATCTCGGAAAAACTCTTCGATTTCTCCTGCAATATCTCGTTAGCCAGTACCTTGAACTCGTTGTTCATCTCTTGCCGGATACGTTGGACTTCCTGCTTTTGAACTTCCATATTTTCGGAAAGCATTTGATTACGAGCTTGTAAATCGCCTTTCTCACGATTGAGTTTCTCTCGCTCCCGATTAGCAAAATCGAGTTGTGCCTGTACCTCGGCCAACCGCGCCGTACAGCTTTTCACCTGCGCCTCCAACACACCGTTGCGTACCTTCAAGTCAGCCGCCTCGCTTTCGCGTACCGCCAGCGACTGCTGCCACCCTTTACGACTCGAATTATACACGACAAAAAATACCACGGTAGCAACCAAAGCCACCAATATACCAACCCCTACTGCTATCATAATGATCTAATCTATATTCAACACCTCAAAAAATCGTTGTGCAATCTGCTCGAACCCGTTATTACCCGGATGAGAAGCGATATCCTTATCGGTAGTTATCGTTTCATATCCTTGCCAAGTCAATGTTTTAGCCTCGGTATTATCGCTATAACTTTCCGTTTGCACAATGGCTTTGTATTTCTTTCCACTGACATTAAAATCTATTTGTAACCGATTATCCGACAACACGGTATAATGGGTATAATTCAAGGACTGAGAGGTCGGGTCCACACGGGTGATAACCGTACCTATCGAACTGCGATTACCGGCTTTGTTAATGCCGTCTATCGCTACGAGGGTCACGGCATATTGTTTACACGCATTTTTTACAGACTTGATGACACTATTCGATACATACCAGCCATAAATCCACACGATACAAGCCCGAGGCGCATAGGCTTTTATGGTTGCTATCAGCTCTTTTGCCCCTTGCTCGAAGGCTTCTCTTTTACTCGATGTATTTACATTATCGCCAATCTGTATAACGACCAAATCCAAATCGTCGCTCAACACGGGGCACAATCTATTATCCAACCAATCCATCTGTTGAGCCCGGTTTTCACAAGACTCAAAATCAACTCCCGATAATTTCGTATCGGTATAGGCTGGATTGGCTTTTAAAAACTTTCTTTGGATAACGGCATGATAATCGCTCGCCGAGTCGGTCGCATTCATTCCGAAAGCGCCATTACCCAATAGCAAAGAATTCCCGATAAACAGAGCCTTATCAGGCATTTCAAATTTTCCATGATCGAAAATCAAGTCGGTCAGTTCCTCTCCAAAAAATTTGTCGCACGAGGCCATCGTTATCGACAAGATGATAAGGCATAAGTAAGAAGAGAAATATTTCATAAGCCTATACAAACAATTGTATTTGAACAATGTGACAACAAAGATATTAAATAACACGAACAGAGGCAAACGAAAAAATCATTCCCGCATAAATATTCTGCATCACACCTCTACAAACAGACGATAAATTTCACCATTCACACTTTTATAATTACTTTTGTACAAGTAACCGACAAAATTCCAACGCATGAAATTAGGAGATGTATGGTTCTCGGCCATTGCCGAAGCCGAAAACAGTGACCGCATGATTGTCGTTTCGGGACGTACCGAGATAGAACCGTTCATTCAATCGGGCAAGTTCAAAGAACGTGTTGAAATTACCTGGAAATACGAGGCCGATAGTAAAGGTATGCCCAATGAGACTACCGGAAAACTGATGGAAGAAGTGCAGACCGTATTGAAACAGGCTATGGAAAAAGATAAACTGGCCATTTTCACAGGAATCTATACCGGAGACGGCGAACGCACATGGGTATTTTATACCCGCAATATACCTGCATTCGGACGTATGCTCAACGAAACTCTCACTCCGTTCGAAACGTTACCTCTCACCATCTATACCGAGAAAGACCTCGAATGGAACGAATATCGGGAAATGTGCGAGCTTCAAGATCAGGATAATGACGATGAAGACCTCGATGAATGAAAGCGATACAGCACTGAACGTCCATTCGCACAATGAAAAAAGCGATCTTACATATAGGCATATTCATTCTGTTTTCGGCTCAAATGGCATGTTCACATGGAGAAGACGAACCGGAAGATATTACTACTATCTCTGTCAATGAACCGGGCTCCCTATCTGAAATCATCGCGCCGAGCCAACGAGGCAGTATTACTAAATTAGCTGTGAAAGGCTCTCTAAATTATAGCGATATTTCCTATATCCGCCAAATGCCGGAATTACTTTACTTAGATGTAGGAAACGTCATACTACCCAACAACTACTTCCCGGATAATGCCATTTCCAGCCATGAAAAATTAGAGGCCGTGATTCTCCCTGTATCGCTCGATTCTATCGGGGCATTTCGATGGTGCGAAAGGTTGCAAGTCGTCCGCCTGCCAAAAAAACTTAAATCCATCGGAGCGTATGCATTCGCCGGCTGTATCAATCTGTATGATATAGAATTACCCAACTCTTTGCTACATCTCGAAAAATATGCCTTTTCCGGTTGTAAAAGTTTATATACCTTGAAAATACCATCGAAATTACAACGTATATCCGACTATACTTTTTCCAAATGCATCAGCCTTACCGAAATAAAAATACCGGGAAGTATCCGGGAAATAGGGTATAAATCATTTTCGGGTTGCAGCGGACTCCGAGAAATTAGCATCCCCTCGACTGTCAAAACAGTAGGTATCGGAGCCTTTGAAAATTGTACCGAATTAAAGGATATATCCTTGCCAACTACTCTTACCGAAATCAATTACTACACATTCTCAGGCTGTACCAGTCTCACTACTCTTATACTACACAGCAAGCTCACCGCTATCAACAACTACGCTTTTGCCGGATGCAAAAGCCTTACTGAAATACATTGTAAAAACAGCAACCCGCCTTTAATCGGAGAAAATACATTTCGAGACGTAAACCGCATCGGCTGTAAAATATTCGTCCCGTCGAAACGAGCGAAGAAAAGTTATAGTACAGCCCTCTATTGGAATGAATTTACCATTTATATAGAATGATGCCTACCGTTCTTTATTCGAATCAATTATAATGAACAGAAATTATAATACTAAAAAACGTATTTTTATCAAATCAAGATTTTAATTTATAATTTTTTTCATTATACTTGCATTAAACAAAAAAACAATCTGCTCCATCAACCAACAGAACATACACTATTCATATTCTTGTAAAATCCTAAACGATAAAGCCATGAAAAATACATTACTTCGAACAGTCGTTATCTTCGTCGCTCTTTGCATTTATCCCAGTATCCACGCTTATGACTTCGAATATGACGGATTCTATTACGACATTACCTCCGATTCAACGGTAAGTGTCACCCATGACCACGGAGATTTTTACAAGGGCGATATTTCCATACCCAATCAAGCTACGCATAATGGGAAGACTTATCAAGTCACGACTATCGAGGCTAATGCCTTCAAAGGGAAAGAACAACTAACTTCTGTACACATATCGAATAGTATAGATTCTATCGGAGATTATGCCTTTTGTGCCTGTCCCCTACTCACACAAGTCTCGCTCGGAGAGGGAGTCACCTACATGGGTAACGACATTTTTAGAAGCTCAGGATTAACATCTATCACCATCACCCGCAATGTATCTCAAATCGGCATCGCTCCTTTCTCTGCATGTACCCAATTAACCGAAATCAATGTAGACGAGGCAAACCCTTATTTTTCTTCATTAGACGGAGTATTAACAGACAAAAACAGAACTACAATCGTTGCATATCCCGCAGGAAAAGGGAAGCGTTATATCATACCCGACGGAATTACAAAAATAGGGACACATTCTTTTTTCGCCTGTTATCCAATAACATACATTCATATGCCCAACAGTGTGAAAACCATCGAACTTTTCGCATTCGCCTCATGCACAGATTTAGACACGGTCATATTGGGCAATAGCGTAGACTCTATCGAAGGAGCTGCGTTTCGTATTAACGACCGCCTAAAAACCATTTATTCTATGAATCCAATTCCTCCCGCAGCCCATCCTGAGGCTTTTAGTTCATTTAGCCCCATGTTCTTCATTCAATGCACTCTACACGTCCCTGTCGGTAGTTTACAAGCCTACAAAAATGCAGAAGTATGGAAAAATTTCAAAAACATCGTGGAGAATGATTTCACAGGAATAGAACGACCCTCACCAGACAAAGCAAAAATTTTCGGAAACAAAAATAGCATTGCATTTCGAAATATCGAACCGGGTACAGATATAAGTATCTACGACACAACCGGGAAATGTATAAAAACATTTGCAGTGGACGGAGACAGCGAAATACCCCTCCCCAGCGGTATTTATCTAATCAAATATGCCGGGAGAACCGTAAAAATAATATTATAATCAAATAGGCTCAGTAAAAATTGGTGATGGTAAATATGAATTTTAGC
>ERZ826146.2829-NODE-2829-length-12261-cov-6.845568_pt1 | contig 12261 bp, 10 predicted proteins | sample MGYA00519857_ERZ826146 | MGnify/ENA primary metagenome ERZ826146 (study PRJEB31778, sample SAMEA3449222) | human gut metagenome | biome: human gut; feature: human-associated habitat; material: faeces | place: United Kingdom | collected 2010/2012 ...
AAGTTGTTTTTCATTTTTTCCCTTTGGGGAATGCCTCGGCTTTCTCTTAGGAGGCGAGTGCTCTATCCAGCTGAGCTATATGGACATTTAATCAACACCCATAATATAAGTTACTGTTCACTCCGTTCTCAGTAACTTAACCAAAATTCATTCCAGATTACCTGCGACAATGGGATTTTGGCTTGTATGTCTCGGGACTTTGGCATATTTTTGCAAAAATACCTCGAGGAATAATGGTGTATGAACAGTAACTAATATACTATATTTCAAAGAAAATTACAAGTGCAATCTGGCTTTTCTTATCTAATTTTCTGCTTCCGGATTCCATGTATTATCTTCCAGCTTTTGAATCATCTCACCCAGTTCAACAGTATATGCTACTTTTACATCACTATCCTGTTTAACGATAAACTCAGACAACCCGTAAGCCTGTCCATTATCCGCCCAGTCATAAGTATATCCCAATCTTGTCCATGGATATTCGCCATCATAATAGCTGGAAATAATGTTCGCATCAAACCATGCTTTATAATCCGCATCAACATCTTCGGAGAATGAATCTGTCATTTCTACTGTTCCAATATCCGAAATATATGCCGGACGAAAAACATCTTCCGGTTTTACCCACATAGCTGTAACATAGTTAGATTCATTATCAGGAGTCAGACCAAGCAATTCTTTCATTCTTGTCTGCCAGTCTGTTACACCCTCTTTATTTTCCTGATACCAGTCTTCCAGTTCACCACCTGTAAATGTCCATACATTTCCCCATTCCAGTTTCACATCAGTGCCATCCGGATAACTGTCCGGATATTTATGGAATGTATATAGAAGAACTCTTCCCTCTTCATTATAAACTGCATAAGGCTCTCCCTCATCCAGGCTTACTACCGGAAGAATCTCACCATCCTCAGCAATCATCGCATCTTCAACTGCCTGATCAAAAAGAATCCGCAGATCATCTTCACTTTCAGCAGAGGAATCGGTTTCTGCTGCTTCTTCTGTCTCTGTTGTTTCTTCTGCCTGTACACTTACAGATACCCCGCATGATACAACCATTGCAGAAACCAGAACTCCACTTAACATCCATTGTTTCCATAATTTATTTTTCATATAATGTCATCTTCCTTTTTTTAGTTTTCCGACTTACCTGCCCCAAGTATATCATAGTAATTCTTTCTTTTCTTACCCTTGGAATAAATTGCAAATATCCGGCGTGAAATGTATATTACTGTTCACTCCGTTCTCAGTAACGTAGCCAAAATTCCAGATTGCCTGCGGCAATGGAATTTTGGCTTGTATGTCTCGGGATTTTGGCATATTCATGCCAAAACACCTCGCAGGATAGTGGTGTACGAACAGTAACAAATGTATATCTATAACACTCCCTCGTCAAGCGGATTGTTATAAGCATGTTTCACGTGAAACATATTCTTGTAAATCACAAGATGGCATAGGCGAAATATTCGTCCATGCCATCATAAATCATTTTAATTAATAGTGCAACTGTCCCTGGAGCCATATGATTCCTTTGAATCTACGTCCGATCTTTGGCTCCCCCAGCAAATCATTCTTATTGATACAAACATCAAACTGCATATCATTACAGTCTAATGTAAGCTGGCAGATTTCTTCTCCTGTTATAATGTTCTTGAATGTCATAAAATCCAGAATCTCACCCATGATACTATATTGATCACATTCAATTCCATATGGCATGAAATAGGAATCCACTATAGAAAAAATATCGTCTGTAACTATACGCTGAGAAATCATGGAATATGTATCCATATCCTCCATCGTGAGGCTCTCCATAGCCTCTTCATCACCGTTTCTGGCGGCTGCAATGAGATGATTTCTGTTCTTTGTCAGTTCACGTTCTGCTTTTACTGCTTCTTTATCTTTCTCTACAGGAAAAAGGATTTTTCCTTCCCTGGCCAGCCCGGAAAGGGTTAAAGGCTGGCCACCCGGAAGTATGTTGCCTTTTTCACGCTGTTGCAGATACTCAGCAGCATTCTGAAGATAGAAAATTAAAGTAACCCCAATTCTCAGATCGTCACAGGCACCTGCAAAAGATTCTTTGTCTGCATGTCTTTCTATCACAACACTCTCCTGTGTTGTAATGCCTGTTCCGCGAAAAAAAGGAAAATAATAATCCGGATAAAATACGTTGTTTTCATCATACTGCCCGCAGACAGTAATTCCACAATCGCATCCATAATTCTTGGAAAACTCTGCAAACATACCATCAGGGTAGTTCTCTATGACCGTTTTCTCATCATAAGTTTCAACCACATCCGTAATGATCTGTCTGATACTGCTTCTTTTGGTGATCCTGGAAAAACCAACTGCCCTCAGATAACTGTGCATAAGAACACCTCCCTGAAAAAGCTCACCCTCCATTAAGCGTGCTTTTTCTCAATCTTTGTCATACCACCCATGTATGGCTGCAGAGCTTTAGGAATACTTACAGAACCGTCTTCATTCAGGTTATTCTCCAGGAATGCGATCAACATTCTAGGCGGTGCTACAACAGTATTATTTAATGTATGTGCAAGATATTTCTTACCATCTTTTCCGTTTACACGGATCTTAAGACGACGTGCCTGTGCATCACCAAGGTTTGAACAGCTTCCTACCTCGAAATATTTTTTCTGACGTGGAGACCATGCTTCTACGTCAAGAGATTTTACTTTCAGGTCTGCCAGGTCACCAGAGCAGCACTCAAGTGTACGAACCGGAATATCCAGAGAACGGAACAGATCTACTGTATTCTGCCATAATTTATCAAACCACATCGGACTTTCTTCCGGTCTGCAGACAACGATCATTTCCTGTTTTTCAAACTGATGAATACGGTAAACGCCTCTCTCCTCAAGTCCATGAGCACCTTTTTCCTTACGGAAACATGGAGAATAGCTTGTAAGAGTTTTCGGAAGTTCTTCCTCAGGAATGATCTGATCGATAAATTTACCGATCATGGAATGTTCACTTGTTCCGATCAGGTATAAATCTTCACCCTCAATCTTATACATCATGGCATCCATTTCAGCAAAACTCATTACACCTGTTACAACATTGCTTCTGATCATAAAAGGAGGTACACAGTAAGTAAAACCTCTGTTTATCATGAAGTCACGTGCATAGGAAATTACTGCTGAGTGAAGTCTTGCGATATCTCCCATTAAATAGTAGAAACCATTTCCCGCAACACGTCTTGCACTGTCAAGATCAATTCCATCAAAATTTTCCATAATTTCTGTATGATATGGCACTTCAAAATCCGGAACAACCGGTTCACCAAACTTCTCGATTTCTACGTTCTCGCTGTCATCTTTACCGATCGGTACAGATGGATCAATGATATTCGGAATTACCATCATATCTTTGAGAAGTTCTTCCTCTACCTCTTTCTCTCTTGTGGAAAGTTCTTCAATACGGGTTCCGGAAGCAGCTACCTGTTTCTTTACTTCTTCAGCTTCTTCTTTCTTTCCCTGTGCCATCAGTGCACCGATCTGTTTGGAAATTTTATTTCTTTCAGCTCTGAGAGCTTCGACTTCCTGTTTGATTTCTCTGTTCTCTTTGTCCAGCGCGATTACTTTATCAACCAGTTCCAGTTTGTTGTCCTGGAATTTGTTGCGGATGTTCTGTTTTACGATTTCCGGATTTTCTCTCACAAATTTAATGTCTAACATAATTTCTCCTCCTGACAGTTCCTACTGTCTCTTTATTTTTCTATACCACTTTCTTCTTCACTGATATCGGCAAGTCCAAAATTTACTGCCTTACGCAAAGCCTCTACTTCTTCCTGACTGAGCATCACATAAGATTCACCTTTAACAATTTCTTTTAAATAAAGGAAACAGTTATCTCGGCTGTGTACTGCATTCAGAATCAGGCCGGTATTGTCTTTATCCAACAATGCAAGTGCAAAGCTGAGTTTACCACCTACATCATCAAATGCATCATATTTCTCTACGCCATATTTACTGAAAATAATTTTAAAATGCTGTTCCAGTGCTTTTATTGCATGCTCATGGTCTTCTTTTGCTTCATACAATCTGTCAATCTGAGCAAATTTGCGTACAAATGTTTTTTCTAAGGATTGTGCGTCGCTTCCTTTCATAAACATTTTGTATTTTCTTTCCAGTCGTGTAAGGCGCATACCATTACTGATCATAAATCCAATCAGAATAACTACTATAACCAGTAATACAATAATGATGATTCCGGAGTCAATACCCATACTATCAAAAATTGTACTCATATCATACTCCTTTTAACCAATGGATTCAAATAAATCGATAATTCTGTCCAAATCGTCTCTGGAATAGTATTCAATTTCTATTTTTCCTTTATTATTTTTCTTGCGGTGAATGAATACGCGTGTTCCTGTAATTCCTTTCATTCTTTCCTCAAGGCTTTCATAAATGGCATCTTCTGCCGGATTTGTGACTTTATCTTTTCTCTTTTGCGGTGTAAGTATTGTTTTTACCAGTTTCTCTGTCTCTCGCACGCTGAGTTTTTCATCAAATACTTTCATCGCAGTCGTATACTGTTTTTCTGGATCCTCAATTGCAAGAATTGCTCTTGCATGTCCGGCTGAAATCATCTCATCAACCATCATCTGCTGTACACGTGCATCCAGTTTCAAAAGTCTCATAGAATTGGTTACTGCTGTCCTGCTCTTTGAAACTCTTTCTGCGATTTCATCCTGTTTCATGTGAAATTCATCAATCAGACGTTTATATGCCATAGCTTCTTCCACCGGATTGAGGTCTTCTCTCTGAATGTTTTCAATGAGAGAAATTTCTACGATTTCCTGCGTGGAAAGTTCTCTTACTACAACCGGAACTTCTTTCAGTCCTGCAAGTTTCGCAGCTCTCCATCGTCTTTCACCAGCAACAATCTCATAGTAGTCTTTTTTATCAGACACGAGTAGAGGTTGCAGTACTCCATACTGTTTGATAGAGTCAGCCAGTTCCTGAAGTGCATCTTCATCAAATTTTTTGCGTGGCTGTTCTCTGTTTGGCTCGATCATAGATAATTTCATCATTCTCTCGCCATTGCTGTTTTCGTGCTGACTGGATTTCTTTGTTTCTGGTGTAGCTGTATTTGTTTGTTTTGCAGTTTTAACTGTTGTTTTTGGCTTGCTTTGTACTGTTTTTTCTGGAAACAGTGCATCCAGGCCGCGTCCAAGTCCTGACTTTTTTCCAGCCATCATTCATCCTCCCTGTTTATTACTTCTTCTGCAAGAAGACGATATGCCTCTGCGCCCGCGGATTTTGTGTCATATAAGGTTATAGGCTGTCCATAACTCGGAGCCTCTGCCAGTCTGACATTTCGCGGAATAATCGTTTTGTAAATATTCTGCTGAAGATTATCCTTAACATTTTCTACAACTTGCAGGGAAAGATTTGTTCTTGCATCATACATAGTAAAGACGACGCCTTCCATAACAAGTTTCTTGTTCAGACGGTCTTTGACGAGGTCAATTGTATGTATCAGCTGGGACAGTCCTTCCAATGCGTAATATTCGCACTGAATTGGCACTAATACGGAGTTTGCAGCCGTCAGTGCATTAATAGTAAGCATGTTTAATGACGGTGGGCAGTCAATAATGATGTAGTCATATTTTCTACGGACTTTATCAATAATTTTCTTCAGGATGTATTCTTTTTCATCTACACCAATAAGTTCAATTTCTGCTCCAGATAAGTTTACGTTGGATGGAATCAGATCTACGTTTTCAACTACGTCTTTTACAATAGTATCTTTTGTCTCTGCTTCTCCTAAAAGTAATTCGTATAATGTGTTTTCTACATTATTTTTATCTACTCCTAATCCACTTGTGGTGTTTCCCTGTGGATCCATGTCAATTGTAAGTACTTTCTTTTCTTTTTCAGCAAGGCATGCAGAAAGATTGATTGCGGTTGTTGATTTACCAACGCCACCTTTCTGGTTTGCTACTGCTATTACTCTTCCCAAGTTTCACCCTCCCTTCGGGATGTCAAGTCAACTATACATTTTTTGTGTATAGCGCACTGGTATTATTATAGCACTTTTAGTTTTATTGTTCCACAAAATGTTTCACGTGAAACATTAAAATTCGAGAAAGTTTTTAAAAATTTATTGTTTATATTTGACAAGATGAGTGGGGATGTTGTTTTATTTCAGATGACATATTTTTATTTCACGCAATTGAATAAGATATGATGTGCGGCAACGGCTTCGCCGTTCGGTAGTTCTATGAGATAACCCGTCTGTTAAATACATGCGCAGAAAATCACAAACTCGCTGACGCTCAAACAGTGTGATTTTCCACGCATAACACAGCCAGAACATCTCTAAGAACTTCTCGAACTCCTGCAGAGGTTGTCGCATACCATATCTTTTCATTGCTGATATATAAATTTGTAGTGAAATACGAGGCAGCTGTGGGGGTAATGCTTGCTAGTGTAGCTGTTCACTAATGTTTCACGTGAAACATTTCATGAATACAGCAGAATCTATAACAGGGCGGACACGGGAACCTTGGTCTAATTTCGTTACGAGCTTTGCGCTAGCTGCCGTCACCGAGCGCACTGTCTGAGCGCAGCGAGTTTGCGCGAATGACGGCTTATCAGCGCGCGAAGCGAGTAGAAATTTGGCCTTGTTCCAGTATCCGTCCTGTTCATAGAGACTGCGTAAATTCATATTATTATTTCAGATTACAGTTTTTTATTTCACGCAATTGAATAAGATATGGCATGTGTCAACAGTTTTACTGTTCGGAATTATGTAAACTATTTTTATTATCTCTTCATCAGTCTTAGTGTCGCGTACATTTGTCTTTCCGTCTCTCCATTTTATCCTATTTATCCACATCTTTCACCACTCTATTTCCTGTTTTCCTTCTCGCCCATCATTCCTGCCCTATCTATTCACACATTCCCCAACTTTCATGCATATCAATTAATAATTATTCATTTCATATTTGCCATTTCATACATCTGCATTCGTCAAATCTACCACTCACATCACCATTTCCTACTTATGCTGATAATAAAAAACCGCCACCTGTGTCCGATCCCTCAACTGTAATTTATTCAGAATCGAACTCAGATAATTTCTGACCGTTCCCTCACTCAAATACAGTTCCGCCGCTATCTCCTTATTACTGTTTCCACCTGCAATCAACCGGATAATTTCCTTTTCCCTTTCATTAATTCCATGCGCTGCATAGTCAAAACCATCCTCATTTCTTATCAAATCTGGGATTTTTGACACAATTTTCATTCCAAAGACCGTCTGCCCCGAACAAACCGCCCGGAGTGCCGGCAAAATGCTTGCATAATCCTGTTTCAAAAGATATCCCTTTGCTCCTATGCGGAGCGCTTTCACAATATATTCATCATCCAGAAAAGTTGTCAGGAGCAGTATATTTGCCTCAGGATACGCATATAAAATTTCCGTTGCTGCCTCCAGTCCATTCATATTCTTCATGCGAATATCCATCAGAAGCACATCCGGTTTATGCTCACCATATAGCCGTACAGCATCCCTTCCATCCAGTCCAGTTGCCACTACATCAACGTCCTCATTCACTTCCAGAATTGTCTTTAATGCCCCTGTAACCAGACAATCATCATCTACAATTACTATTTTCATTTTTAATCCTCATTTATCTTTATAAATTCCTTCTCGTTCTTTTCTTTTAGCCATCTGCACTCAGTTATTTTCGTTCTCTTTTGGCATTTCTTTCGGTATCATTGCAAAAATCCGAAATCCTTTTTCGCCCTCAATCCGCAGTGTTCCATTTAATGCCTGCACGCGGTCCTGCATGTTTTTCAGTCCGATTCCTGTATTTTTATCCATATTTCCTGTACCTCCACGCCCATTATCTTCCACGCACAACTGGTACAATGCCGGATGTTCTCTCACAGTTATTTTTACATAAGTAGCGCCACTATATTTCATAATGTTAGAAAGAGCTTCTTTTACAACACAAGCATAGCAATACTTTGCATTACTGTCCATTTTGTCGGACACGTCATATTCTAATTCAACTTTGCAGTATTTAAAGTCCCGAATAATTCCCTTTATACTTTCCTGCAGATTAACCGCTTCATCATGTAAATCATGCACACTTGAACGAATACTGTCCATTGCAGAATTAAGTGAATCGTCCAGTCCATTGAGTATCGGATCCAGGTTCTGATCCTTATTTAAAGCCTTAGCAGCCCCTGTCAGAAGTATTGTACGCGAAAGTACATGTCCCACATTATCATGGATTTCCCTTGCAATTCTGTTTCTTTCACGGAGTGTCGCCGCATATATTTCATAATTTTGTTTTTCTATCAGAGCTCTGTTTTTTTCTGCCAGAAGAAGTGTTTTTTCTTCTCCTTCATCAATTGTTTTTCGAAATTCTCTGTCCATTTTATCGTACTTTTCTGTTTTTCTTTCCAAAAGCACAGCAAGCAGACATCCAAAGGCAAAATTCAGCAGCATTCCATTTTGCAGATGCGTATTTCCCGTCAATAGTATTCCGCCTGTGATCACACCTGTCAATGCCGCCACCCGGATTTTCTCTTTTAGTAAAACATATTCCATCACCGGATAAAATACTACAAGTTCAGGTATAAAAAACGAAGTACCGGCAAACACCACACAGCCCAGAATCTTTGTCAATCTTCGTTCAAAAAAATATTCCCCACATGAAAGAACAACGGTGCAAAGCAGTACAAATATAAAACTCCTGTCCGCTTTTATCCATAGTAATGCTGTCATACCATACAGCAGTAATACTCCCGTATCCTGAAAATATCCCATTTCTCTCCTCCTGTTGTTATAATAATATAACACATTCCATACCTCTCAAAGTGACAAATGTCATGTTTTTCTTGTGACATCTTACACTTGGTATTGAACGCATCTTATTTTATACTGTAGTTATCAGGTACAGATGCCTTCTCCCGAACGGCCTTTATCTTCCTGATATTACTATGTGAAAGCAATTATTTAACTGGAGGAATTTTTATGATTCATATAGAAAATCTGGTAAAAAGATATGGTGATCTGGTCGCTCTCAATCACCTGAGCCTGGATATTCATGAAGGTGAGATTTTCGGTCTGCTCGGTCCGAACGGCTCTGGAAAAACAACCGCCATCAACTGCCTGCTTTCCCTTTTGAAATACGATAAAGGAATCATCGAGGTCTTCGGGCAGCCCATGGCGCCTGACAATTATCAGGCAAAACAGCAGATTGGAATCGTGCTGCAGAATGTCGCTGTGTTTGACGAGTTAACTGTATATGAAAACATAGATTATTTCTGTGGTCTGTATGTTTCTGATAAAAAGAAACGTAAAGAACTGGTCGATGATGCTGTCCGATTTGTCGGACTCGAAGAGTATTGTAAAATGTATCCGAAGAAACTGTCCGGTGGTCTTCTCCGCAGGCTGAATATTGCCTGCGGAATTGCCCATAAACCGCGTCTCATAATCATGGACGAACCAACCGTAGCTGTCGACCCGCAAAGCCGTAACAAAATACTTGAAGGCATCCAGAAGCTGAATGCGCAGGGTTCGACGATCATCTACACTTCACATTATATGGAGGAAGTTGAACAGATCTGCACGCGAATCGCGATCATGGATCACGGACGTGTCATTGCCTCCGGAACATCTGAAGAATTAAAGAAAATGATCAAGACCGGTGAAACCATCACCGTAGAAGCAATTTTTCTGGAAGAAAGGCATCTGCAAGACATCCGCAGTCTTCCTCATGTATTTGATCTGCACTATGAAAATCAGATTCTCATACTCCGCTGCACCGGTGCACAGCATAATCTGATTCGCCTTCTGAATTATCTGCAGAGTCAGGATATCACCTTTGGAAGAGTATTTTCCGAACTTCCGACACTGAACGATGTTTTTCTGGAAATCACCGGAAAGCAGCTTCGTGATTAATAGTTTTTCAAGCATATACGCTCGGTATACCCAGTGTATATTTATGCATTATTTTGTATAATCAATAGTTACAGAAAGGATTTTTTATGCTGCATCTAATAAAATATAGCATCCTGGTAAAACTCCGGAATTTTAATATGACTTTCTGGCCGCTTGTTTTTCCTCTGATACTCGGCACTTTTTTCTTTTTTGCTTTTGGAAATCTCAATGATGCCGATTTTGAGACCGTACAGGTGGCTCTGGTAAGAGAAACAACCGACAATCCATTATTTGATTTTTACCTTGATCAGGTGCAAAAAAGTGACTCAGATCTGATCAGCCTGCATGAAATGACAGAGCAAAAAGCTCTCGCAGCTCTGAAAAACAAAGAAATCTCCGGAATTTATTATGCCGGCATGACGCCCTCCCTGACAATCAACGCACACGGAATCCCGGAAAGTATCCTGCAGTCTATTCTGGAAAGTTATGATAACAGTCTGCACACCATACGGACGATTTTGAAAAAACATCCACCCGGGCTCCTGAACGGACTTACACAGATGATGGATACCCGTGATCTGGTTCAGGAGGTTTCCCTGGGCGGAAAAACAATTGACGGTACTTCGCAGTTTTTTTACGCTCTGATCGCAATGGCATGTCTCTATGGATGTTTTATCGGCTTCGGCTCTGCGATCACGTTACAGGCCAATTTAACGGCTCTGGCGGCAAGGCGCAGTGTCACTCCTACTCATAAGCTGAAATTGATCTTATCCGAACAGATTTCCTCTTTCCTGATCGGCTATGTAGATGTTATCATTCTGCTTATTTATCTGCGAAATATTTTGAAACTTGACTTTCAGGGACAGATAGGAAAAATGCTTCTTATTTCTCTTTTCGGAAGTCTCATCGGTGTCTCCATGGGCCTGTTTATCGGCAGTCTCAGCAAAATGGGCGAAGGAATCAAAGTTGCTGTTATCCTTGCCATTTCCATGGTCTGCAGTTTTCTTTCCGGCCTGATGAACAGTTCGATGAAAGATACCGTAGAAAAACATTGCCCGATCATCAACCGCATCAATCCCGCTGCCCTTATCTCGGATGCTTTTTACTGCATCAATGTATATAATGATCCGGCACGCTATTACCGAAATGTACTTACACTGGCAGGCATGAGCGCTGCGCTTGTTTTTGCCTCATTTTTACTGATCAGGAGGAATCGATATGACAGTATTTAAGTGTTATATGAAAATATTAAAAAAGAATATCGGACTGGTCAGCATTTACCTGTTAATCTTCTTTTCGATAGCCATGGTTCTTCAGGCCTCCGCCAAAAAAGAGCATCTGGAAGATTTTGAAAAAACGCGGATTGACCTTGCCATTGCAGATCAGGATGACAGCACACTTTCTCACGCACTCACAAAATATCTCAAAACCATCCACAATGTATACAAGATTTCCACAGAACCCACCGTAATGCAGGAGGAACTTTTTTACAGAAATACATCTTATATCGTGCAGATCCCGGAAAATTTTTACCAGACATGTATTGAAGAGGAAGAACCTCTCTCCGTCACCAAAGTCCCTGGTTCTTATACCTCTTTTTACGTAGATCAGCAGATCAGTACATGGATCAATTCCATACGTACTTATACAGCCGCAGGTTTTTCCCTTAAGGAAGCCATGGATGCACCCATGGAATTGCCTGCCTCGGAAGTAACTATGTACGAAGGTACGGAAAATAATCTTGAAACACCACCTTATATTTACTATTTCCGCTATGTCCCTTATCTGTTTCTTGCTGTGCTCAGTTATTCCATGGGGTATGTTCTCCTGGCTTTTCAGAAAGAAGATATCCTGAAACGAATGCGCGCCTCAGCAGTCTCGCTGCGTCGTCAGAATATGGAAGGACTGCTCGCAATGTTTATGCTCGGAGCTGTACTCTGGCTGATCTCAGTCGCAGGTGTCTGTGTCCTTTTTGGTAAGGAGTTCCTTACTTCTCCTCTGATTGGATACTATGTTCTGAATACGGCACTGATGCTTGGTATTGCCCTTTCACTCTCCTATCTTGTGGGGATTTTTGTCAAAAACAGCAATATGCTGAATGGAATCTCCAACCTGCTTTCACTGGGAATGTGCTTTCTGTGCGGAGCATTTGTCCCGATGAGTATTATGAACAAAAGCATCCTTAAGATTGCTCAGTTTCTGCCGGTCTACTGGTATGAATCTATAAATGAAACACTTGCACAATACAAAACCCTGCCCGTACCTGTTGCAGAAGAAATCTGGAAATCCATGGGAATCGAAGCTATGTTTATTGCTGCCTTTGTGTTTATGATT
>ERZ826146.2834-NODE-2834-length-12245-cov-10.113946_pt1 | contig 12245 bp, 9 predicted proteins | sample MGYA00519857_ERZ826146 | MGnify/ENA primary metagenome ERZ826146 (study PRJEB31778, sample SAMEA3449222) | human gut metagenome | biome: human gut; feature: human-associated habitat; material: faeces | place: United Kingdom | collected 2010/2012 ...
TGTACTGGCCGAACATATAGCCGACCTCGCGGCCGCCGACACCGATATCACCGGCAGGGCAGTCCACGAACTGGCCGATGTGGCGGTACAGCTCGGTCATGAAGCTCTGGCAGAAGCGCATCACTTCCATGTCGCTCTTGCCGTGGGGGTCAAAGTCAGAGCCGCCCTTGCCGCCGCCCATGGGCAGGGTGGTCAGGCTGTTCTTGAAGGTCTGCTCGAAGCCCAGGAACTTCAGGATGCCCTGATTGACAGAGGGATGGAAGCGCAGGCCGCCCTTGTAGGGGCCGATGGCGCTGTTGAACTGCACGCGGTAGCCGCGGTTCACCTGCACCTTACCGGCATCGTCCACCCAAGGCACACGGAAGGTGATGATGCGCTCCGGCTCCACCAGGCGCTCGATCAGACCGGCCTTCTCGTACTCAGGGTGCTTTTCCACAACGGGCTGGATGCTCTCCAGCACCTCGCGCACAGCCTGCAAAAACTCGGGCTCGTTGGCGTTGCGCTTTTCCAGACCCTCGTAAACGCGCTTCAGGTATTCATTCGTCAGCATAATAGAATACTCCTTTTCCCAATTACTCTATAAATTTGAAAAAGCGGAAATGCCCCTGCCCGCCGCACAGCGGGGATATCCTTGCAGATGCCGGGCGCTTCCGGTTCTCCATGCTTGCACGGCACGCCCGCAATGGCGGGCAATGCTTACTTTATTATTATAAAGCTTTGCGGTGGGTTTTACAATAGCAAAAAGCAGAATTTGTTTAAAAAAACAGATAAAAAGTCACAGCTGCTTCACAAAACGAAAATTAAAAGCCGGAATGCGCCGCGAACCTTGTTTTTTAAAGTGCGCTGCCGCCCCAAAGCTGCACAGAAAAGAATGTCTTTTGCACGGCAGCGGGCTTATCTAAGCAAAAAGCCCTGTGTCGCAACGGGCACAGGGCAGGGTGCAGTTACTTCTTCAGCAGCTTTTCGCAGGCGTCTGCGGCGCCTTCCAAAAATTCGCCGCCATAGGTCTCGATCATGCCGGCGTCGGAAAGCTCTGCCAGTTTGGGGTCGATGGGGCACTTGGCCAGCACGGGCAGGTGATGCTTTGCGGCAACCTCGTCCACATGGCTGTTGCCAAACACATTGATGTGCTTGCCGCAGTCCGGGCAGACGATGTAGCTCATGTTCTCCACGATGCCCAGCATGGGCACCTTCATCATCTCGGCCATGTTCACAGCCTTTGCCACGATCATGCTTACCAGCTCCTGCGGGCTTGCCACCACAACGATGCCATCCACCGGCAGGCTCTGGAACACGGTCAGGGGCACATCACCGGTGCCCGGGGGCATATCCACGAACAGGAAATCCACGTCCTTCCAGACCACATCGGTCCAGAACTGCTTGACCGCACCGGCAATGACCGGGCCGCGCCACACAACGGGGTCTTCCTCGTTCTCCACCAGCAGGTTGATGCTCATCACATCAATGCCCATACGGCTCTGGATGGGCCAGCAGCCCTTGTCGTCCGCCATGGCACGGCCATGAATGCCGAACAGCTTGGGGATGGACGGGCCGGTGATATCGGCATCCAGAATGCCGCAGTGGTAGCCGCGGCGGGCCATGGCACAGGCCAGCAGGGCGCTGGTCATGCTCTTGCCCACGCCGCCCTTGCCGGAAACAACGCCGATGACCTTTTTCACACTGCTGTTAGGGTTGGGGGCATCGTGCTGCGGAGCGGCATCGCGGGAAGAACAGGCTGCACTGCAATTAGAGCAGTCATGGGTACATTCTTCGCTCATTCTCTTTGTCGCGCACGGCAGGGGCAGGACCCGGGCGGTGCGCTTCCTCCTTGCTCAAAATACAGGCGGGGGCTTGCGCCCTGCCTGACCACTGTTAACTATACCATAAAAAGTGCGCAGAAACAACCCATAGCGCCGCTCATGTTTTGCAAAGCCGCTGCATAGGCTGAACCGTGAACGCCCGTTCCGGGGCAGGGGGAGGTGCAGGGTGCGGCAGAGTTATTTTAAAAACGCGGCGCTGCTTACCGGCTCGGACGTGGTGCTGCGGCTGGCTGGCATGGGACTGCGCATCTGGCTGGCCAACGCCTTGGGCGGGGCGGGGATGGGGCTGTATCAGCTGGTGCTGGCAGTGTACGGGCTGTTCGTCACGCTGGCCACGGCGGGCATCTCGGTGGCCGCTGCCCGGCTTCTGACCGAGGAGCTCAGCCGGGATAAAGCCGCTGCGCGCGGGATGCTGGTGCGGCTGGTGCTGGCAGGGCTTACGCTGGGCGGGCTTGCCATGGCCGCCCAGCTTGCCACCGCAGGCCTTGCGGCAAAATGGTGGCTGGGGGATGTCCGTGCCGCTGCCGCGCTGCGCACCTCGGCGCTGGGACTGCCATGGATGGCTGTTTCTGCGGTGCTGCGCGGCTTTTTTCTGGCACGGCGGCGGGTGGAACCCAACGTGCTCAGCCAGCTGGCAGAGCAGACGGTGCGCATTGCCGCGGTGGTGTGGGCGCTTTCCCGCACGCAGGGCTGGCCGGACGGCAGCCGCTGTGCACTGGTGCTGGCTGCCACCGCCTTGAGCGAGGCCGTATCCACCGCTCTGATGACACTGTTTTACCGGCGGGAGGCGGCACGCTGCTTCGGCAGCACAGCGCCGCGCCCGCCAAGGGAGGTGTCCCGGCGGCTGTGGGACATCCTGTGGCCGGTAGAGGGCGGCAGGGCGCTTTCCAGCGCGCTGCACACCGCCGAGAATATGCTGGTGCCCGCCTGCCTTGCGGTGTATCTGGGGGCTTCCGGCGGGCGCACCGCTGCGCTGGAGCAGTACGGCACCTTAAAGGGCATGGCGCTGCCGCTGCTCAATTTCCCCTTTGGGCTGCTGGGCAGTCTGGCTGTTTTGCTGATGCCGGAGATCACACAGGCGCATATAGAGGGGCAGACCGCCCGGCTGAACGCCCTGCTGGACCGGATGCTGCGGCTTACGGGATACTTCTCCATGCTGGCAGGCACGCTGTTCTGGGTGTGGGGCAGGCCGCTGGCACAGCTGCTCTACCATAGCCCGGAGGCCGGGTTCTATCTGGAGACCCTTGCCCCGGCCATGCCGCTGATGTATCTGGAAAGCATGGTGGACGGCGCCATGAAGGGCATAGGGGAGCAGAAGGCCGCTTTCCGGTACAGCGTGTGGGACGCAGTGCTGCGCATTGGCGGGGTGGCGGTGCTGCTGCCCCGGTACGGGATGCGGGGCTTTCTGGCGGTGATCTTACTTTCCCGCTTTTACACCTGCGCGGCCAACACCGGGCGGCTGCTGCTTTCCAGCGGTACAGGGCACGCTTTCCGCCGCTGGCTGGGTGCGCCGCTGCTGGCTGCTGTTGCCGCCGGTGCGGCAGGGCGGGGTGTGCGCCGGGCGCTGGCGGGTTTTCCGGCACAGGGGCTGTGGGAACAGCTGGCAGTGCTGACGGCGGGCGGTACGGCAACGGCCGTCGTGTTTTTACTGGCGGCGCTGCCGCTGGGGCTTTGGGAGGAGCTGCGGGCGGTGCTGCGGCAGGCAAAGACCGGGAAAAACAGGGGAAAGTGATAAAAACGTAAATTTTCTGGACACAGGCGGGGATTGTGAGTATAATACAAACGTGTAGTTGTATCCTTCTGGCATTGCCGGGGGAGAACAATGCCGAAAAAGCAGCGCAGGGCAAACCCTTGGCGCTGAGAGGAAAAAAGAGGATCGTAAGTGAAAGATAAAACCAAGAATACCCCGCAGGTGCTGCTGCGCCGTGCGCTGCTGGTGCTGCTGGATGCAGCCATTGTGGCATTCAGCTTTTATTTTGCCCTGCTGCTGCGGGCAGACGGTGCCGTGGAGGCCGGGTGGTGGCCCCACAACCGTGCCCTGCTGTACGAAAACCTGCCGTGGATCGTGGCGGTGTATATCGTCTGCTTTCTGGCAGGCGGGCTATACTCGGTGCTGTGGAAGTACGCCGGCGAGCGGGATCTGATCCGCCTTGCCGGGATGATCGCCGTGCCCACCGCCGTGGTGTATGTGGTGAACCGCCGTTTTATCCACGGTGTGCTGTTTAATTCCGCCAACTGCATGGCCTCGGTGCTCATCTTTTTGTTCATCGGCGGTAGCCGCTTGGCTTGGCGGCTGTTTTTGAACCATCCGCTGGGTGAGCGGATGCGCAAAGTGCCCGCCAAGGACCCCAACCGCCCGGTGTTGATCGTGGGTGCGGGCGAAGCCGGTGCATGGGCCATCAATGTGTGCAAATCCAACAAGGAATACGGCCACGCCGTGGTGGCGGTGGACGATGACCCCGCAAAGCTGAACCAGACCATCCACGGCGTGCCGGTCAAGGGCACGCTGGAGGATATTCCGGAGCTGTGCACGCGCTACGGCATCCACAGCATCATCATTGCCATCCCAACCTTAAAGGGCAGCAAGCTGAGCCATGTCATCGACCTGTGCGTCAGCACCCACTGCGCGGTGCAGCTGCTCAGTGACCCGCAGCTGGTGGGCAGCGGCGCACCCCAGCAGGAGGTGTTCCGCGAGCTGAACCCCGCCGACTTCCTCTCCCGTGAGGAGGTCACGCTGGATACCGACAAGATCTCCGGCTACCTCACCGGCAAAACGGTGCTGGTAACGGGCGGCGGCGGCTCCATCGGCAGCGAGCTGTGCCGTCAGGTCATGCGCTTCAAGCCCGGAAAGCTGCTCATCTTTGATATCTACGAAAACTGCGCCTACGAGCTGCAGATGGAACTGCAGCAGAAGTACGGCCGCGATATCCCGGTCACGGTGCTCATCGGCTCCATTCGGGATAAAAAACGTCTGGACGAGGTTTTTGATACCTACCACCCCACGGTGGTGTTCCACGCAGCGGCGCACAAACACGTTCCGCTGATGGAGGTAAGCCCCGCCGAGGCCGTAAAGAACAATGTGCTGGGCACCAAAAACCTGCTGGTCAGTGCCAGCGAGCACGGGGTGGAGCGCTTTGTGCAGCTTTCCACCGATAAGGCCGTGAACCCCACCAGCGTCATGGGCTGCACCAAGCGCATCTGCGAGATGCTCATCCAGACCTTTGCGGGCAACACGGATATGAAGTGTGTGGCAGTGCGGTTCGGCAACGTGCTGGGCAGCCACGGCAGCGTTATCCCGCTGTTCGAAGCCCAGATCAAAAAGGGCGGGCCGGTCACCCTGACCGACCCCAACATCGTGCGCTACTTTATGACCATCCCGGAAGCAGCCCAGCTGGTGCTGCAGGCAGGCGCATTGGCCGAGAGCGGCAACATCTATGTGCTGGATATGGGCGAGCCGGTGCGCATTATGGACTTGGCCAAGCAGCTCATCCGCTTTTACGGCTACGAGCCGGGCGTGAATATGGAGATCAAGATCGTGGGCCTGCGCCCCGGTGAAAAGCTTTACGAAGAGCTGATGATGGACGAGGAGCAGGACAAGATGCGCCGCACCCAGCACAACAAGATCTTTGTGGCAAGCCCCCGCACCATTGATCTGGCCGAGTTCTACGAGCAGCTGCAGGCGCTGGAAGCCGCTGCCGCCCACAACGATGAGGGCGTGGTGCGCCAGCTGGCGGCCATGATCCCCACCTTTACCCCCACCCGGGAGAACCTGAAACTGTAACAGCTTGAATTGCGGCACTGGGCCGCATGGGATAGACCGCAGGCCGGAACATGCCGGGCTGCGCAAAACGAGAGGGATGTTATTATGGAAAAGAAACCGTTTCTGACCGAGGCGATGGCACAGCAGATCATCGAAGATGTGCCCACGCCGTTCCACGTCTACGACGAGAAGGGCATCCGGGAGAATGTCCGCCGCATCAACAAGGCCTTCAGCTGGAACAAGGGCTTCAAGGAGTACTTTGCGGTCAAGGCACTGCCGAACCCCGTTATCCTGCAGATCCTCAAGGAGGAGGGCTGCGGCGTGGACTGCTCCTCCCTGACCGAGCTGATGCTCAGCGAGGCCTGCGGCTTTACCGGCCACGAGATCATGTTCTCCTCCAACCAGACCCCCGTGGAGGATATGCAGAAGGCCTACGAGTTGGGCGCCTACATCAATCTGGACGACGCCACCATGGTGGAGTTTCTGGAGCGGGTGGCCGGGGTGCCGCAGGAGATCTTCTGCCGCTATAACCCCGGCGGAACCTTCCAGCTGGGCGAGAGCGAAGAGGGCTTTCAGGTCATGGACAAGCCCGGCGATGCCAAGTACGGTATGACCGAGCAGCAGATGATCGACAGCTACAAAAAGCTGATGCAGAAGGGCGCAAAGCAGTTCGGCATCCATGCTTTCTTGGCCTCCAACACCATCTCGGACGCCTACTACCCGGAGCTGGCAGGCATCCTGTTCCAGCTGGCTGTCCGGGTGCAGCAGGCTACCGGTGCGCACATCAGCTACATCAACCTGTCCGGCGGTGTCGGTATCCCGTATACACCGGATAAGGAAGGCAATGATATCCTGAAGATTGGCGAAGGTGTACACAAGGTATTCGATGAGGTGCTTGTTCCTGCCGGACTTGGCGATATCAGCCTGTTCACAGAGCTTGGCCGTTTCATGCTTGCCCCTTATGGACACCTTGTTACAAAGGCAATCCACGAGAAGCATATCTACAAGGAGTACATCGGCGTGGATGCCTGTGCGGTAAACCTGATGCGTCCGGCTATGTATGGTGCTTACCATCACATCACGGTCCTTGGCAAGGAAAATGCACCTTGCGACCATACCTATGATGTGACCGGTTCCCTGTGTGAGAACAACGATAAGTTCGCGATCGACCGCAAGCTTCCGAAGATCGACATGGGCGATTATCTTGTAATCCATGACACAGGTGCTCACGGCTTCGCAATGGGTTACAACTACAACGGAAAGCTTAAATCTGCAGAGCTACTTCTGTGTGAGGACGGCAGCGTAAAGCAGATCCGCCGTGCCGAGACACCGGAAGATTACTTCGCTACGCTGGATGGTTTCTGGGATGTAGAGGTGTAAGAACATATAGATAAGAACGTGTAAGACGGAAACACCCCACCGGTCATAGATCGCACCGGTGGGGTATTTTATATTAAAAAGGAAAGGGTTTTTAATTGTGATTACTTTACATTTTCTATTCCGTCCCCCTGATAGGCGACACGGAATCTGCCATAAGACACATACGTCTTAGCCTTGTGTTCCGGATCCAGAGGATCTGTCACGGATATGTAGGTTGCTGTCCCATCTAATATACTATCAAATGCATGGATCGCATCTTCTATAATATCCGGATAGAGGGAATTGCCGAATCCTCTGAAATCATGATGGGAATTATACATCAAATCATATTTGTCCTTCATGGAAAGCAGACGTTCCAGTCCTGCCTTCGCTTCCCGGATCCGTTCTTTTTCCCGCCCCGGCTCCGGAACCGCCAGATAATAGTTGCAGTTGCAGGCATCACCAAGCAACAGCGTCTTCGTCTTGTCATCCAGAAATACCATCTCGCCAAATGTATGTCCCGGACAGTGATATGCTGTCACCGTCCTGTCTCCAAGCTCAAACACCTGTCCATCCGTAAGCGGAAGCTTCTCCGGCGTCTTCGGCCATGGCCGCACATCCTCATCCAGATTATAGTCGTAATGTTTATCCGCCCGGCCGGCAATGATCCTCGCATAGCTCTTACGGAAATCCACAGTCGGAAGTGTATTCCAGCTATCCCAGTCCATATCCGCCGGGTGAATATAGATGGAGTCGAAGAATCCGGCTCCACCAATATGGTCGCCATGGTTATGGGTCGCCACAACATCATACGGTTTATCTGTGATTTTGTTCTCTATAACCCATCTGAGATCCCCGATTCCGGTTCCACAGTCTATCACCAGCGCCCGCGTGCTTCCAACAATCACAAACACGCTCACACAGTCAAATTCATCAATCTCGTAAATTCCATCTGCAAACTCATAATACGGTAATTTTCTCGTCACCATGTCTCACGCCTTCTTTCTCTTCTGTCCGCCCTGGTAGCAGTCGATTGCAACTGCGAGAAGCAGGATCAGTCCTTTAATAACACTCTGGAAGTTGGAATTAACGCCCATCAGCACAAGTCCGTTATCGAGGATACCAAGAATGATAACACCTACAACCGTACCGCTGATTTTTCCTTCACCTCCGGCGATGCTGACACCACCTAAGCAGGCTGCCGTCATACAGTCAAATGCATAGGAGCTTCCTGCGCCCGGCTGCGATGCGTTTGTTCTGGCAACCATGATGATTGCTGCAATGCTCGCTGCAAATCCTGCAAAAGAATACACGAGTACCGTCAGTTTATTGACATTGATACCTGCAAGTCTGGCTGCTTCTTTGTTTCCGCCAAGTGCATAAATATTTCTGCCAAGGTATGTCTTGTTCATGACAATCCAGCCAAATACGATGAAGATTACAAACAGAATAACCGGAATCGGAACCGGTCCGACATATCCCTGTCCGACTGTCAAAAATGCTTTCGGCATACCGGTGATCGGATAGCCACCTGTGATCAGATATGCCACGCCCTGCAGCACAAGCATCATGGCAAGCGTTACAATGATTGGCGCGATATGCAGCTTGATGGCAACAACGCCGTTGATGGCACCAAATGCAACGCCAAGTGCAATGCCGATAATCACGGCAACCGGAATCGGCAGCCCGACATTTACCATACAATAGCCCATAACCATGCCGACGACCGCCATGATTCCTCCGACCGACAAATCCATACCTCCACCGATCATAACCATCGTAACGCCGATTACAACGATACCGAAAATAGATACCTGACGTAAAATATTGATCAGGTTTGCTACAGATAAAAAGTTCGGTGCAATAATCGAGAAGATAATAACGACTGCCACCAAAAATACATATATACCAAATTTCTTATAAAAAGTTATAAATTTATTACTTGTTTTTTCCATGTTCCTCGCCTCCTGATGCTAAATCCAGAATATAGTTCTGGTCGAATTCTGATTTCGCAAGCTCTCCGGTCTTCCTGCCCTCGTAGATGGTGATAATCCGGTCAGACATACCCAAAAGCTCCGGCATATCCGAGCTTACCATAATGATTGCCTTCCCTTCACCGGCAAGCTGATTCATCAGTTTGTAAATCTCCTGCTTGGCACCGACATCAATTCCCCGCGTCGGTTCATCAAAGATGATGATTTCACTGTTTGCCGCAAGTGTCTTTGCGATTACAACCTTCTGCTGATTACCGCCCGAGAGATTCTCCACCCTTTGCTCCAGGGATGGTGTCTTGATCTGGAATTTCTCCTCGTAATCCTCGGCAATCCGGTTTTCCAGCTTCTCATCAACGAATGGTCCTTTGGAGATGCCACGCAGGTTATTTACGACGACATTCCATTTGATGCTCATCCGGAGAAATGCGCCATGCGCCTTCCGGTCCTCCGGGATATATCCGATTCCATGCCGGATTGCCTGTTGACATGTACGGATATTTGTTTCCTTGCCATTTACAAAAATCTTTCCGCTTTCAATCGGATCAGCACCATAGATTACCCGCATCAGCTCGGTACGGCCTGCGCCGACCAGACCTGCAAAGCCGAGGATCTGTCCGCCGTATGCTTCGAAGGATACATCCTTCAGCACGCCGGTCTCCTTCAGATGCTCGACCTTGAGCATCGGCTCAGCGCTCTTTACGCCGATTTCCTTCGGGAACTGGTTGTCCAGCGAACGACCTACCATTGCGGTGATCAGGGAGTCATTATCCCACTGATCGATCGGCTTGGTTGCGATGAACTCACCGTCACGGATAACCTCAACGCGGTCGCACAGCTCGAACAGCTCCTCCAGCTTATGGGATACAAAGACGATGCCGATGCCGCGTGCCTTCAGTTCACGGCAGGTCTTCATCAGCTGCTCGACTTCCTTCTCGCCCAGAGAGGAGGTCGGCTCGTCCATAATGATCATTTTTGCGTTGATGAGAACCGCCTTGGCGATCTCGATCATCTGCTGTACGCCCATACCAAAGTTACCTGCCGGCTTGGTCGGGTCTACGTCCTGACCGAGCGACGCCATAACTTCCTTTGCCTTCTTGTGCATGGCCGGGTAGTCGAGCAGATTGCCCTTCTTAAGCCACTTGTTGATAAAAATGTTGTCCGTAATGCTCAGCAGCTTTTCGATATTCAGCTCCTGATAAACGCAGGCGATGCCCGCAGCAGCGGACTCGTTCGGGTCCTTGAAGTGCTGCTCTACGCCGTCTACGAAGATCTGACCCTCGTCTGCCTGATGTACACCAGTCAGCACCTTGATCAGCGTAGACTTGCCTGCGCCGTTCTCGCCGATCAGGCCGAGGATCTCGCCCGGCTTGACTGCCAGCTGCATGTTTCGCAGAGCCACTACGCCCGGAAAACGCTTGGTCGCGTTTTTCAGTTCTACTACGTATTCACTCATTTGCATATCACCTTTTCTTCTCCGAGATGAAGTGCGGGACAAAAAGAAACTGTTCTCGGTTCAGTTGCAAAAGGAGGAGGTTTGCCGCAACAATAGCTCCTGCCGATCTCGTCTCGCGGGAGAATGACTGATAAAAGTTTGACGATTTCAAACTTTCTTCGAAAAGACAACCCCTGCAAGCGATCCTGTTCAAATCTTTGCAGGGGTTTCTTCTCGTTCACTTAAATGCTAAGAACAAATGGAAAACCACTCGCGTACTAATAAGTGCTAAACTGATTAGCCGATGTAGCCCTTCAGGGTGTCCAGACGCTCCTGAGCGTTGTCCTTGGTAACAACAGAGCAGCCGGAGTCGATGAACTTATCCAGGGTCTCGCCGTTAACAGCCTTTACAGCAGCCTCAACAGCCTTGTAGCCCATGTCGTAAGCTTCCTGTGCAACGGACATGGTCTCCTCGCCGGCGAGGATAGCTTTGCAAGCGGACTGGATGCCGTCGAAGCCAACGAAGATGGTCTTCTCGTAAGCTGCGTTGCCCTTTGCTGCGCGAGCTGCTGCCATTGCCATATCGTCGTTGTTGCAGACGATGATTGCGATGCCTTCCGGATGGTTCTGCATGACAGCTTCCATGCAGTTTGCAGCCTTATCAGCAACAGCGTCAGCGTACTGGATCTCGCCCTTCAGGAACTCGCCGCCAGCCTCGGTAACGCCCTTCTCATAACCGGACAGACGAGCCATAGCGGTGCCGTCGCCCTGTACGCCGGAAATTGCGATAGCCTTAATATCGGACCAGCCAGCGTCCTGTGCAGCCTTGACAGCTTCCTTGCCGCCCATTGCAGCTGCATCCTCGTTGCCGGTACCTACGAAGGAAAGTACCTCGGGAGCGTCGATGTTGGTGTCTACAGCGATGATCGGATCGGTCTTGCCGGCGATCAGGGTCTTAACCAGATCAGCCTGCAGCGGAGCGATTACGAATGCGTCGTATGCGCCGGAGTTCAGGTCGGTCTCGATCATATTCTGCTGCTCGTCGTAAGCGGTCTCGGAGGTAGCGCCCTTAACCTCAACCTTTACGTCCGGGTTGTCCTTGGAGTAAGCCTCAGCGCCAGCCTTAACGTAGCTCCAGTACTCGGAAGCAGTCGTCTTCAGGATAACGTCAACAGAGCAGCCGGAAGTAGTGCTAGCCTTATTGCCGCCATCCTTCTGGGTGTCGTCAGCCGGGGTAGAAGAACCGCCGCCGCAAGCTGCAAGGCTTGCAACCATAGCGCCAGTCATCAGCATAGCAAGTAATCTCTTCTTCATGATAAAAACCTCTCTCCTTTTTCATGCGGAGCAAACAGACTCTCAGGTTGTCTGCTCTGCGGTCGGTTCCCACTGCTGTGGGACTTAGGAACGCTCCAACGTTCTGGTAATATTTTAATGCAATAATACCGTTTTGGCAACCCTTCGTTGTTATTTTTGTAAGAGGTGGTGATTTTCGCATGTTTCGTTTTGTGCACATTCACAAATTCCTGCTTTGACAATCGAAAACCAGATGCTGTGCATTGTGCATTTTTATTTTTCTTACGGCATTTTTCCTATAAAATCATGGGAATTTCATGGTCGTTTTGGGCATATTTTGGAGACATCTCTTGCCAGCAAAGGTTACAATGTGGTAAAATTACCGTATCCTAATGAGAGAAGGAATATGACAATGAAGCTTGCTATCAAAACCTGCACGCTGGATATGCCCTATGAGCAGATGCTCGACTTCTGCGTGGAGCAGAAAATTGCCGCCATTGAAATCGGCACCGGCAACTGGTCGGGTGCGCCGCACTGTGACCTCGACCTTCTGGTAAGCGACAAGACCGCCCGCGAAAAATGGTATG
>ERZ826146.2836-NODE-2836-length-12239-cov-33.577315_pt1 | contig 12239 bp, 8 predicted proteins | sample MGYA00519857_ERZ826146 | MGnify/ENA primary metagenome ERZ826146 (study PRJEB31778, sample SAMEA3449222) | human gut metagenome | biome: human gut; feature: human-associated habitat; material: faeces | place: United Kingdom | collected 2010/2012 ...
ACATCAATGTAACTAATTCTCAATATTAATCACTTAAAAAACTTACGACTATGAGAAAATTTTTACGCTTAACTTTAGTTTGCCTTATGGCGATGGTCGGCACGTCAGCATTGGCTGATGAGAAAACAATTCTCACTAATGCGTCATCTGGGGATTGGCAACAAATTACAGATGGCTATGAAGCTACAATTGATGGTTTTACGATTTCATATGTAAAACACAATTCAACAAATGACACAAGAACTCCAGACTCTGACCATATTAGAGTTTACAAAAATGCCATGCTTATAATTGAAGGCATATCTGACGAGGTTATAACTGGTATAGAAATAACATGTACGGGAATTTCAAATTGTGCTGATATGACCGTAGAGGATGGAACAATCGCAAAGGCAAGTGGTACTACTATCACTTGGACAGGAAGCACTAAACGTTTTGAGGCTGTTGCAACAGAAGCACAGGTTCGCATTAAATCGATAGTGATTACTTACACAAAAGAATCTGCCGACTTTGTTGCTGCTCCCACAATCAGTGGCGAAACAACGTTTGAAGGCTTAACAGAAATTACTATCACAGGTGCAGAAGGTTCAACCATCTATTACACATTGGACGGCACAGACCCGACAACTGCTTCAACAAGCGGCACATCACCTGTAACTTTCACTCTTGACGAGAGTGCAACCGTAAAGGCCATCGCTGTATTAAACGGCAATCAGAGCGAAGTAGCTACAAAAAAGTTCACAAAGGTTGAGTTTACCGACATGACTGTTGCCGAAATCCAGGAACTTACGGAAGATCAGGCATACATTAACCTGACAATTGAAAACGGCAAGGTTGTGTACATCGACAAAAGCTATAGTACGCCGAGTGTGTACATCCGCGACGGAGAGAACGCAATTATGTTCTTCAGCACTACGCTTCCTTTCACTGCAAACGCAACTGTAAGCGGAACAGTAAAAGTTGACTATGACAACTATTACGGAATACACGAGGTTAAGAGCAACAGCTTTACTGACGATTCAGGTCTTACCATAACAGCCAGCGATGAGGAGGCACAACCCATAACAGTTACTATTGCCGATCTGCTTGCATTGAACCACATCTGCGATCTTGTAAAGATTGAAGGCGTTACGATTAGAAGTGAAGTTTCTGGTAAAAATACAAATTACTATGCAAGCGACGGAACCAATGAGGTTCAGCTTTACGAAAATGAGGGAGTGGTTGCTGATTATGCCAATGACGGCAATACATATAATGTCACGGCAGTATTCAACAACATCTACAGCGGACGCGCCGAAATCATGCCTATCTCTGTTGAGGTTTCGACTGGTATCAGCAATGTAACCGTTGACGAGGAGCTTGACGAGAACGCTCCTATCTACAACCTCGCAGGCCAGCGCGTAAGCAAGGATGCAAAGGGCATCGTTATACAGAACGGAAAGAAATACATCAGGAGGTGAGAAGGTGAGAAATTGGGAAGGTGATGAAGTGAGAAAAACTTACACCTTTCTTATAATAAAGGCGGAAGATGCGCAGTTGTGTGCATCTTCCGTTTTTCTTTGTGCAGGCAGACGGGTTGTCCATTTTTGATGAATATCCGGGAAAATGTTTTGTTTGACGGAATAAATCGTTATCTTTGCCGTACCATTAAGAAAAACAACATTATCATCATTAACCTGAAAAACAAGTAGTCAAAATGAAAAAACGGATTATTCTGGCGGCAATAGCTGTAGGATGCGTCGTAGGCGCACGGCCGGCCGACATGACAATCGCCAAGCTCCATGAGCTGACGGAAAACCAAGAGCAGATAAACCTTACCATCACTGACGGCAAGGTGGTGTTTATCGACACGAGGGGCGACAAGCCGAACGTGTTTGTGCGCGACGGCGGCAAGGCTGTAATGTTCTATGGAACTGACATCCCGTTCAAGCTGAACGCCACGGTAAAGGGGACGGTCAACGTTGATTACGAGATGCGCAACGGCTCTATGCCCGGGGTGAAGGCCAACGCCCTGACCGACGCGTCGGCCCTTACGATAACCGAAAGCAGTGTTGAGGCGCAGCCGATGACCGCCACGTTGGAGGATGTTCTGGCCGGAAAATACAAGTGTGACTTGGTGAAGATATGCAACGTAAATGTGTCTTCTGAAAGCAACGACGGAACAGACGGAGAGGCTGCGGCTGACTTTTACGCTTCTGACGGCAGCGGAATGGTGAGGCTGTATGGCACGGAAAACGCGCCGGGCGGCGTTTCCGGCGACAACAAGTATGATGTGACGGCCGTGTACAGCAACCAGTATGTGAAATATCTGGAGTTCTTGCCTGTGTCGGTGGAGAATGTTACAACAGGCATCGGCAGCGTGACCGCTGGCGGTGAAGCGGACGAAGACGCTCCTGTTTACAACCTCTCCGGGCAGCGTATTGGTAAGGATGCCAAGGGCATAGTAATACAAGGCGGAAAGAAAAGCATCAGACGGTGAGACAGTTGACGGTGAGACGGTGGGAAAGTGAGACAGTGAGAACCGTCAAAAGCCGCCGCTTAGGCCGTTGAGACCGCTCGCTTAGACCGTTGAAACCATGCGTTTAGACTGTTAAAGTTCTTTGCTTAAACCGTTAAAGTATCTGTTTAAGCTGCTAAAGGCAAACAAGCAAACCGCCCGGACAATGCGTCCGGGCGGTTTGCTTGTTAATTCTTCACTCTTAATTCTTCGTTCTTCACTTATTTAATCACTTTGTCTGTGGCGGTCTTGCCGTTGGTGAAGGTTATCTTGCGGATATTGATGCCTTTGACAGGCTCGCTGAGCTTCATGCCGCCGAGAGTGTAATATTCTATCTTCTCAACTTCCGATGCGCCGGCGGTTATGTCCTCGATGTCGGTAGACTCACACTCTGGGTAATACTCCTCGTAGTTGCTTTCACCGTCAGCGTTCTGCGCCTTGACGATGTTTTCAACGAGTGAGTTGGCGTAAACCTCGATGTTGGTGTACCAGCCCTTCGTGTCAACAGTCTTAAAACTTGCGTCAGACGGGTCGTTGGGGTTGAGGTCGTTCAACGTTTCCCATTCGTCCGGCATGCCGTCGCCGTCAGAATCGAAGCCGGCAGAACGTTCACCGGTGGGGAAGTTGTCTTCCGTGTAACTATCCTTGGCGTCGGCTACAATGTCGATAAGTCCCGGTTTTTGGTGATCGGCATCTGTCTTTGAACCTATGTATTTAGCTGTTCCGGTTTCCGCTTCTTCCATATAGCGCGTGTCTATGACATCACGGAAGAGCGATGCACCGCAGTAATCCATTACCTTGTCGAAAGCAGCATCTGCCGTATGGGTTGTTATTTCACCTGTAACTGTTGGCTCGTCCATCCTTATTCTTATGTATGATTCGCCGTCGTATGTCTGGCGTGGAACGTCGTTCCCATAGAAATTGTTTACGTCTTTCGACCAGTGGTCGCCGTCGATTGTAGCCGTGCCGCTGTCGTATGTCACACGTTCCCAGTCGTTGCCTGTGTAACGCCTGCCGTCATTTTGCTCGTTTACGTTGCCGTCGATGTAGTAACGGCTTGTCATATCATAAAACTCGGGATGGTTTTTATCCGAATTGCCTTGTGTAGATACGGTTACGGTTGTAATCCTGCGTGCTTTTGAATTGCTTGTTGCCGGACCGCCTTTATAGTAATTATTTACCATGTTTATTTGTCCTCCGCCCGGGCCGCCGTAGCAATCGCCGGCGCTGTTGTACACCACGCAGTTACGGAAATCAACATTTTCAGCCTGCACAGTGTTTGCCCAATTGTATTCGTCGTACAGGTAGTTGTCCGTGTATCCGTCCCATCCGTAGCGTGCGCCGTTGAAACGCGGCGAGCGGTTTGATACGTGTGCTATCATGTTATGATGGAAACTGGCAAGTTTTCCGCCCCATATTCCGCCATATCCGTGTGCCCCTTTACCGTGTCCTGCGTTGTTCAGGCTCTCGGCAATGGTACTCCATTGCATTGTAAAGTTGTTGTTGTCATAGAACGATGCAACTTCGTCGATGCTCCAGCTGAACGAGCAGTGGTCGAGGATTATTCCTGTGCGGTGTCTGTCCCAAATGACATCTGCTCCATCGTCAACGTCTTTTTCCTGGCCTCTGCGGCTGCGGATGAAGCGTATTATGATGTTGTCGCCGCCAAGACGGAGCGTGTAATATCGCAATGTTATTCCCGGATAGGGCGCAGTTTGTCCGGCAATTGTGGTATTAGCTCCTATTTCAAGGTCGGACTCCAAGGGAATTACACCACCCACATTGAATACTACAATTTTTTTTTCAGAGCCGTCAACAGCCCATCTGAACGAGCCTTCGCCGCTGTCGTTGAGATTTGTCACCACCCTAACTTTTCCGCCGCGGCCTCCTGTAACGTATCGTCCGTGGCCTTCAGCTCCGGGGAATGCGGGGGCGCCGGTTTGTGAGAATGCGGCGGTAGAGGTCAATGCTGCCGCGGCAAAGAGTAAAATTTGTCTTTTCATTTGTTGTTTGTTTTAGTTTTATTGCAGACTTACTGGCAAGCAGCGTGCCGGATTTGTCACCGTTGTATGCATGCTGCTTGCCAGTCTGTCTGTTTTTGTTGTTGTCTTGTTTATTTGTTCAGGCTTGCCACGTCGTAGCCTAGCTTCTCCATTTCGAGCGAAGCCCAGATGAACGGTGCTATGCCTTTGCCGTCGTTGTCACGTATCGGTTCGCTTATGTAGTATTCAAACGAACCGTCGCGGCGGCGGCTCTTGGGGTTGTCAGGCCCGAGCCCAGACACTTCGCAGCAGCGTGTAAGCGACACGGTCTTGTCAGGGTTCACCTTGACAAATTCTTTCAGTATGCCCATGTAGCCTTTGATACCGGCCTTCTTCATGTCCTCGCCGAAGTAGCCGAGGCGCGAACCTTTAAGCAGAACGTATGTGAACATCGACGAAGCCGTGGCTTCAAAGTAGTTGCGAGGGTCGTCAACGTCGAGCACGTCGCGCCATACGCCGGTCTTCTTGTCCTGTTTCTTCACTGTGGCCTTCATCACGTTGTTCAGCATTTCGATAAGCTTGCCGCGGTTCTCGTAGTCCTGCGGCAGTGCGTCAAGCACTTCGAGGATAGCCATAGCGAACCATCCCTGCGCCCTTGCCCACGTGTGTTGCGACAGTCCGGTTTCCTTGTTTGCCCAGAACATGCTGTTGGTCTCGTCCCAGGCGTGTTTCCACAGGCCGGTCTTTTCGTCGTAAGTGCGGTTGTAAGTCTTGCTTATCTGCTCGAAAGCGTCGTCATAATACTTCTTGGCTTTCTTCTCTCCTTTCAGTATCGGGGCTGCCATCGTGTAGAATGGATGTCCCATATACACGCCGTCGAGCCACACCTGGTGGGCGTATATTGCCTTGTGCCACCACACGCCGTCCTTTGTCCGCGGCTGTTTTTCAAGCTGCTTGAAGATTGTCTTTAGAGCCTTGTCCGACTTCTTTTCGGGGAAAAGCTGGTTCATGCGCAGTATGAAGCGTCCCGGACGGGTGTTGTCAAGGTTGAAATCCTCGTACTTGTAGCCCGTGATGTTTCCCTTTTCGTCAATCATTCTGGCAGGGTATGCCTTCAGATAGCTTATTATGCTGTCGCCGCCATACGCCAGGTAAGTGTCGAGCATCGCCTCGAGTTCTATTCCGCTGGCGTAGTTCCAGCGCGGCTTCTTGGCGAAGTCGAGCATGTAGGGTAGGGGTACGCGCTTCATTTCGGAGTACGTCATCCACTCGCTGTAATGCTTGTACGGGTATTCCGAGAGGATTTGCGAGCCGTTGATGACAAGATTGTCGTAGTTCACTCCCTCCGTCTTACCTGTGATGTACACGGGCTTTTTGTACACGCCGTCAAAGCGGCAGTCCTTCAGGTTTATGTTGCTTACGTTGGTGCGGTCGTCGAAGGCTACAATCATCACGCCGTACTTGCTCTTCTTGCAGGTTACGTTCTCCATGTAGACGTTGCGCACCGTGGGGTAAAATCCACGCTTGGCTATTTCCTTCGGTTCGTAGTCGAGGTTGATTTTCAGCACCGCTTCGGCGCACTGGCCTACCTCGACGTTGCGCATGTATATGTTCTCTATCACGCCGCCGCGTGCTGAGTTTGTCTTTATGCGCAGTATGCGGTCGAGGTTGGGGCTGTCCATCTTGCAGTTTTCCACGAACACATTGTTGCAGCCTCCCGATATTTCAGAGCCTATAACCACGCCTCCGTGGCCGTCTTTCATCATGCAGTTGCGCACAATGATGTTCTTGCTTGGCCGTCCGGTGTAGCGTCCCTTGCCGCCTTCGCGCCCGTCTTCGTTGCGTCCGCTCTTGATGGCGATGCAGTCGTCACCGGTGTCAAACACGCAGTTTTCAATCAATACGTTCTCGCACGATTCAGGGTCGCAGCCGTCGCCGTTGGGCCCGTCGTTGTGTACTGTGACGTTCCTCACGGTTATGTTCTTGCTAAGCAGTGGGTGCATCACCCAGAACGGCGATCGCACCATCGTCACGCCCTCGATTAGTATGCCGTCACACTGGTTGAGGTTTACCATCTGCGGGCGCAGGCCCTTGCCCGTGCCGAACACCCGTTGCTCCAAGGGCACGCCGTCTTCGGCCATCTTTAGCAGGTCGGCGCGTCCTCCGGGGTTCTGCTGCTTCTCGGCGACTGGCACGTCTTTGCTTTTCGGCGTCTTTCCGCTCATCAGCCACCATGTGTCGTCAGAGGCGTTGCCGTCTATGGTGCCTTCGCCCGTTATGGCTATGTCGGTTTCCTTGTAAGCGTAGATCAGGGGTGAGTAGTTCATGCAGTCAAGCCCCTCCCAGCGTGTCTCCACGAGCGGATAGAGGCTCCTGTCGAATGCGAACAGCAGCGTTGCGCCTTTCTCAATCACAAGGTTCACGTGGCTTTTGAGCCTTATTGCGCCGGTGTTCCATGTTCCTTCGGGTATCACCACGCGGCCTCCTCCTGCCTTCGAGCACGCTTCGATGGCGCTGTTTATGGCTTTCTGGTTCTGCGCCGGCGTGGCTTTCAGCGATGCTCCGTATTTCGTAATGTCGAAAGTACGGTCGGCGAACTGTGGTGTCCTGATGCTTTGTTCTATTTGTCTGTATTTCGCATCGTCCCATCCTGATGCGTAAACTGCAAACGGAAACAGCAGGCATAGCAGTAATGTCTGTATTTGTTTCATAGGTTCAAGTTTGTAAGTGTATTTGTTTGGGTTTAATAGATTTCGTAGTTTTTTACGTTTCCGGCTACAAATGTAGTGATTAAAATCCGAATATTGAAATTTATAAAGGTATTTTTGGTATTGTCGTTATATAATTAGGGTATGTTTGCAAAGCCGCCGCTGCGCCTCCGCCTGCGTCATGTTATTATGGTATATGCGGCCTGTGGCGTAACGCCCTGTAACTCAACGTATTGCAAAAGACCGTCTTTCGCATCGCGAAAGGCGGCCTTTTGCAAGGTGATATGTGGCATATTGCAATGCAAAAGGCGGCCTTTTGCATTGCCGCCTGTCATTGCCTGTGCCAGAAACGGCTTGTAATGTCTTCCATACGACCGTCGTCGCGGCGTTTGTACAGTCTTTGGTTGGTGGTCGTATGTTTCAGTCCGCCAAGCGTTTCCACGTAAGGCCCGAGCTTTACGTAGTCGAATGCGTCGAGTACTGCCTGTTCTCTTGTCCGGCTGCGGCCGCTATACCATCCCGTCTTCATGCCGGGATACCGTCCTCTTACGTAGCGTGACAGTGACGCAACGCCTTCGGGGTCGGCGTCGCCGCCCATGAAACAGAAGCATGTCGCCTCTCCCCCGTATTTCGACATCAGTCCGTCTACTGTGTCGGTAGTCAGCGGTTCGCCGGTGTCTGCCCACAGGTGTTTGCTGTGGCAGCCCTTGCACCGGCACGGGCAGTTTGATATGTTTACGGCGATTGTCACCTCGTCGGGGATTTCCTGGAACACGATGTCCGTGTCAACGTACTTCAACATGGCTGCTGTCCGTTAGGCTTTGATGTAATGTCTGCGTGCCGCCTCTGCCTGACGTGCCGCCGAAAAGTTGCTCACGCGCTTCAAGTAGCCGATTACGCGGGTCATGTAGTCAACGTTCTTGCTGTGGCAGTGCGGGCATTCCTTCAGGTAGCGCTTGTCTATGTGGCCGCAGTCGTTGCACACGGTGTTGGGTATGTTGAACGTGAAATAGTTGCATCCCTCTTTCGCGGCGACGCGCAGCAGCTGGCGGTACTGCGCCTTCGACAGGTGTTCTTCAAGGTTCATGTGCAGCGCCGAGCCGCCGGTTAGGTGCTCGATGTAGGGCGCTCCGTGCAGTTTGAACTTGTCGAGGATGTTCAGCGAAGGGTCTTCCACCACGTAGAAGTAGCTGTTATAACAGTCGCGCGGCACTGCGTAGCCGTCCTCCCTGTCCCATTTTGCATGCTTTACACCGACGTTCTCGGCCGGTATCATCTCGCAGTTGAACATCACGTCCTTTGTGCGGTACTGCTTGTTGTACTTCTCGATGATGCCGAGGACTGAGCGGACGAATGACAGGTAGTCCGGATTGTCGTTGATTTCGAGACCGAGGAACTCCGCCGCCTCTACCAGCCCGTTGATGCCGATGGTGAGGTATTGGCGGCCGATGTTGATGTAGCCTGCGTCGAACAGCGGCAACATGCCGGCGCGTTGCAGTTCTTTAAGGTTCTCGTTGTATGCCAGTTGAACCTTGTGTACAAGGTCGGTGATGCCGCAAAGGAACTCTTTGTAGTCCACACCGTTGTTCTCGGCGTACTGTATGCAGCGGTTCAGGTTGATTGTGAGCACGCTTTTCGAGCCTGTAGACACGCCTCCCGCGCCGAGCGTATAGCTGAAGCCGTTGTCTTGGATTTCGTTGCGCAGGCGGCAGCATGAGCTTAGCGAGTCGGCGTTGTCGCTCATGTAGGTGAAGAACGAGTGCCCCTCGGCGTACATTTCGGCGGTGAAGTCGCCCCATTCGGTGTCAATCACGTCGCCGTCTTTTGTCAACAGGGCCATGGTCTCGACGGGAAACGTCAGCACGGTTTTCGTCCGCTCACGGTTAAACCACTTCATGAAGCGCTTTTGCAGCCAGCTAAGTCCGTCCCAGTCGGGCTGGCTTCCGTCCGGGAAACGGAACTCGCCGAACAGGCTTTCGAAGTAAGGCTTGTCGTAATAGGCGATGTTCCAGAACACGGCCTGGTAGTTCCTTGCACCCGTAGGCTGGTTGATTGAATATACTATTTGTTCGAAACAGTCGGTCACCACCTTGTCGATTGTGCGTTGCTTTACCGACAGGTCAACAACCTTTTCCGCCTCGCGCCAGTAGTCTTTGCCGTATTCCAGACCTATGAAATAGTTGAGATACATGAGAAATTCGGGCGTGGCGCAGGCTCCGCTGAGCATGCTTGATACCATGAACACCATGTTGACGAAGCCTCCGCAGAACGACTTTAGGTTAGTGGGGGCTGTCGAGTTCCCGCCTATTGACACGGTTCCGCCTATCAGCCAGGGGTACATCGTGATGGATGCGCAGTAGTTGGCAAGGCTCGTTTCGTCGTTCTTATATATAAAGTGGTGGTCAAGCATGTAAATGTATCTGTCGGCCAGTTCCTTGCCATACATCTTCTTGATGCGCTCGGTGAGCAGTCTTCGGTTAAGGCGGATGAAGTTCGACTTTGGCAGTTCGCCTATAAGTGTGGCTATGTTCTTGTGTTCCACGTTGGCGTTGGCGTCATATTTCGAGCCTGTTGCGGCGTTGCTGGCCGTGCAGTAGTCTGCCAGGAACTTCATCTTTTCCATCGTTTCACGGTCTTCGGTATGCCGCTGGCGGTACAGCATGAAGCTTTTTGCAACCTTGTAAAAGCCTTCGCGCATCAGCGCTTCTTCCACTTGGTTCTGTATGTCTTCTACTGTGATGCCGTCTTTGAGGTCGAGATGGCTTATTATACGCGATATGCAGTTCAGGTCTGCCGGTTCTTTTACCGAGTCGAACGCCTTTATTATCGCGTTCATGATTTTGTCGAGGCTGAACCGTTCGGCGCTCCCGTCGCGTTTGGTGATGGTGAAATTCATTGCGTTCATTATCGTTGTTCGTGTAATGTTGTTGTCTTTTGTTGTATGAAAAGTTATCCGTTTTGGGAAACTTTTTTATGTTTTGATTTTCAAAAGTTTTCCATTTTGTAAAATTTTGACGGCGCAAAGATATGAAAAGTTTTTCAAATAGAGCAGCTTTTTGCGTGTTTTTAAATTGGAAAACAAAATAAAAATGCGCCTTGCCGTTTGTCGTCCGTGTGATGGACTGTTACAAACGGCAAGGCGCACGGCCTGCCTGTGATTGCTAACTTGAGGCTAAAGCTTCACTGCCGAGATGTCGACAAGATTGTTTACGATGGCGTAAATCGTCAGTCCTGCCGGGCTGTGGATTTGCAGTTTGCGCGCTATGTTGCGGCGATGGGTGATGACCGTGTTGATGGAAATGCACAGGTGGTCGGCAATCTCCTTGTTCGTCATGCCCTGCACAAGGCTTACGATGACGTCTTTCTCCCTGTCGCTAAGCACTTCGCTGCCGTCCTGGTTCCGGCTAATCATCTTCGAAATCTTTACGCTTACGTTGTTCTGCTTGTATTTCAGTTCAAGTTTCCTGATTGCGGGGATGAATATGCTTTCCTCCACGAGCGAGTGGTTTTCAAGCCATTCCTCGTTGTTGTACAGCTTGTAGAGCGTGGCTGTAAGCAGGTTGTTGTGCTGTATGTCGCTCGGAAGGTATTTTATTATGATGTTTTTCAGTTCGCGCAGCTTTTGGTCTGTCTGTCCGTGCTTCTTCGAGAAGGTCTCCATGTCGTAGTCGTCGCTTACTTTTCCGGCCAGCAGGTTGTCCACGTATGGGAACACCGTTTTCTCCTCGTACTGCATGTGCTTCCTTATCTCGTGGGCGTACTCGTCATACAGTTTCATGATGAGGCGTGCCAGGTTGTCGTTTTCGTCAAGGGCTGCGGCCAGCTCCTTGCGTATTGTGGGCAGCTGGAAGTTCAGGTAATACTCGTGCGACGCCTTCAGGTAGTGCAGCAGGGTAGGGATTGAGAAGCGTCCGCCGTCGTCTATGTCGCGGTGTCCGTTGATTGAGAAGTTCACCACGGCGAGGAATGTGTATGTGTCAACGCCCTGGTCGTCGCACACTTCGCGCACAGTCTTGTCGCCGAAGCCGAGGTTTATGCCGAACCTGCCGAGGCTTTGCAGTATGTTGTAGTTGTCGGCGATAAGCGAAATCATCTTGTCGTCGGCCTCGTACATCTTGTTGTTCTTCATTGTCCGCCTGTTTTTGTAGCTTATGCCTTCATGTCTGTTATTGCTTTCAGCTGCAAAGTAACTTATTTTCCGTGAATTGTGCAATCATAATATGTGGGTATTTTACGTTTGCACATGCCTTTGTGGCATACCTAATAATGATGTAGCAACGATAAAGCCCCATGCCATTGGCGGCACGGGGCTTTGTTATTATTAAATAGGTAGGGCTTATTTGTTCACGAACTTCTTTCCGTTCTGGATAAGTATGCCCTTCGTGTTCTTGTCAACGCGCTGGCCTGCAAGGTTGTAAACGGGCGCGTTCGGGTCAGCCTCTTCTTCTGCTACAACGCCGTTGATACCGGCTGATCCGTCAGGAGTAACCGTGATGTAGTAGATGTTCGCACCGGAACTTTTACTGTAAACGTATATTGTGGTTGGTTCGGAGGATGTATAGCTTACAGTTCCTTCTACAACACTACCGCCTGGAGCGCTAATTTCGCCAATTATGTTGTCGAATGTACTTGCTGCAACGTTTATAACACGGTCGGCATCGTTACTTGAAGAAGTTGCTCCTATTGCTATTGTGCATGGCCCGTCGACTTGAAAGTTGACATTGCGTGAGTCTTCAGCACCGCTTCCGCCGAACTTAAGACGCTGTGTGTATTTTACGTCATTGATGGTCTTATTGCTTCCGTCAATGACGATTTTTTTATCACTTGTTGCAACAACCGTAAGATCTTCGATTGTTTCAGTAGTGGTATAGTCCCTTGCTTCCCACGTGGAGAAGTTCCAAGTCTTTTGTGCGTTAACACTCATGCTGCCTCCAATGAGGGCCACTGCTAAAAGAGTAAAAATCTTTTTCATAATCAATTTGTTTTAGAATTAGTAATAATCCTCAAATCCGCAACTACGCGCCTATATGATACAGAAGCGAAAATAATCTG
>ERZ826146.2837-NODE-2837-length-12237-cov-5.886882_pt1 | contig 12237 bp, 7 predicted proteins | sample MGYA00519857_ERZ826146 | MGnify/ENA primary metagenome ERZ826146 (study PRJEB31778, sample SAMEA3449222) | human gut metagenome | biome: human gut; feature: human-associated habitat; material: faeces | place: United Kingdom | collected 2010/2012 ...
AAAATATGTCTGACATATTTCGAATTATGTCAGACATATTTTTTCTTTGCTCCCACGTGGGTTTAACGCGATGGAAATCAGTTTTCATTTTTCCGTACCTGAAACGCGCGGTTTGGCCGCACGGTTTTGCATGCCCTTGATGTCTGTTTTCATCAACCCGCGTCGCGTCTGTTTGCCATATTTTTCTGATATATAATATGCGGTTCGGCATAGCAAAACTGAAAAACTGCGTTTTTCGTTTTTCTCTGTGCTCACCTTTCACTATATTTGCAAAAGGGAAAAGGCGGAAAAGCCTTTTACCGTAGAACAAGATTACTAACAAAAAGAACGAGGAGGAATCCATTATGACAGAATGCAAGCAAGTTTACCGCTGCGAGATATGCGGAAACATTGTAGAAGTAGTGCACGCAGGCAAAGGCCAGCTCTCTTGCTGCGGGCAGCCGATGAAACACATGTCGGAAAGCATTAAGGACGGCGCGAGCGAAAAACATGTGCCTGTTATCGAAAAAACTGCCGAAGGCTACACCGTAACCGTAGGCGAGGTGGAACATCCCATGCTCGAAAACCATTACATTGAATGGATTGAGCTTGTAGCAGGCAGCAACGTAATGCGCAAATACCTGAAACCGGGCGAGAAACCGGTTGCTGAATTCAAGACATGCGCCACCGAAGTATATGCCCGTGCATATTGCAACCTGCACGGCTTGTGGAGCACCAAGTAAGACAGTAAGGCGGCGCAGAAGCCGCACACGCCAACAAAGCATTGCCCGGCAGGAAGTTTGAATACTTCCTGCCGGGCTTGTTTTACGGCTACGCAACCGGTCTGAACCTCAGAGCAGGCCGGCCGTATCAAAAAAGGCGGCCTCCATAAATGGAGACCGCCCCAAACACTATCATGAAAATACTATGGTTGCGATATCAGTCTTCGGTTTCAGCGTTCATTTCGCCGGCATTCGAGGGCTTGTGTGCCTCGTTGCCGTTGTGGTGTTCAAAACGCTCCCCGCGTTCGCGGCGCGAAGGCTTGTTGTCGTTCCTTTCGCGGCGCGCTCCCTGCGGCTGGCGGCCTTCGCCGCGCGGCTGACGCCTTGCGGGACGCTCGTCGTAGCCTTCAGGTTTTTCAACGAGCACGCGGTGCGACAAACGGAACTTGCCGGTTTTCTCGTCAATGTCGAGCAGTTTTACCTTAATCGTATCGCCTTCGCGTATTCCCGATTCCTCTACAGTATCAAGGCGCTTCCAGTCGAGTTCGCTTATGTGCAGCAGTCCTTCCTTGCCCGGCATGAACTCTACGAAGCAACCGTAAGGCATAATGCTCACTACTTTTGCGTCGTAAACCTCTCCCACCTCGGGTATGGCTACTATGGCGCGTATCTTTGCCACAGCGGCTGCGATACTGTCTTTGTTTGGTGCCGAAACCTGTACCTTGCCTACGCCGTCGGTCTCGTCGATAGTTATAATAGAACCGGTCTCTTCCTGTATTCCTTGTATTATCTTTCCGCCCGGACCTATTACTGCGCCAATGTATTCCTTGGGAATATCGAAAGCTTCGATACGCGGAACCTGCGGCTTGAAGTCGGGGCGCGGTGCGGGCAATGTCTTGAGCATTTCGCCCAGGATGTGCTCACGTCCGGCCTTGGCCTGCATGAGTGCCTTTTCGAGTATTTCGTATGAGAGTCCGTCGCATTTTATATCCATTTGCGTAGCGGTGAGTCCCTTTTCCGTACCCGTAGTCTTGAAGTCCATGTCGCCAAGGTGGTCTTCATCGCCGAGTATGTCGCTCAGCACTGCGTATTTGTCCTCGCCCGGATTTTTTATCAGGCCCATTGCTATGCCCGAAACAGGACGTTTCAACGGTACGCCGGCGTCCATCAGCGCAAGGCAGCCCGCGCAAACGGTAGCCATGGACGAAGAACCGTTCGACTCCAATATATCCGAAACTACACGTATAGTATAAGGGAAATCATCGGGCAGCTGGCTCTTCAAGCCGCGCCATGCGAGATGTCCGTGCCCTATTTCGCGACGGCCCACGCCTCTCTGCGCTTTTGCCTCGCCTGTAGAATACGGCGGGAAGTTGTAATGCAGGAGGAAACGCTGTGTGCTTTTGTCGAGAACGTCGTCCACAATTTTCTCGTCGAGCTTCGTGCCCAGCGTACATGTGGAAAGCGACTGTGTTTCGCCGCGGGTAAAGATTGCCGAGCCGTGAGGCGCGGGCAGAGGTCCTGCCTCGCACCAGATAGGACGTATGTCGGTTGTAGCACGTCCGTCAAGGCGGCGGCCTTCGTCGAGCACGCAGCGGCGCATTGCGTCGCGTTCAACGTCGTTGTAGTAACGGTCGATGAGTGCGTTCTTTTCTTCGAGTTCTTCTTCGGTAAATTCGGCGTGCGAAGCGGCATATGCTTCCTTGAAGTCTTCGCGTATCTGGAGGAAAGCGTCTTCGCGAGCGTGTTTGTCGCGGTTGCCTTCGTGTGCAATGGCGTAAGCCTTGTCGTAGCATTCCTTGCGGCATTGCTCGCGCAGTTCCTCGTCGTTTGTCTCGTGGCAGTATTCGCGTTTAACGTCTGTGCCCAATTCTTTCGAGAGTTCTTTTTGCAGGCGGCACATCGGTTTGATTGCTTCGTGCGCAGCTTTGAGCGCTCCGAGGAGGTCCTGTTCGGAAACCTCGTTCATCTCGCCTTCGACCATCATGATGTTTTCCTCGGTAGCTCCGACCATGATGTCCATGTCGGCTTTCTTGAGCTGCTCGTAGGTGGGGTCGATAACATATTCGCCGTCTATGCGTGCCACGCGCACTTCGGATATGGGGCCTTCAAAAGGTATGTCGGAGCAAGCGAGTGCAGCCGAAGCGGCAAAGCCGGCAAGCGCGTCGGGAATGTCCACACCGTCGGCCGAGAAAAGCATGATGTTCACATATACTTCGGCGTGATAATTTGAAGGGAAAAGAGGACGCAGCGCGCGGTCTACAAGCCGGCTGGTAAGAATTTCATAATCCGAGGGGCGTCCTTCGCGTTTTGTAAATCCTCCGGGAAAGCGGCCCGCTGCCGAATATCTTTCTCTGTAATCACATTGCAGCGGCATGAAATCCGTGCCCGGAACCGCGTCTTTTGCGGCGCAAACGGTGGCCAGCAGCATTGTGTTACCCATGCGGAGCATTACGGCTCCATCGGCCTGCTTGGCCAGTTTTCCTGTTTCGATGGTTATTGTCCTTCCGTCGGGCAATGAAACAGTCTTCGTAATAACGTTCATCTAAAAGTTTCTTTTATTGTTTTCTTCAGTTCATCTAAATTCCTTGTTCGTCTCGAAAAAATCGCACAAAGATACATATTAATTTGTGTAACACACTGATTTTTTACACAAAAATAAGCAAGCGGCTAACATTTTTCCGTTTTATGGACACTACACACAAAACAAACGCATGCATAACCGTACAAAAAGCCGTTTTTCCCCTCACGGCAATATGTAAGCACCGCTTCCCGCCCGGCCGTTCCGCGTTTATGCGGCAGCAGCACGCGCTGTTTAAGGCGCAATCTGTTTTTGTCTGCATTTTCCGGGCATTTCCGTAACAGGTTTTCAGGGAGCGAAAAATATGTGCCTTGTATTTTAAAATATGTCTGACCTATTTCGAAATATGTCGGACATATTTTTTATTTGCTCCCATGCGGGTATAACGCACTGAAATTTAGTTTTCAATTTTTCGCTCCGGAAACGCCCGTTTTCCGGCCCCGGTTTTTCCACTTTTTTTACCGCGCGGGGAGTTACATATTGCTTGCCCCGCAATAGGGACACGTGCCCTTGTGGCGCAGCTTGTGGCCGCAGCGGCCGCACAAGTAACGGTAGGTGCGGTTGCGACGATAACGCATTACGGCAAATACGACATACGCTACGAGCAAGGCGTATCCCAAGTAGATATAAGTGGTTGCGGCAAACACCATATATACCACCAGCGACATTCCGAGGAGCGACAGCAGGTAAGGCAGCGCGCCGCCGCGGCCGAGTATGCGCGCAACATCGTCAACCGTGGCGAGGGCGAGCAGTACCATGAGCCACACGCCCGTTATCATGGCCGCAAGCACCGGCGGCAGGATGAAAGGATTCAACGTGGGGTTGAAATAAAACTCCTGCCACGTTTGCGGCACAAAGTGCTGTATCGTGGCATAAAGCACCGCCACGACTGCTATGTCGAGGCAGAGCAGCGACGGGTAGAGGCTGTCGATGTCGTTGAAGTGCACTATCCTTATCTTCTTGCGCCTCACAAGGTGTATAAGGTAAACGGCGGCGGCAACTATCGCCACTACACAAAGGGCTATGTTGCGCTTGCTGCCGAAAAAGTGTATGAACTCCGATATAGGGTCGTCGGGAACGGCATTTCCCAGCAGTTCCTTTTCGTGCAGCCAGCCTATCGTTGCCTGGTCGTGCGCCACCTTTATCCATACCGTATCGACAGTATCGGCCGGAGCGTATGCAAAATCGGCAACGACAAGAAGGTCGCCCTCGTGCACGTAGACCGTATCGACAAAGGGGCGCACCGGGTCGTCGGGCGTTACCGACAGGAGCATCAGGCTGTCGGCATGCACCTTGAAATTATAGTTCTGCGAATAATGGTGCGTGTGCACGAACTTTATGGAGTCGCGCTGCCCGGGTGTATAGTCCCACTCCATGTCGAGCGCGGAGCGGCGGTAAGTGCACGAGGCGAGCGCCAGCAACACGGCCAGCGCTGCCACAATAGGGAGAAAAAACTTACTCGTCCGCATATACCTTCATGTTACATTTGTTGCAATCGAAATCAAGTCTGAAACGCCGCCCGTCGCCAAGGCGCAGGAACAGTTTTCCAGGCAACACACGGGCGTTGCCTTCCTTTGCGCACGCCCCGAGCGCGTGGCGAATGCAATAGCGGCAAGTCATGAGCGGCATATCGCGCCGCGGCTCCAACTCATAAGCCGGAGACACATGCCCCGCACCGTTGGCCATATAGAAATTACGCGCCTTGGAATTGGCTACGTTATAACTGCTGTCGATTTCACGCCCCGCAAAACTTACGGCTTTGGGAGTCCTTCTCTTTTCCCGCACCGGAGCTGCGGCAACCCGCATGTGAGCGGCCACTGCGTCGCGGCGCGCGGCTGCCAGGACGGACGAAGGGATGAAACGTTCGCCGGCAAGGTGCAGCTCGATAGAGCGGACATGAAACAACGTATCGCCGAGTCGCAACAACTGCTTGCGCAGGTTCTCGCCCTGCGGCGTGCGCGCCTCCTCGTGGGGATAGTCGAACGCATGTACAGTCTTGCGTCCTAATTCGTCAGAAAGCGCGAGCGCATAGCCGCCGGGCGTTTCGGACAGCTCCATATCCAAGGCCACACGTCTTTCGGCCGTGGGTTTCGACAAAAGACGCTCGAAGGCGGCGTCGCTGTTGCGGAACAGCCGTGTGCGTCTCTGCAATCCTTCCGGCATTGACAGGGGGAACAACCTCTTGCCTTCGGCCCTGTTTATACGAAAACCGTGCAGCGTTCCACTGCCGTCGAAAAAGCAAAGCCCGTCGCCGTTGCTGAATGCCACGTTGCTATCAACTGTAAAACTGCCTCCGTGAATTTCCTTTACCATACCCACAGGCTCGCCGACGCTTTTGGGAGTGTTGATTGAAGCCATGTCGCCGCTGCGTCCCGTTAGGAAATAATCTGTAAAGCCACGGTTGAAACTCTTTGCCGGATTGGGACGGAAATCCGCCTGCACCGTACCCGCCGACGCGCGACAGTACTCGCTGCGACGGGCAAGGATTTCATCTATGCAAAGGCGGTAATAGGCAGTAACGTTCTTGACGTAGCCTGTATCTTTTAATCTTCCCTCTATCTTGAATGAACTCACGCCGGCGTCCATAAGTTGCTCGAGATAGCGGCTGCGGTTCATGTCGCGCAGGGAAAGCAGGTGTTTCCGGTGCAACAGTTTGCTGCCGGAAGCGTCTTCCAAATCAAAAGGCAGGCGACAGAACTGCGCGCATTCGCCCCGGTTGGCGCTACGTCCGAAACAATATTGTGAAGCATAGCACCTGCCGCTGAAACTGACGCACAACGCCCCGTGCACAAATGCTTCAAGCCGCATTCCGGGGCAGGCAGCGTGGATTTCGCGTATCTCGTCAATCGAAAGCTCTCGTGCCAACACCGCGGTATCGAAACCTTCATCGTAAAGGCGGCACACTTTGGCCGCCGTGCGGTTATCCATCTGTGTGCTGGCATGAAGCGGAACCGGAGGCAGGGACATGGACAGGTAAGCAGCGTCCTGCACGATGAAAGCGTCTGCTCCCGCTTCGCACAAAGAGCAGGCAAGGCGTTCCGCCTCGCCTATCTCGGAATCATAAAGTATTGTATTAAGCGTTACGTAAACCTTTGCCCCGAATACATGCGCAAACTCTGCAAGGCGGCCTATATCTTCAATCGCGTTGACTGCCGCCGCACGCGCGCCGAACCCCGACGCACCTATATACACTGCGTCGGCGCCGTGCTTTATGGCTTCTATGCCTGTTTCGGCATTACGGGCGGGAGCAAGAAGTTCAATTTTTCGCATTAATCAAAAGCAGGTTTTGCACAAGTCAGCCTTATGCCAAGGCAAAAGGCTTGCGCCGTGTTTTCATACCGATTCGGCCAGCCCGGGAAAAGAGCCACGGAAAACTACCTTAGAGATATTTTTCCGTGGACGGGTCATGTTTTCTTGCGTAAAGGATATAAACCCTCCTTTTACGCTAAATATTGGCAATACTCATTATGTCGGCAAACACACCTGCGGCTGTAACGTCGGCGCCTGCCCCGTATCCTTCGATGTGCATGGGATATTCGCGGTAGCGCTCCGTTGTAAGCAGTATGATGTTGTTCGAACCTTCGAGGTTGTAGAACGGATGGCGTGCGTCGACTGCCTGAAGTCCCACCGAGGCGTGCCCGTTGTCGAGCTTGGCCACATAACGCCAGCGTTTGCCCTGAGCTGCGAGTTCGCTGCGCCGTTTTTCAAATTCGGCGTCGAGTTCCGGCAACTGCCGCATGAAATCGTCGGCTGTTCCCTTCATTAATTCTTCGGGTATGAATGGAACTGCCTCCACATCGGAAGTCTCTATTTCATATCCTGCCTCGCGGGCCAGGATTACAAGTTTGCGTATAACGTCCTTGCCGCAGAGGTCTATGCGCGGGTCGGGCTCACTGTACCCTGCGTCGCGCGCCATTTGCACCGCACGGCTCAGTGTCACCTTATCGGACAGCACGTTGAATACATAGTTTAACGTACCGCTCAGCACGGCTTCGATACAAAGTATCTTGTCGCCGCTGCCTGTAAGGTTGTTTATCGTATTTATTATCGGAAGCCCTGCTCCTACGTTTGTCTCGAACAGGTATTTCACTCCTTTTGCTCTGGCCGTTTGTTTAAGACGCTTGTAATTGGCGTAGGACGAGGAAGCCGCTATCTTGTTGGCGGCAACCACCGATATGTTATGTTCAAAGAACGTCTGGTACAGGTCGGCCACGTCCTTGCTTGCGGTGCAGTCAACGAACACCGAGTTGAAAATATTCATTCCCGTCACCTCGTCGCGCAGGCGTTTCACACTGCTCGGGCCGCCTGCCTTCAGCGTTTCCCTGTAGTTCACATAATCCACCCCGTCGCGGTTGAACGCGGCGTTATGTCCGCTGGCAATGCCCACGATGTTCAGTTTAAGGCCGCGTTCGCGCATGAGTTTCTCGCGTTGCGAGGAAATCTGTTCCAGGAGTTTTGCGCCCACGGTGCCCACGCCGCACACAAAGAGGTTGAGCACCTGGTATTCGCTCAGGAAGAAGCTGTCGTGTATCACATTCAGGGATTTGCGCAGCAGCGAACGGTCTACGACAATCGAGACGTTGGTTTCGGTGGCTCCCTGTGCCATTGCCACGATGTTTATGCCGTTGCGCCCCAATACGCCGAACAGTTTTCCGGCCACGCCTGCGGTGTGTTTCATCTTGTCGCCCACCACCGACATGGTAGACAGGTCGCGAGTGAGCAGGGCATGGTTCATTGCTCCCGTGGATATTTCCTTGGCAAACTCGTTGTCGAGCACTTCGCGCGCCTTCTCGCCGTCCTCGTCGGTAACGCAAAGGCTCGTGCTCGCTTCCGACGACGTCTGCGCCACGAGGAACACACTAATTCCGTTGTCGGCAAGCGTGGTGAAGATTCTGCGGTTCACGCCTATCACGCCTACCATCGAAGGGCCTGACACGGTCACGAGGCTCGTGTTCTTTACCGACGAGATTCCCTTTATGGCGCGCGTGTCGTTGCTCGTGCCCTTGTGTATTATGCTGCCCTTGGCTTCGGGGCGGAAGGTGTTCTTTACAAGGATAGGTATGTTCTTTATCCTCACCGGGTATATGGTTGGCGGATATATTATCTTGGCTCCGAAGTTGCACAGTTCCATTGCTTCGTTGTACGACAGTTCGTCAATGGTGTAGGCATTCGGAATAACCCTCGGGTCGGCCGTCATGAAGCCGTCCACGTCAGTCCAAATCTCGAGTGCCGAGGCGTTGAGCGCTGCCGCGATTATTGCGGCGGTATAGTCCGAGCCGCCGCGGCCCAGGTTGGTCGTCTCGCCGTCGTTGGCGTCGCTTGCTATGAAGCCGGGCACTACCGCTATGCGTGGCATACGCGCAAACGTCTGTATCACCAGGCGTATGGTAACGTCGAAGTCCACGAGGTTGCGGTTCTGCTTGCGCACTGTCTTTATGAATTCGCGCGAGTCGTAGCACTGCGAACCTTCTATGAAGGCCGACACTATCTGCGACGACATGCGCTCGCCGTAACTTACTATCACATTGGCAGTTTTCTGCGTCATGTCGCGTATAAGATACACTCCATGGTAAATGCTCCGCAACTCGTCGAGCAGTGCGTCCACCTTGGCTTTCAGCGCGTCGTGTGCCGCGCCGGCCGGAATCACGGCGTCTATTATGCCGTGGTGACGGTCCACCATAGCGTCGAACTCGTTGCGGTAATTGTCATCGCCCGCCACTGCAAGCTGCGATGTCCTTATGAGCCTGTCGGTTATGCCGCCCAATGCGGAAACCACAACCACCACCTGCTCGTTTATATTCTCTACTATTTTTTTCACGTTGGTAAGGCTCTCCACCGAGCCCACCGATGTCCCTCCGAATTTCAGTACTCTCATTAGCTGATAATATCAAAAATTAAGCACAAGTGCCTTGGTTCGCGACAAAATTAAATATTCCTGCCAAACTATTGCCCTAAAAACACATCTTTTTTAACTCTCGGGCTCGCTGCCTTAACCCAACCCGGTCGTCAGGCTTCGCCAACTTACGCACTCGACGTTACTACTTAATTTAATTCCCTAATGACCGTTTTGGGTTAAAGTGTTCGAAGGCAGTGTCGCACGATGTCTGCATTTTTGCCCCGGTTTTAAAACGGGTTTTCAGAGGGTAAAAAATATGTCCGACATATTTCGAATTATGTCAGACATATTTTAAATTATCTCAGAGATATTTTTTCTTTGCTCCCATGTGGGGTTAACGGCGTGAAAACCAGTTTTCAATTTTTCGATTTAAAATTCGCTGTTTTCCCGCCCCGGTTTTGCGTCGCCTTGTGTCCGTATCACGGCGCACGGCTTATCTCCCGCCGCGAGCTGCCGGATTCATTGCACGTGCCTCCATTTGGCCGACGTTTCGAGCAGCCGGGCTGCGGCTTCGGCGCAGCGTTCGCCGTCGATTGCGGCCGACACTATTCCGCCGGCATAGCCTGCCCCCTCGCCGCAGGGGAACAGTCCCCTCATGGCGGGCGACTGTAGCGTTTCGCCGTCTCGCACTATGCGTACGGGCGACGACGTGCGCGTCTCCACGCCTATCACCGCGGCCTCGCGCGTGAGGAATCCTTTCTGCCTGCGGCCGAAAAGTTTGAAACCTTCGGCCAACCGCGACGACACGAACGCGGGCAGCCAGAAATGCAACGGCGACGATACTAACCCGGCCGCGTATGACGACACGGGCAGGTCGTAGCTCAAACGACCGTTCACGAAGTCGCCCATCCTTTGCGCCGGGGCAGTTTGCCGCATGTTGCCCTGCAACCAGCATTCGCGCTCCAGCGCTTCCTGCATGTACATCATGCGCAGCGGGTTGGCAGCGTCGTAACAATCGGCGTGTGCGGCGGCAAAAGCCTCGTCGCCCATGGCCGAACGCATGAGCGCCGCGACAGAAGCCTCTTCGAGGTCGTCGGTCCTTACTTCGACCACCATTCCCGCGTTGCTCCATTTCGAGCCGCGGTTGCTCGGGCTCATGCCGTTCACCACTATCTGCCGCTCTCCCGTAGCCGCCGGGACAACAAAGCCGCCCGGACACATGCAAAAGCTGTAAACGCCGCGCCCATCCACCTGTGCCGCAACGGAATACTCCGCCGCTGGCAGGTACGCCCCGCGCCCGCGGGGAGAATGGTATTGCAGGCAGTCAATAAGGTGGCTGGGGTGCTCGAGCCGCACGCCCACGGCCAGGCCTTTCATCTCGAGCGTGCAACCCGAGGTGTGCAGGTAGCGGTAAACGTCGCGCGCGGAATGCCCCGTGGCCAATATCACCGCACCCCGGTATTCGCGGCCGTCGCTTGCCGCAACGCCAAGCACGTCACCTTCGGAATCGGTTATCAAACTGTCGGCGCGCGTTTGGAAATGCACCTCGCCGCCACAGGCCAGTATGGTGTTGCGCATGTTCTCGATAATGCGCGGCAGGCGGTCGGTGCCGATATGCGGATGTGCGTCGCTCAGTATCTCGCCGTCGGCGCCATGCTGGCAGAATATGCCGAGAATGCGGCGCACGTTGCCGCGTTTCTTGCTGCGGGTGTAGAGCTTGCCGTCGGAATAAGCCCCCGCGCCTCCCTCGCCGAACGAATAATTGCTTTCGGGGTTTATTTTCTGTTCCTTTGGTATGAGGGCAATGTCGCGCTTACGGTCGCGCACGTTCTTTCCCCGCTCGAGCACCACGGGTTTCAGTCCCAGCTCGATGAGCCGCAACGCCGCGAACAACCCTCCCGGCCCGGCACCAACAACGACCACCTGCGGCGCGCTGTCCACCGGTCTGTAGTCTATCGCTTCGTAATCCGGCCCGGCAGGCTCCTCGTTAACGTACACGCGCACCGACATGCGCACAACAGTGTTGCGCTGCCGCGCGTCAATGCTCTTTTTATCGATACGCAAGGCCGTTATCGTGCGGCTGTCGATTGACAATTCCTGCGCCGCGCGCATTTTGGTGCGCTCCGCGTCGGCGGCGTCGCGCGGGGTCAAGGCCAAATCTATATTGTACAACATTTTTCCGTAATTTGTTTGCGCTTTCAAAATTACGCCATTTTCGGATAACACGCCGGCATGGCTGCAAGAAAACACCGTCCGCCGGCAACTCTTGCAGCCGTTTCATTTTCTTGTAAATATAGAACGGAAAAAAACGCCGCCCCGCCGGCAACCCCGACATCCCTCCGTTCCGCCGGCTGCACGGTCGACAAACAACACCACTGCACGTCAGCAAGCAACTCCCCGCATGGGCAACTCCCCGCACGTTTGCATTGCATAAATATGCAGCCGAAAGATTGTAAGACTTTTTTAGGGAGTGGTAAACCGAATCTGGCGGAAAATCGTGCTCCCCCCAATGGTCGCAAACCAGCATTACTTAAGACTGCCGCCCGTTTGCCAAAAAGCGACTATACTCCCTTAAAACGTACTACCCATATTCCAAGCGGCATACACATCCTGCGTTGCATAAATATACAACCGAAAGATTGGCAAGTTTTTACAGAGAACAATAAGCCACATCCACCGGAAAATTGTGTTCATTATAATTGTCGCAAACCGGCATTGCCTAAAACTGCCACCCGTTTGCAAGAAAGTTATTCCACACCCCTAAAACGTACTATCCATATCCCAAGCGGCACACACATTTTACGTTGCATAAATATACAACCGAGAGATTGGGAGACTTTCTTAGGGAGTGGTAAATCGAATCTACAAGAAAATTGTATTCCTTCCAACTGTCGCAAACCGGCATTGCCTAAAACTGCCACCCGTTTGCGTGGTCTCAAAACTCCACACCTACTCGCTGCCACCCATCTACAAAACAGAGCAACATCGTTGCGATGAATAAATATACAGCAGCGGAGTTTTGAGGCGGGGAAACGGGACGGGAAAATGCAGACAAAGAAAGCGGGGATTTTTGTTGCACACTGCGGGTTTTCGGAAACGCTTTATCCATGCGGGTTTGGAGG
>ERZ826146.2842-NODE-2842-length-12226-cov-16.580478_pt1 | contig 12226 bp, 9 predicted proteins | sample MGYA00519857_ERZ826146 | MGnify/ENA primary metagenome ERZ826146 (study PRJEB31778, sample SAMEA3449222) | human gut metagenome | biome: human gut; feature: human-associated habitat; material: faeces | place: United Kingdom | collected 2010/2012 ...
AGCTGTCCTGATCGATCTTGAGCCAGTCGGCCAGAGTCAGACGAGCGGAACGGAAGGCCGTATCACCGGAGGTGATGGGGCAGACCACAACGCCGATCATGGCCAGCGCAATGCCGATACCGCCCATGGTCTTGGAGCAGACATCGTAGATGGCCTTGGACTGGCCCATGGCCAGCGCAGCGGCCAGACCGGTGTTCTTGCCGCCGACGACCTCGTACAGGGAGCAGCCAGCAGCGGCCCAGATCAGAGCGATGATGCCCTCACAGACCATGGCACCGTAGAAGACGAAGTGGCCCTGCTTCTCACTCTTCATGCAGCGCGCCATCAGAGGCGACTGAGTGGAGTGGAAGCCAGAGATCGCGCCGCAGGCGACGGTGATGAACATGAAGCTCCAGATCGGGGTGCCCGACGGGTGCATACTGCCGAAGTGCTCCCAGATCTCCGGGATGGTGTAAGCAGAATTGGTGAAGATACCGAAGATGACGCCGATGGCCATGATGATCAGGCAGATGCCGAAGATGGGGTAGATCTTGCCGATGACCGCGTCAATGGAGATAAAGGTCGCGATGAAGTAGTAGGCCAGAATGATGATCAGCCAGAACAACAGCGACGTCAGCACGCCGGAAGCACCGCTCTGGTTGCACAGCTCGACGATCAGGCCCGCAGGGCCGACGGCGAAGACGGTGCCGACCATGATCAGCAGCACCACGGAGAACACGCGCATGATGTTCTGCATCACAGGGCCTAAGTATTTGCCGGTGATCTCGGCGATGGAAGCGCCGTCGTTGCGCTCACTCATCATGCCGGAGAAGTAGTCGTGGACGCCACCTGCAAAGATGGTGCCGAAGGTGATCCACAGGAAGACCACCGGCCCCCACAGAGCACCCTGCATTGCGCCGAAGATGGGGCCGAGGCCCGCAATGTTCAGCAGCTGGACGAGGAACAGCTTCCACTGGGGCATCACAACGTAGTCCACGCCATCGTTGATCCGCACCGCAGGGGTCTCGCGGTCGTCCGGGCCAAAGGTATTGTCCACGATCTTACCGTAGACGAAGTAGCCCACGATCAAAATCGCCAGACAGAGCAAGAAACTAATCATACCAGAAACCTCCTTTTTCCGGTGCTGTCCGCAGCCCCATTCCGCCGCCGGGCAGCCCCAAATCTCTGGTCTCATGTTAACATATTTTTCATCATCTGCACAATATTTTTCCAGTATAGGGCTATATCGGATTTTATATGGCCATTAAGAATTTTTACCGTTTCTAGGTTCGTTTTTCGACCGATTATCAGCAAAAAAGAAACGAAGCGGGAAACCTCGCTTCGTTTCTTTGCCACATTTCTCTATTTTTAACGATTCCGGTCGATGAAATCTTATCCGGTTCTTAACCGGGCGGGGCTCATTTCACGGTCTGGGCCGCCTGTTTCTGGAGCAGATCGACAAATGCCTGTTCCTCGGCGCGCAGACTGCCCTTGTCCGGATAGACCAGAACATCCCGCATCCGCTGGCGCTGGGCCGGGCACTTTCTCAGCACCAGATGGTACTGCTCCAGCGCCTTGCGGGGCATGGGCGACGCCCACATGTAAGCCGTGGGCAGCCGCTGCAAGATCGAGAACTGGCTGCACCGCTCGTACACATGGATGCGCCGGGCCTGATTCACATGCCAGCGCACGCCGTCGCCGCCCTCCTCGCCGGGCAGTTGGAAGTCGTCGTGCAGGATCTCCATATACTGATTCAGCTCCGCAAGGTCGTGCACCTCGTGCTTTGCCAGCGGGCCATCCCGGTTGGTCAGGAGCTGGTACTCGAAATCCATCACCGGTTCCATCTTCAGCCCCCGCCGGGCGCAGTAGTGGCTGTAGTGCTCGTCGTCCTCCATGGCGTACCGCAGCAGCGCCAGATGATAGCCCCGCCGCAGCACGAAATCCAGCGCCTCCATCGAGCCGCCCTCCCGGATGTGGATGTGCATCTTTTCCAGATGGGCCGCCTGTTCCAGATAGTCCACCGCCGCGTAGGACGCATAGGTGGCATGGGGCAGCATCACCCGCAGTTCGGCGCAGCGCGCCTGCTCCTCCTCCACGCTCCGGCTCAGCAGATCCACATCTTCCAACACCCGCTCGGCCTGTTCGATGAACCGCCGCCCCTGCTCGGTGGGGATCATGCCGGTGGACGAGCGCTCAAAGATCCGGATCTTGTACTCTTCCTCCAAATTTTTCAGCGCCTTGCTGATGTTGGGCTGGGCCGCATACAGCTGCTTTGCCGCGGCGCTGACCGAGCCCCACTGCATGATCGCAACCAGATACCGCAATTCTGTAATGTTCAAGCTCTTCTCTCCTTTTGGCATCATATCCTATCTGTTCATTATTGTATCAGCCCCGCCGACGCGCTGTCAAGTTGACGGCGGCACATCGACGTTTTATAATAAGAAAAAGGAGTTTTTGCTATGGAGATCTACCACGTTCTGCGCATCGACGAGCAGTTATACGGCTGCGAAGAGCTGCCGGAGGGCCAGCCCATCTGCTGCGATGTCTTATTGGAGGATGCCGCCGGGCAGCGGCGGGTCCTCGCCTACCCGGACGCCGAACTCACCCGCCTTGGCATCAACGAAGGCGACGCCGTCCGGCTCGAACACCACACCCTGACCAAATGTTAAAGGAGCGCTTATGCACAGCCTGTATTTTACCCGCCACGGCGAGACCGTCTGGAACGTCGAAAACAAGATCTGCGGCATGACCGACAGCCCGCTGACCGCCCGCGGGCAGGAGCAGGCGCGGCAGCTGGGCGAGCTTGTCCGGGACAGCGGCCTGCACATCGACGAGATCCTGTACTCTCCCCTCTCCCGCGCCGCCGACACCGCAAAGGCCATTGCCGCCGCAACCGGTCTGCCCGCCCGCTGCGAGCCCCGCCTGCGGGAGCAGTGCTTTGGCAAATACGAGGGCACGCCCCGGGACGGTGCGGAGTTCCGCATCTCCAAGACCCACTTTGCCGACCGCTATGACGGCGGCGAGAGCATGATGCAGCTGGCGCAGCGCATCTACAACCTGCTGGACGAATTGAAGGCGGACACCGGCAAGACCTACCTGCTGGTAGCGCACAACGGCATCGCCCGGGTGGTGCACTCCTATTTTTACGATATGACCAACGAGGAGTACGCCGCTGCGGGCATCAAAAACTGCCAGCTGGTGGAGTATACCTTTGAATAACCAAAAAAGCCGCCGGGGCCCCGGCGGCTTTTTTGTTATGGCGCGTCAACCATGACGGTAATGGAATTTCTGGTCTTTTGTCACAAACATATACACGCTCACCGCCAGCGCGGCCAGCTCGGCGGCGGTGACAGCCAGCCACACGCCGTCAATGCCCCACAGGGCGGGCAGCAGGAGCAGCGCGGCAAGCTGGAACACCAGCGTGCGCAGAAAGGAGATGAGGGCGCTGGTCACGCCGTCCCCCAGCGCCGTGAAGAAGGAGGACGCATACACGTTGAAGCCCATGATGAGGAAGCTCAGCGCATACAGCCGGAAGGCGCGGCTGGTCAGCGCCAGCAGCTGGGTATCGTAGCCCACAAAGATACGTGCCACATAGGGAATAAGCACCATGGATACGGCGGTCATGCTCACAGCTACCACGGCGATGAGGCGCAGACTCTTTTGGTAGAGGTTATGCACCTCGGCGTGGTTGCGCGCGCCGTAATGGAAGCTGACGATGGGTGCGCTGCCCACGGCATAGCCCACGAACACCGCCACAAACAGGAAGGCTGCGTACATGATGACGCCGTAAGCCGCCACACCGTTTTCTCCGGCAAGCCGCAGCAGCTGGAAGTTATACAGGATATTGACCAGCGACATGGAAAGGTTGGTCATCAGCTCAGAAGAACCGTTGATACAGGCATCCCACAGCACGCGGCCGTAAAACTGTGTTCTGCACAGGTGCAGGCGGCTGGTATTGCCGTGGTCGATAAAGTAGAACACCGGAAGCACGCCGCCCACCAATTGGCTGATAAGGGTGGCAACGGCAGCGCCCTCCACGCCCCAGTGCAGCATACCCACCATCACCACGTCCAGCACCATGTTGGTGCAGCCTGCACCTACGGTGAACCAGAAGCCCAGAAGCGGCTTTTCGGCGGTGACGAAAAAGCTTTGGAACATATTTTGCAGCGCAAAGGGCGGCAGCGCCAGCATCAGGATGCGCCCGTAGCGCACGGCGTAGTCCAGCAGCTCTCCCTTTGCGCCCAGCAGCATGGCGACCGGCCGCAGGAACACAAAGCCCAGCACGGCCAGCACGCTGACCGAAACAAGCGCCGCCAGCAGAAACATAGTAAAATAGCGGTCGGCTTTTTTCTGGTCACCCTCGCCCAGCGTGATACCAACGATGGCGCTGCCGCCGGTGCCCAGCATAAAGCCGACAGTGCCCAGCAGCTGCGGCAGCGGCATGATGAGGTTGACCGCCGCAAAGGCCGTTTTGCCCACAAAGTTGGAAACGCACAGGCCGTCCACGATGCCGTAGACGGAGGTGAACAGCATGGTGCCGATGCAGGGCAGCACGAACCGCAGCAGGCGGGAATAGGTAAAATGATCGGACAATTGGATGGTTTTCTTTGGCATAGCTCCTCCTTTTTGAACTTCACATATGCAAAAAGGCCGGATAAGAACCACCGCTCCGGTGCATTCCCTCTTCTGCTGCGGCACTACGGTGCCCACAGCCTCCGGGAAACACGAACGATGACATCTTATCCGGCCTTTCAATTACGTTGAAACAGCCCTCCGATGAGCGAAAAACAGTATAGCAAAGTTTATTTTTGATGTCAAGCCCTGCTTTGCATTATTCCGCTGCAAGGCGGACAAAGGGCGCGATGGCGTTGGCGTCGCCGTGGCGAACGATGGAGTAGGTAATGTCGCAATAGGGCTGGATGGCGGTGCTCTTTTCCACGGTGGAGATGAGCAGCACCTGCAATTGCAGGCGGCGGAACAGTTCCATCATGGGGCGGATGCGGTCGCTGGTCATCTTGCTGAAGGCCTCGTCCAGCAGCACCAGACGGATGCTGTTCTCGCTCTTCTGGTAGATTTGCAAAAGGCTGGCGCAGATGGCCACATAGAAGGGTGCCTGATTCTCGCCGCCGGAGGAATCGCGGCTGACGCGGGACAGATACGCCTGCTGCCCGGTGACCTGATTGGTCACCTTGATATCGTAGTCCAGATAGGTGCGGTAGTCCACATAGTCCGAAAGGGTGGCACCGGCGGCGGTGCGTCCCTCCTGCCGGGCGCGGGTGTTCTCGTCTACGTCTGCCATGATCTTTTCCATCAGCTCGTCCACCTGACGCTCGTAGGCGGGGTCGGCGGTGGCGGCAAGGTTATCCAGAGAATCACCCTCGGTCATCTGCTGGTTGCCCTTGTCCACGATGACCTGATAGAACGCCGCCAGCTGCGGGTCGCGGCTGGGCTCCAGCTCAAAACGGTAGACTTCCTCGCCGTAGGTCAGCTGCTCCATGACCTTGTTCAGCTCCCGGAACTGCCGCCGGGCGTTGAAGATATCGTCCTTCATGCGGAACAGGATATCCTTGCGGAAGCGGTCCTTGCAGTCCCGCTGCGCCTGCTCCAGGCGGGCGGCGTAGCGCTCCAGGTCGATGCGCACAAGGCTCTCATGCTGGGCGCGGTACTGTTCCAGCCCGGCAAGCCCCAAGGGATAATCGCAGACGTAGCGCCGGTTGTATTCCCGCTGCGCCGGTTCCAGCGTGCTGTTCAGGTAGACAGTCAGGGCATCGTCCAGCTTGGCCTGTGCCTTTTCGGCGGCCTGCGCGGCGGCGCGGGGGGACTTGTCCGGCCCGGTCAGCGCCTGCTGACGGCTGCGGGAGAGGGGCTCCACCAGCGGATGGGCGGCAAAGAAACTCTCTGCGGCCTGTGCGCTCTTTTCGGCGGTGTCCACCGCCTTTTGCTGCTCTGCCTCACAGGAGGAGATCTGTTTTTCGCACACGCGCAGATCGCCGCCGGTCTGCTCCACGGCAGTGCGGGCGGCTTCCCATGCGGCCTCGCGCACCTCTTCCTCCTTATACAGCTGCTGCAAAAGCGGATTCTCGCGGCACTCGGCCAGCTTTGCGGCCTGCTTGTCCACCGCCGCGCGGGCGGCGGTCAGGGCGGCGCGGGCGTCCCACAGGGCGGCAAGTTCTTCCAGCGTGGTGCCGCGCAAAAGGGTCTGGTACTGGCTGTATGCGGCTTTCAGGTTCTGCTCTGCCTGTGCGGCGGCGCGTACTTCTTCGGCAAGGGCGTTCATCTCCCCTGCCAGTGCCCCGGCGCGGGCGCGGCGGGCTTCCAGACCGATATAGCGCTGCGGGGTGCGCAGACGCTCCAACCGGAAGGGATGGTGGCGCAGAAGGTCCCGGGTGGCGCTGTCGGGATAGTTTTCCAGCGTGTCGGGGGTGTCGCAGCAGACGATGCGGCGCAGAATGGTGTCGGCGTACTGCGCGGCAAGCGGGTTTTCGCTGGTGACCTGTGCCGCCAGACTGTCGGCGGGAGCAGTGTCGGCGCGGCGGTTGGCCTTGCGCAGACCCGGGGTATCCAGCAGGCTGATGGGGCCTACCTTATCTTTCAGCGCCACAAAAGCGCTCTTTGCGGCGGCATAGTGGGCGGGCGGCACAAGGATATCAAACCGGCGGTCGCCCAGACAGGCCTCCACGCAGTCCTGCCAGCTTTCGTCCTCCACGTTCAGCAGCTCACAGAAGATGCGGGCGTCCGGCTCCATACCACGGCTTTTCAGCTCGGCGTTCACGGCGTCCCGCACCCGGGTGGCGGCGTCCCCGTGGGGGTACACCCACTTGCCGCCGGATACGGCATCCAGCTCGGCGCGTTTCTCGGTCTGCTGCCGCTGCAGGGCGGCGGTGTGCTGCCGGGCGGCAAAATAGGCTTCTTCCAGCGGCTTTTCCTGTGCGGTCAGCCAGTCGGTCAGGGCGGGCAGGGTGTCGGGGGTCAGGTCTGCCATCTTCTGCCCGGCGGCAAAGCCGCTGCGGCGCAGCACCGCCAGCAGGTTGCCGGTCTTTTCGGCGGCCTTTTCAGCGATGTCGGCGCGGCGGGCGGCGGCATCCAGTGCGGTCTGCCGGTGCGCCAGCTCCTCGTTGAGGGCATCCAGTGCGCGGCCCTCGCCGCTGGCACCGGCGGCGCTGTGGGCGGTCAGGTAGGCGCGGCGGGCTTCCGCTTCGGCGGTCTTGGCCTCGGCGTAGCGGGTGCGCAGCGTCTCCTGCTGGCGGCGTCCGGCGTCTACCCGCTCCTGCCAGACGGCCTTTTCCCCGGCATCGGCAGCAGCCCGCGCCAGCAGGGCGGCACCCCGGTTCACAAGGGCTTCGGTCTGCTTTTCGGTGGCTTCGCGGCCATAGCGCACGATCTCGTCCAGCGCATCGGCGCGGGTCTGGGCTTCCGCCAGAACAGCGTGCAGGTTTTCCAGCTCCAAGCGGTCACCCTGCAAGGCTTCCAAGTCCAGCTCCGGCTGGGGCAGGATATACTGGTACAGAAACTCCCGGAAATTCGGGATCTCGTCCATGCTGGTGCCCATCTGGAACACCTCGTTGAACTTTTTGCCCAGCGGGCTGGCTGCGCGCCCGATGCCCAGTGCGCGGCATATTCTATCCCGCGCTTCGCTGGGGCTGCGGGTGTAGGAAAGCCGCCCCTCGGCGGGCTTGAAGTCCTCCTTGGCGCTGGGCGCACCGGTGCGCGGGTCGATAAAGGGCAGCTGTTCCAGCGTGATGCCGTCCTCCGAGATGTACCACGTCTGGTCGCCGGGGTGCAGTTCCTGCATGGGGCCCTCGGACTCCACCCGCACCGCGATGACAAAGCTGGTGTGCTTGACGCTGTCCCAGAACTCTGCCCCGATATACGCCACGGTATGCCCCGGGCGGCGGTAGGCGTTTTCGCCCCGCTGCTTGGCGTGGACAGAGCCTTGCAGGGTGCGTCCGCTTTTCTTATTGCCCAGCGCATTGAAATTGCGGTTCGTGGTCAGGCAGTAGCGGATGGCGTCCAGAATGGTGGTCTTGCCCACGGCGTTCACGCCGATCATATAGGTCAGGCGGGCGCAGTCGAAGGTGGTATTTTCAAAGTTATGCCAGTTAATGAGTTTCAGGCGCTTGAGTTCGATCATGCTTCACCCTCCCCTGCTTCGGTGTCTGCGCCCTCCGGGCGCTCGTACAGGCCAAGCTCGGTGCGGGTGCGGGCGCTCTCGGCGGCGGCATCCGCAAGGTCAGCGTCCGGCAGCGCCAGCAGCACCGTGGGAAATACCTCAATGCGGCTGTCCAGCCCGGAGAGCCGTCCCACCGGACGCGCCAGATTGTACCGGCGCAGGGTGCGCATGAGCTTTTCCAGCGTTTGCTGATCCAGCTTGCGGGGCAGATTCATCTTTTGCAGCTCTGCCTGTACTTCTTCTACGGTCACCAGCACCTCGTCTGCGCTGGCGGCAAGGCTTTCCCGCTTTTGCAGGTACAAAAGCCGCAGCACCAGCAGCAAAATGCTCTCGTACTTGAGCAGCCGCGCCTGACTGCCCTCATGCTCGTTGACCAGCGCCGCCGCCTGCATGGGTGCGGGGTACAAAAGCACCGCGTAGCCCAGCGGTTTGAACACCGCACGCACCTCGTTGAGGTGATCCTGAATATACAGATATTTTGCCCGCTGTTCCTCTACGCAGCCCAGCACAAAGCAGTGGTTGAGCAGATAGTTTGCGGTCTCTTCCAGCAGATCAATGGTTGCCATCCGTGTTTACCTCCTTGCGGCGGGTCAGGACAAAATCCTGAAACCGGAAGCCGCCGCGCTCCACCCAGTTTCCGGTCAGGGTGATATCATACTCCCGGTGCGGCGACTGGGAATAGGTGTGCAGGCCGATGATGCCTGTAAAGTCGCCCGGGTATTCCTCCACAAGGGTGGAGGCGTTCACCTGCCCGCGGGCAGCCAATGCCTGCTGCGCCAGCAGTGCCACGTTTTCCTCGGTGACGGCAAGGCGGGCGTAGTCCAGCAGAAGCTGCTGCTCCTGCCGCAGCCGGTCGGGGTCAAGGGGCTCGGTGCGCACCGGGGCAAGAGGTGCTTCGGTGCGGGGCGCGGCGGGGGGATACAGCGGCTTTGCGCCGAACACTGCCGCCGGGTACAGGTGCAGCCGCGCTGCCACCGGGCCATCGTCCGGCTCAAACAGCTGCTCCGGGCTGCGGATGTCCTCCGCATAGCGGCGCAGCAGGGCGGTGACGCTGCCCTGCGCCGAACGGTCGCTCAGCAGCAGGAATTGTGCCCGCTGCACCGCCCGCTTGCGGTAGCGGATGTGGCTGGCGTCGATCTCCTTCATCAGGGTGCTCATCTCTTCCAGCGCGTCCCGCTGCTGCTGGATGAGGGCACGCACCCGGGGTGCAGCCTCGCCGGGGGCGCAGCGCTCCACCCGGGCGTAATCCAGCGCTAAGCGCGGCAGCTGGTTCTGCTCGCAGTCGTCCAGTTCTTCTTCCAGATAGGCGCGGTAATTGAACAGGTTATCGCTGGTTTTAAAGCGGTGGTACGCCGCCGCCACAACTTTTTCTTCGTACTGATCGAACAGTTCCAGCACCTCCTGCGGGGTGCGGTTATGGGTCAGGCGGTCGATATAATGCCCGATGGAAGCGTTGAGGGCGCGCAGAGACTTGTTCAAAGTTTCAAGGTCTGCCGCCACCTCCCGCAGCACGTTCTCGTAGGGGCTTTTTTCCTGCCCGATGCTGCCCAGCAGCTGCCACGCCTTGTACAGCTTGCCAGTGTAGGTGACCACCCGGGGGTTCAGTATCTCTTCCAGCGCGTCCAGCAGCGGGGTGACCTCCGGCATAAAGGCAAGGGTCGGCTCGCTCTCATAACTGCCGGGCTGCTCCTCCAGCCAGCCAGTGCGGCGCAGACGCAGCAAAAAGCCCACCGCCAGCGTGTGGGGGTCGCGGGTGGGTTGCTCGTCCTCATCGCCCGCACCATCGGCGTCCAGCGCCAGCGGCTTTGCCAGCGCGGCAAAATAATCCTCGGCGCGGGAGACGGCCTCGGCGCGGGAAATGCTGTAATCTGCCGTATGGCGGCACTCCTCCCAGAGCAGCAGCAAAAGCTCTGCATAAAACGCCCGGTTGGGCCCCGCCAGCGGGCGGAACAGCCGTGGGCTGACCAGTTCAAACAGCTGCATGGAACGTTCCTTTCTGTTCACATCAGAATACGGTTTTATTGTATCACAAGCGGCAGAGTTTGTCACAAAAAGGCGCAAAAAAGCCCCGGGAGCGGGTGCTCTCCGGGGCAGGAAGATCCGGGTTTATTTTGCGGCCATCTCGGCAGCCGCCGCGGTGCAGCGCTCCGTCATCGGTTTACCCCCCTCCGGAGCCGGGTGCACCATGCCCGGAACACCCTGTTCTGCGCCCATGGAAGGAGGATGCGCAGTTTTTTTCAGATTTCGTGCCGGAACTTTTAAAAATTACACAGTTCTACCATTTTTTCATGCTAAAATGAGGTCGTAAAAATAACAGGCAAAGGATGATCTCCCCATGCAGCACTGTCCCGCCCGGGCAGCCCGGCAGCTGGCGGCAGCAGCACTTGCGCTGGTGCTGCTGCTTGCTCTTGCCGCGCCCCGCGCCCACGCCGCCTTACAGGAAAAACACGGCATCCGGCTGCTGACTTTTGACCACAGCCAGATCCTTTCCATCGGCAACCAGACCTCCGGCAAATGCAGCTGGTATGCACTGCGCTACGCCCGCACCATTCTGGACGGGCGGGTGTGCTCCGGCAGCGGCATGTGGTCCAACGGTGCCGTGTGGTCCGCCGGCGGCTACACCGGGTATTCCGGGGACCTGTCCGCCTGCCTGCATACCATTTACAACGAGCTCTCGGCCGGACGGCCGGTGATCGTGCACCTGAAAAACACCACGGTGAGCGGTGTGAACAAACACGCCAACCGCACCTCTACTTACGAGTATCACCTGTCCGGCTCCGGCTGGACCCAGGTGAACTACCCGCACATTGCCACCAGCGACACCTATGGGCACTGGGTCTGTGTGGTGGGCATAAGCCCCACGGCAGACCCCGATCACCTGAAGGAAAGCGACTTCTACGCGCTGGACCCGGCCCGTGTTTCGGCCAACGGAACGCTGGCGCTGACCCGGCTGCTGGACGGCACCATCTGGACTGCCAACTCTCCCCTCAAAATTGCAGGCTGAAGATAGAAAGAGCAAAACGGCGGACGCACTTGCGTCCGCCGTTTTTGCATGCATCTGTGATTCAGTAGCCGCGCACCGAGAAGCCCCGTTCCCAGGGGTCGGGCGGCAGGTCCTTCTGCCGGATGTCGGTGATGCGCACATAGTCGCTGCGCTGGATCATGGCGAACAATTCCGGGAACTTGTCCGGGTCGCCCTGCACCTCCAGCGTCACGCTGCCGTCGTCCTCGTTTTCCACCCAGCCGGTCAGCTCCAGCGCCTGGGCCGCGTAGCGCGCCCGGTAGCGGAAGCCCACCCCCTGCACCTGCCCGGAGATGGAAAAGTGCCGCCGCACCGTGCCTTCCGGCAAAACCGGCGGGGTGCGGTCCTTCTGTTTCAGAAAATCAAACATCGCAACCTCTTGGGGAATGATGGATCGCACCGCGCGGTGCATCATTCTTACAATTCCTGATAGGCCGTCATCAATGCGGGGATGAACTGCTTTTTGCGGCTCACCACGCCGGGCAGCGTCCAGCTGCCGTCCTCTGCCGGGTGGGTGTCGAACCCGTCGGCCAGCACCTCGGCGGCATAGCGTCCGTCGCTGATGACCACGCTCTCCTCCTTGGGCACATCGGTGAGCAGCATGTAGATGTCCTCCACATTCTGCTTGTTGCGGGCCTCTTCCAGATAGGGGCGCAGCAGATTTTCGGCGGCCAGCAGGTTCTTGCGGGTCATGTAGCTGCCCTGCGCCACACCAAAGCGGATATCGCCGCACATGAACACCTTGAAGTCCTGCAGGAACACCTCTTCGGCGGTCTTGCCGTCCAGCTTTTCACCGGCCTCGAACATCTCATTGGCAAACTCGTCGATGTCCACCCCAGCGATGCCGGCCAGACGGTTGGCCGCGTTCACATCCACTGCGGTGCAGGTGGGGCTGCGGAAAGCCAGCGTGTCGGACAGAATGGCGGCCAGCAGCAGGCCTGCGGTCTGGGGCGGGATCTCCACGTCGTTCTCGTCGTACATCTGGGTGATGATGGTGGCCGTGCAGCCCACCGGCTGGTTGCGGAAGTACACCGGGCCGCTGGTCTCCAGACTGC
>ERZ826146.2843-NODE-2843-length-12223-cov-9.472551_pt1 | contig 12223 bp, 7 predicted proteins | sample MGYA00519857_ERZ826146 | MGnify/ENA primary metagenome ERZ826146 (study PRJEB31778, sample SAMEA3449222) | human gut metagenome | biome: human gut; feature: human-associated habitat; material: faeces | place: United Kingdom | collected 2010/2012 ...
GAAGGTGCCGCAGACGGTGGGTGCCTTCTTCATGTCCCTGAACATGCTCGCATGGGCCATTGCACTGATCTTTGATGTGCTGATCCTGATGATCGGCACCTTCATCGATGTCAGCCCGGCCATCCTGCTGCTCACCCCCATCCTGCTGCCGGTCATGGTGCAGTACGGCTTCTCGCCGCTGCAGTTCGGTGCCATGATGATTACCGGTCTGGCCATCGGTCTGGTCACTCCGCCGGTCGGCATGTGCCTGAACGCCTGCAACAAGATCAACCGTATGCCCATCATCGAGATCTTCAAGGGCGCAGCGCCCTACGTGATCTGCAACGTGATCGTTCTGATCTCCATCAGCCTGTGGGGCCCGCTTACTACCGCCCTGCCGCAGCTGCTGGGCTACAGCATCTTCTGAGAGCAACGCGTATACCTCTTATAAAAAACAGGCAGCGCTCCCTTGCGGGGCGCTGTTTGTTTTTTGCACGCAAACAGGCGGGACCATTGTATTTGACGGACAGATATGGTACACTAAGGCCACTTGTGTATAGGAATATAGGAAAAGAGGAATTAAATCATGGATACGCAAAAACAAAAGCGCAGCGCCTTTTCCGGCAAGATCGGCTTTGTGCTGTCGGCCGCAGGCGCTTCGGTAGGTCTGGGCAACATCTGGCGGTTTCCGTACCTCGCCGCGAAATACGGCGGCGGCATTTTTCTGCTGGTGTACATCGTGCTGGCCGTCACCTTTGGCTACACGATGATCGTGGCCGAAACGGCACTGGGCCGCATGACCCACAAAAGCCCGGTGGGTGCCTTTGGAGCTTTTGGCAAAAAGGGCGGCCTGCGGTTCGGCGGCTGGATCAATGCGGTCATTCCCATTCTGATCGTGCCGTACTATTCGGTCATCGGCGGCTGGGTCATCCGCTATCTGTCGGAGTATATCAGCGGCCATGGCAGTGAGCTTTCGCAGGACGGCTATTTTTCCAATTTCATTTCCAGCGGACTGTCGGCAGAGGTGTGCTTTCTGATCTTCACGGCCTTTACGCTGGCCATCATCTTTGCCGGTGTGCGCAACGGCGTGGAGCGTGTTTCCAAGGTGATGATGCCGGTGCTGGTGGTGCTTTCGGTGGTCATTGCGGGCTACTCGGTCACGCGCCCGGGTGCGTTGGCAGGCGTGAAGTATTTTCTGGTGCCGAACGTGGCAAACTTTTCCTGGATGACGGTGGTCACGGCCATGGGCCAGATGTTCTATTCGCTGTCCATCGCTATGGGCATTCTGGTCACCTTTGGCTCCTATATGAAGAAGGAGGTCTCCATTGAGGAATCCACCGAGAACGTGGAACTGTTCGACACGGCCATTGCCATCATGGCGGGCCTGATGATCATTCCGGCGGTGTTCTCCTTCTCCGGCGGCGACCCGGACACCCTGCAGGCCGGCCCGGCGCTGATGTTCATTACCATCCCCAAGGTATTCGAGAGCATGGGCTTTGGCCATGTGGTGGGCATCCTGTTCTTTTTGCTGGTGCTGTTTGCAGCCGTGACCAGCTCCATTGCCCTGACCGAGAGCGCTGTCTCCACCTTTGAGGACGAGCTGGGCTGGAGCCGCGAGCGCGCAACGGCACTGATCGGCCTGATCATGGTGGCGCTGGGCAGCCTTTCGGCACTGGGCTATGGCCCGCTGGCGGGCGTGACGGTGTTCGGAATGCAGTTTCTGGATTTCTTCGATTTCCTCACCAACTCTGTCATGATGCCCATTGCAGCCATTGCTATCTGCCTGCTGGTGTCCCGCGTGATCGGCGTGCAGAAGATCGAAGAAGAGGTGACGCTGGGCGGCAAGCCCTTCCGCCGTAAAAAGATCTTCAACTTCATGATCCAGTATCTGTGCCCCATCTTTGCGGCCATTATCCTGATCAGCTCTGTGGCAAATGCTCTGGGCTGGATCGCAATGTAAAAACAAAAAAGCGCAGAAGGTGTTTCTCAAAGGAAGCCTTCTGCGCTTTTTTGTATGTCCAAAAGGTTTTCTTATGCTGTGAAGTTGCATAAAGCATAGAAAACGGCGATTTTGGCCTCAATTAGCTGGAAGCCTGATTTTATTAGCTGGAACCGAAAATTCTGCTAATGGCATTAGCTGGCTAATTTTGGTGATAGGTTCAAAATGAAAAATGCGAAGATCGTCTTTCACATGGAAAAATGACCTTCGCATTTCTTAAAAGGATGTCCCTACCCGGGTTCGAACCGGGGGCGTTTCGCTTAGGAGGCGAACCCTCTATCCAGCTGAGGTATAGAGACATATATGTATTATCGTTGATTTTTGACTTTTCTGCACTTTGTATGGAATGCTTTTCACAACGAAGTGACCGACTGCGTTGCAACCGGAACGGTGTTAAACTTGTTGCATCAAAAATTGTTGAGAAAACTTCGATTCCCGGTCTTGCTTTTGATTAGAGCAATCACTTCTGCCCCCAAGGTATCAGGTTGACCGAATTCTTAGGAGGCGGACGCTCTATCCAGCTGAGCTACGGAGACATGGGGCTGCATCCTTAGGGCACAGAAAAGCTCCCAAAAATAAAGTACCATATTATAATACCGCAACCGGGCTATAAAATCAAGTTGAACCTGCGGGCAAAATGGTGTATGCTATAAGGGAATGCAAAGCGGCTGCGTGCTGCGCAGGGAGGATGCTATGGAAAAGATAAAAAATATCCGCAAAAAGCTGCGGCACCAGAGGTCGGTTCGGCGGAGAAAGCTGGGACTGAGCACCCCGACCCAGATCATCTGCGTCAGCTTTATTATCGTGATTGCGCTGGGTACGCTGCTGCTCACTCTGCCCATTGCCAGCAGGCACGGACGGCTGGACGTGCTCAACGCTATGTTCACAGCCACCAGCGCCACCTGCGTCACCGGTCTGGTGGTGCGGGATACATGGTCGCAGTTCACATGGTTCGGGCAGGCAGTGGTGCTGCTGCTCATTCAGGTGGGCGGCCTTGGCCTTGTTACCCTTACCAGTTTTTTTGCGCTGGCTATGCGCCGGCGCATGGGTTTCCGTGATCTGCGGTTGCTGGGCGAAAGCGTTTCGGCGGACGGCTACGATCAGGCCAAAAGCGTGCTGAAGATCGTGGTGGGGCTGGCAGCGATGTTTGAAGGCATCGGCATTCTGCTGCTGCTGTTCGCCTTTGTGCCGCAGTTCGGGCTGGAGGGTGTCTGGATCAGCGTATTCACCGCCATTTCGGCCTTCTGCAATGCGGGCTTTGACCTGTTTGGACGGTTCGGCGCCTACTCCTCGCTGGTGCCCTATGTCAACAACTACTATGTGCAGGCGGTGATCATATTCATGATCATCTCCGGCGGTCTGGGCTTTATGGTCTGGGTGGAGCTGTGCCAGTGGTACCAGAAACGCCGCCTGTCTCTGCACGCCAAGGTGGTGCTGTCCTTCTCGGTGATCTTATGGCTGGGCGGCGCGCTGGGGCTGGGACTGATGGAGTGGAACAACCCCGCCACGCTGGGTGGGCTGTCGGTGCCCGGCAAGGTGATGGCCTCGCTGTTCCAGTCGGTATCCACCCGTACCGCCGGCATGAACACCGTGGATCTGGCCTCCTGCGGCACCCTGAGCAAGCTGCTCATGAGCGTGCTGCAATTCATCGGCGCAGCGCCCGGCTCTACCGGCGGCGGTGTGAAGGTGACCACCTTCGCGGTCATCATCCTGACCATCCGCAGCGTGGCGCAGGGGCGCGACGATTGCGTGATCGCGGATCATCATATCGAGTCCAAGACCGTCTATCGCGCCCTGACCATTATCGTGCTGGGCGCTGTGGCGGTCATCGGCTCGGCTATCGTGGTGTACTACAACACCTCGGACGTCGTGTCGGTGGTGGATGCCATCTTCGAGTCCTGCTCGGCCTTTGGCACGGTGGGCCTTTCCGTAGGCGTGACCAGCCAGCTGAACAACGGGGCAAAGATCCTGTATATGCTGGTCATGTTCATGGGCCGTGTAGGCCCGGTGGCCTTTGCCATGAGCCTGACCGCAAAACCGGACGACAACAAGCGCAAGATCATGCCGGTGGGGCATATCAATGTAGGTTAAATGAAAAAACGGCGGCTGCACAAAGCACTGTGCAGCCGCCGTTTTTGATAAGGAAAGATTATTCTGGGTTTCGGCAGATCACTCTGCGTACAGGGAGATGATATTCAGCACGATCTCGGTGCAGCGGTCCATCCGCTCCACGGTGGTGCACTCGCACACGCCGTGGAAGTTGAAGCCGCCGGTGCCCAGATTGGGGCAGGGCAGACCATTCCAGCTCAGGGTAGCGCCATCGGTGCCGCCGCGCACGGGTACCTCCACCGGCTCCAGACCGGCCATGCGCACAGCCTTGCGGGCGGTCTCGATGAGATGGAAGTGGGGCTTGATCTTTTCCAGCATATTGCGGTAGCTGTCCTTGATCTCCACTTCTACAGTGCCTGCGCCGTACTTGCCGTTCAGGTAATCGGCAATGTCCTGCATATTGTCCTTTTTGAACTGCAACTTGGCGGCATCGTGGTCGCGCAGGATGTAGCCCAGCTTTGCGGTGGTAACGTCGCCGTACATCTGGCACAGGTGGTAGAAGCCCTGACGCCCCTCAGTGGTCTCGGGACGCGCCATCACGGGCAGAGCGCCGTGGAACTCCATGGCAACGTTGGAGGCGTTGATCATGGTGTCCTTAGCGGAGCCGGGGTGCACCGAGAAGCCGTGGATGGTCACGGTGGCGGCAGCGGCGTTAAAGTTCTCGTACTCGATGTCACCGGCATCGCCGCCGTCCACCGTGTAGGCAAAGTCTGCACCAAAGCCGGGGATATCGAACAGGTCGGCACCCTCGCCAATCTCCTCGTCCGGGGTAAAGCCGATGCACAGCTTGCCGTGGGGGCGACCCTCGCGGATGACGGTCTCCACAGCAGTCATGATCTCAGCCACACCGGCTTTGTCGTCTGCACCCAGCAGGGTGGTGCCGTCGGTGGTGATCAGGGTCTCGCCCTTCATGGAGGCAAGGAAGGGGAAGGCGGAGACCTTCATCACCTTGCCGGTAGCGGGCAGCACCACATCGCCGCCGTCGTAGTTCTCGTGCAGGATGGGGTTCACGTTCTCGCCGCTGGCATCCGGGGCGGTGTCCATGTGGGCGATCAGACCCAGTGCGGGCTTTTCCTCGCAGCCGGGGGTGGCGGGCAGGGAACCGTAGACGTAGCAGTGCTCGTCCACCCGGGCATCCTCCACGCCCAGAGCCTTCAGCTCCTCCACCAGCTTGTGAGCCAGATCAAACTCCCGCGCAGCGGAAGGATGGGTACCGGACTCCGGGTCCGAGGTGGTGTAGACCTTGACGTAATCAAGCAGTCGTTCATAGGCGCGCATAACAAAGCACACTCCTTTAGCAGTATTAAAGGATCACAGCCTGCGATCCATCTCCTATCATACCCTGTTTTTCCTGTTTTGACAACCTTTTTTGCGCACTTGGGACAGAAAGCGCAGCTTCAACAACAAAATTCAGCGCAAAAAGCCGTTCACCAGCCGTTTTTGCGCTGCGATAAAACGAGACACCGGAAAGTCAGCAGACTTTCCGGTGTCTCGTTTTTCTCATAGCATTTCAGTTTGCGGGCAGGGCTTAACCCAGACAGACGCCCATGCGGCGTGCCACGCTCAGCAGCTCGCAGTTTTCGGGCACATTGCGGGTCTTACCGGCAATGTCTGCCAGACGGTTCTCGGTCACCCGGCGGTTCACCATGGCTACGGTCACGCCGTAGCGCTCCACCTCTACCAGCTGTGCGGCATAGCTGCCGAACTGGGTGGCCAGCACACGGTCGTAGGCGCTGGGGCTGCCGCCGCGCTGCATGTGACCCGGGATGCACACGCGGGTCTCCATGCCGGTCTTTTTCTGCACGGCTTGTGCAATGCGGTTGGTGGCGGTGGTGCCAAGACCGGCCTCGGCACGCTTGGCCATCCAGTCCTTGCGCTTCATGCGGGCTTCCTCGGTGTTGATGGCACCCTCGGCCACGGCAAGGATGGAGAAGTTGGAGCCCTTCTTGGCGCGGCGCTCTACGGCCTCGCATACGCGGTCGATATCGTAGGGCAGCTCAGGCAGCAGGATGATGTCCGCACCGCCGGCAATGCCGGAGTACAGGGTAAGCCAACCGGCCTTGTTGCCCATGATCTCGATGCACATCACGCGGCTATGGCTACCGGCGGTGGTATGGATGCGGTCGATGACGTCCGTGGCGATATCCACGGCGGTGTGGAAGCCGAAGGTCACATCGGTGCCGTAGATGTCGTTGTCAATGGTCTTGGGCAGGCCGATGATGTTCAGCCCCTCCTGCGAAAGCAGGTTGGCGGTCTTGTGGGTGCCGTTGCCGCCCAGACACAGCAGACAGTCGAGCTTGGCGGCTTTGTAGGTCTTTTTCATGGCGGCGACCTTATCAATGTTGTCGTCCTCCACCACACGCATCAGCTTGAAGGGGGTGCGCTTGGTGCCCAGAATGGTGCCGCCTAAGGTCAGGATACCGCGGAAGTCGTCCTCGTTCATCTCACGGTAGTCGCCGTTGATCAGGCCGCTGTAACCGTTGGCGATGCCCACGATCTCCACGTTATCCCCCATGCGGGCGTACAGTGCTTTTGCAACGCCGCGGATGGTGGCGTTCAGGCCCGGACAATCGCCGCCGGAAGTCAGGATACCAACACGTTTTTTCATTCAAATACCCTCTTTCGTTATCATTCAGGCAAAGCCGAACGGTCCGGCAAAGGGTGCCGGGCTGACCGGGGTCCTACCTCTTTATAGTATTAGAGTATTCCGAAAGGGGAGTGCTGTCAAGAGAAAAACCAAAAATTTACAAGCCTGTGTGCAACGGAAAGCTGCTGTAAAAACTTTTACAGAAAAACTGAAAAAATGGTTGACAAGCAGCCCTCTGGCGTGTATAATATCCCTTGTCAGCAACGCACGACGCGGCTGACAAAACCGAATATTGGGGATTTGCATAGTGGTAGTGCGGTAGACTCTGACTCTACTTGTGGGAGTTCGATTCTCTCATCCCCAACCAGTTACCGCAGCCGAATAAGCTGCGGTATTTTCGGGGCATAGCGCAGTTGGTAGCGCGCCTCGTTCGGGACGAGGAGGCCGTGGGTTCAAATCCCGCTGCTCCGACCAAAAAAGACCAGTACACTTTGTGTACTGGTCTTTTTTCGTCTTCACAGCGGGATTTGAAAGAGCACGGGCCGCGCCGCAGGCGGGGCAATCAAAAGCCCAGTGGGCTTTTGATTAGTGCGAGGGTCCCACCCGGTAGGAACGTCTACAGGGGTGCATGCTGCAGGAGCAGCGGGATTTGAACAGGGCGGCGGCATAGTCGTCCTTCAGGTAAGGGTAACCGACCGTTTTAGAGAAGAAGCCGGTGCCGCCGCCAAGGATGAGGTGCGGGGTGTCCGGAATGTTTGCAACGGGATGGCCTGCACACGGTTCAGGGCGCGGAGCGCAGCGGCATCGTAGGGGTGCTGCTTGTGCTGCTCGGCAATGGCGTTGACCCGGCGGAACAGGGCCTTGTAGGGGCTTGCCTCTGCGGGGACGTTGCACAGGTCGTTGGCGCTGCAGGGGGTCCAACCGTTGGCCAGGAACAGCTGCACGCCGAACTGTTCGTTCAGCCAGCCGTTGAAGGCCCGGTTCCAGTCGGCAAGGGGCTGCTGCACGGCGGCGGTGTTGGGCAGCAGGAGATAGCAGTGCCCGCCGCCGCTGTAAATGATGTTGGTCCAGGTCAGGCCGCAGCCGTCCATGTAGTGCTCCATGAGCAGTTCCAGAAAGAACGAACGGCTGCGGAGGGAACGCAGGGCACCCTCGGTGTGGACGGTGTAGATGAACCGCTGGATGCGAGAAAAGTCGGCGGTGTAGAGCAGGAACGCCGGTTCCCGGCGCAGCTCTGCGGGAGTGTCCAGCAGGGAAAAGGCCATTGTTGAGTACATCGACTATTACAACAATCGCCGAATCAAATTAAAACTAAACGGCCTGAGCCCTGTGCAGTACAGGATTCAGACCGTTGGGGCCGCTTAATTCGTTTTTTTGTCTAACTTTTGGGGCGCAGTTTAAAACGAATGCGGTCTTTTGCTGTAATAGTCAAGTAAGTCGGCTGATAACGGCTTTATGGGGCGCAATGTGCCGGACGTGACGACATTGTCAGGGGCGCACGTTTTGTTAATTTGCACCGCAAGGCATTGCCGCCGTTATGACAGATTGTAAACGTAAACGGGTGTTTGCACGTCATTTGTCTATACATGTTTTGTCGGGTAAAAGTGATGAAATAGGTTGCCGATAGTGGCGCCGGCAATGTTCAATGCTGCGTTTTACCGTCGACAGGTAGACGAAAGGTCGTGTTTTGTGTCATGATATGCCATGTTTTATTATGAAAAAGACCGTCTTTTCAGTACGATATGACGGCTTTTACGCACCGAAAAGACGGCCTTCGAAAGGCAAAAAGTCGGTATTTACGCCTTTTCCTTGCCACATTTATTGCACATTTTTACTGTTAAAGTCATAACATATTGCCGTACAGAGAGTTGCGCTTGCACGCCGTAGAAAGGCATATTTGCGGCCAAACGCCTTTCCGACTGGAAATAACGCCGCCACGGAACGTCAACACAAATCAGTTTGTAAGCTAACAGACTATTTGCCTTACATAATGAAAATATACCAGCCTCTCAGCCTACGGCAAACACAAACACGACCAAATAATACAATTGTACCGCCAAGACATATACCGGCATGAACGGAGCGAACATGACAACCCCGGTGTATAGGCTTCTGAATACATCGCCGACACGTGTCTGCATGCCACTTACCATGCCGTATATGATTGAAAGGACTGTTATAGAGAATGTTATTATAGGTACAAGCGCTGAACTGAACGCGCTCGGGAATAGCCCTCCTGACACTCCTAAAAGTACGGCATGCGGTACAAAGGCAAGCATAACAACAACAAAAACCATCACGCATGCCACGACAGCAACCGTATATACGGCATGCCGACAACGATAGGCCAACCGCTCTCCGCGCCAAAGCGAGCATAACGCATCCTTTAATCCGCTATGCGAATAAGTACCGTATGCCATGAAACCGAGCAACAGCCAAACGAGCAAAGGACACGACATATTATCCACAAAGCCCCCGAAGTACCACCTTACGCCCTCGCCACTCAATACAGACCTTAATTCGGCATACGGCCATACGGACGCAACTATCCAAGAAAAAAGCACCAACACCGCCTGGAGCACGACCAAGACTATAACAGACCACGGTAAAACCTTACGCTTTAAGTTCATCCGAATACTATCAAAAAACATTCATGAACAAATCCATCATACCATCTTAATTCTCGTCAGGACGTAGATTGTCCGCATCTAACACGTGCAATTCAATGGCGCGTGTAACAAGACGTGTGGCATTCACTCCCACTCCGCCGTTTCCGTCGGGAAACAACTTACGTACAAGTTCGTTTTGACGTTTCTCAAGACTCTTAACCCCGAAAGGCATACCACGCAAACCCGTTATCTGCTCTTTTGTATATCCCAACGCCAGATGGCGTAAAAAACGTTCGTCGTATTCGTCAATTTCATAGTTGACCAATGCCTCTTGCCTCAAGATACGGCTATTGACGCTATGCTTGAAGCATTTAATTATTTTATCAAGTATAGGCTTATTGAACACGAGTTTGCGGCCTTCCATGACTTCGGATATATCACTTCTCGTCAACAACTCACCGGTTTTAAGAATTATGCCGTTGCATCCGGCGTCCAATGCATCAACCCATAATTTCTCATTCAATATTTCACCAGTAAATATCAGTACCTTTATTAACGGATACATCTCCTTAGTCTGACGACATATCTCCACTCCTACAGTTGTCGAGCCTCCCAGGCCTAAATCCAACAACACAAGGTCCGGCTGCCGTTGCTTTATCAAACGCCAATATTCCACCTCGTTGGCAGCCGTACCTATTACTTCGGCTTCAGGCACGTCATTTCTCAATATTCCCTCCGTACCTTTCAATTCCAAGGGGACATCCTCAACTATTATAACACTGAACTTATCCATAATCAAAATAATTTATATGCTTTATATAATCTCCGGAACATACCAAAGGCTGCCCCTGACACCATTTTCACTTATCTTGTAAAATATATTTTCCGTCACCGGCAAGAGTCACCTTGACCGTAACAGCTCCATCATCATCCGCTACTACGTCTATTCCACAACCATGAAGATTTGTCTGTTCAGCGTTCTCACGAACGATCTGCCTGCATATCAGGAATGGTATATTAGCCGTAGAAGGCGTGAACAAATCTACATTTTGCCTATCCTCAATCTTCATGTTACGGCATACCAAATTAACAACAACATATCTTTCCATGACAAAATCTACCGAGACATCAGAAGCTTCATATCCACATTGCTTCTTCAAGATATCAAACAGGTATGTAAGTAAAGTCCTGTCACCCAACACATTGCATTCCACTCCCAATATTCCCTCCATTGATACGGGCCTGCATTCGAACTTTACATTCTCTATCTGCCGCCTGATTTGTTCACATAGGATAGAATAAAGTTCCTTATAATACTTGGCCACTTCACATATTGCGTCAATGTTGCCCTCTGTGTCATCAACCAGCTGGCGTATACGCGAAGGGTAATACATCGTCTCATGCTTAAGCGTGCTTAAACTGTTATCAATGACATTGTTACTTATATATAATTTCTCGATTTCATATTTTATCCTGTGCAAATCGTCTTCGGCATATTCAATGTCGAGCGATTTCACCCTGTCTGTATCAATGGACCGCGCTAACGCAGCTTGTATCTTCAGTATTATTTTTTTCAATACGTCGGGATATTTTCTTACATCTACGTCATTTATTAAGCCTGCTTTTTCCTCATTACTTATATCGGAAAGCAATATCTTGTTGATGTTTTTTATATTCTCGACACAAAAACGGAAGTACAACACATAACGATAATACAAGAAATAATAAGCCGCAATTATCGCAACAAACAATATTATAAGTATGATAATCGCTATTGTCTTATTCGTCTTTGATTCCTGCATAGCTACGCAATAGTCAGACAAGCCATTGTCTGCCGAACGGGCTTTAAACAGTTGGGTATAAATCTTGTTGTTATACACATATAGTCCCCACTTATGTAAAGCAAGAGCTGCCACCGCACTTTCGTTACGCATGTCCTGTATAACGTCATAATCGGTCTTGACGTTATTATGAAACCATATAAGTTCAGCCGGCACTCCGTTAAAACTTTCATCCCCGGAAATATAATATTTCCCCTCGGGATACAAAAGTTTGTAATTCTTATTAAGATAATATATAACTGAATCGGCAAACTCAAGTGTCCGTAAATAAGTACCGCTCACATTGCTATAATATGCCGAGTCTGCATATATGTCGGCTGAATCCAGAAAACATGCACTCATTTCGTCTACCCTATCTGCCATATTGCCAACTGTGTTACGGGAAAAAGCATATTGCCCGTATAATACGGTACAAATTAACAATATAACATTCCTGATTACGCCGAACGGAAGACGAAAATAAAACCTGCTACCTTTACCCTTTTCACTTTCAGCAAATAATCCGCATACACGGAATATATTGCTGATTTTTTTATATTTCTCGATAATACCTTTACAGTTCATCAGCCCGAAACCATGCCCGTTATAAATCTTATGTTCGAATATCCCTGACAATTCCTTTTCCGACAATCCTGTTCCTGTGTCACTTACAGATATCTCCACATAGTTTTCCGTCTTAACGGCATATACTTTAACCGCTCCTCCAACAGGGGTGAACTTACGGGCATTGTCAGCAAGAGTGTTCAACATGAAGAGTGTTAAGATTTTATCCGCTTTAACTACCGCGTCCAATGGAATAACCTCAAGACTGACACCCTTCAGCCTGAACGACATGCCGGATTTCGATAAAATATCGAACACCTCGTTTATGTTAAAACTTTCAATATGCAAGCTAAGCTGGCCCTGCTGTAGCTGAATCCAATATGTAAGAACGTCATTATATTCGTTGATTTTATCCGTCAGTTCAGCCATATACGCCTTACGTTCTTCGTATATGCCCCTATTCCTTGATTGCTCCTTTAATTTTCCTGCCTCATTGATTATTCTATCTATATACGGAATAACGTTATTTACGAGAAACACTTTTGCCTTGTTATCC
>ERZ826146.2846-NODE-2846-length-12213-cov-3.206037_pt1 | contig 12213 bp, 10 predicted proteins | sample MGYA00519857_ERZ826146 | MGnify/ENA primary metagenome ERZ826146 (study PRJEB31778, sample SAMEA3449222) | human gut metagenome | biome: human gut; feature: human-associated habitat; material: faeces | place: United Kingdom | collected 2010/2012 ...
GAAGCTCTGGCCGCCGTAGCCGTGGCAGACGACGGCGTGAATCAGCCGGTCGTCCGCGCCGCCCTCCCGGAGCAGCTCGACGCACTTTTTGCAGTGCTCGGTCGGCCAGCGCTCAAAGTCGATATCGTGCAGCAGGCCGACGACCGCCCAGAAATCGGCTTCGTCGCCGTAACCGAGTTCGTCGGCCATCCGGCGCATGACGTTTGAAACGGTCAGCGCGTGGGTGATGTGAAACGGTTCGCTGTTATATTTGCGCAGCAGGGCAAAAGCCTCGTCGTAGGTCATGGAAAAACACTCCTTTTGTCGATGAAATGGCGTGATTCGTATTATAGACGCGACGAGCCACGATGTCAAGCGATGCGAAAAAACGGCAGAGCAAAATACGAATATATATGAAATAAAGATGCAGAAGTGAAATAAAATCAACTCAATTAGACGAAATGAAGAAACTTTGCAACACGAATGATGCAAAAACGGGTTGACAAACCGAAAACAAGGCCGTATAATAACATCATCGACGGAACGCAGAGCCGTCGCATTCACAGGCGCTTACGCAGAGGCGTTTGCGAATGGTGTTTCTCTTTCTTTCTCCTCTTCATCAAAAAAGCGGCCGATTCGCTCGGTCGCTTTTTTGTGATTTACATTTGGGTGCGCCCTTCCATCGCCTTGGCCAGCGTCACCTCGTCGGTGTATTCGAGATCGCCGCCGACAGGCAGGCCGTGCGCGATGCGCGTGACCAAAATCCCCATCGGCTTGAGCAGGCGGGCGATATAGCTCGCCGTCGCTTCACCCTCGATATCCGGATTGGTGGCCAGAATGACCTCGTGGATATCCTCCTTGCCGACGCGGGCCAGCAGCTCGCGGATGCGGATATCCTCTGGCCCGACGCCCTCCATCGGGGAGATGGTGCCGTGCAGCACGTGATAGCAGCCCTTGAAATCGCGCATGCGCTCCATGGCGGCCACGTCGCGCGGGTCGCGCACCACGCAGATCACGCCGTTGTGGCGGCGCTCATCGGCACAGATCGGGCAGGGGTCTTCCACCGTGTAGTTGCCGCAGATCGAGCAGTATTTTACCGCCTTGCGGCCCTGCCAGATGGCGCTGGCCAGCTCGTGCACCTGATCCTCCGGGAGGGAGACGATGTGATACGCCAGCCGCTGCGCGGTTTTTGCGCCGATGCCGGGCAGGCGGGAGAGCTGCTGCGCCATCCTCGCGATGGGTTCAATCTGCCCGGCCATGATTAAAACATCCCGCCCATTCCGGCGCCGCCGATTTTGGACATCTCGCTCTCGCGGGTTTCCTCACCCTTCTTGAGCGCGTCGTTGACGGCGGCGACGATCATATCCTGAAGCATTTCGACCTCTTCGGGATCGACCGCGTCCTTGTCGATGGTCAGGGAGAGAAGCTGGCGCTTGCCGCTGACCTTGCAGGAAACCGCGCCGCCGCCGGCCGTGCCTTCATACTCGCGCGCATCCAGCTCTTCCTGCGCCTTCATCATCTGCTGCTGCATCTTCTGCGCCTGACGCATGAGCTGCTGCATATTGCCGCCCGGAATGCCGGGGAAACCGCCTCTTGCCATAATGAAAATCCTCCTTGAGCATAAAATCATGCGGCTTTCATTATACACCATCCGGACGGAAATGAAAAGCGAAAAATATGTCTTTTGACGGAAGACAAAAACAGCTTTGCGAGTTGACGCAAAGCTGAAAAGATGCTAAAATATAGGCAAGTAGGGGGCACCTACAGGGTGGAAAACCACCGCGAACAGTTTCCCTAGGCTATGCGCCTAAAAAACCGCCAAGCAGCTGCTGTCTGCGAGGCGGATTTTTTTGCTCAATTATAGCATGCACATAGGCGTGAGGCAAGGTTTTTTTCGCGGGGATAAGGAAACCGTGCTGGTCAACCCGAGGCGGATATGGTATACTGTAAAACAAGACGGACACTGTTTTTCATATGGATTTAACGTGCATGGGGTATGATGGACACACTACGGAAAAACGGGAGGAAACACCATGAATGACGTTTTTATGAACCGGGAGCTTTCCTGGCTCAAGTTCAACGAGCGAGTGCTTGAAGAGGCGGAGGATGAGCGCACCCCGCTTTGCGAACGGCTCTCCTTCGCATCCATCTATCAGAGCAACCTCGACGAATTTTTCATGGTGCGCGTGGGTTCGCTGGTGGATCAGGACGACGTTACGCCCAAGCTGCGCGAAAACAAGACCAACATGACCGCGCGGGAGCAGATCGACGCGGTGATCGACCGCGTGCGCGAATTGAACGGGCGGCGGGACAAGGTCTATGCCCGCCTGATGGAAAAGCTGGAGGAGCAGGGCGTTCGGCTGGTCGATTTCAGAAAAATCGGCCGGCAGGAGAGCGAGCGGCTTGAACGCTATTTTGATTCGGAGATCGCGCCGCTGATTTCGCCCTCCATCGTCGGCCGCCGTCAGCCGTTCCCGTTCCTGCGCAACAAGGATATCTACGCCGTGGTCGTGCTGGAAGGAAAGAAGGGCAAGTATAAGCTGGGGATCATTCCCTGCAGCGCGGGCGTTTTCCCGCGGCTGATCGAGGTTTCCGCCAGCGAAAAGACGTACATGCTCGCCGAGGATCTGATTCTGCATTTCATTCCGAAGGTGTTTGAGGGCTACGTCGTCAAGGCCAAGAGCCTGATGCGCGTGACGCGCAACGCGGATATCGACGCGGACGCGCTCTATGACGACGATCTGGATTACCGCGAGTTCATGGTGCAGTTGATTAAGCGCCGCAAGCGTCTTGCGCCGGTGCGGCTGGAGCTTTCCCGCGAGCTGGACGGCATCATCGTCGATACGCTGTGCCGCTATATGGATGTGCCGCGCGAATACGTGTTTATGAGCGCCACGCCGCTGGATTTCTCGTTCCTCTTTGGGCTGGAGGATGTGCTGCGCCAGCGCGGCGAGCTGTTCTACGAGCGGCGGATTCCGCAGAAATCCCCGGCGTTCGTCAATGGCCGGTCGATTTTGGCGCAGATTCGCGAAAAGGACAAGCTGCTTTCCTATCCTTACGAGAGCATGAAGCCGTTCCTCGAAATGCTGACGGAAGCCGCCAACGACGACAGCGTGGTTTCCATCAAGATGACACTGTACCGCGTCGCCAAGCAGAGCAAGGTCGTCGAGGCGCTTTGCGAGGCGGCGGAAAACGGCAAGGACGTGCTGGTGCTGGTCGAGCTGAAGGCGCGCTTTGACGAGGAAAACAACATCGAGTGGAGCCGTCGGCTGGAAGAAGCGGGCTGCAGCGTGATCTACGGGCTGGACGGATACAAGGTGCACTCCAAGCTCTGCCTGATTACGCGGATGGAGGAAACGGGCGTCGCCTATTACACGCAGATCGGCACGGGCAACTACAACGAAAAGACCGCGCGGCTGTATACCGACCTGTGCCTGATGACCGCCGACCACGACATCGGCGAGGAAGCCAACGCCGTGTTCAACGCGCTGGCGAAGGGCGAAACCGTGCACGAGACGCGCCGCCTGCTCGTCGCGCCGCACTGCCTGCAAAACAAGGTGCTCGCGATGATGGATGACGAGATCCGCCGCGCCCGCGCGGGGGAGGACGCTTACATCGGCGTGAAGATCAACTCGCTGACGGACAAGGCGCTGATCGACAAGCTGATCGAGGCCTCCTGCGCGGGGGTGAAGGTTGACCTCGTCGTGCGCGGCATCTGCTGCCTGATTGCGGGCGTGCCGGAGGCGACGGAAAACATCCGCGTCGTCAGCATCGTCGGGCGTTTCCTCGAACACTCGCGCATCTATATCTTCGGCCGCGGGGAGCGCGCGCGGGTCTATATCGCCTCGGCGGATTTTATGACGCGCAACACACTGCGCCGGGTGGAGGTCGCCTCGCCCGTGTATGATCCGGATATCCGCGCACGGATTCTGGATATGTTCGACACGATGCTCCGCGACAATGTGCAGGCGCGCGAGATGGGTGCGGACGGGCTGTATCGCCGCCTGACGCCGGGGGAGAACGCGCCCCTCAACAGTCAGGAATATTTTTTCAGGCAGGCCTATGAAGCCGTCAGCCGGGGAAACCAGACGGAATAAGCGAACGAAAACCACTTTATAAACAAATGGCCCCGTTCTTCTCTGATGGGGAGAAGAACGGGGCTTTTGTGTCTGCGTTACTCGGCGTACACGATATCGTCTCTGAGTCGGTAGATCGTCGCGCCGTATTTTTTGCGGCAGAAAGCGTCCACGAACCAGTCGATCTTCTTCACCGCATCGAACTGCAAATAGCCGTAGCGAACACCGTTTACGCTTTTGCCCTTCATGTTGGAATCCGCCCAGTGGACGCTGTCCGTCTCCGGGTCGTAATCGGCGATGAAGAGCATGCTGTGCGCGCCCACGCCGTAGTAATAATCCGCGGCCATCTGGAAATAGTCGCCGCGCTGAACCTGTTTTAGAAACTCGCGGGCGTTTTCGCGGTTCTCCGCCTTGCTCAGCGTGTCGTCGTAGCGGAAGGACGCCGCCGCGTAGAACGGGTTGCCCTCGCTGGCGGGCACGTCCTGCCATTCCACGCCGTAGACGTAGGGCGCGCAGTCCGCCTTCTTCTGGTTGTTGGGGATGACCAGCGGCACATCCGGGTATTCCGCCATGCGGAAATCGCCGCAGGTTTCGCGGAAGAGGTGCACCGTGTAGTTTTTGCAGACGTAGATATCGCCGCTGTATTGCGCGCGCTGGGGCTGGCCGTTGGCCTTCGCGTAAAGTGTTTCGGCCAGCGCGAGGATTCGGTCGATAAAATCCGCCCGCGCGGCGCTTTCGACGGGCTGAGCAGCCTCCGCCGCGCTCAGGGGCGTCGCGTCCTCGGCGGCGTTCATTTCATCCAGCGTAAGCGATTCGCCCAGCGCCGCGCACGGCAGCAGCGAAAGCGCCAGCAGCAGGGAGAAGAGACGATTGCGCATCCATCATACCTCATTTCAATCGGAAGGTTGAACTCATATTATAGCACGGAACGGGCGAAAACACAATCGAGCGGCGCGGGCGAAGGCGCCGCCGCGGGTTGAAAAAGCGGCAATCCGGCGCATTTTGAAAAAAATCTTTTGGATGAATTCTCGAAAAGTTTCGAACGAAATCCGCGAATCGTGTCGAAAAAATTCAATAAAAACGAGTGTTTGCACACAAAAATATGTGTACAAAACGATATAGAAATATAATTGACGGTTTGTATGGGGAGATGTTGACGAAAAGAAAAGAATATGTTACCATAATCCAAGATTCTTTTAAATTCAGAAATAGGAAGTGGAATTTATGCCGCCCAAACAGAGAATTACACGGGAAATGATTCTGGAAAGATCATTTGCCATGTTCTGCCAGGAGGGAATGGCCGCGGTAAACGCTCGATCCGTTGCGAAGGCGCTTAACTGCTCGACCCAGCCGATTTTCAGCTACTTCTCCGGCATGGACGATTTGAAGAATGCGCTCGATCAGAAGGCGCACGACGCCTTTGAACAGACCATCAGCGAAGACGCGAAGGATGGCAATACCGTTGAGAGCCGTTGCAGCGCGTATGTGCGTTTCGCCACGGAGCAGCCGCGGCTGTTTGCGCACATGTTCCTGCGCGAGAACGACCAGACCTTCGGCAGCGAAGTGGTTCGCGAGCCGCTGGTTTCCGCCGAGACGGAGGAAAAGGGGCTGGACGCCGAAAAGGCGAAGCAGATCTGCGTAGCGCTGCTGCTCTACGCGCACGGCATGGCCGCCATGCAGGCGACGGGCCGCACCGCCTTTACCCGCCAGCAGATCGAGGCGAACATGCACGCCATGCACGAGATGCTGCTCGCGCAGGCGAAGTAAACAGCAAAAGAGGGGCGCACGCTCATCCCGGACGGGAAGGGCGCGCGCCCTTTTTGACGTATAAGAAATGGCGTAAGAACGCCCGAACGCGCAAAATCCACCTATATTCAGGGAAAGATGCGAAAAGCGGCTTTCAAAAGCGGGTCAAATGCGTTATAATAAAAAAGAGTTTGTCATCCGAGAGGAGTTTATTTTTCTATGAGTCAAGAGGCGATGAATCCGCAGACCGCGCGCAAGCTGCTGGAGGTTGGCGAGGCGTTTCGGATTCCCGGCCCGTTTTTCTCTTATGAGGAGATCAAGATGGGCAATGTCAACCACACGTATAAGGTCAACTACATCCGCGACGACGGCACCGGCATGGCGAAGGTCAAATCCTATCTGGTGCAGCGGGTCAACACCTACGCCTTTCAGCGGCCGGTGGAGCTGATGAAGAATATCGACGGGGTGACGGGGCACATCCGCCAAAAGCATCCCGGCGTGCAGTATCTGCACTTTCATCACACGCAGGACGGGCGCAACTATCTGTTTGACGAGGACGGCTTCTGGCGGCTGAGCAACTACGTGCCCTCCGTGACCTACGATTCCTGCGACGATCTGGGCGTGGTGCGCAGCGCGGGCGAGGCGTTCGGCAGCTTCCAGATGATGCTCTCGGATTTCGACGCGAGCAGCCTGTATTACACCATTCCGGATTTCCACAACACCCGCAAGCGCTATGCCAAGCTGCGCGAGGATATGGAGAGCGACCCATGCGGCCGCGTCGGGGCGGTCAAGGCGGAGCTGGATTGGCTGCTCTCCGTGGAGGAGCGAGCCTGCGCACTGACGGATCTCTACGAGCGGGGAGAGCTGCCGCTGCGCGTGACCCACAACGACACGAAGATCAACAACGTGCTCTTTGACGAGGAGACGAGGAAGGCGCTGGTGGTCATCGACCTGGATACGGTGATGCCGGGTCTGGTCGGCCACGATTTCGGCGACGCGATTCGCTTCGCAGCGAATTTCGTCGAGGAGGATTCCCCGCGCGCGGACAAGGCGGGCGTAAACCTGAACGTCTATTGGGCGTTTGCCGAGGGCTTCCTCAAGGAAACCGCCGCCACGCTGACCCCGCGGGAGGTGGAGACGCTCGGCCTGAGCTGCTTTGCGCTGGCCTGCGAGCTGGCGACGCGCTTTTTGGATGATTACATCGTCGGCGACAAGTATTTCAAGATCAAGAACGCCGAGCACAATCTGGTGCGCACGCGCTGTCAGATCGCGCTGGCCAAGGACATGCTGCTCAAGATGGACGCGATGAACGCCATCGTGATGGATTGCTACAACCGATACAGATAACAAAGGAGGCCGGGCAAGCGTGAGGATTGCGGTGATTGGCTGCGGCGCGATGGGCGCGCTGTACGGCGGCTATCTGAGCCGGAACAACGACGTGACGCTGGTGGAAAGAAACCCCGACCGCATCGCGAAAATTCGGGCGGACGGTCTGCGCATCACCGAGCCGGACGGAAGCGCCGCCGTCTATCGGCCGGGCATCACGGGCGACACGAGCGGCATGGCGCCGGCCGATCTGGTAATCCTGTTTGTCAAGTCGATGCAGAGCGAGGCGGCGCTGGAGGCGAACCGCGCGCTGATCGGCCGAGATACCTATCTGATGACGCTGCAAAACGGCAGCGGCCACGAGGAGGTGCTGCGCCGATTTGCGGATGACGCGCATATCGTCATCGGCACGACGCAGCACAACAGCGCCGTCACCGGGAACGGCGAAATCCGCCACGGCGGCAGTGGCTGGACGCACATCGGCCCCCTGGTCGGGGACGCGGCGCGGCTTGAGCCGATCCGCGAGGCGTTTGCCTCCTGCGGCCTTGAAACCGACTGCAAGCAGGATATCAAGCGCCTGATCTGGCAGAAGATGCTGACCAATGTATCGGCCAGCGTGCTGACCGGCGTGCTGCAGGTGCCGATGGGCTTCATTGCGGAAAACCCGAGCGCGTGGGCGATTTGCGAAACGCTGGTGCGCGAGGCGGTGGCCGTCGCGGCGGGCGAGGGAATCGAGTTCGACGCGGATGAAAAGGTCGCCGAGGTGCGTAAGGTCTGCACGGACAGCCCCGCCGGTTTGACGAGCATTTACGCCGACCTGCGGGACGGCCGCCGCACCGAGGTAGATACCATCAGCGGCAGCGTCATCCGCGCCAGCGAGCGAAACGGCGTGCCCGCGCCGACCCATCGCGCGATGGTTCGGTTGGTGCACGCGATGGAACAGAAACATCAGGCATAAAGCAAAGGAGCTGTCAAGCTTTACCGAATATTTCAAGTGTAAAACGAAGCATTTGCGCTCGAAGGTTTCCAAAGAGGTTTTCGGTTGTTGCTGCCAGTGGCAGAAACAAACAATCGAAAACGGAAAGCCCTTTGGTGGGACGACGGGACAACGCCCCATATCCCCAAAATGCTTAGACATTTGTTTCTTGAAATGTTCGGTTTAAGCTTGACAGCTCCGTACGCTTTTTTGACGCACGGAAGAGGACGTCAAGACCGGCCGCGCGCGCAGGATCGAGCGGTTCCTGACCGCTGACGCAGGCGGGCTGAATCTGCTTTTTGCATGAAATGACGATGAACAGAAAATCAAGGAGTTTTGTATGGATTATATGGGAAGTATTTTGGCGATGGTCATCTGTATTGCCATGTCCGCCTATTTCAGCGCGACAGAAACGGCATTTTCGTCTTTGAATAAGACTCGGCTGAAGGTTCTCGCGGATAACGGAAACAGGAGAGCGGCGCTGACACTCAAGCTGGCGGGGAATTACGACAAGCTGATCTCGACCATCCTGATTGGAAACAATATCGTGAATATCATGGTTGCCTCGATCGGTACGCTTCTGTTTGTCGGGCTCTACGGCGACATGGGCGCGACGATTTCCACCGTCGTTGTGACGGTCGTTGTTCTGATCTTTGGTGAAATCACCCCCAAGAGTGTGGCGAAGGATGCGCCGGAACGCTTTGCCATGGTCAGCGCCCCCTTTATCCGTCTGTGGATTTGGGTGCTGACGCCGCTGAATTTTCTTTTTTCCCAGTGGAAGAAACTCATTTCCCGCTTTTTCAAGACCGACGAGAATGCGAAAATGTCCCATGAGGAATTGCTTCTCTTCATGGAAGACGTTGAGCAGGACGGCGGCATTGATGAAAACGAGGGGGAGCTTCTGCGAAACGCGCTTGAATTCCGCGATCTGACAGCGGCGGAAATCCTGACGCACCGGATTGAGCTGGAGGCGGTGGAGATTCAGGAAAGCCATGAGCAAATTGCAAAGGCCTTTACGCAGTCCGGTTTTTCCCGCCTGCTGGTTTATCGGGATACGATCGATCAGGTGGTGGGCGTTCTTTGCCAGAAGGATTTCTATTGCAACGGCAAGATGACGGAGCGCCCCATTGCGGAAATCATGACCGCGCCGCTGTTTGTCTATCAGCACACGAAGATTCGGGATATCCTGAAGACGTTCCAGCGCCAGAAAGCGCACATCGCCGTCGTTATAGACGATTTTGGCGGAACGCTCGGCATTGTGACAATGGAGGATATCCTGGAGGAGCTGGTCGGTGAAATCTGGGACGAGCATGACGAGGTGGAAGAGCATTTTGAAAAACTGGATGAAAACGCCTACCGCGTGGATTGTTCCGCCAGTTTGGAAGATTTCATGGAATTCTTTGACGTGAAGCTGGAATCCGACAGCATTTCGGTCGGCGGCTGGGTGATGGAACAGTTGAACCACGTTCCGGTTCGGGATGAATCCTTTTCAGCCTGCCACCTGAAAATTACGGTTTCTGAGGTAAGCGCTTGTCGAGTATCCTTTATCACGGTCAGGCCATGCGAGCCGGGCGAAACGTATACGGAATAACAAAACGGGGGAAGTATGGTGAAAAAAGTACAGGATACGGACAGCGATCAAAGCTTGACCTCTGCGCCGCAGGAAGGAAAATCCTTCGATCTCTATATCGTGCAGTACATCGTCCGCGCGCTGATGATGCTCATTGCTTTTGCGTGGGCGCTGATGAATCTCGATGCGGTTCTGCGCTTTCTGAACAGCATGTTCGCGCTGGTATCGCCGTTCCTGATTGGCGGGGCGATTGCGTTTTTGATGAATATCATGCTTCGGCCGCTAGAGCGCCTTTGGAGGAGGGTGTTCCGAAAAGCGCCTGCGAAACTGATCCGACCGGTGTGCCTGACGTTAAGCGCCGTCCTCATGCTCGGAATCCTGTTTGCCGTTGTGTTTATGATGATTCCGAGTCTGCGGGAATCGGGAAATGAATTTATCCGCAATATTCCCGCCTATGTTGAAGAAATTGGTCAATGGTGGATGGAGGTTTCCCGGTTTGCGGCGAAATACAATGTCATTCTGCCGGAATACGCCATTGATTCGGATCTGCTGATCGAAAAAATCACCGCGTGGATGGATATCGAAGGAAGCGGGCTGATTTCGGTCACATGGGGCGCGGCAACATCCATCCTCTCCATTTTGGTCGATGCGGTTCTGGCGTTTGTCTTTGCCATTTATCTGCTTGCGAAAAAGGAGAGCGTCGCGGTTCATTTGAAAAAACTCACCCTGACGGTGCTTCCGTGCCGAAAGGCGCAGCGATTGCTGAACATCGCATCGCTGACGAACCACACCTTCACGAACTTTGTCAGCGGTCAGCTGACGGAGGCGATCATCATCGGCGCACTCTGCTTTGTCGGCATGTTGATGCTGGGCATTCCATATGCCGGGGCGGTTTCAACGTTTGTTGCGGTTACCGCGTTGGTGCCAATCTTTGGCGCATGGCTTGGCGGCGGTTTTGGCGCATTTCTGATTCTGCTGGCAGATCCTGTCAAGGCGGTATGGTTTGTCATCTTTCTGCTGGTTTTGCAGCAGGTGGAGGGCAATCTGATTTACCCAAAGGTTGTCGGCAAATCCGTCGGTCTTCCGGGGCTGCTCGTTTTGATGGCGGTCACGATTGGCGGCGAGGCCTTCGGCGTCATGGGCATGCTCTTCAGCGTTCCGGTCTGCGCGGTGCTGTACAGTCTTTATTTGGAGTTTATGAAGAAAGCAGCCGCATTGTAAACGCGCGAAAGGCCGCATAAGAAGAATTCCGTCAGAGTCAATGATAAGACTCTGGCGGAATTTTTTCGTTATGGCGGATGATCTCGTTCGGCGCTTGGAAGAAGCCCTTCTCTACCCGCCGTTTTCAAAATCATTGGAATGGAAGGAAAGAAAAAATCCGAACCCATTCCGATTGGAAATGAGTTCGGATGATATGTTTCTGGCTCCCCAGGTAGGGCTCGAACCTACAACCCTTCGGTTAACAGCCGAATGCTCTGCCATTGAGCTACTGAGGAATATCTCTTTTTTAAGAACGGGATGATTATACCGCTGTCCGCCGAATCTGTCAACCCCTTTTTTACACTTTTTTGCGCGAACGTCGTCTTTTCTGCGCGAATCGCCCGTTTCGGCATGGCCGTTTCCGCCCGCGCGTGCTATAATAAAAAGAAAATGCGGCTACGAAAGAGAGGATGGACATGAAGAAAATTTACGGCGCCTTTTTCCTGCTGCTCGCGCTGCTGGCGCCCGCCGCGCTGGGGCAGGCCACCAGCACCACCATTATGATGTACATGTGCGGCACGGATTTGCAAAGCGCCTGCGTGATGGATATGTACGAAATGGCGAGCGTCGATGTGCCGGATGACGTGACCATCGCGGTACAGGCGGGCGGCGCTTACCAGTGGGACGACAGCGACCTGACGGGCGAGGCCGTCAACCGCTTCACCATCAGCTACGATACGTTCAACGATTTGCAGACCCTTGAATGGCAGAACATGGGCGACAGCCAGACGCTCTGCGATTTTATCGACTGGGCGACGGGCGCGTACCCGGCCGACCGCTACATTCTCGTGCTGTGGGATCACGGCGGCGGCTACAACGGCGTCTGCTTCGATGAGACGGCCGATTACGACAGCCTGACCATCCACGAGGTCAACGACGCGCTCTATGCCTATCAGCAGCGCCACCCGAGCTTCCGTCTGGACATCATCGGCTTTGACGCCTGCCTGATGGCGACCTATGAGATGGCGGCGCACATGGCGAGCTATGCGGATTACATGGTCGCCAGCGAGGAGCTTGAACCCGGCATCGGCTGGAATTACCAAGGCTGGATCGGCGATTTGGCCGCCAATCCGGAGATGAGCAGCGCCGATATCGCCGTTTCGATTGCGGATCAGTTCATGGCCGCCTGCCTGAGCGACAACCCGAACGACTATCTGAGCCAAAGCGTCATCAACCTGAGCGCCATCCCGACGCTCAAGGCGCAGCTTGAAACCTTTTCCGCCTATCTGACCGACGCGCTGGAAAACGGGCAGATGCCCACCATCAGCCGTTCGCGCCAG
>ERZ826146.2850-NODE-2850-length-12190-cov-9.389122_pt1 | contig 12190 bp, 8 predicted proteins | sample MGYA00519857_ERZ826146 | MGnify/ENA primary metagenome ERZ826146 (study PRJEB31778, sample SAMEA3449222) | human gut metagenome | biome: human gut; feature: human-associated habitat; material: faeces | place: United Kingdom | collected 2010/2012 ...
GATACATTAACTGCCACTGTCTGCAGATATCCTGCACAATCCGGCTCCTGCAGACTATATTCCTGAAACATCCAGACGGAACCATCAGGAAAATAAAACACATTACTGTCTTTGCTCAATCTGCAAAGACCTTCCGATTCAGGTCTCCCATTCATTGCTTTCCTTAATGCCTCGTAATCCTGCAGATAAGAACCTGTCATGATTCTGCTCAGTTCCTGCATCTTGGTATTACACAAAACAATCCTTCCAAGAGGATCCGAAAAACAGACCCCACATGGAACATCATTCACAGCTTCATTCACGGACCAGTAAGACAGGGAATGATGATATCTGCGTCTCTCGCTCCGGATTGCCCAGCAAAGATAAATCAATAATCCTATAACCACCGTCATTAAAACACTGACCGGATAACCCTGAAACATTGGCTGATAGGAACTTTCTCCCAGGCAATATCTGTGATCATTCATCAGAGCACCCATGAACATAAAAGAAACAACAAAGACAGCCACTGCCATTACGATTTTCTTTTTCCCGGGAAAGCAGGTGATTCTTACCAGCAGGAGGTTTAATTCCAGAATCATGCAGATTTCAAGAAGAATCATCAGAACATTCTGTATTGCCATACTGCATTCCACAAAACTGATCATCTTCCGCCTCTCTTTCTGAAGACGATACATCTGATAAACCATTCGTTTTCATCTTCCTGCTGCACTTTTAATTCCGGCCTTTCCAACATGAATCCACGCAGATCCGCCTCTGATACAATATGAACTGAAATCCGCAGAGCATCATCAATCTGCGACACACGGTAAAAAACAGACTGCATGATATCAAGCAATCGTTCCACAAGCCATTCAAAGGTGTCATAGCATTTTAGTATATCATCTGCATTCATCTGCACATCCACATTTTCCACGTAGTAAGCAGCCCGGATCCTGCATAATTTTAAGCTGTCACAGGATTCTGCCAGGCTTTGTCTGAGATCTTCCATTGTAAGCAAATTTCCATCTGATGCATATTGTGTCAGCACCAGATTCTTTTTCCGCTTCAAATACGTACCAACAACTACAATTTTACCGAGAATCCGATCATATTGTTCCCTTGATTCTGTCCGTTCCAGCTCATCCATAAACTGTGACAGCAATTCCAGCTGACCGGCAGTCTGATTCTGTATCATATTTAACAGACGGTTCTGTTCTTCTGTCTTTCTCCGCTCAGCCTCTTTCTGATAAGCTTTCTGTAACAAACGATTTCTGGCAGTCAGTTCCTCCTGCTGTTCCCGAATATCCTGATACTGATCCAGCAGTACCGAAATATCCTCTGACCAAAACAAATGTCCTCCCCTTATAGGAATATGGTTGATCCGGATTCCCTGTTCCTGTACTGATGATCTGTCTATTATGATTTTACGCAGTTCAGACGACAGCTCTGGGAAATCGCCGGAATGATAATAGCGCTGAAAAGAATGATCCGTAATCTCTGCATCCAGTCCTCCGGAAGTCTGGAATAATTCAAAATATCGATTATTGGTCTGTATCAATCCACACAATATACAACCCTGAAAAATTGCTGCCATTAAAAGGCAGCACACTGCCGTCATATCCCCTGCAATGATTTTGATGAAAGGCAGGCGGAGTATATTTCCGATATTCCATCCCAGAAGTAATATTCCCGGAATCACTGGCAGCCAGAACTGTTTCTTTCCCGGAATTCTGCTTTTTCTGATCAGAATGATTTCCATCCCTGTCAGACAGATCAAGATCCATCCCTGAATCACCATAAAAACAATACCATAACTGTAATCTTTATCCGAAAATGGGGGCTGTTTGGAAAAACGAAATACCAGCTGATGCAAATCATTTGTAAAAACACTTACGATCAATATCGCTGCCACGGTCAATAAAATTATAACCTTTCTGACCGTTTTCTCTTCCTCCTTTTCGCCCAAAAACATTGCTGCTGCCAAACCCAGAACCGGAATCAGAATCATGGGAATATAATATAGATACCAGCAGATATGTTCTCCAAGAGGATCATGAAAAATATGAAATTTTACTGTCCGCACAAAGAACCAGAATACCATCAGACAGCCAATTGCAGTCAGGCATCTGCGCGTTTTTTTATGTACTACATGCTTTCCCAGATAAATCACCCAGGCACAGTACATTCCCAGATAAATACAGCTACGACACTGATCTGCCAGATTTCTCATAAAAACATTTTCCGTTCTCACCTGCCTGCAGAAATAAGCCAGCAACACACTTATCAGAATCACTCCATATGACAGAGTCCTCTTTTTACTGTATGTCATGAAAGTTCCTCTCTTACCGGAGCGGGTTTGAAAAATGCTTTACGCAAGATGTGCGTCACAATTTGCAGGAATGATTTTTCAAACACACCCAACCTATTTTTGTAATAATTATACTATAAAGTACCATTTTATCATATAGTTTTCAGAAGAATCATCTATTTTCAGAGTTTTTATCACAAACAGAGTGAACAATCCTGTCCACTCTGTTTCCCATTGCTTAAAACGGTCTTGGCTGACCACAGTATTCACAAAACTTTCCGGTATTCTCTGCACCGCACTGGCATTTCCACGAACTGTTATTCTGTTGCATTCCTCCGGTCATGTTCGTTTCTGACATTCCTGTCTGCTGCATTCCTCCGTTCATGTTCATTCCGGGCATTCCGGGCTGCATTCCTCCGTTCATGTTCATTCCCGGCATCCCAGACTGCATCCCTCCGTTCATGTTCATCCCGGGCATCCCGGGCTGCATTCCCACATTCATGTTCATCCCGGGCATCCCAGACTGCATCCCTCCGTTCATGTTCATCCCGGTCATTCCAGGCTGCATTCCCGCATTCATGTTCATTCCTGACATCCCGGGCTGCATTCCCGCATTCATATTCATCCCGGGCATCCCAGACTGCATTCCTCCGTTCATGTTCATTCCCGGCATCCCAGACTGCATTCCTCCATTCATGTTCATTCCCGGCATTCCGGACTGCATTCCTCCGGTCATGTTCATTCCTGACATTCCGGACTGCATCCCGGCTGCATTTGGTGTCAGTGCCGCAATAATCTGATAAGCAGTCTGCTCCACTTCCATCAATTCCCTTCTGTTATCACTGCTTATAGAGAAAGTATTCAAGCGAAAATCCATATCATCAAACCACTGGGTTCTCACTTTAATACGCATAGTATAATCAAATTCATATTTATATACCGGTGGCTGATAACTTACAGTTTCTCCATCCTTTGTATATGTTTCCTCTTGCTGCTGTTGGTCTACATCAACCCTGCACTGTACAATGGCTGATAAAGGAACTATGTCCGGGTTTTCATTAACATCCAGTTTCCGCGCAACAGTAAAATTCCCCTTATTATCATCAATAAAAACATTGTAATTTCTGGTATTGATCTGACGGGTTATACAAAAGTCCATTACCGCTTTTTTGTTTTTTTCACGATATTCCAGCTGGCGTTTGATATCCTCTACCGTACTATGCCGCCGCTCCTCAAACCATGGTGATAATTTTTTCGCACAATCCTTACACAGATTTCCGTCATCCAGTTTTCGATTTCCCAATAACCCAATTTTCTCTCCGCAGATGTCACAGATTTTCTTATCAAATAATCCCATACCCTATCCTCCTTTTTTATCTGAAATCCCATACTGCCGCACCGGAATGGTGCGGCAGTATTTTACCTTATTCTGTAACAATTATTTTTTCAAAATATGTCTTTACGGAAAAATCAACTTCACCTGTTTCAGAATCATCTGCTTCTTCGCCGTCATCAGATTCCTCTGCATCATCTTCTGCTATCAAACACAGTTTTCCATCATCCAGTAAATTGAACTTCATATTATCAAGACTGAAAAACATAGTTCCTGCCTCATCCTCTGTTACAGCCTTTAATACCAGTGCGTTTCCTTCCACGTCGCCCTGAAGTTCTACTTTTGTCTCTTCTCCGCTCTCTATTAAGATAATTTCAGCCTTTCCGTCTTCCACAGACATACTCATTTCAAATCCTGTAAAGTCAGCATTAACCGGCATCTGCATTCCAAATGCTTCCATCAGAGTACAGCTCCATTCTCCTTCAAAATCCTTCATGGTTGGATTTTCTACCGGTTTGCCCGGTACATAAGGCTCATACTCTTCCTTTTCCTGACTCAGGATCATTGTCGTTCCATCTGCTGTTAAGGTTATCTTACCGTCCTTGTACTCGCATTCCCCTGTCTGATCATTATGAGTCATCAAAATTTTATCATTTTCTATTTTCCACTCTGATTCATCTACTTCAGGCTCTTCCCCATAAACAGAACTTGTTGTTTCCATTTTACCGTCTTCTTTAATGTCCACGGTCACTTCCATTCCCATTGCCCCCGGATGAAAGGATGCACCTTCGCCCATAGAAAGCTCATTTACATACCAGGTTCCAATAACATCCTTTTCTTCAAGGGCATAAACACTTACGCTCATAAAGCCTGCCATTAAGACTCCTACTGTTCCTGCCATCCACAACCTCATTTTTTTACTCATACAAACATCTCCTTTCTTTTTTAATGTACTCCTCGGACTCTTTTTTACTTAATTTTGTGAGAAGATTTTTTGTTTATCTACATTATACGTGAACGCTCAGATATTTACACTAGCACTTCTGACAGTATGCATGTAATTTTTTGGATAAATTAAAACCTGCTGAAAAGTTTTTAACTTTTCTCAGCAGGTTCATTAAAATACTTTCTGTTTTAGCGCATTCTCTCCAGATTTTCCAGAATTATATCTGCGCTGATTGGTTTGGCAATATGAGCGTTCATACCCGCTTTGATTGCCTTTTTACGGTCTTCTTCAAAAGCATTGGCAGTCATCGCAATGATTGGTATATTTGCGCATTTCGGATCATTCAATGTACGGATTTCCCGGGTTGCGGTGTATCCATCCATCTTCGGCATCTGAATATCCATGAAGATCAGATCATATTTTCTGCCTTCTGCAGATGACATGATATTCACAGCATCTGTACCATCCTCAACGCAATCCACATCCAGACCAATTTCCTCCATGATCGCTGTTGCGATCTCCCGGTTCAGCTCATTATCCTCTACAAGAAGAACTTTCTTCCCTTCATAACGCCTCTGGATTTCTGCCCGGATTTTCTGCTTCTCATTCTTAAGGGGCTCTCTTTGCTCCGAATCAGGTTCCTCCTTCACAGTCGTCCCTGATATTTCACATTCAAGCATAACCGTAAACTCCGTTCCCCTTCCTACTTCGCTTTCAACCTGAATCGTACCGCCCAGCATATCCACAATGTTTTTGGTGATTGCCATTCCGAGACCGGTTCCTCCTATTCCATTCTCCGTAACGGTATGTTCTCTTGTAAATGAGTCAAACACCTGCTCCCTGAACTCCGGCGACATCCCAATTCCATTATCCTTCACACTGAATACCACTGTTGTACATCCGTCTCTTCTGCATGGTTTCTCAGAAACACGAATGTTAACCGTACCCCCGACCGGTGTAAATTTCACAGCATTACTGCTGATATTCAGAAGCACCTGCGTCAGGCGCAACTTGTCGGTAATGATATCTTCATGGAGTACATCCTGTGTATCAATATACAGCTCCTGCTGTTTAGAATGTACAGATTCCTGTATAATTGTATTTAAGTCATGCAAGATATCCGGCAGGTGTACAACTGTATATTCAATCCGTACGGAACCGTTCTCGATTCTGCTCATATCCAGCACATCATTGATTAGGCTGAGCAGATGCTGACCGGATATATGGATTTTTTTCAGATAATCCAGAACAAGCTCCTTATTGTCAATATGTGTTGTCGCAAGCGCAGTAAATCCAATGACCGCATTCATCGGCGTGCGGATATCATGAGACATATTATTCAGAAACACAGTCTTCGCCCTGTTCGCATGTTCTGCAGCCGCAAGTGCATTTCTCAGATTCCTATCCTGCGCAATCTCACGTTCTTTTTCTTCTGTCGCATCACGGATTGCAACCAGAACTGTACACAATTTCCCATCTTTATCATATCCCTGTGGCACAATGATCATTGTCATCCATCTTTCATCCACTGTCCGAGCTGTAAAACTCAGCGTTTCACGTTCTTCCAGACGTTTTGCCACCGTACTTATATCGACAAATTCCCAGTATGCCTTCTGAAATGGCTCTGCAATCACCTGCCTTATAAGTTCTTCCTGATGCGCTTTGAAAAGCATATCCCCTTTCTGATCTGGCTTCATATTTCCTGAAGATTTCAGGATTTCGATTTCCTCTGTTTTTAGATTCACAAGAGAAATAGAGGCATATGCATGCCCCAGTGCATTGATCACCCGAAGTCTTTTCTGGTCCTGAAGGATACTTCTCTTTTCTGTTCTGCTCCTGTTCACCCGATAAAGTAAGAAAAGGAGCAGTGCAAGCAGCACATAAATCACACATATAATATTTCGTGTGATGTACACCTGACTTTCCGGGAAAAAGATATATGCATCGTAGTCTTTGATCTTCTCCCGACGTCCGAACCAGTTTCCTGTCTCTGAACGAAGATGGACAATTCCATTCTCATCTACCTCAAATTTATTTTTATACTGACTTTTTGCTTCTTCTATAGAGCGGGCAGTCAGCTCCTGTCTGTTTGTACTGACAACCTTATCATCATCACAGATCACAACACTTCCATTCATCTCAAAAGGAAAGTCAGAAAATAACGATGCCATCGTCAGATCTCCGTTAAGCTCATTTACTTCCTCCTTCTGCGCATATGTGATCAGGATACCTGCTGCATCCTGTCTTGCCACTGCCGCAAAATCATAGATCTTTCCTTTATTTCTCAGACGAGTGGTATAAGTCTTTTCCGGATGCTCTGCAATATCACGTACATAATCACTTTTGATCAGCTTCTGCCACAGCGACATAGTATCTCCATCTTTTGCACTCTGTTCTGTCACCTTCAGATTCTGATCCAGTACAAGGATTCCTGTCAGGCGCTGTTCCCTGGCATATTCGTCTAGCATTTCTGTACTGAGATTTCCTTCCTGTTCTATGACTCTGCTTAATTCTGTTGTTTTGTCCAAAAGACGTACCAGGCTTTTCACCTGATCATTGGTGTTATAAATCTCATAACTTTCAATTCGGTTTTTTACAAAATCAAAGGTCTCATCCAGAGTACTGTTCAGCTTGCTATTATCTCTCGCTGTCAGCAGAAGAAAAGTCAGTATTCCGGAAAAAATCAGAATAAACACAAGCAAACACGCATTTCTGTCGACCCTCTTTTTCTTCTGTTTCTGCGGTATCTGCCTTCTTATCTGTCTGCTCATTTACTTTCTCCTCCCGGCAGAGTTTCGTCCGCATCCAATCCGTATTTTGTAACTATTTTTTCTGTAATCCCTTCGCTTTGCATCTCTGTAAGCGTTTCTGTAAGCTTTTCTGCCAATTCTTCGTGAGTTCCTTTTTTGAAAGCAATTCCAAGTTCTGATTTATAAGGACTTTCCTCCAGCATACGGTAAACGCCCTTGCCATCCTGTATCAGACTGCCAAGCATTGCCTCATGTCCCGCAATCGCATCTGCATAATTTTTTCTAAGTGCAGCATAAAGCTCATTCGACGAAGAAAAACAGTTCACCTGTTCTGCATGCGGAAGATCTGATTTTATATTATGAAGAAAGAGATCTTCTGCTTTTGTAGTCGCCTGAACTGCAATCCTCTTCCCTTTCAGATCCTGAAGTGTCCGGATTTCACTCTCGGCTCTTACAACCACCATCTGACGACTGTACATATACGGTCCTGCCCACTGATATTTGTTTTCTCTTTCATTCATGGAATAGCAGCTCCACAGACAGTCTATTGTTCCATCTGACAAAAGTTTCTCTTTATCTTCCCAGACAACCTTCTCAAATTCAGGCTGATAACCCAGCCTCTGAAAGGCTTCCTCTGCAAGTTCCACATCAATACCTTTATACTCGCCATCACTCGTCTGATAGCTGTAAGGTTCAAAATAATCTATTCCGATAACAATCTCCGGCAATTCACTGTCCGATGTTTTCTCTTTCTTTATTCCACATCCTCCCGGTATAAGGCTGCCTGCCAGAAGAAGTGCTGCAATACAAATTCTTTTTCTGCGGGTATGGGAGTCATTCTTTCGATTTTTTCTCATATCCAGTTCCTTTCCATTTATTACTGTTTCATAACCTGCGTGTCAGTGACCTTGTTTTCCCAATTAAAACAGAGGGCTTATCCAATTCGGGTAAACATCAAAACGGTGCAAAAAAAGTCCCACGTAAAAAACTTTTACAGGAACTTTTTTCATAATCATCTCAGTTTTTTGACTGATCTTCCTATAAATCTATCAACAAAACTTCTGATACAGATTATACATTTCATATACTTTCATGTCTACAATTATTTACTGCTCTGAAATATAAAACACACGTTACTGTTCACAGTAACGTAGCCAAAATTCATTCCAGATTGCCTGCGGCAATGGAATTTTGAATAGGACCTGCTGATTGCGGGAATACTTTTTTATTTCCAGTCAGAAGCAAGGCATACAGGTACCGGATCCTGAATTTCCATTCTGTCAGGTTCTACCAGGCAGTCATAGGCCAAAATATGCACTCCTGCCTTTTTTGCCTCCTGCAGGGTTTCTCCAAATTCCCGATGAGTCTCCCAGTTGGGCTCAAACCTGTCAACTCCCTTCATCTGGATCACCAGAAGCAGATAAGCTTCGTATCCTTCCTGCATACAATGGATCAGCTCCTTCAGATGTTTCACACCTCTTTCTGTCGGTGCATCGGGGAAGCGTGCTATATTATCCGACTCCAGAGTGACACCTTTTACTTCTATAAAAGCCTTGCGTTTCTCTGAACAGACATAAAGATCAAATCTGGAATTTCCATAGGTCTTCTCCGGCGTTACCTGAACTTTTTCCGGAAAAAGATGTCCTGCCTTTACCCACTCCAGTGCTGCTTTATTGGGAATCTGAGAATCCATATTAATCAGGCCCCTGCCCTTTTTATTTACGCAGATTAGATCATAGGCTGTCTTTCTCGCCGGATTGCTACTCTTTTCCAGAAAAACCTGTGTACCCGGGACCAGAAGCTCCCTGCACCTGCCTGTATTCTTTACATGAACCGTTTCCACCTGCCCATTGATCTCCACATGTGCAATAAACCGATTAGGACGATCTATGAAACGGCCCTCTGTGATATGTTCGTACTTCATTTTTTCTGCTCCTCTTTACGCATTGTATACATACCATAACATGTTTTCCTCATACCTACAACATTTTCATTTTGGAAAACTATTCTCCAAACAAAGTGCCCCCGAGGATGTCAAGTCATTGCTACAAAAAATATGCGGCTCTTTTGCCACCAAAATGGCTTAAAACCGCATATTTCTGTATAGAGGACGTTATATAATTGTCACAAAGTAGGTGGGGAGGATGTAACGTCATTGCTACATCTTTTCTATCCTAATGCGTCAATATTTATTCCTACTTTCGCAAATAAAAATTGTAGCAACACATGCATTTGCGTATCTGGATTATCATAATATCTGTTTTCTTTTGGCGTTTTATTTGCCTCTTTACCCTGATTATCCTCTGATATTTTTTTACCCCTTTGAATTGCATTCTTTATATCAGATAATCCGATTTGATTGACTATTTCCGTTACCCTTTTTTCTTTTTTTATGTTTGCATCTGCTGCTAACCCAAAAACTTGTCGTAATTTATCAGCATATGCATCCTGATTTTGTACTATATCAAAATAGTCTTCTTTATGAAGAATCAGCCATAAATCAAAACAATAATTTGTATATCCTAATTCAATCTTATTTTCTATTGCCAAATCTATTGCTTCTTCATACTTATCCTTTTTTCCGTCATAATCAAAAACAGATACTTTGTTTTCCTTACCAATAGATTTCTGAATAGTTCGTTCTACCACACACTTAGGATTTCCGCCATATGGTTCCGCATAATCAAATACTAAATCATGCGTTCTTTCTTCAACGCAATTCACTAATTCTGCTACTTTATCAAAATATATTCTTTCCTGGTTTTTTCCCTCACATCCTACAATGCAGAGGAATTGTGGTCTTCGTATTTTATTGTTCTTTGGACGATTCAAGATTATTCGCCTCTCTTTCCAATATGTGCTTAAATGCAATTTCCAAATCCATATGTGGCAATGCTCCATATTTTCCATTCAAATAATTTTTTAATATTCTTTCTTCTGGACGTAATTTGTAATCTGCTAAAGAATATATCTCGCTCACCATATCATTCCTTCGCTTTTCAACCATTACAATTTGATCATGTCTAAGCAATTCACCGTCTAAATATATTGGATTATGCGTATTGAAAATTAACTGAGCATTATTTTTATTGATATCTTTATTGTTAAAAATTCTTATCAGCGATACAACAATTTCAAAATGCAATGAAGCATCCATTTCATCCAAAACAATGACCCCGCCATTATCTAAAACATCTATAAACGGTTGTAACAATCTAATCAAATGGATAGTTCCTCTCGATTCCATCAGCTCTGAATCTACAATCATGGATATTGCATATTTTTTTTGTGGTTGCTCATCTTTTCTTAATGGTACTTGATACATTGAACACATAGATAATTCATCATTATCTGTTTCTGCCATAAATCCAATTTTTTGATTTCCAAACTCAGCTATATTCATAACTTCTTTAACTGAGGCACTTTCGAAAATATTTCTACGAATATCTTTATCTGGTTTTTTATTAAATATCGTCTTTAAGTCTTTTTGTCTAAAATTCATGTCATTTGCATTCATAATAACATTAAATTTTTCAAACCATAAATTAAAATCCTCAAAATATTTTTTATCAAACAAATTGCTAATTGCACCTGCTACAACTAACTTTTGTTTATCCAATGTCTGGTTCAATTTGTGAATCAAGCGTTCAGAAAAATCCGCATCATCCTTATTAATATAACCTTTTTTTACTAATTTCTTTACATCCACATAAATTTGATTTTCATCATCTCGTGAAAAGAACAAGTCATCATTAACATAAAGAACCTCTTCTTCAATTTTATATACATCAATATCCGTAAACTTAATTCCGTATCTATAAATATTATTTTGAGTGGAAAATGTAATTTCTAAAGAAACCGGATCATACCAACTTGTATCTCTAATAAAAGATAACATACTTTTATAAGATTCCAGCTCTTTGCAATTTAAGGTTCCTTTCATAACCATTTTTTTTAATATATCCATTGCCAACACAATGTTGGATTTTCCACATGCATTTGCTCCATAAATGACAGTCATTGGTAATACTCTTAACTTATTACCATTTACACTTTTATCTATCACATAATCATTATGCGTTTTCTGTTTACTTGAAAGCATTGTAAAAAAAGTCTCATCTTTAAATGACCTAAAGTTTTCCATTTTAAAGTTTAACAACATTTTTTTTGCATCTCCTTTCCATTTCTTTATATAATTATACATCATTATTGCTTTTTATCAACAATTTTATTGTTATTATATGCTAATTTGTTGCTATTTATACTCCACCTCCACTCTCCCGTCATCATACACATATATTCCCTGCACATATTCTTCCAGCATCTCTCGTGTCAGATTCTCATAGCCTAAATACTTCAACATTTGCTCCACCGGAACATTCTTTTTCATCAGGATTTCTTTCTCGTCGTTTATCAACTCATCCAGTTCCTGTACACGTTTCTGCAGTCGTTCTCTTTCTTCTTCCAACTGCTTCTTGGCTTCCATAAACTGATTCTGGTTCATCTGTCCCTCGTGATACTTCTCATAGTTCTGGCGGTTCTGGATTTTTATTTGTTCTTGACACTTTTCACAATCTGCACTTTCCGTCTTATAGGCTTCTATACTTTCCTCATGCTGTTTTCTCATGGATTGCTGCATCTGTTCTTGGCTGATATTCTGACGTAAGTAAGCCTTTATTTCTGCCAGCACGATATGCTCCAGCATTTTGTTATCCGCTTTCCCGGCAAAACATCCTGTATCTTCTTTTCCTTTACTGTAAGCACAGCTATAAAGAATATGACTATGAATCGGACTGCTTGAAGTCAGGCTTCTGCAACAATTCCCGCATTTTACATAGCCACCTAATAGTGTTGTTTCCCTGTCAAATTTG
>ERZ826146.2859-NODE-2859-length-12143-cov-9.477416_pt1 | contig 12143 bp, 10 predicted proteins | sample MGYA00519857_ERZ826146 | MGnify/ENA primary metagenome ERZ826146 (study PRJEB31778, sample SAMEA3449222) | human gut metagenome | biome: human gut; feature: human-associated habitat; material: faeces | place: United Kingdom | collected 2010/2012 ...
CAGAGTATCCTTGAACAGATCACAGATTGGCTCAAGAGCATGATCATCAGCGGTACGACGACTACTCCTTCCGCAAGGAATACATGAGCGTGAAGAACCTTGTGCAGAAGCACTCCTACCTCGACCTGAGCTATGTCTACGGTACGCTGAGCAACCGGGGCGGCGAAAACCCGCTGGATTACCCCGCCATGATGGCAGACCCCGCAGAGCTCGTCATTGTGGCCGCTGACGCCCGGACCGGCAAAGCCCGGTATTTTATGAAGGATGAGCTCCGGCAGGACGACTACACGCCCCTGATGGCCTCCTGCTGCATCCCGGTCATCGACCAGCCGACTTTCATCGACGGCGTACCTTATTATGATGGCGGTCTGGCGGACCCGGTGCCGGTGGACAAGGCACTGGCTATGGGCTGCGACCGGGTGGCCGTCATCCTGACAAAACCCGTCACGCTGGAACGGAACAACAAGCGGGATGAAAAGCTTGCCCGCTTGCTGCGGCACAAATATCCGAAGGCTGCCGAGGGCCTTGCCCTCCGTGCGGAGCGGTACAACGCCGCCGTCCGTCAGTCACAGGCGCTGGAAGAGGCGGGCCGGGCGTGCATCATCGCCCCGGACAGCACCGAGGGGATGGCCACACTGACCAAGGACAAGGGCAGCATTGAGAAAATGTACGAAAAAGGACGTGCGGATGCTGAAAAGCTCATCCGCTGGAAGCGATAAGCAAAGCCCCCGGAACCGTGCGGTTCCGGGGGCTTTGCGTTACTTGTGCTCCTTCAGCTTGCAGAAGTAGTCATCGGCTTCGATGGCTTCCGGCGTGAAGGAATTGTTCTTCCACCAGCTGATAAGGGCGGCTGCCACGGTCAGGCCGGTGGAGACCAGCTGCTCCAGCTGGGCCGACTCGATGGGCAGCATCGCGTGGCCGGTGGCGCTGAGGACCTGATTGGTCAGCGCCAGCGCCAGCGCGGCGGTGCGGGCGATGGTGGCGGGTGCGATCTTGTGGTTCATAAAATCTCCTTTCCTTTGTGTCCGGCTCAGCCCGCTTGGAAGGTGCCGAGGCCGGTGCGTTTGCAGATCGCGGGGTAGTCCTTGGCGGCGTCGCTCAGATCCACGGGGCCGTCGATGCCCGCCACCCGGCCTTTGCTGGTGTACTGCCACATCCCGTGGGGGCGGGTGGGGCATTTGCCGCGGTAATCGGCGAGCCAGAGGTCGTAGGCGGTGAGGGCGTCCATCGCAAGGGCAGTGTCCGCGAAATTCGTGTAGGTGTAGACCATGGCGTAGAGGTTCCACGCTTCGAGCTGGGCGGCGGCTTCGGCCACGCGGGCGGCGAGGGCTTCGGGAGCCAGCACCCGCAGCCCGGCGCTTTCCACGTCGATGGCGATGGGGTACTGGAACGTTTTGCCCTCCAGCGCAGCGCGCAGGGCGGCCAGCTCTTCGGCCGTCTGCCGGGGCGTGACGGCACAGGTGTAGTAGTAGCCGCCCACCGGGATGCCCCGGCTGGTGCACGCCGCATAGTTTTCTTCGAACATGGGGTCGAGGTAGGGCTTGCCGTTCTTGCTGCCCAGCACCCGGAGCATCACGCCGTCGATTTTGCCGCTGCGCTGCACCGCGTCCCAGTCTATGCGGCTCTGCCAGCGGGAGACATCCAGCACCGTCAGCGGGGGAGTTTTGCAGTCCTTTTGGGTCATGGATCAGACCTCCTTTCTGCGTCTGGATCGATTGTACAGCGGGGCGGCGGAATGCGGAAGTGTGGTCTTTTTTATTGCGGTTTTTTGCGTTTCGGCATTTTGCCAAGGTGACATTTTCGGGCCGGAAAACGGGACGGAAACAGCACCTTTTGGGAAGTAATTCGGGCCGTTTTTTAGGGTGGAAAATGGCGTCCGTGAATGGTTTGTTTCACCTAAAACAGAAGGAAATTCGCTCGAAAAATGCCGGTAAGATCCAATTGAAATGTTAAAAAATCGTGAACAAACAAAGCCCGATTTTTGTAAAAAAATCGGAAAGAAACGCTCGAAATTCCTCTTTCTGAGTGAAAACTATGTACAAAATTCACAAAAAACTATGTTAAGAATATAGCAAGCTCGAAATGTCCGATTTGACAAATCGGTTTCGGTCTGTTAAAATAGCTCCCGCTCAACAGACGTTGCAGCGTATAAAATTTATCACGTTGAAGTGAAATGCCGTCTTACGGCTCCCGGACACGGAGGGGAAAAACTCTGTGCAACGGCGGGTGATGGAAGGCCCGCATCGTATTCCAAACTGTAAAAAGAGAGGAGTTGTTCCGTATCGCTTCCGTCAAATTTAAGAAAGCATTGAGCAGCGGCACCCGTGCCGCCGCTCCCCGTGTGCTGGCGTTCTGCGTCATGGCTGTGAGCCTCGTGTTCACGCTGGCTGTGACCGCCGCGAATCTGCGGCTGACCTACGTCACTGACTCCTATGGTGCGCGGCAGCTGGTGGTCAGCGCTGACAGCGACCCCGCCCGCGTGATGAGCCTTTCCGGCATTGAGGCCGAAGAGGGCGACCATGTATATTACACTGCGTTCAGCGGCAGCCTCGCTTCCCTGAACATCGAGCGCGCATTCACCGTGACCATTCAGGCCGATGGTCAGGAATACCCGGTCAAGCTTGCCTTTGGAACTGTGGCCGATGCGCTGGAGCGTGCCGGCATCACGCTGGACGCCGACGACTACACCGAACCGGCCCTTGACCAACTGGTGACGGCGGGCAGCAGCATCGTTGTCCACCGGGTCGATTATCAGGACAAGGTCGAGACACAGGCCATCCCCTACGACACCCAGTATGTTTATACCAGCCTGTACTTCCGCAACACCGGCCGCGCAACGACCTTGCAGCACGGTGCAGAGGGCCAGCAGGCAGTCACCACCCGCGAGCGCTGGGTGGACGGTGAGCTGGAGAACAGCACGGTGGTTGACGTGACCACCACCGTCGAGCCCACCGATCATGTCGTCAAGACCTACGGCGTGGGTGCGCCCGTTTCGCCCCTGACCGGCGCGGACGGCACCACAAATGCCCCCGCTTCCTACAGCAAAGTCCTGACGGGCAAGGCCACCGGTTATTATTCCAAGACCGGCAAGGGCTCGTCGGGTCTGGGTCTGGGCTACGGCACCGTTGCCGTGGACCCCGATGTCATCCCCTATGGCACCCTGTTGTATATCACTTCCACCGATGGCCGTTTCGTTTACGGTTACGCCATCGCCACCGACACCGGCATCGCCGTCCAGAAGGGCGAGATCCTCGTGGATCTGTTCTACGAGACCTATGCCGAGTCGGTCATCAACGGGGCCATTCAGGTCAATGTCTACGTTGTAAGCTGAAAATTGAACATCCTACGCACACGGAATGAAAAACACATCCGGTTCGTTCTCTTTTTGCATTTTGCGCAGAGAATGAGCCGGATGTGTTCTTTTTATTCTATATTCTGTCAGGTTTGCCTATAAAATTTGCGTAAAATTGGATATGTTGTATATATCAAAAAAATATCAACGAAAAGATTATGGTACATTTTCTGGAAAAAGCCTTGAAAATTGCGCGAAAATTCTTTAATATAAGAGAGTAAAAAGGTATGGGCCCCTCTGCGGCCTGTACGGGGAGGAGCTGTTTATGAAACCGACGGAAGAAAAAATCCACGCGGACCCTTCGGATCTGCCGATTTATCTGTTCAAGCAGGGAAATAACTGCGAAGCATACCGTTACTTCGGTGCGCATATCGAGACTCGCGCCGGAGAGTCCGGCGTGGTGTTCCGCGTCTGGGCACCTCATGCCACCGCCATCAGTGTGGTGGGAGATTTCAACAGCTGGAAACCGGGCAGCCACCCGATGCGCAAGGTGGACAATGACTCGGTGTGGGAGCTGTTCATCCCCGGCATGAAAGAATATGACGTTTACAAATACTGCGTGACGACCCGTGCGGGCGACCTTGTCTACAAGGCCGACCCCTATGCGTTCCACGCTGAGACCCGCCCGTCCAACGGCAGCAAAGTCTACGACCTGAGCGGCTTTGCGTGGCACGACGAAGCATGGCAGGAGGCCCAGAAGAAGACCGATGTCATCAACGGGCCGATGAATATCTACGAGATGCACGCGGGCAGCTGGAAGACCAAGGGCGAGAATGTCCCCTACAACTATTCCGAGCTGGCCGACCAGCTCATCCCGTACATCAAGGAGATGGGCTACACCCACGTGGAGCTGCTGCCCGTCATGGAGTATCCCTTCGATGGAAGCTGGGGCTATCAGGTCACGGGCTATTTCGCCCCCACCAGCCGCTACGGCACCCCCAAGGACTTCATGGCCTTTGTGGATAAGCTCCATGAAGCCGGCATCGGCGTCATCATGGACTGGGTGCCCGCCCACTTCCCCAAGGACCAGTTCGGCCTGTACAACTTTGACGGGGAGCCCTGCTATGAGGACCCGAACCCCAAGCGCGGCGAGCACAAGGAGTGGGGCACCATGGTGTTCGACTTCGGCCGCAGCGAGGTGCAGAGCTTCCTGATCTCCAGCGCCCTGTACTGGCTGGAGCAGTATCACATCGACGGTCTGCGCGTGGATGCCGTGGCCTCCATGCTGTATCTGGACTACAACCGCAAGCAGGGCGAGTGGGAGCCCAACAAGGACGGCGGCAAGGAAAATCTGGAAGCCGTGGCCTTCCTGCGCAAGCTGAACAACACGATTCTGGGCCGCCACCCCCACAAGTACATGATCGCGGAAGAATCGACCGCATGGCCCATGGTCACCAAGCCCGCTTCGGACGGCGGCCTCGGCTTCAACTTCAAGTGGAACATGGGCTGGATGAACGACATGCTCAGCTACATGAAGACCGACCCGCTCTTCCGCGCAGGCAACCACAACAAGGTCACCTTCAGTTTCTTCTACGCCTTCAGCGAGAACTTCGTGCTGCCCATCAGCCACGACGAAGTCGTGCACGGCAAGGGCAGCCTCATCAACAAGATGCCCGGTGACTACGAGGCCAAGTTCGCAAACCTGCGCACTTTCTTCGGCTACATGATGGCCCACCCCGGCAAGAAGCTGCTCTTCATGGGGCAGGAGTTCGGCCAGTTCACCGAGTGGAGCGAGGAAAAGCAGCTGGATTGGATGCTGCTGGGCTACGACAAGCACACCGAGCTGCAGACCTATGTGAAGACGCTGAACGCCTTCTACAAAGAGCACCCTGCCTTCTGGCAGATCGATTACAGTTGGGAGGGCTTCCAGTGGATCGTCCCGGACGACTTCCAGCAGAGCGTCGTCGCCTTCCTGCGCAAGGACGCTGCGGGTAAGCAGATCCTTGTGGTCTGCAACTTCAACCCCGTCCTGCGCGAGGGCTACACCCTCGGCGCACCGGTGTCCGGCACCTATAAAGAGATCCTGAACAGCGACGATGCCGCTTTCGGCGGCTCCGGTACCGTGCACAACAAGCCGGTGCGTACCCACAAAAAGCCGCAGCACGGCTTTGAGCAGAGCATCACCGTTACCCTGCCGCCCATGAGCACTTTGTACTTTGAGGTGCCCACAAAGCGCACCCGCAAGGCAGCAGAGGACAGCGCGGACAAGTCGGCAAAAAAGACCGCCAAAAAATCCACCGTCAAGAACGCCGTGGAAAAGGCGGTAAAAAAGACGACCCGCAAGGCCAAAGCCGAGCCGGACGCCGACAAGCCGGTAAAAAAGACCCGCACCACCAAGGCCAAGGCCGCAGCGGACAAGCCGGTAAAGAAAACCGCCGCCAAGGCAAAGACCGCGGCAAAAGCAAAACCTGAGACCGAAGCAGAAACCAAACCCGCAAAGCGCACCCGCAAAGCAAAAGCACCCAAGGAATAAGGATGCCCACACGGATGCACGCACGAACATTCTGAACTGTTGACTATCATTTCCAAAAAGGAAATGCTAAAGGGGAGAATAAAGCTATGGCAAAAGAAATCGTGGCAATGATCCTTGCCGGTGGACGTGGCTCGCGCTTATACGCGCTGACACAAAAGACGGCAAAACCTGCGGTGTCCTTCGGCGGTAAGTACCGCATCGTGGACTTCCCGCTGTCCAACTGCGTCAACTCCGATATCGACACCGTTGGTATCGCAACGCAGTACCAGCCCCAGAAGCTGAACGAGTACATCGGTAACGGCCAGCCCTGGGATCTGGACCGTCTGCACGGCGGTGTGCACACCCTGCCTCCTTACGAGCAGGCAAACGGCACCGACTGGTACAAGGGCACCGCAAACGCCATCTATCAGAACATTGGCTTCATCGACAGCTATGATCCCGAATACGTCATTATCCTGTCCGGCGACCAGATCTGCAAACAGGACTACGCCGATTTCCTGCGCTTCCACAAGGAAAAGGGCGCAGAGTTCTCTGTGGCCGTTATGGAAGTGGACTGGAAGGAAGCTTCCCGCTTCGGCCTGATGGTGGCGGACGAGAACGACCGCATCACCGAGTTCCAGGAAAAGCCCCCGGTGCCCAAGTCCAATCTGGCCTCCATGGGCATCTACATCTTCAACTGGGATGTGCTCAAGAAGTATCTGATCGAGGACGAGGCTGACCCCAACTCCAAGAACGACTTCGGCATGAACATCATCCCCGCCCTGCTGCGTGACGGCCGCAAGATGTACGCTTACCGCTTTGCCGGTTACTGGCGTGACGTGGGCACCATCGACAGCCTGTGGGAAGCCAACATGGAAGTGCTGGACCCCGAGAACTCCGGCATCGATATCTTTGATAAGACTTGGAAGATCTACAGCCGCAACCCCGTGCTGCCCGCCCAGAAGATCGGCGAGCGCGCCGTTGTGCAGGACTCCCTCATCACCGAGGGCTGCAAGATCTACGGCAACGTCAAGCACTCTGTGCTGAGCGCAGGCGTTGTTGTGGAAGAGGGCGCTACCGTTGAGGACGCCGTGCTGATGGACGGTGTCGTGGTCAAGGCAGGTGCCGTGGTCAAGCGCTGCATCCTTGCTGAGGACGTTGTTGTGGGCGCAGGTGCAAAGGTCGGCGGCGAGGGCGCTATTGCCCACGTTGGCACCGGTTTGACCATCGGCGCAGGCGCTACCGTCAAGGAGGGCGCAAAAGTGTTTGAATCCGTCAAGGAGGGTGTGGAAGTATGCTGAGACAGAACACCAATGCGTTGGGTATCATTTTCCCCAACAGCTATGACAATACCGTTCCCGAGCTGGTGACCGAGCGCGCAATGGCCTCGATCCCCTTTGCGGGCCGTTACCGCATGGTAGACTTTGTGCTGTCCAGCATGGCCAACTGCGGCATTTCCAACGTTTCCATCGTGGTGCGTAAGAACTACCACTCCCTGATGGATCATCTGGGCACCGGCCGCGAGTGGGATATGGCCCGCCGTCACGGCGGCCTGAACATCGTGCCTCCCTTTGCAGAAAAGGGCGTGCGCATCTACTCCGGCCGTGTGGAGGCGCTGGGCTCCATTCTGAGCTTCCTCGAGCACCAGAAGGAGAAGTATGTGGTCATGAGCGATGCCAACATCGCCGTCAACTACGACTTCAACGCCCTGCTGGCTGCCCATCAGGCCAGCGGTGCCGATGTGACCGTGGCCTATCAAAAGACCGAGATCCCCGAGGGCCGCAAGAACGACAACTACACCCTGACCATTGATGCTGATGGCCGCGTGACCGAGCTGCTGTTCAACGACTACCGCTCCGGTGTGCAGAATCTGGATCTGAACATCTATGTGCTGGAGCGTGAAACCCTGATCAAGCTGGTCAAGGACGCTACCGCCCGCGGCCTGATCTACTTCGAGCGCGACATTCTGGCACACAACGTCAACATCCTGAACATCCATGCGCTGGAGTACACCGGCTATGTGGCTCATATCTGCGACATGAAGAGTTACTTTGACGAGAACCTGAAGCTGATCGATGACCGCAATCTGGAAGCGCTGTTCCCCAAGGGCAGCCCCATCTACACCAAGATCCGCGACGATAACCCCACCCGTTACGTCACCGGTTCCAAGGTCGTGGATTCCATTCTGGCCGACGGCTGCGTCATCGAAGGCACCGTGGAGAACTGCGTGCTCTTCCGCGGCGTCAAGGTCAAGAAGGGTGCTGTGGTCAAGAACTGTGTCCTGATGCAGGATACCGTGGTCGAGCCCAACGTGGAGCTGGACTGCGTTGTCACCGACAAGAACGTGAAGATCACCGCCGGCAAAAAGCTGTCCGGCACCGAGAGCTTCCCGGTCTACGTCCAGAAGAACCACACCGTCTGATCGAGCAATATCCATAGGGGCGGCTTCCTCCCCGGTAGCCCCTCTTGAGAGGGGCGGGGGCACTTGTGTGCCCCCGCCTGCTCTTTTGTATGTGTATCCGTTCCGCTGCCTGGCGGTGGGAGGGGAGAGCGGATCATGACCCCAATATGGAAGGAGCGAACCTATGAGAATCCTGTATGCTGCTTCGGAAGCGAATCCGTTTGCAAAGTCCGGCGGTCTGGCCGACGTGGCCGGTGCACTGCCCAAGGCACTGGTCAAGGACGGCGTGGACGCCCGCGTTATCATGCCGCTGTACGGTGACCTGAAGCACCGCGAGATGCTGGAATATGTGAATTACTGCGGGAAGTATTACGGCACACCCAAGTCGGAGGTGGACGCCCGCCTGGACAGGGGCACGACCGTTGTGCTGGTCATTGAGGTGGTCGGCGCGGCGAATATCAAAAAGCTTTATCCGGAAAGCACGCTCATTTTCATCATGCCGCCCAGTATGGACGAGCTGCGCGCCCGCCTGCGCGGCCGCGGGACAGAGAGCGAAGAGGCGATTGCCGGCCGGCTCAAGCGGGCAGAGGAAGAACTGCCCTATGCCAGAGAGTATGATTTTTCGGTGGAGAACCGCGATGTGGACGCATGCGCGGACGAGATCTACCGTATTTTGAAGCAGCGCCAGCAGGACTAGCGTTATGTAAAAGGAACAGGCAGCCGGAAAGGGAGGGTGGAGTGCTTGGCCGAATGCGTGCAGGTGGCGGTCAGCAACGCCACCTTTCATTTTGATAAGCTGTATTCTTACAGTGTGCCGGCGCACCTGCAGGACAGAGTTTTTGTGGGCAGCATGGTGCTTGTCCCGTTCGGCCGCGGCGCGGCCGCGAGGATGGGCGTGGTGCTCGGACTGGATGCGCCGGAGGCGGCGGGCAAAAGGCTGAAATCACTGTACGACGCTGCGCCTGAACAGGCGCGCCTGTCGGAGGAGCTGCTGCGTCTGGTCTATTATCTCAAGGAACACACGTTCTGCACCTATTACGAGGCGGTCAAGGCGGTCATTCCCTATGGTGCACAGTACAAGCCTGCCGTGGCGGCAGACGGCGTAACGCCGGTGCTGCAAAAGCAGCTTACCCGCCACACCGAAAACTCCTACCGCCTTGTGGGCGGGCTGCCGCCAAAGCCGAAGCCGACAGCCAAGCAATTGGCGGCAGTGGCGCTGCTGGGCGGTGGGCCGCGCACCCTGAACGAGCTGGAAGACAAGGGCATCAGCCGTGCCGTGCTGGATAACCTGTGCGCCAAAGGCGTGCTGGAATGCAGCAAGGTGAATAAATCCATCGACCTGTATTCGTCCATTCCGCTGAAAAATGAGCCGATCACCCTCACGCAGGAGCAGCAGGCGGCTTACGATGCTCTGCTGCCAAAGCTGGAAGATGATGCACCCCACTCGGCGCTGCTCTACGGCGTGACCGGCAGCGGCAAGACGCTGGTGTTCTTAAAGCTCATTGCCCGCTGTCTGGAGCAGGGCAGGCGTGCGCTGGTGCTGGTGCCGGAGATCAGCCTGACCCCGCAGATGATCCTGCGGCTCAAGAGTCAGTTTGGCCGCCGGGTGGCGGTGCAGCACTCTGCCCTCAACCACACCGAACGCCTTTTGCAGTGGCAGATGATCCAGGACGGCGGCGCAGACATCGTGGTGGGCACCCGCAGCGCCATCTTTTCGCCGCTGGAAAACATCGGGCTCATCATCATCGATGAGGAGCAGGAGCACACCTACCGCTCGGAATCCGCGCCCCGCTATTCTGCCCACGAGGTGGCCCGGCAGCGTGCGGCGGAAAACGGTGCATTGCTTCTGCTGGCAAGCGCCACCCCCAGCACCGAGAGCTTTTACGCGGCCCAGCATGGCCGCACCCAGCTGGTGCGGCTGACCCAGCGCTACGGCGGCAACCCGCTGCCCACGGTGCAGATCGTGGATATGCGCGCAGAGCTGGCGGCAGGCAACCCGCGGGAGATCAGTCTGTCGCTGGAAGATGCCATCCGCCGCAATCTGGATGCAGGCAAGCAGACCATTTTGCTGCTGAACCGCCGGGGCTACCAGACTATGGCCCAGTGCGAGGACTGCCGCGAGGTGCTCAAGTGCACAAAGTGCAGCGTGCCGATGGTGTACCACAAAGCGGCGCACAAGGTATTGTGCCACTACTGCGGCAGCCAGATGGAACCGCCCACTGTGTGCCCCGCCTGCGGCGGCAAGCTGCAGTACCGGGGCTTCGGCACCCAGAAAGCCGAGGAAGAGCTGGCAAAGCTGTTCCCGGATGCGCGGGTGCTGCGCATGGATCAGGATTCCACTGCCGCAAAGGATGCCCACGAAAAGCTGCTGGCAAGGTTTGCGAACCACGAATATGACATCATGGTGGGCACCCAGATGGTGGCCAAGGGACTGGATTTTGAGGATGTGACCCTTGTGGGCGTGCTGGGCATCGACTCGCTGCTGTTTGCGCAGGGCTTCCGCGCGTATGAGAACGTGTTCAGCCTCATCACGCAGGTGGTGGGCCGCAGCGGACGGGCCAGAGACCCCGGCTTTGCCATCATCCAGACCACTGACCCCGATAACCCGGTGCTGAACCTTGCCGCCGCGCAGGACTACGATGCCTTTTTTGAGCAGGAGATCGCCTACCGCAAGCTGGGCCTGTACCCGCCCTTCTGCGGGCTGTGCGTCATTGGCTTTGCAGGCGCAAAGGAGATCGAGGTGGCACGGGCGGCGGCGCGCTTTGCGGCCCTGCTGGGCCAGCAGGCGGCAAAACAGCCGGACCTGCCGCTGCGGGTGCTTGGCCCCACGCCCGGCAGCATTGAGAAGATCAACGACACCTACCGCTACAAACTTACCATCAAGTGCCGCAACGACCGCCGCTTCCGCGACCTCGTGCGCAGCACACTGGAAAGATACGAACAGGAAAAACTTCCGTCCAAGGCCACCGTTGCGGTGGACCTGCACTCGGACGGTGACATCTGATTTGGAGGTACCATAAATGGCTATCCGCAATATTGTAAAAGAGGGCGATCCCATCCTGAACAAGGTCTGCCGCCCCGTCACCACCTTTGATGACCGTCTGGCTACCCTGCTGGACGACATGCACGAGACCATGATCGCCGCCGACGGCGTGGGTCTGGCCGGCCCGCAGGTGGGCATGCTGCGCCGTCTGTTCGTGGTGTGGGACACCACCGACGCGCCCGAGGAGATCCCCGAAGATTACGAATATAAGTTCATCGACTTCGTCAACCCGGAAATTCTGGCTGTATCCGAGGAAGAGGAGACCGCCTACGAGGGCTGTCTGTCCTTCCCGGGCCACAACGGCGCTGTGACCCGCCCCGCCGCGGTCAAGGTGCGCGCACAGGACCGCCACGGTGAGTGGTTCGAGCTGGAAGCTGAGAATCTGCTGGGCCGCTGCATCCAGCACGAGAACGACCATCTGGACGGCATTACCATCATGCAGTCCAGCGAGTATTTCTATGAGGATACCGAAGAGGGCAAAAAAGCTGCCCGCGAAGCGAAAGGAAACAAGTAATGCGCATTTTGTTCATGGGCACGCCGGATATTGCCGCAGAGTGCCTCAAAGCCCTGTATGCCGCCGGGCATGACATCTGCGCGGTGTACACCCGGCGGGACAAGCCGGTTGGCCGCAAGCAGGTGCTTACCGCACCCCCGGTCAAGGAAGTGGCCCTTGCCCACGGCACGCCGGTGTTCCAGCCCCGCACCCTGCGGGACGGCAGCGAGGACGAGAACATCCGCGCACTGGCCCCGGAACTGATCGTGGTGGTGGCTTACGGCTGCATCCTGCCGAAGTCTGTGCTGGAAGCGCCGAAGTACGGCTGCATCAACCTGCATGTCTCCCTGCTGCCCAAGTACCGCGGCAGCGCCCCGGTGCAGTGGGCCGTGCTGAACGGCG